>Ga0335085_10013336_pt1 | contig 12054 bp, 8 predicted proteins | sample Lox_Sample_45_FD_206712 | JGI IMG/M metagenome (GOLD analysis project Ga0335085, IMG submission 206712) | Soil microbial communities from Loxahatchee National Wildlife Refuge, Florida, United States - Lox_Sample_4.5 | ecosystem: Environmental > Terrestrial > Soil > Wetlands | place: USA: Florida...
CCAATTTTAGTGACAAAAGTGGTGACAGCTGAGAGTTTCAACCTCTCGAGCACATGAGTGTCACAGGCTCAATCGCAACTCCTTCAATCAAATAGTCTTGCTTGTCGAGGAAGAACTACTGTAACAAACTTCAGGTCGAGCCGATTTCTTGCATACCGATTAGCTTGGTTTGGATTTTCCAAAGACGGAGCACGCTTTGCCTACCAAGCAGGCGTGCTGTGCAGGTCTTGTGGACATTTGTTCTAAGTACCCCACCTTATCGTACTGAGATTTGAGGCGTGGGAACGTTCAGCACGACCCCGGTTTGGAAAACAGTTAGTGTTCAGAGGACGGGCGGGCTTCCGGGCTCAAGACAAGGCCAATTGCAGACACTCGCGGACTCTTTCTAAAGTCGCTTCAAAGTTAGCCGACCCGAGGCGTTCCAAAACATCCTGCAATGAGGAAGAAATGTCGCCGCGAGGCCCGGCGCTGATGGCCAAGTGCACGGCTTCGAGTTCGGCAGCGTGAATTTTACGAGTCGCTTCGTCGATAAGCTTCTTCAAATCGAGAAGCGCAAGGTGCGCATCGCGCGCGGCGAGCGCCCGCTTTCGCATGATGGTGTTCATGAGTTCTCGTTGCTGCGTCGTATTATCCGGGTCAATCGATCCACCTTTTTTTGTTGTCTAAAGCAAAAGGCGCGCGATTGCCATAGTTCTATTGAGAAGCCGCCGGGCTCACGACTACTGTCGTCGGCGGTAGGCCGAAGGTTCGAGAGGAATAAAGCGAAATTGGCCAGACCAAGTTCGCGCCGATCACGCTGAGCACAAATGCGACGCTCATGATGTTGAAGACGGCGAACGCGCACAGGGCGTAGGGAAAAAAGCAGCGGCGCACCATGAACTCGGTGTGCCGCGCGATGTACAGAACCGGATTGGATCGCTGATTCTCGGCATGCGTGCGCCAGACGCGGAGGAATTGCTCGGGACGGTTGCGGGCGAGGCGCTGCCTCCCTCGTCCAACCGCGAGGAAACTTGCCAGGGCGCCCAGAAGTAGAAGGCCGCCCGCCACGAGGTATGTCGTTGATCCTGAACTCCTCACCTGTCCAATCGTCATTCCGACCAGAAGAACGAGGTAGAACACGTAATCGCAAACCGTCTCCAACCAGCATCCGAAGTCGGATTCCAGCAACTTCAGACGGGCGACCTCGCCATCACAACCATCCAGGACGCTTGCGAACAAGCAGAGAAATGCGCCGAAGAGCGTGTTCCAGTAGCCACCTAAGGCGAAGAATAAGGCGGAACAGAAACCCACTCCGAGTGTGAAGATGCTTACCATGTTCGCCGTGATGGGCAACTTGATGAGTTGCCGGCTAATCGGGATGGAGACCTTTCGATTCAGTTGCGCGTACATGCCATCGGTGGGTTTGATCAGCCAGCGGTCAAGTTTCTTTTCTGCCGTGCGTCGTTCCATTTCCGTGTTCACGCGCTGCCACTGATCCGCTCCTATCTCGACGGAAACAAGGGATTCGTTCGCGGTGAGCGATGTGATCAGTTGCTTGAACACGCCGTTCTGTGCGCAAGGTTCCATCCAGTCGTCCAAAAGGTCGACCGGCACCGCGTAAATTCCGGCGAATTTGTCACCACTCTTTAACGCCAAGGCCTTGTCCGAAGCGCTCCAGGTACTTGCTTGCCCAAAGAGGGAAGGATGATAGGTCGAGCCTCCGTCGATCAAAACAAATAGCCGACTGCCCGTTTGACGCGCCGCAACCCGCGATTGTCGTGGGAGAAATACGTCGGCGTTTTCGCCACGCCATTCCACGGAATTGGGAAGCCGGCCGGTGTCAGTAAGTTCTTTCCGAACGCGTTCCCTGGTCGTTGAATCAGCAACTACGATCAGTTTTGTGGGGTTGAGCTTTTGCGCTCTAAAGATAGTCCGCAGCAAAATTGGAAGCCCCCCAACACGAGCCAGGGCTGGGCTGAATCCATTGAGGTTCACGCCCGCTGCGTTCAGAGCGATGGCGACCGTGATTCCATCCGGCGACGAGCTGCTGCCCGCAACGCGGTCCTGAGGCTCCGCAGCTTTTCCCAATAATTCGTTTGCGAAGCGTTGCGCGTGAAGGTTACTGCTCTTCCTCGTCAACCAAAGGAGGCACACGCCGCCGACAGCGGTCCAGAAGAGCGCTCGCAACCGTCGTGCAAATGCCAGAGCGAGCCCGGTGGCACTCGTGAGACTGAATATTTTGCCAATCAGCATGTTGCCGCCCTCGTAAGTCCCGAGGTTTCCCGGGTTGAAATTGCCTACGGCGTTCACCAGTTTGGTCAACGCTTCGATAATCAATCCACCGAAGAAGCCGATATTGGTTCCCAGCAACCAAAGCACTAAACAGACTTCGAGGATTGCCAGAAACTGAGTGGCGAGATTCAGGGAAAAACCGCCCCAGAACAACGCGGGCGTTCTGTGATGAAAATCAAAGAGCGCATTCTCCATGGACGCAATCAGCTCAAACCTCTGTTCGATCCACTCTCTTAAGGATGGGACGCGGCGGAGGAGGCGAGCGGTTCCCGTCAGCAGCGGCCAGCGCATTCTCAACGCCATCAGTGTCAACAACAGGAATACGGCCGCTGCAAGAATAAAGACCGCAGCGTAAAAACGCAGGACGTGGGAGAGCGATATCTGCGACAGCGCTGCCAAAAGGCCGGCGATAGCAGTGGTGACTCCCGTGACAAGATAGAGTCCCCGATCGAGGGTGACCGAAGCGAGACTGTTGCTCATTTCTATTTCGCGTCCCAGATGCGAGACGCGGATCGAATCTCCCAAGGTCTGCCCAAGGATTCCCAGCTGCCCCGCTGCCTCTGCACCGAGACGAAGTCCAGCCAAGCGTGGGAATGCAATCTTGTGGCGTTCTTTCCCAAGCGTCATTTGCCAGGCCCAAGTCTTCGCAAGATGCGAAACACCTGCCAGAAGAATCACCAAACCGAATCCCCAGCCGAGCCTTTGTAGATCCCGCCAGAGAGTGAGGGGGCCGGCATGCCAGACCAAGTAAAGAAACAGTCCGGCGCTTACCGCAATCGCAACAACGCGAAGCACTGGACGGGAGTTTGGCGGGACGCTAGACATGGGCAAACCTTTGCAGTATCGGGCTCTGTGGGAAATCGCGCTCGAAGATAGATTCGGCGTAGGTGAACGCTTCAGGCGTATCGACGTCTTGCCAGTGCCCGTCGCCGACGTCGAAGGATTTGAATTTCCTCTCGAGGGCTAACTGGCGCATTCCATCGGATAGCGAGCAGTTGCCATTTGTCTTTGCGGATTCGAGTCTCTCAAACAGTCCGGGGGTGCACAAAAACATGCCCGTATCGAGCGCGTCGAAGCGAGATAGGTCCTTACCGATGTCAACGATGTCATTTCCTTGCAGTTGGACTTTAGTTGCGTCGTCCAGATCGAAGATGCGATGGATGTTGTGATCCACGCCGAGAATGACCTCGTCCTCTGCCAGCCGTTGTTGGAGCAGCGTTCTCGCTGTTTGTGGTTCAAAGATGTGATCGGCCATCAGCAACAAGAAAGGATTCTGCAGCGAGGACTTGGCGGCGAGTGCTGAGACACCGTTCGCTTTGTGGTAATCGCGGTTTTCCACCAGCGTAACGGCGAAGTCCCTGAAGCACTGATCAGCAAACCAGCGGCGAATCGCCTCAGCGCGATAGCCTACGACAATTACAAACTTTTCGATTCCTGCTGCGTGCGAAGATAGCAGGATGTGCTCGAGGAGCGGCGCGCCGAGAAGAGGTACAAGCGGTTTGGGAGCGCTACCGGATAACGAGGCGATGCGGCTTCCGTTGCCCGCGGCAAGAATAAGGCATTCGTTTACGGTAGTCATGGCTTGAATGTTTCCTCTGCGGACAGCCGAGCATCCTGCGAAGGCCGGCTTTTCGGCGCGTAGTCGAAATATTCGATGTTCACGTCCGTCGTGCCAAAGATCCGGGCTTCGGTGACGCTTCGAGTGGAGAGGGGAAACCAGAGAGTTCCTCGCTTCTGGTAAACCTGCACGAAATGCGTGCTCTTGGTCCAAAACGAAGGATTTTTTGCCGGGCTGCCTTCGGCGCGCACCAGCGCGTAATCCTCCGCGTCCACCCAGATGCGTCCCTGGAATAGATATTTGTCCTTGCGCTTGGGCGCGACCTCTAGAACGTAGGCCATGCGGCCAGCCACAAGTTCTTTGCCGGCAACGGTTAACTCGTAGTTTGTGAAATTGAGTTTGGTAGTTGCGCGCAACTCGGGACGCGATGTTTCGGATTCTGAATCAAGCATTTTGCGTAGAACGTGGGTGTTTGCCGCTTTCCATCCGACTTCGGACACCACCTCGAAATGTTTCCTGCCGTTTTCCTCGCCTTCGACGCGCACGAGCATTTCGGCACGCTTTTCCAGGCGTGAATTTTCGAGAACATACCGTCGCATTCCATCGTACCCCGCAATGGAGGATTGCCTCTGCAGGTCCAGGGCAGCCATACGAGTCACGACTTCCTCGGCCGTTGGGAGCGAACTGGAATCGTCCGCCGCGTCCGTCGAAGAGGCTTGAAGAAGAAGCAAAGCGATCAGCAAGAAAGAAGGTTTCATGTTTAAAACTCCAAAACGAATTTGCCGCGGTATTCTCGCCAGGAAGAATTGAAAAACCCCCCGTATCTCGCGCTGGCAAGATTGTTCTGGACGTCTCGCGGATCGAAGTGGTTGAAGAGGTTGAAGGCGCCCATGCCCACGCGTGCATGGATACGTCTGGCGTGCACCGGCAGCAAAACCCGCCGGGATAGCTGAATATCGAATGATGAGAAGGTCGGAAGACGATCGACGTTACGAGGCCCGACATACTCGCGATACTCGTTCTGAACCGAATACGGGAAGCCGGTATGCAGGTCGTAGACCGGTACGACCGTGAGTTTCCAGGGGGCTGCGATCGTGCCCCAGAACAAAAAACGGTTGGGGGCATCGAACGGCAAGCGCCCGCGAGAATCTGGATCGATCACTGGTTGCGCAAGATTCCCAAAGAATTGATTCACATCGTTGAGGTCGCCGTAAGCGCGTGAACGGACATAAGAGGCGTTCAGCAGGTGTTGACCCGCTTTAAAACGCGCCGCCACTTGGAACTCTCGATACGAATCGGAGCCTCGATTCGAGAGTTCGAGAATTCCCGTCGTCCCCTGAGAGACCGGTGAAACGATAATGTCGTCGCTGGTATTGCGCTGTTCATAGGCGATGCGCAGAGCGAGGCTCGCAAGAACCTGCCGGTCGAGTTCCAAATTCCAGGACGTGCTGCGAGGGTTTCGCAACTCGCCGTCGATTTGGTTCTGATAAGACACGGAGCTAATCGGCTGGCCGTTCTGGCCCAGGACACTTACGGTCCGATCGGGGAGGTCCGGAAACGTCGCGGCCAAGAGTGGAACACGGTCGTAGAATCGTCCGACTCCTCCCTTCAATAGCGTCTTTCCATCACGCGTAAGCGTGAGAAGAAACCCAGCGCGAGGGGCCGCGTGGGTGGAACTTGTGAGGCTGTCGTTGTCGAATCGGAGGCCGAAGTCGAGAGTGAGGCGGGGAAGAATGGCCCACTGGTCGCCCACATACCAGGCATTCTCGTTTTGCGAGATTTGAAAGGACGTTGGAGACGTGTAGGCGATTCGCTCTACCGGCAGATTAGAAACGCCATCGAACTCGACGGGTAAATAGGTCTGTAGCCCGTCATATTCGGAGTGCTCGTAACTGAGCCCAATGCTGAACTGGTGGGACCCTGCGAATTTCCAGGGCGCGAAGCGATAATTATCGAGCCAGCCGACACGGGAGGTTTCGCGTTTCTGGCGATTGAAGAACCCGCCTTCCGTGGTTTCCAGCTCTACACGATACGGATCGTCACTCTGTGCCGTCACGTCCGCGTTAAAGCGTTTATAGCTAAACTGCGAAGTCAAGACGCCACATGTGCCGACCAGGTAGCTGTCCTGTGCGTTGATCTGATAGCCGCGCTGGTGAAAATCAGGCGTCGATTCTTGGGTGTTAAACGTGTTCAGGCCGAGGTAATCGAGTTTTTGCGGATAGAAGGATACGGATGCGTTGGCGGTGTGTCGCGAACTGATCGTGAAGTCGAGTTGCGTGTAGGAATCGAAGCTTTCGAGTTTGGCATCCCTCTCAAACGGCGGAAGACTGTTTACCGGTGTTTCCACAAATCGATATTCGAACGACTGCGTCACGGCGATTTTGTCGCGCAGGAGTGGCCCGGTGAACGTTGTCCGCGGAGTTGACGAGCCGATGCCCCGGATGCTGCCGTCCCGGACTCTTGGCCGGGGCGTGAGATTCTGGATCGAGAAATGGAACTTTTCATAATCGCTGGTCTTTGTTTCGACGGTCGAAACCGCCCCTGTAAATCGGCCGTATTGGGGGTCGTAGGGGTTCGAAACGACTTGCACTGAAGCAACGACATCCACGGGTAGATTCATCGCCGGACTGCCAGTGACCGGGTCGGTTACATTTGCACTGTTGACCAATGCGCCGCTCTGCGTATTGCGGGTGCCTTTGAGGTTGACGTGTCCATCGGGTCCCCGAACAACACCAGGAACGAGGGGAAGCGAACTCTCAAAACGTTCATCGACACTGGGAGCGTCGCGCAATGTCGTGTCGGAAATGGTTTCACTTGGAGCTGGGTCTTTTCCGTGTTGATCGGCTGTAACCACGACGGAAGCGCTGATTTCTACGGGCTTCAGTTCAAGCGGTAGGCGAAGTTCATCGGCGTCGACACGGACTGTTTCGACGATCTTGAGGCCCGTTGCTACTGCCTCAACGGTGTACATTCCGAAGGGTACTGCCGGAAGAGCATATTCGCCGGTCTCGTCCGCTGCAGTTTCCAGAGTCGTTTCTCCAGTGAGCACGACCTTCGCTCCAGCAATCGGAAATTGTCTGCCCGCGGAGTCGCGGAAAAACACGGTTCCTCGTACGGTGGAGCTTGCAGAATTGGCCTGCTTGCCGGTCGTCGCGCTAGCGAAGAACAAAATGAAAACGAACGCGAAGGAAGATCGCTTCGTAGCGCGAAACCACTCCCGCCCAGAACAGCGGAACACGATTCGCACGCGCGAAAGTCCGGGCGCCCATACTGCAAATGTTCGTTGGTATTGTTCTGGCTTCATTTACACACCGATGGTTCACAATGCATGGGCAATTCCAATGCACCCAGGAACTGCCGCATGCACAATGTGTTTTGCTTTCAGCTGTTTGCCGGGTGCCTATAGAGGCAAACGCAAAACAGTGGCTTGCGAACTGTCATGGGATGGCGAGAATCGGACATTCTCGACATGTCTTCGACACGCAGCCGTGGCTGCACGGATCGGCTTTTGAGGAGAACCGGCCTAATGTCTTGGACGAGAAGAGATTGCTCCGATTTGCGAAGGTTGCAGCGGCCAATACAAATGGAAGTAGACGTGCGTGGAGTGTGAATCGGGGTGTATTCAGCCCTTTAACTGAGGCTTATGATTGCTCCATCCCGAAGATATGAGAGACCATGAGCCCGATGCTGGAGATCGAAACCGGTAATTTTGCGATTTCGCGGTGGGTCGTTTGTCCTCCCAATTCCCTCAAGATCGTGAACTGGAACATCAATCGTGGCTTGCAATTGCAGAAAGTCATCCAGTTCCTCGCGGGCGCGAAGCCGGATATCGTTCTATTGCAAGAGTGCGATCTCAATGCCCGTCGTACCCACCACCTCAACATCGCGCGGGAAATAGCGCAGCAGCTGCAGCTGAATTATGTTTTCGGACGAGAATTTCAAGAATTAACGCAGGGCTCGCGGAGATCGCCTGCCTATCATGGCCAGTCCACACTCTCTCGCTGGCCTCTGTCCAATTCGCGCATTCTGAGGTTTCGGAAGCAGTCGAATTTCTGGCGCCCGCATTGGTTCATTCCGGAGATCGATCCTTTTCAGGAGAGAATCGGAGGCCGTTTAGCATTGGTCAGTGAAGTCGATCTCGGAGGAAAAATAATCGTTACCTATAATCTGCACCTCGAGAGTCGCGGGGATGACGGATTGCGCGAATCCCAAATCGAAGAGGCTTTGCACGACGCCGGACAATACAGTACGAATACGCCCGTTCTGATAGCAGGCGACTTCAATATGAATGTCTCCACAGGGATCTCCGCCGTGGCAATTCGTGAGGCACGGTTTCAGGACGCTTTCGTGAATCAGCATCCAGCAACGACTCCCGGTTCTTTCTTCGAAGATGGGCGGGTCATTGATTGGATTTTTTTGCGTGGACCCATTCGTTCGCGCCAGCCCCAGGTGTACCCCTCGATCTCCGGATCTGATCATTATCCGCTCTCGGTTACGTTGATACTTGACTAGTGGTGTCGAAGGCGTGACGCGAAATCCTGGACGCGTCGAAACCTACGTGGCACTCGCTCACGCTTGGCAGCTCCCCACGTTGCAAACAATCACTCACAGACGGTTTGGGTTTGGAACTATGAATGCTGCTATTGCTTGGCGAAGAGTCTTGCGGAGCTAACTGGTGCGTAGCAGTTGGGAATCCCGTGGGTCTGGAAAAAAAATGCATTACATAGTCGTAGTACCTAGACGCACGCCTGCTCGCCTTTTACTACCTCGCGCATGTGCATGTCTAATTTTGAGCATCTGTTGCGGCGTTGCATCGATGGGACAGAAGACAAGCGAGTCAACTATCGCGACCGGTGCGCACGGCGTTCGCGCCACGCACATTCTTGGTTTTGTTGGCGCCCGGAAAAAGGCGAACGGGGTCCTGTCGATTCAAGCCGACACTTTGCAGTTTCAGAGCAGTGAGAAGCCGGCGGCGGCAGTGAAGATCGCGTCTGTCCAAGATGTCGTTGTCGGAGAGATGAGTACACAGGTCGGTGGTTTGCCCATGACCATGAGCAAGGCCGCGGTTCCCTACGGCGGGGGCCGGGTCCTGAGCCTGTTCGCTCACAAGAAATTTGACAGTCTTGCTGTGCGGTATGTAGATGCCGACGGAGGAATTCACGGAGCGATCTTCCAGCTGCATAAAGGAGAAGGAGAGCTTCTCAGAAGAGAACTCGTTGCGAAGGGAGTACGCGTGAGCCAAACAGAGACTGGTGCCGCTAGGGGCCCCGCGGAGGTGACTCGTGAAAGCAAGTAAACGAACTTGGATGTCTCCACTCGTGTTCGTGATCTTGACGTTCATGCCAACGCATCTGCCGCGATTGGCTGCGCAAGTTGCGGCGGCCACGTCCCCCAGTAGCGACGTTTCGGCCGGCACGCAATGGAGCGTGCAAGTGATGCAGATTGATCGCGGGGACGTAAATCTCGAACCATCCTTTCAGATCGCTATCTATGAGAACCTTCTGAACGAATTGGGCAAGATCAAACGGTTTAAGCATGTGTTTCGCGATGGCGACCGAAGCGCTGTGAACGAAGCGAACCTGCTCATTCTGAAGACCACCGTGGAGCAGTACACGCCGGGCAGTGAAACTCGACGTGCGGTAACGACTGTGTCCGGTGCCACAAAATTAAGTGTGAGGAGTCAGCTGTGCACGCGAGACGGTCACATCGTTCTCGAAGACACGGTTCACGGCAATGTCCGTTTTCTGGGAAGCAACCTACGAGCGACGCATAACCTGGCCCACAATGTAGCGAAGACAATCAAACAAGCTTCGTTGTCCGAGCCTCCGCACCCCGTTTCACCGTCTGCGCGCGGTGAACACGATTTCGTTCCGACAGGAAGCATTTGAGTCTGGCGGTCGCGAGGAGCGGGCGGGCCTGCCGAAGTCTGGCTAGTTGAAGATGTGCAGCGAGGATGGCGCACTGGACGCTGTTCGGATGCGATACCATGTGGGCCACATGAAGCGAGCCGTCACTGCATTGGCGATGTTGCTGGTTTGGGGGTGCACGGCGTATGCATTGGATCCTGCGCTGGAAGTGAGTCAGTACGCGCATACTGCGTGGAAAATCCGCGAGGGCTTTGCCAAAGGCACAATCAAAACGATCACGCAAACGCCTGATGGATATCTGTGGTTCGGCACGGAATTTGGCTTGTATCGTTTCGATGGTGTTCGGACGGTCCTCTGGCAGCCGCCCCGAAACGGGTATCTCCCCAGCAGTAATATTCGAAAACTCCTTGTGGCGCGCGATGGAACTCTTTGGATTGGCACGCATAGAGGGCTTGCCAGTTGGAAGGACGACAAACTAACCCAATACCCCGACGTTCCAGGACAGGAAATCGATTCGCTCCTTGAAGATCGTGAGGGAACGGTATGGGCGGGCGTAGAGACAATTCCCACCTGGCGGCTCTGTGCAATTCAAGAGCAAAAGGTCCAATGCTACGGCGAGAAGGGTGGTCTTGGTCTGGGAGTTGGAAGCTTATTTGAGGACAGGAAAGGCAATCTCTGGGCCGGAACGGGGACCGGGCTTTGGAAATGGAAACCGGGTGCTCCGCAACTCATTCCACTGTCGGGGCCGGTCTCCGAAATCCACGCGGTCACGGAAGACAGTGAAGGAGATCTTGTCGTGACCACCCGCGCCGGGGTCATGAAACTTGTTAACGGAAAGGTCATACCATACCCACTTACATACAGTGGGCCAAGGTTCAATCCTCATTGGATGCTCCGGGATAGCAATGGCGGCCTGTGGATCGGGACGATCGATCAGGGACTCTTGCATGTGCACAAGGGAAAGACAGATCGGTTTTCTCAGGCCGACGGTCTATCCAGCGATTTTGTTCAGGATCTCTTCGAGGACCGTGAAGGCAACGTATGGGTATGCACCAATGACGGCCTTGATCGCTTTCGCGACTTCGCTGTCACTATGATTCCCGTGAAGCAGGAATCGGCTAATTCCTACGTTGAGTCAGTATTGCCGAGCTCAGACGGTAGTGTTTGGTTCGGCACTCGACATGGCTTGGACAAGTGGAATGAAGGACGTACGACCCTTTACCGGAAGAAGCGCGTACCGGTTGCGGGAATAGAGCGCGAGATTATCGATGCAGGCTTGCCGGATGATTTTCAGGCCTCACTCTATGAAGACCATCGTGGTTGGATTTGGGCCTTCTCGCGAACCGGGGCAGCATACCTCGAGAATGGACGATTCATTCCGGTGCCAGGCATGCCCGGGGGATATGCGCATTGCATCGCTGAAGACAGCGCGGGCGACCTCTGGATCTGCCTGGACCAAGGGCTGTTTCATGTACTTCAAGGACGCAAGGTCGAACGGATTCCCTGGGAGAGTTTCGGCCTTCAGGGCTTGGCTCTTGCGGTGGGGGCGGATGCTTCGCGCGGGGGCGTCTGGCTTGGATTTTCTGAGGGGGGCGTCGCGTATTTCAAGGACCATCAACTCGGGAAATCGTATTCGGTGGCGAACGGTCTGGGCAAGGGGCGGATCAGCAGCGTTCAAGTCGATCAGGACGGTACTCTCTGGGTTGGGACCGAAGGCGGTCTCAGTCGGATCTCAGAGGGGCGCGTAGTTACGTTAAGCAGCAAAAATAGTCTGCCCTGCGACTCCGTTCACGACATGATCGAGGACGCCAGTCGTTCGTTGTGGCTTTACATGGACTGCGGCTTGGTGCGCATTACCCGGCCGGAGTTGGACGCGTGGGTCACAAATCCGAAAGGGACGATCCAGGCCACGATCTTCGATAATTCCGACGGTCTCAGGTCGACTGCGCTTGCTGGCGCTCTGGGCCCGCGAGTTGGGAAGTCCAAGGATGGGAGATTGTGGTACGTGTCGGAAGGAAGTGTCTTCGTCGTCGATCCGAATCGCGTGGATCGGCGCCCTTATTCTTTTAACAAGCTTCCGCCTCCTGTACACATCGAACAGATTATCGCCGATGGGAAAACATACGATCCAACCGGTGAATTGCGCCTGCCTCCACGAATCCACGACTTGGCGATCGACTACACGGCGCTTAGTTTTGTCGCCCCGGAAAAGGTCCATTTCCGCTTTAAGCTGGAAGGGCAGGACCGGGACTGGAGGGAAGTGCTGAACGTCCGCCAGGTGCAGTATTCGAATCTTGGCCCTGGCGATTACCATTTCCGCGTGACCGGGTGCAATAACAGCGGTGTGTGGAACGAGGC
>Ga0335085_10013337_pt1 | contig 12054 bp, 9 predicted proteins | sample Lox_Sample_45_FD_206712 | JGI IMG/M metagenome (GOLD analysis project Ga0335085, IMG submission 206712) | Soil microbial communities from Loxahatchee National Wildlife Refuge, Florida, United States - Lox_Sample_4.5 | ecosystem: Environmental > Terrestrial > Soil > Wetlands | place: USA: Florida...
CACGATCCCCTCCAACACGCGCGCCGGGCACGACACGTTGGGACAGTACAGCATCACTTCGTCCTCGGGCCGCTCCACGGCCGACTGGCACACGGGACAGCGCTTGGGCGGCCGATACGGCTCTTCGCGCGGTGCGTCTCTCGTGACGACCGGCCCGAGGATCTGTGGGATCACCTCGCCCGCGCGGGTCACCTCGACCATGTCGCCCTCGCGAATGTCGCGGGCCCTGATGAGGTCGAAGTTGTGCAGCGTCGCGTTCGACACCGTCACCCCGCCGATTTCGACCGGTTCGAGCTCGGCGTACGGGTTGAGTGAGCCGGTGCGTCCCACGTTGATCTTGATCTGCTTGAGCCGGGTGACCTGGACCTCGGGCGCGAACTTGCGGGCCACCGCCCAGCGTGGCTCGCGGTCGCCCACGGTTCCCAGCTCGACGTGCAGCGGCAGGGAGTTGACCTTGAGCACGACGCCGTCCGCCCCGTAGTCCAGCGACGGGAGCAGCGCCTGGAGCTTTCCGATGGCGCCGTGGGCTTCCGGCAGGTCGGGGGCGAGTGTGTGGTTCGGCTCAACGGGGAAGCCCCATCCCTGCAGTAGCTCGAGCATCTCCGCCTGCGTCGCGGCCGGCAGCCGCTGGCCCGGAGTTTCCACCTGGAAGCAGAACAGGCGGAGGCCGCGGCTGCGGGTGATGCGAGGGTCGAGCTGGCGCAGCGATCCCGCGGCGGCATTGCGCGGGTTCGCGAACGGGGGCTCGTCGGCTTTCTCGCGCTCCTTGTTCAGAGTCTCGAAGCGCGACTTGGGAAGGTAGACCTCGCCCCGGACCTCCATCGTTCTCGTCCACCCCTTGTCGCGTAACCGCAGGGGCACGTCCTGAATCGTGCGCAGGTTCGCGGTGACATCCTCTCCCTCGATCCCGTTGCCGCGCGTGGCGCCCGTCACGAACAGGCCCTTTTCGTACGTCAGGCTCACGGCCGCACCGTCGATCTTCACCTCCAGGGTGTAGCCCGAGCGCGACGCGTCGGCGACGAGGCGCAGGTTGCGCCGCTCCCATTCCGCCAGCTCCTCCTCGTCGAACGCATTCGCGAGCGAGAGCATGGGGACGAGGTGGCGGTGCTTGCGGAAGGCATCGGCGGGTGGGGCGCCGAGGCGGTGCGTGGGGCTGTCGGGGGTGAGGAGCGGCGGGTGCTGCCCCTCGAGGTCCTGCAATTCGCGGAACAGCCGGTCGTACTCGGCGTCCGACATTTCGGGTCGGTCGAGCACGTAGTAGGCGTGGATCGCCCGCTCGAGGATCCGCCGCAGCTCGGCGGCGCGCGCCGCCGCCGCCTTCACCGACCCTTGGCTTCTTCCTGAATGACGGCCATCGCCACGCCGACGAGGCGGTCCAGCTCCTCGGCGCTGGCGCGGGGCAGGAGCCCCTCCGCCCACGCGCCCTCGAGCCGCCCGAACGCGTCGAACAGGCGGCGCAGGAAGGAGAGCAGCGCCACGCGCTCGAGCTCCATGCGCCGCAGTGAGTCTCCCGTGTCGCGCTGGCGCTGCGCCAGGCGCTCGAAGCGGTGCGCGTTGCGGAGCGCCTGGGCGGTGAGCGAGGCCACGACCTGTACGAAGCGCAGATCCTCGTCGGAGAAGGTCGGCCCGTCGCGGAAGGTGCGGAGGAAGATCGCGCCGATCGCCACCGCGCGCCACGTGATCGGCACGACCGTGATCGACTTCACGTTGCGGTTGATCAGCTCGCCCTTGACGTGCCGCAGGCTGGGATCGGTCGCCACGTCGGGAATGAAGACCGTCTCACCGCCCTGCATCGCGCGCTTGAGCTCGGGGTAGCGCTCGAGATCCACGACGTAGTTTCGGATCGTGGGGTCTTCGTAGGAGGCGACCAGACGCACCGACTTGCCGCCGCGCTCGCCGAGGAAGATCGAGCAGCGGTCGAGGCCGAACGCTTCGCCCAGCTTTCGGGCGATCACCTGGAGGATGTCGATGAAGTGCAGCGACGTGGAGACTTCCTTCAGGATCTCGATCACGGCGAGCAGATGCTTCCGCTCGCGCTCGAGCTCGGCGACTCGTGCGGCGAGCCGCTCGGTCTCGACCTGCATCAGGGCGGGCGAGATGGCCATGGCGAAGTTTGCGCACGCGGCGGACAACCCGTCAAGCCGTTGCCGCGCTCGCGGGGCGCGGATAGCTTCGACCTGGATGCGCTTGACGACCCTCGTCTGGTTGCTCGGCGGCGCCGGCGCGCTTTCGGCGCAATCAGCGCTCCCCGCGCCACCGCCGGCGCGCGCTCCGCTTCCCATCGTCATTCCCGCGGTCCCGATCGGCAGCTGGACGCCCGTGACCGAGCTGCCCGGCATGGGACGAGCGGTGGATACAGCCGTCGTGGCGGCCCGGCGCCGCGCGCTGATGCGCCGGATCGGTGCCGGCACCGTGCTGATCCCCGCGGCTCACGAGCGGGTCGTCGAGCGGGATCACCCGCAGGACCACGATTTCCGGCAGTCCAATTCCTTCTTCTATTTCACCGGGCTCGAGACGCGCGACGCCTGGCTGTTGCTCACCGGCACGGCCGCACGCCCGCGCACGACGTTGTTCCTCCCGCCACGCGACACGGCGGAGGAGCGGTGGACGGGCATCGAGCTCGGACCCACGCCCGTCGCGGCGGCGCTCTCCGGGATCCCCGAGGTCGTCTCCACCGACTCGCTGGACGCGCGCTTGAGCGCGCTCGCGTCGACGCCGGACCGGGCCGGGGCCGTCTACCTGCCGCTCGACGACGCGACGCCCGAAGAGCGGCGCACCGTGCAGCTGGCCTTCGGCGACCGCGAGGTGCGCGACCTGTCGCCCCTCTCCGATTCGCTTCGACTCGTCAAGGATCGCACCGAGCTGCAGCGCCTCCAGACGGCCATCGACATCACGATCGCGGGAGTCACGGCGGCGATGCGGGCGGTGCGGCCGGGGATGTGGGAGTATCAGCTCGAGGCCGTGCTCGAGGGGACGTTCCGCGCGCAGGGGGCGGACCGCGTGGGCTTTCCGTCGTTCGTCGGGAGCGGGCCGAACGGCACGACCCTGCACTACGACGCGAACCGCCGCCAGATGCGCGCGGGCGACCTGGTGGCGGTGGACGTGGGCGCCGAGTGGGGGCAGTATACCGCGGACATCACCCGCACCTTCCCGGTGGGCGGGCGGTTCGCGCCGCGGCAGAAGGCGATCTACGATCTCGTGCTCGCCACGCAGCGCGCCGCCTTCGACTCCGTGCGCCCGGGGCTGCGGTTACGCGATCTGGACCGGATTGCGCGCCGCTACATGAAGGACCACTCGGGGAAGCTGTGCGGCACGCAGACCTGCGACGTGCTCTTCGTGCACGGGCTCGGCCACTGGCTCGGCATGGACGTGCACGACCCGGGCGACGTCAATGCACCGCTCGCGCCGGGGATGGTGCTGACGATCGAGCCCGGGATCTATCTCCCGGCCGAAAGCCTGGGGGTCCGCATCGAGGACGACGTGGTGGTGACGGCGACGGGGGGAGCCTGGCTCAGCGATCAGGCCCCGCGAACGACCGCGGCCATCGAGCAGCTGATGGCCGCGCCCTAGCTCGGGTCCAGCTTGTCCTTGATCTCGTCGAACAGCTCGGCCGCGTCTTTCTTGTACTTCGGGTCGAGCACGTCCGAATCGGGGAGATCGCGAATGGTCGCGAGCTGCTCCCGCGCCGCCGAGTACTTCTTGACGTCCACATAGACTTGCGCGAGCTCGAGATGGTGATAGACGTTCTTCGGCCGGAGGGCGACGGCGCGCTCGAGATAGCGTTGCGCGTCGTCCCAGTTGGCTTTGTCCATGAACCCGGCGCCGAACAGGGTCTTCGCGAAGAACCGCTGGATGCCCGACAGGCGCTTGATCTCGGCGTTCCAGGCGCCGATGACGTGCCACGCGGGGTCCTCGGTGGAGTCGAGCGCGATCGCCTGCATCGCCTCGTCGTAGATGACCTTCGCGAATCGCACCCGTTCCTTGCCGCCCCGCGTGCGGGACAGGCGGCCGAGCGCCTGCGCGATCATCGAGTGCGCGTGCGCGTTCTTTGGATTGACGCGCGCCGCCCGCTCGGCAAACATCCGCGATTCCGTGTACAGACTGTCCTGGCGCTGCTTGAGCGAATCCGAGGTCCGCTCGATCTGCTTGCCGATGTCGGCGAGCGCGCGCGCCGCCTTCCACAGTGCTTCGTCGCTCAGGGAATCGTCCGCGATGGCGGCACGGTAGTGCGCGAGCGCCGCCTCATGCTGGAAACGAAGGTACAGGCTGTCGCCCAGATGGATCTCGCGGGCGACCGCGCTCGAGTCGCGCCGCGCGGGACGATCCCGTTGGGTCGAGTCCTGTCCGGCGAGGCTGCCTGCCGTGAAGAGAATGAGGAGCGGGATCGTCAGCGCGCGCACCGGGGACTCCCCGTGGGAGCGAGTCGCTAATGTTCGTCGCGCCGCTGATCGAGCGCAAGCGCGACGGTGCGGCCCTCACGGCGGAGGAGTGGTCGGCACTGATCGCCGCCTACGCCGCCGATCGCGTGCCGGACTACCAGATGGCCGCCCTCCTGATGGCGGTCGTGTTCCGGGGGCTGGAGCGTCCCGAGCTCGCCGCCCTCACCGATGCGATGCTCGCTTCCGGGCAGCGGCTCGACTTCGGGGACTGGCCGGTTCCGCGCGTCGGGAAACATTCGACGGGCGGGGTAGGCGACAAGGTATCCCTCGTCCTCGCGCCCCTGGTCGCCGCGTGCGGCGTCGCGGTGCCCCTGATCGCCGGTCGCGGCCTGGGGCACACCGGCGGCACGCTCGACAAGCTCGACGCCATCCCCGGATTCCGCACGTCGCTGTCGCTCGCTGAGACGAAGCAGCAGGTCCAGCGCATCGGGTGCGCGCTGATCGGCCAGACGGCGGAAATCGCGCCGGCGGATCGCCGCCTGTACGCGCTGCGCGACGTCACGGGAACCGTCGAGGCGCTGCCGCTCATCGCCGCGAGCATCATGTCGAAGAAGCTGGCCGAAGGGCTGAGCGCGCTGGTGCTCGACGTGACGTATGGGGCGGGCGCGTTTCTCCCCGCCGCCGAGCAGGCGATCGCGCTCGCGCGCACCATGATCGGACTCGGCGAGGACCGCGGGTGTCCCACGACGGCCCTGCTTACAGCCATGGATCGCCCCCTGGGCCGCGCCTGCGGGAACGCGCTCGAGACGGAAGAGGCGATCCTCGCGCTGCGGGGCGAAGGTCCGTCCGATCTCATGGAAGTCACCTATGCCCTGGGCATCGAGATGCTGCTCGCCGCCCGGGTCGAGCGCACCACCGCCAAGGCCCGGAAACGGCTGGAGAACACGCTCGGGTCGGGCCTCGCGGCGGAGAAGTTCGAGCAGATCGTCGAGGCCCAAGGTGGCAACCCCCGCATCGTGGACGATCCGGGGGTGCTTCCCCAGGCCCAGGTGGTGGAGGTCTACGCGGCGCGGCGCACCGGCGTCGTGGCCCGGGTGGAGCCGCGCCCGATCGGGCGCGCCATCGTGGCCATGGGCGGCGGCAGGGCGCGGGTGGAAGACTCCGTGGATCCGAGCGTCGGGTTCGTCATTTCGGTGAAGCCGGGGAGCCGGGTGCTCGACGGAGAGCCGATTGCGTCCGTGTACGCTCGCGATGCGAGCGGGGCCGAGCTGGGCTGTGACGCGCTGACGCGCGCCATCGTGATCGAAGACCGGCCGGGGGAAGCGCCGCTACCGCTCGTTTCTCACCGGGTGACGAGCGCGGGCGTGGAGCAGCTCAGTCCGGTTCCCGGCCGCGGGGCGAAGCCCGCGGCTCGGACATGACGGGCCGTCAGACGTCCAGATTCCGGACGAACTTGGCGTTCTCTTCGATGAACTTGCGGCGGGGCTCCACTTCGTCACCCATCAACGTTTCGAACAGGTCCGAGGCCTCGACGGCGTCCTCCATGGTGACCTTCAAGAGGGTACGCCTGGCGGGGTCCATCGTGGTGTCGCGCAGCTGGTCGGGGTTCATCTCCCCCAGGCCCTTGTAGCGCTGAATCTGGACGTTGCCGCGCGCCTCGTCGCCGTTCGCGAGGCGCTTCACGTAGGTATCGCGCTCCTTGTCGTCGAAGGCGTAGAACTCTTCCTTGCCTTTCGCGACGCGATACAGGGGCGGCTGAGCGATGTAGATGTACCCCGCGTCGATCAGCTGCTTCATTTCCTTGTAGAAGAAGGTGAGCAGCAGCGTGCGGATGTGCGCGCCGTCCACGTCGGCGTCGGTCATGATGATGATCTTGTGGTAGCGCGCCTCGCCGATCTGGAAATCCTCCCCGATGCCCGTACCCACGGCCGTGATGATCGTGCGGATCTCCTCGTTCGAGAGGATCCGGTCGATGCGGGCCTTCTGGACGTTCAGGATCTTGCCGCGCAGCGGCAGGATGGCCTGGAAACTCCGATCGCGGCCCATCTTGGCCGACCCGCCGGCCGAGTCACCCTCGACCAGGTAGACCTCGCACAGCGTGGGATCGGTGAGCGAGCAGTCGGCGAGCTTGCCCGGGAGCAGGCCGCCGTCGAGCGCATTCTTGCGGCGCACCAGCTCGCGCGCCTTGCGGGCCGCCTCGCGGGCCCGGGCGGCGCTGACGGCCTTGGCGATGATGGCCCGCGCCACGCTCGGGCTCTTGTCGAGGAACTGGCCCAGGGCCTCGTTCACGACGCTCTTGACGATGCCTTCGACTTCCGAGTTGCCGAGCTTGGTCTTGGTCTGCCCCTCGAACTGCGGGTCCCTCACCTTTACGTGGAGCACGCAGGTGAGGCCCTCGCGGATGTCGTCGCCGGTGAGGGTGAAGTCTTCCTTCTTGAGCAACCCGTCCTGCTTCGCCCATTCGTTGATGGTGCGCGTGAGGGCGGCCTTGAACCCCGTCAAGTGCGTCCCGCCCTCGTGCGTGTTGATGTTGTTGACGAAGGAGAAGGTGTTCTCGTTGTAGCCCTCGTCGTACTGAATGGCGCCTTCGACTTCGACTCCTTCGCGCGCCGCCTCGAACACGATCGGCTTCGCGTGGAGCGGCTTGCGGTTGCCGAGCAGATACTTCACGAATTCGGCGAGCCCGCCCTTGTAGTAGAACGTCTCCTCGCGCGTCTGCCCTTTGCGCTCGTCCTTGAGCGTGATGGTCAGGGCCTTGTTGAGGAACGCCAGCTCCCGCAGCCGGTTGGCGAGGGTGGCGTAGTCGAAACGGGTTTCGGTGAAGATCGAGGCGTCGGGCTTGAAGGTGATGGTCGTGCCTGTTCCCTTCACCTTCCCGATCACTTCGAGCTTGCGCTTGGTCTCGCCCCGCTCGAACGCCATGTGGTGCCGCTTCCCGTCGCGGTCCACCCACACCTCGAGCTGCTCCGACAGGGCATTGACCACCGAGACGCCCACGCCGTGCAGACCGCCCGATACCTTGTACGTGGCTTTGTCGAACTTGCCGCCCGCGTGCAGCATCGTGAGCGCCACCTCGACGCCTGGCTTCTTCTCGGTCTTGTGCACGTCGACGGGGATGCCGCGGCCGTTGTCCACGACCGTGATCGAATTGTCGGGGTGAATCGTGACATCGATGCGGGTGGCGTACCCGGCCAGCGCCTCGTCCACCGAGTTGTCGACTACCTCGTAGACCAGGTGGTGCAACCCGCGCGCCGAGACCGCGCCGATATACATCGCGGGGCGCTTCCGCACCGCCTCCAGGCCCTTCAGGACCTGGATCGCGTCCGCCTGGTACCCGCCGTTATCCTTGGGCTTTGCTGCCGTCGTCTTGGATTTCGCCATTGGTTCCTAGCTCGAGAGAAGCCAGCGTATCGTCCGGATGCTGCCGCGTCCGCGACCGGCATTCACGCGGGCCATGATTTCCGGCGTCATGAGCTGCAGCTCGTTCATCCACGCGCTCGTCGCCACGCGCACGAACAACGTGCCGTCGGGAGCAACGCTCTCGGGCCGGGTGACCGCCGCGATCTGGGGACCGACGAGCCGGGCCCAATCGGGAATCACTTGCGCCTGCTGTAGCCGCTTGGCGAGCCCCGAGCGGGCGAGATAGCCGTCGAGCGCGTCCTTCAGAGCCGTCGGCTTGCGAGATCGCCGTTCGCTCAATGCCCCTCCCAGTCACGAGAAGCGCCACGGGGGTGTCCCGCGGCGCGCCGCGGGAACTGCCGCGGGAGGCCTCCAGACAACCCCACTAAAATACTCAGAAGTTATTGTCCGGTCAACACTTACTAAGTTGTTGCGGCTTCAAGGGAGCACGATGGGTATCGCGGTGTCTTGCGTGCTGACGAACCCTTCCACGTCGCGCGCCCGCAGCTGGATTGGGACGGCATCGCCCACGGGACGTCCCTTGGTCACCACCACTCGGAAGCTCGACTCGACCACGGTTTGGAACTGGCCGTCCTGCCCGGTCGCGGGGGCTCCATCGAGCGACAGCCAGACCGAGTCCACCCCGCTCGCGTCTTCGGCGCGCGCCGTTCCCGTCACGGTGTCGGGCGCATGCGCGGTGGTCTTGCTCAGAGTGATCTGGAGCAGTGGGGGCCCGGGGCGCGGCCGCTCCGAGTAACACGCGGCGAACGCACCGAGCGCGACCGCAACCGCCCGCAGCCCGGTCACCGTCCCGCTCATCGACCTTCGAACCTGGGGGCGCGCTTCTCGAGAAACGCGGTCAGGCCTTCCTTCATATCTCGCGTGGAGGCGAGCAGGCCGAAGTGGTTGGCTTCGAGCAGCAACCCCTCCTCGAGGGTCATGTCGAGCCCGCGCTCCACCGCCTCGAGCGCGAGGCGCAGCGCGAGGGGAGCATTCTTCAGGATGGCGCGCATCATCGTTTCGGCCGCGGCGAGCAGCTCGCTCGCGGGGACGACCTGGCTCACGAGCCCGATGCGCAGGGCCTGCTGCGCATCGATCGCCTCGCCGGTAAGGATCATCTGGAGCGCGGGGCCGCGCCCGACCAGGCGCGGCAGGCGCTGCGTTCCCCCGTAGCCCGGTGCGATGCCGAGCTTCACCTCCGGCTGGCCGAGCTTCGCCTGCTCGGCCGCGATGCGCAGATGGCAGGCGAGCGCCAGCTCGCAGCCGCCGCCGAGCGCGAAGCCGTTGATCGCGGCGATCACGGGCTTGCCGCACGTCTCGAGCCGCCGCAGCATCGCCTGGCCTTTGAGCGCGCGCGCCTTGCCCTCGAAGGGACCCTGACCCGCCAGCTCCCCGATATCGGCGCCGGCCGCGAACGCTTTCTGGCCCGCCCCCGTGATGATCACGCCGCGGATCTCGTCCTCGGCGGCGATCCGTCCGGCGGCCTCCGAGAGCTCCGCGACGACCCGGTCGTTCAACGCGTTCAGCTTGTCGGGCCGATTGATCGTGATGAAGGCGACGCGGTCGCGGACCTCGAACAACAGGGTTTCGTAAGGCACGACTGAATCCTAATGCGAAATGAGCCCTAGTGCGGAATGCGAAATGCGGAGTGCGAAGTTTCAAGGGAAGGTCGACCCGCAACGTGAAGCCTCCCCTGCAAATTCCGCATTTCGCACTTCGCATTTCGCACGTAGGTTCACGGGCATGTCCATCCAGCCCATCTCCTGGACTCCCACCGGCGCGATCCGCATCCTCGACCAGCGGGCGCTTCCCGAGGCGCAGATCGAGCGGGAGCTGACCACGGCGGATGGGGTGGCGGAGGCGATCAAGACCCTCCAGGTCCGCGGGGCGCCGCTGATCGGCATCGCGGCGGCGATGGGGCTGGCGGTGGGATTGCGGGGCCACCGCGGGGCGCCGCGCAGCGCGTTTCTCGCTGTGCTCGATGACCTGATCGGGGTGCTCGGGGCGACGCGGCCCACCGCCGTGAACCTGCCCTGGGCGCTCGAGCGGATGCGGCGCGTGGCGCACGCGACGACCGGCGAGGGGGCGGCCCTGTGGGATCGGCTCGCGGCGGAGGCCAACGCGATATGGGAGGAAGACCGGGCCATGTGCCGGCGCATCGGGGAATTCGGGCTGCCGCTGCTCGCCGACGGCGCGAACGTGCTCACGCACTGCAACGCCGGGGCGCTCGCGACCGGCGGGATCGGCACCGCGCTGGCGCCCGTCTACCTGGCGCACGAAGCGGGACGCCGCGTGCACGTCTTCGTCGGAGAAACGCGTCCCGTGCTCCAGGGCGCGCGGCTCACCGCGTGGGAGCTGACGCACGCGGGGGTACCGTGCACCCTGATCGCCGACAGCGCTGCGGGATCGTTGCTGCGGGGGGCGCGCGTGGACCTGGTCCTGGTCGGCGCCGATCGCATCGCCGCGAACGGCGATTTCGCCAACAAGATCGGCACCTACTCCCTCGCCGTCCTCGCGCACCATCACCGCGTGCCGTTCTATTGCGCGGCCCCCGCGTCCACGGTGGACGCCTCGCTCGCGAGCGGTGACGCGATTCCGATCGAGCAGCGCTCCGCCGCCGAAGTGAAGACCTTCGCGGGCCATCCCATCGCACCTCCCGGCGCGGCCGCCGAGAATCCCGCGTTCGACGTCACCCCGGCCCGCTACGTCACCGCGTTCGTGACCGACCGCGGGCTCGTGCACCCTCCCTTCGGCCTCGCTGCGTGAAGGCCGTCCTCGCCATCGACGAGGGGACGACGGGCGTCACCGCGCTCGTACTGGCGGAAGACGGCCGGCTGCTGGGGCGCGGCTACGAGGAAATCACTCAGCACTTCCCCACGCCCGGTGAGGTCGAGCACGATCCCGACGAGCTGTTCGGCGCGTCGGTCGCGGCCGCGCGCACGGCGTTGGGGCAGGCCGCGGTCGTGCCCGTGGCCCTGGGGATCACGAACCAGCGCGAGACGGTCTGCGTGTGGGAGCGCGCCACCGGGCGGCCGCTGCATCACGCCATCGTATGGCAGGACCGGCGCACCGCCGCGCGCACGCAGCAGCTCGCGCGCGGGCCGAAGGCGTCGCTGATCCGCACGCGCACCGGGCTCATGCTCGATCCGTACTTCTCCGCGTCGAAGATCGAGTGGCTGCTCGAGCGCGTTCCGGGCCTCGCGCGCAGGGTGGCGGCCGGAGACGCGGTGTTCGGCACCGTGGACTCGTGGCTCTTGTTCCGGCTCACCAACGGCAGGAGCTTCGCGACCGATCACACCAACGCGTCACGCACCATGCTGTACAACATCGTGAAGCACGGCTGGGACGACGGTCTGCTCGACCTGTTCGGCGTGCCGCGCCACGCGCTTCCCGAGATCGCCAAGTCGAGCTGGCCGTTCGGCCTGAGCGCGAAGGAGCATCTCGGGGCGGAAATCCCCATCACCGGCATGGCCGGCGATCAGCAGGCCGCCTTGTTCGGGCAGGGGTGCGTCGCAGCAGGTCAGGCGAAAAACACATACGGCACCGGCGCGTTCCTGCTGCTCAACACCGGAAAGCGGCGTCCCCCCTCGACGCGGGGGCTCCTCACCACCATCGCGTGTGGTCCGGCGGGCGAGCCGGTGTACGCGCTCGAGGGAAGCGTGTTCATCGCCGGCGCCGCGATCCAGTGGCTGCGGGACGGCCTGCAGCTCATCGCCACGGCTGCCGACACCGAACGCCTGGCCCGCGAAGTCCCCGATACCGGGGGCGTGTACTTCGTCCCCGCGTTCGTCGGTCTCGGCGCGCCCCACTGGGAGCCCGAGGCGCGCGGGACGATCGTGGGCATCACCCGGGGCACCACGCGGGCCCATCTGGTCCGCGCGGCGGTCGAGGCGATGGCGTTCAGCGTGAGCGACGTGCTCCGCGCCATGACCGCGGACGCGAATCTCAAGCTCCACGCGCTCCAGGTGGACGGCGGGGCGGCGGCGAATGACTTCCTCATGGAATTCCAGGCGGATCTGCTGGGCGTGCCCGTGGAGCGGCCGGACCTCGTGGAAACCACGGCGTTGGGCGCCGCGGGCCTGGCGGGCCTCGGCGCAGGCGTGTGGAAGAGGCCGGAGGATTTCCTCGCCGGCCGGAACGTGAAGCGGTTCGCGCCGCGGCGCGCCGGCGCGGAGCTGCGGCGCCAGGAAGCCCAGTGGCACCGCGCAGTGGACGCGGCGCTGAGCTGGGCAGGGGCGGGGGCGGGGGCGGCAGCCGCAGGGCGTGGGCGTAAGCG
>Ga0335085_10013338_pt1 | contig 12054 bp, 11 predicted proteins | sample Lox_Sample_45_FD_206712 | JGI IMG/M metagenome (GOLD analysis project Ga0335085, IMG submission 206712) | Soil microbial communities from Loxahatchee National Wildlife Refuge, Florida, United States - Lox_Sample_4.5 | ecosystem: Environmental > Terrestrial > Soil > Wetlands | place: USA...
ATACGCGTGCTCTTCCCATCCCTTCCTCAAGCCCTGATAACACTCGAATGGAGCGTTTACGCTTGCCTGATCGCAGTAGCGGGCGGCTTACTGGGCGCGCTGTATCCCACATGGATCGCCAGCCGTAAGGATCCAGTCGAAGCCCTTGCATACGAATGATCCTTCTCGCCAACTAGGCAGAACCGGCAAACCCGCATAGAATGTTCAGGCTTCGGAGTTGCGAAAGCGCGTGGGGGATTGCTGTTGGAGCTTATACTCAAGACCGAAAACCTTTGGAAGATCTACGGTAACGGCAAGCTTGAGGTGTCGGCGCTTCAGGGTGTGAATATCGAAGTGGCACAGGGTGAGTTTGTTTCGATAATGGGCCCTTCGGGGTGCGGCAAATCGACGCTGCTGCATGTAATTGGCGGGCTCGCGAGAGCAAGCCGCGGACGCGTGCTCCTCGATGGCAACGATCTGGCGGCAATGAACGACGCCGAGCGGACGTCGTTGCGGCAGCACAAGGTCGGCTTCGTCTTCCAAAAATTCAATCTGCTGCCGACACTGGATGCGCGGCACAACATCACGCTCGCGCAGCATATTCACGGCAACGGCTATGATCCGCACCGTTTCGAATTGGTGACGAACCTGCTGGGCCTCGGAGCACGCCTAAATCACCGGCCTTCTGAGCTTTCCGGCGGCGAGCAACAGCGCGTGGCGCTGGCGCGGGCAATCATCAGTGAACCCAAGATTGTGCTGGCCGACGAGCCGACGGGAAATCTCGACACAAAGAGTTCGGATGCGGTTCTTTCGCTGCTGCGCCATTTGAATAGAGAATTGGGGCAAACCATCGTGATGATCACGCATAATCCGGAAGCCGCCACGTACGGTAACCGGGTCTTGCATATGCGCGATGGAGTGGTCGTCGACTCCGTCATTCATTAACATGCGCAAACTCTGGCGAGGCATCGTCAAAACGGTTTTCTGGTCGTATGAGCGGGGCAGCTGGCCTTATGACGTGCTCGTAGCCGTAATCGTAATTTTCCTTCTTGCAACACCGCGAAGCTGGTTTCAGGATGGTCCGCGTTCAACCGTTCCGGCAAGCCCGCAGGTCCAGCTGATTTCGGAGGATCCCGGAAACAGCGAAGCGGTTTATCGCGTGGACGCGCGGCTCCTTCCGCCCGATAAGCGCAGCACAAAGAACACCCCGGAGCTTGAGCGGGGCACGCATGACATTCTGGCCCGCACCGTTCCAGCGCTCCAGGACCGCATGTTCCAGGTGGAGAAAATCGATTTCGTGCGCGGGAGCGACGGGACTGTGCTTGATTATGATGTGACGCTTCGTACGAAGCGCCAATGAGCGTCGTCGGCACGCCGAAGCGCTCGTCACCGCTGTGCTATCATGACGGTGGTGTTTGTCCAGTCTGGCGCGTAAGGTGGAGGAACGTTTACAGGTGAAGGGATTGCTGAGAGCTACGGCGGCTTGTGCTCTGATTGCCGCCGTATCAGTTCTGGGACACGCTTTTGCCGCGCAGGGCCACGGACTTACGCTGGACGCCATCCTCAAGCAGCTTGACCGTTCCGCGAAGAATTTTCGCAGTCTCTCTGCAGATGTCGAACGTACCAAGGTCACCGTGGTCGTAAACGACCGCTCGACCGAAGCGGGCACGCTGCTCGTGCGCAACGACAAAATGCTGCTTCAGATGAATGCGCCCGATTCGCGCACGATACTGCGCAACGGAGACAGCATCTACATCTATACACCCGGATTGAATCAAGTTGAGGAATACGATCTTGGCAAAAATCGCGACTTGGCCGACGAGTTTCTGCTTCTCGGATTCGGGACGTCTGGCAACGAACTCCGAAAGGGGTTCCAGATTAAATACGCCGCCGAAGATACAATCGACGGGAAGAAGGACGCTTTGCTTGATCTGACCCCTCGGTCGGCGGCCGTACTCAGGCAGTTCTCAAAAATTCAGATCTGGCTCGACGAGACGACGTGGCTGCCCGACCAACAGCAGTTCACAGAGAATGGGGGCGATTACCTCATCATTCGGTACACGAAAGTGGTTCGCAATCCGGACATCCCCGATTCGAAATTTAAGCCGCACTGGCCTAAGGGCACCGAGAAGGTGAAGCCCCAAGGATAATTCCGCTCGTCTAACCCCATCCTGCGCTTTCGCTTTTGTTCGGGCGCCGCTGCTGTGGCAAACTGTCCGACCGGGGCGCGGATCGGGAAATGCCGGAAGACAAAGGGCTGCTGATCGTCTATACGGGACCGGGCAAGGGCAAGACCACGTGCGCTCTCGGCACGGCTTTCCGAGCTGTGGGACAAGGGCTGCGGGTGCTGATGGTGCAGTTTATAAAGGGTTCGTGGCACTATGGCGAACTCGATGCGGCAGAAATGCTCGGGCGCGATAAGTTCGAGATCCGGCCTATGGGCCGCGGGTTCGTGAAAATTGGCGGCGCGGAAGCCGATCCCGAAGATATCCGTCTTTGCGAAGAGGCTTGGCGTTTCGGGCGCGATCAGATCTACAGTGAAAGATACGACCTCGTCGTGCTCGATGAGATCAACTACGTGATCAGCTATAAGATGTTGGACGCGGAACAGGTGACCTCCTCGCTTGTCGCGCGGCCGGAGCAGATACACGTGATATGCACGGGACGCAATGCTCACCCAAAGCTGGTGGAAGCCGCCGATCTTGTGACGGAAATGCGCGAAATCAAGCATCCCTATACGAAAGGCATCTTGGCCCAACGAGGAATCGATTATTAGCCTGAGGCTGCTGTTACTCCGCGCCGCCGGCATCGATTGTCCCAAATATGTCTTGGTTCAAACGCGATAAGAAATCGATTGAAAATCCCACTCCGGCGGACGAGCGGCGTGTCCGCACAGAAGGCTTGTGGGAGAAATGTCCCTCTTGCCGAGCGGCGATATGGAAAAAGGATCTTGAGCAGAACCTGAACGTCTGCCCGAAATGCGAATATCACTTCCGCATCGGGGCTCGCGATCGCCTCGCGCTTCTTCTCGATGAGACTACGCCGTGGAACGAGCACGATGCCGATCTCGCGTCGAGCGATCCGCTCCATTTCTCGGACACTAAGGCTTATGCACAACGGCTCAAGGACGCGAAGAACAGGTTGGGAGTGAGCGACGCCATACTCACCGCCGAAGGACGTCTCGACGGCCGTCCCGTGATGTGCTGCTCGATGGAATTTGGATTCATCGGCGGCTCGATGGGCTCTGTTGTCGGCGAAAAAGTCGCGCGAGCGATTGAACGTTCCGTCGAGAAGAAAACTCCACTGATCATCGTCTCGTGTTCGGGCGGCGCGCGGATGATGGAAGGCGCCGTTAGCCTGATGCAACTTGCGAAGGTGTCCGCTGCGCTCGCGCGCCTTGATGAAGCTCGCGTTCCGTTCCTCTCTGTCCTGACGGATCCAACGACGGGCGGCGTTACGGCCAGCTATGCGATGCTTGGCGATCTCAATATCGCGGAACCCGGAGCGCTCATCGGTTTCGCCGGCCCTCGCGTGATCGAGCAGACGATCCGGCAAAAGCTGCCGGAGGGGTTTCAACGCGCCGAATTTCTGCTGGAACATGGGTTCCTCGATGCCGTCGTACCGCGCAAAGAGCTGAAGAGCTACCTTTCCCAGGCTCTCGGTTTCTTTCTCGATTAAAAATGAATTACGAAGAGTCTGTTCGCGCTTTGCTCGCCCTGGGCAGAGAACTGGCCGCACCGCGCCAGCCCGCGCAAAGCTCCGCAGCCGGAGCGCAAATTCAGAAATTCGGGCTGAAAAACATCGAAACGCTCTCGGCCTCGCTCGGCAATCCTCATCGCGCTGTTCCGTGTGCGCATATTGCCGGAACAAATGGCAAAGGCTCAACGGCCGCCATGCTCGAATCGATTCTGAGGGCGGCGGGCTTGCACACAGGCCTTTATACGTCGCCGCATCTTGAACGCGTGAATGAACGCATCCGGATCAACGGGGAGAACGTCTCGGACGAGGATTTCGCGGCCGCGTGGACACAAGTGCATTCGAATATTGAGTCCCTCATGGCTTCAGGCGCGCTTGCAGCACATCCAACTTATTTCGAATGCGTCACGGCGATGGCTTTTCTTATTTTTGCTCAAAAGGAGCTGGATTTTGTGGTCTACGAGGTCGGCTTGGGTGGCCGTCTTGATTCGACCAATATCGTGACGCCGGAGGTCGCCATTATTACCTCCATCGATTTTGATCACGAGAGCTTCCTCGGACATTCCATCGCGGAGATCGCCAGCGAAAAAGCCGGGATCATCAAGCCCGGAATCACCGTGGTAAGCGCCGCGGAGCGGCCGGACGCGCGCACCGTGATCGCTGAGCGCTGCCGCCAAGTCGGCGCTCACCTCGTCGAAGTCGATTCGGCGTATCGCGTCAGGTTCACTCATTGCGTCGACGGACGCTATCCGGCAATCGCGGTGCCGCGCCGGGGCGGGGGAGCCAAGCTTTCGCTGGATCCACCGCTGCCGGGCCGGTTTCAGATCCGCAATGCCCTCGCGGCCGCTGCCGCAGCGCGCGTTCTGGCCGAGCGAGGCTTCCACCTGAACGATGAGAAGATCGAATTCGGGATTCGTTCAGTTCACTGGCCGGGTCGCCTCGAAAAATTGTCCGAGCAACCCGCCGTGTATCTGGATGGCACACACAACCCAGGCGGCGCGCGCGAACTCGTTAGGTTCTGGAAAGAGAACTTCTCCGGACGCAGAATCCTTCTGGTTTACGGCACGGTTCGAGATAAAGCCGTGGACGAAATCGCTGGCCTGCTCTTTCCGCACGCCGAACGCGTCATCCTGACGGCGCCACGGCAACCCCGAGCCATTTCCGCCGAAGTTCTCGCTGAAATGACAGGCCATCTTGCAGCTTCTTTCCTGGTGGAAGCCGATCCTCAACGGGCTCTTGAACGAGCGATTGAGATGGCTTCTCCCAAAGACGCTGTATTTGCCACTGGCTCGCTCTATTTGGTTGGCGAATGGCTGGCGTATTGGCGCAATCGCAAAACGCCACCGCAAGCGCCGGCGGGAATCCGCCATTCCGAATAGCGCATCTCCGAATTTCCATACGTCTATGAAGACCGCAAAGGGAACAACCTCGCGTCGGGCTGCGTATCCTCTGGTACCAGCCAATATGGTCTAAAGATGCCCGCTGTAGCCCGATCAAGCAGCCAAATTGGGACTACCGCGTCTAACGTCAGCAAGGTAGGAATGTCCTATGACCATCGGCAGTGAACGTCGCAAAACTCTGGAATCCTTCGGTCGCTCGCCGGCGCTGCTGTGCGCGGCGCTGCGCGAATTCCCCAGGAAGATGTGGCTCCATAAGCCGTGCGCGCAGCGGTGGAGCATTCACGAGATCATTTTGCACCTTGCCGATAGCGAGGCTAGCGCTTACATCTTCTGCCGTCACTTCATCGCGGAGCCGGGCATCGCCCCGGTTGAATTCGACGCCGCCCGCTGGGCCGAATCGCTTGGCTATTTTCATCAAAGCACACGCGAAGCCCTGGAAATCATCCGCCGGCTGCGCCGGATGACCTATCAACTTCTTGTCACGGTTCCCGAGCCGGTGTGGTCGCATTCGATCATCCATTCCAAATCGGGCGAAATACATCTGGAAGAGTGGGTCGAACTTCAGGAGCAACACATCCCGCATCATGTGGCGCAAATGCGCGAGAACTATTTGTGCTGGCTCGAGCGCAACCCGCCCAGGAAGGCAGCTAGTCCGCCGCATGCGAACCAGACACCGCGCTCTTTCTTAGCGACGGCTTGTTAGGTCGGTCGCCCGAACCGCATCTTACTGATTGCCATCGCTGTTACCCTGAAGCGGAATCGACGTCATCGGCAGCAGTTGAACCGACCCGTCGGGCTCGCGTTCCAGCGCGGGCGCATATTGGCCGAGGAGTTCGCGTCGCCACCAACGCCCCGTCTGGCGCTTCGTTTTCATCGACGTGAACCAATACTGATAGATCACCGATCGAACGCGGACCGGCGGATTATTGGGAAACGGACTTCCAGCGAACAGCGCAAGTACGTCCGGATCGTTCGCTAGAAGGCGCTCCTCCGTGAAGACCACAAACCTGTTATTCGGCCATGAACCCAGCGACGCGAACCAGAGATTCCAGTCAAACCGCGGCTGGTAAGGAGCGTAAATTCCGGGGGCTTTATTCAAATCCTGTGGCTTGTACCGGAATTTATAGGGAATCCATGTTTTTCCGTCGCGCGTGCCTTGAAATTCGATCTCTTCGCGCGTGGGCGTCATTGTGCCAAAAAGGTGATAATCATTCGCGATGCGAAACTGTTCGATCCATGCGGCCGGATATGTAGGTAAATGAAAACTCAGCGGAGCCAGTTCTTCCAGCAATTTCCCTGTCGTCACGAAAAGAACGAGCCCGAGGCATAATCCCGCGATTGTCATCCGCACCGGTTTCAGATATTTGCGCCACTGGTACCGCCAGCCCTCTGCTGCCAGCTGTTCCTGGGCGCCTTTCGTCTTATCGACGAAGCCCCGCAGCTTGCCAGGTAGGATCCATTCGACAAAACGGTCATCTAACAGCAAAAATCCCAGCGCAAAAACGATGTAGTTCAGGAATGTGTAGTTCGCCGTGAAAATAATGCCGATCTGGAAAGGGGTCACAATCCCGAAACAGATGATGCGAAATCGCCGCGGCAGAAACATCATCCAGACGATGAAGAGTTCCACCGCAAGAGTGAGACCGGTGCTGAACGCCTGGAACCAGTGCGGCAGGTGCTGAACGTACCATCCAATCCACGTCGGCAATGGCCCGTTCTGATAATACTGATCCATCGCGGTGAAATTTCGCCAGGCAGGATCGCCGCCCATCCATTTGGCTACACCAGATTCGAAATAGATGCGGAACCATTCCCATCGCAGCAGAAATAAACTGAACCGCGATGCAGGATGCGCGCGACTTAGTCCCGGGCGGAAGCCTGGTGGCGCAAAAAACAGCGAAATGAAGCCAGCCGCGAGCAGCATTCCGTCCGATTGATAGCCGGAAAAATCCTGCGCCGCGCTGACGAAGGAGACGAAGCAAGCGAAACAGATCAAAAGCGACGCGCGCGGCCATAGATTCAGGAAAACCATGACGGAAGCTGCAAGACCCACCCACATTAAGGCCATTAGGGCGCGGTCGCCTGAAGCGAGCCAAAAAAGCGTGGGCGCAAAATCGTATTTTGACCACGGAAGGGTGTGCGCCACAGCTTCCAGATAGTCGCCTGCCGGGAGCAGCCCGTCAGGTCCGATCAGCCCTTTTATTTGGAAGAGGAGAGCATAAAAAGCGGAAAAATAGATGAATCCAAGCCAACGCAGAAAAATCCAGCGCGCCCAGAGGTGTCCACTTTGCCCCTCTCGGGGCTTCTCCGGTCCGAGGAGCCAATTCGCCGCATCACTAAGCAGCGGAAACATCGCCCGTGATTATACCGGGCGGAGTTCCCGGTGATCGAGATTTGGCTCGGGCGGCCTGTCTTGGGATCTATCGTGAGTAATCGCCTGGCAGCGAACGCAGATAAGCAATTACCGCAAGCGCGTCTGACTGGCTCATGTGGTAGATGTGCATCGGCGGCTGAATGGGCAGGCCGTTTGGCCCGATGCCGCGTTCGAAAATAGCCTCGCCTTGAGCGTCAGTGAATCCGACAAAACCGGCAATTGCCGGCGCGCGGTTCGCCCAGTTCGTCATCCGATGCACGGGCTGGATCCAGATCTGAGCGCCCTGCAATTGGCGCGATTCGTCCAGATTGCCGTTGGCGTCGCGCGGCGTATGGCATTCCTCGCACATAGCCACGTCCTCAACGATATAGCGTCCCCGCTCGATGTCGCCCTGCGAGGCAGTGGCCGTCTTTTGCGCGGGCATTTGCATTTGCGCAGCCCGTGTTGGCACAGGGCGCGAGGCGAACAGCGCCGCGCATGCGAGGGCAGCGGACAGTATCGTCAAACTGAGAGCCAAACGGCGATTTGCATTCATCGATGGTTTCCCTAATTTTATTTGGCGCGGAGTGCGCAGCGCCTGCGAGTGAAACACGAAAGTATCCCAAAAACGGCGCGGCCCTGTCTATGCCCTTCTCTGCCCTTTTGCAGCGTTGCTTCACGAATCGCGCCGATATTGCAAACGCGCCCGCTCAAGTGCGAAACTTCGTTCGCGGCGGAGTGCCGCTATCAAGAGCCACTTTTCATGCCGATCCTGACGAGCTCTCTCGATCCAAAATCCGAAAAGTTCAAAGCGAATGCCGCGGCGCTAAAAAGCCTCACTAAGGAGCTGCACGCAAAGATTGAGGCTGCAAAGATGGGCGGCAGCGAGACCGCGCGGAAGAAGCACCTCGGCCGCGGTAAACTCCTGCCGCGCGACCGGGTACAGAACCTTGTCGATCCCGGCTCACACTTTCTGGAGCTTTCGCCGCTGGCCGCGTTCGGTATGTACGGCGAGAACATCGCTTCAGCAGGGATCATTACGGGCGTCGGACGCGTCTGTGGGCGCGAGTGCGTGATCGTCGCCAATGACGCCACAATCAAGGGTGGCACGTACTATCCGATTACCGTGAAGAAGCATCTGCGCGCGCAGGAAATCGCGATGGAAAACCGCCTGCCGTGCATCTATCTGGTCGATAGCGGCGGCGCAAATCTGCCCAACCAGGACGAAATCTTCCCTGACCGCGACCATTTCGGCCGGATTTTTTACAATCAGGCACGCATGTCGGCGGCGGGAATCCCGCAAATCGCCGTCGTGATGGGATCATGTACGGCGGGGGGCGCTTATATTCCCGCTATGTCTGACCAAGCCGTCATCGTAAAAAATCAGGGCACTATTTTTCTGGGCGGGCCGCAACTTGTGAAGGCTGCGACGGGCGAAGTCTCTACTGCCGAGGAGCTTGGCGGCGCCGAAGTCCACTCCCGGATTTCCGGCGTAACGGACTATATGGCCGATAACGATGCGCACGCTCTCTCGATTGCGCGCGAGATTACCGCCAATCTGAACTACATAAAGAAAACGAGCCTGAAGCTGCAGAAAACGCGCGAACCGCGATTCGCACCGGAGGAAATCTACGGCGTGGTGCCGTCGGACCTGCGACGCGCCTATGACGTGCGCGAGTTGATTGCGCGGCTCGTCGACGACAGCGAATTCGAGGAATTCAAGCAGCTGTATGGGCCGACGCTCGTAACTGGATTTGCGCATATTCACGGGTACCCCGTGGGTATCGTGGCGAACAACGGCATTTTGTTTTCGGAAAGTGCGCTGAAGGGCACGCACTTCATAATGCTGTGCTCTCAACAGCGAATCCCCCTCGTTTTCCTGCAGAACATTTCGGGATTCATGGTGGGGCGCAAATACGAAGCGGGCGGCATTGCGAAAGACGGTGCAAAGATGGTGACGGCCGTCGCGACCACGGCCGTTCCGAAATTTACGGTGATCGTGGGAGGCAGCTTCGGGGCGGGAAACTATGCAATGTGCGGCCGCGCTTATCAGCCGCGATTTCTTTGGATGTGGCCCAACGCGCGCATCTCTGTGATGGGCGGCGAGCAAGCCGCGTCCGTTCTGGCAACTGTGAAGCGCGATAATTTCGAGGCGCAGGGAAAGCCGTGGAGTAAAGAAGAGGAGGAGCAGTTCAAAGCTCCGCTTCGCAAACAATATGAGGAGCAGGGCGACTCTTACTACGCCACAGCACGCCTTTGGGACGATGGCATCATCGATCCTGCCGAGACGCGCGACGTGCTAGGCCTTGGGCTGTCGGCTGCAATCAACGCGCCCATTCCGGAGAGTAAATTCGGCGTCTTCCGAATGTAATGCCAGCAGGCAATTTATTCGTTCACTTCGTTCAGAACGGCAACTGTCTGCGGTTCGTCATCGCCCATTCTTTCGTGCAACCGTTGATCGCCGGAAACGGATGAATCGCCCGAAACGGCGTACGCGACGGCGGCTCCTATAAGTGCCGGAATAATGAATGCGTGCCCGCCCGTGGCCTCTGCTATGAAGGTGACCGCGGCAAGCGGCGTCTTGTAACCCGCGGCAATAAATGCGGCCATGCCCACCGCTGCATAGAGTTCCACGGAGCCGCTATGCAATGCCTGCCCGAACGCGGTGCCTAGGGTACCGCCCGTAAGAAACAACGGCACGAACATCGCGCTTACTCCGCCGGACGCCAGTGAGAAGAGCGTTGCTGCAAGCTTGAATATCGCGAACACGACAAGCTCGAAGCCGCTGTGCTGCGCTCCTAAGATCAGCGCGACTGCCTCATAGTTCGGACCCATGGGTATCAGCCCGTCCCTGAAAATCAGGACGAAGGCCAACCCGCAAAAACCGGTAAGCAGCCCTCCGATCGTAAGCTTGATCCAGTGCGGTATCGCCCATTTCACGAAGAAGCTGCGTGCGTGCCGGAAGGTGATGGAAAACACCATGCCAATCAATCCGATGATGGCGCCAAGCACAGCGCACCAAATCAAATCCTTGCCGGTAAAGGAACTGGCGCTGCCAAAATCAAAAATGGGCTGCGCCCCCATGAACGACGCAAGCGTCACAAAAGATACGACCGATGCGATAAGCGACGGCAAGAGCGCTTCGTGAGCCAAGTCATCCTTGTAGGGCATTTCCAGCGCAAAAACGAGACCGGTGAGTGGCGCGCGAAAGACCGCCGCCATGCCTGCCGCCGCGCCGCTAATCAGCATGATTCGGCGGTCGCGCGAGCTCAGACGAAGTCGGCCCATTTTCGTCCATAGCCATGAACCGATTGCGCCTCCTCCGTAGATGCTTGGGCCTTCGAGCGCGGCGCTGCCGCCGAATCCCACAGTCGTAACCGCGGCAAAGAGCTTCGCGAAGAATGGCCGCATATCAATATCGCCCTGATGTTCGTGATAGGACTTAACGATCTCTTCCGTGGAATGCTCGTTGGGATTCGGCGTGAGGAACTGCATGATCAATCCCGTCACGGCAAACGCCGCCGTGACAACCGGCACAATCACCCAGGTGTGGTGCAAGAAATAGTCCAGAACAACGGGCCATACGACTCTCAGAACCAATGCGGCGATTCCGGTGATTCCCAATCCTGTGATTACGCCGATGATCGGAGCTATGAGCAACCATTTGTGGAGATTTCGTGAATAGGTGGCACTTAAGTCTTGATGCACAAGCGGCAGGTATCTGCGCAGCAAGCCATAATGCTCTTCCGGGCCTTTCGCCATAAATTATGACCTTCTCCTAACTCTTGCTATGCCGCATGTCTTCCATCCGCTCGCGTTTCGCGCCATTTAACAATCCGGCCCGCAATCGCTCGACCTCCGCACGATGCAGCCTTGTAAGTTTCGACAGAATTTTCTCGCCGCGCGGCGTGAGAGATACGTAGACATACCGGCGATCGCCGGCATCGTGATTCTTTCTCACCAGGCCCTTCCGCACTGCACGATCGGCCAGCTCGACCACGGAGTTGTGCCGCTCCTGCAGAAACTCAGCGAGTTCTGAAATCGTGGCGCGGCGTGTCCCGTTAAAGCCGATGGTACCCAGCAGCAACTGATGTTGCTGCGGCGTCAGTCCTTGGCTCTTGGCGGCGCGCTCGCTGAATCGAAGGAATTTTCGCAATTCGTAACGAAACCGGGCCAGGTCTTGAAGAATGGCGTCCGTCGAAGTCTTGTCTGTAGCACGATATCGCCGATTAGCGGATCGTTTTCTCACCCTTACATTATTATATCGTATTGCGATACTTTGTGCTGTGCCGACAGCTGGTTCCTAAGTACTATTTTTCGTTTGAACAAAAGACCCGCCTATACCGGCGTCAGTGCGAACGGTCTTCTTGTAGGATTAATTTGGTAAGCATAAATGCCACGACTCGTCATTCATCACGCAGACCGCCATTCTCAAGTGCTGGAGCTGACCGGAGGCAGGCCCCTTTCCATCGGCCGCGGCAAATCGAGCGATTTGGTGCTCGACGATCCGGACATTTCGCGACTCCACGCGGTCGTACGCGTCAATCCGGATTCTCGATGGGAAATCATCGACCGCAGCAACGCCAACGGAATCAAGATCAACGGCAAGCCAACGAGGGAAGCCCT
>Ga0335085_10013339_pt1 | contig 12054 bp, 9 predicted proteins | sample Lox_Sample_45_FD_206712 | JGI IMG/M metagenome (GOLD analysis project Ga0335085, IMG submission 206712) | Soil microbial communities from Loxahatchee National Wildlife Refuge, Florida, United States - Lox_Sample_4.5 | ecosystem: Environmental > Terrestrial > Soil > Wetlands | place: USA: Florida...
CGACATGAAGGCCCACGTCGCGTTCTGTTTCGATCTTGCGGTCAGCACCGGCAAAGACGTCTCCATGCTGCTCGACGACGCCGGCGACGCCAATCTGCGCACCTTGGAAATGATGGCGACCGAAGCCATCAAGCGTGGCTGGCAGGGACGCGCGCTCGCCCACCATTGCCGCGCCATGGCGCTCTACCCTGACTCGTATCTCACCGAGCTTTTGCCGCTGCTGCGCCAAGCCGGCGTCGCGCTCGTCTCCAATCCGCACACCGGCCCGCTGCACGCCAGGATTCCCGAACTGCTCGCCGCCGGGATCACGGTCTGCCTCGGCCAGGACGACATTTCCGATGCGTATTATCCGTTCGGCCGCAACAACATGCTCGAAGTCGCGTTCCTCGCATCGCACCTCCTCTGGATGATGTCGCGCGACGACATGGAGACGCTCTACGACATGATCACCACGCGCCCGGCCCGCGCGCTGAGGCTCGCCGATGTTACGCTCGCCCCCGGCGCCGCCGCCAACTTCGTCGTTCTCGACCAGCCGAGCGTGCTCGAGGCGCTGCGCTTTCACGACCGCCCGCGCGCGGTCATCAGTCACGGCCGCGTGGTCGACCTCGACCGCATGGGCGCAACCGCCGCGGCCGCAGTGGCGCAGCCCTGATGTCAAACGCCGGACATCGCGCAGGCGCTGCACAAGCCGAAATCTTCGGCCATCCAAAAGGACTGACGTTCCTCTTCAGCACCGAGATGTGGGAGCGCTTTTCCTATTACGGGATGCGCTCGCTGCTCGTGCTCTACATGACCAAATATCTGCTGCTGGCGCAGCACGCAGGCGACGTGGCCGGGCTGCTTCCGCTCAAGCGCACGCTCGAATCCGTCTTTGGTCCGCTCGAGGTGCAGCCGTTGTCCTCGCAGATCTGGGGTCTCTATACCGGGCTCGTCTATTTCACGCCGATTTTCGGCGGCCTCCTTGCCGACCGCGTGCTCGGCCAGCGCCGCACCGTCGTCATCGGCGCGGTGCTGATGGCGATCGGCCACTTCATGATGGCCGTCGAGCATCTCTTTCTGGTCGCGCTCGCCGCGCTCATCCTCGGCAGCGGCTGCTTCAAGCCGAATATCTCGACGCAGGTCGGCGGGCTTTACCCGCCGGGCGATCATCGCCGCGACCGCGCCTATTCGATCTTCTACGTCGGCATCAATGTCGGCGCCTTCCTGGCGCCGCTGGTCTGCGGCACGCTCGGTGAGAAAGCCGGCTATCATTACGGCTTTGCCGCCGCCGGCGTCGGCATGTGCATCGGGCTCGCCATTTATCTTTACGCCCTGCCGATGCTGCCGCCGACCCCCTCCGCACCCTCCCCCGCTTGCGGGGGAGGGATGGGTGGGGGTAAGGCGGAGCACCGCGAGCCGCGGCCGCTCACCGGCGACGAGCGGCGCGCGGTCATCGCGCTCTTGGTGCTGTTCATCCCCAATACCCTGTTCTGGGGCACCTACGAGCAGATCGGCAACACCACGGTGCTGTGGGCCGATGCCAATGCCGACCGCGCGATTTCGCTGTTCGGATTGAGCGCGGAAATTCCGACCACGTGGTTCCTTGCCTTCAACCCGTTCATGATCTTCGCCTTCACGCCGTTCATCGTCGCGCTGTGGGCGCGGCAGGCCGCGCGCGGCACCGAGCCTTCGACCATCACTAAAATGGCGATCGGCTGTTTCGGCGTCACCGCAGCGAATCTCATCATGCTCATTGCCGTCGTCCATGCCGGCGGCGGCAAGGCGAGCTGGCTATGGCTTCTCGGCTATTTCGTCGTCATCACGCTCGGCGAGCTCTATCTCTCCCCGGTCGGGCTTTCGCTGGTCACCAAGGTCGCGCCGGCGCGCATCCTGTCGATGATGATGGGCGTGTGGCTGGCGACGAGCTTCACCGGCGGCTTTCTCGCCGGCTGGCTCGGCAGCTTCTGGAGTCGGATGGAGAAGCCGGAGTTCTTTGCGATGATCGCCGCCATCGCGGCGGCAGCCGGCGTTGCGATCTGGCTCTGCCGCTGGCCGCTACGCGGCGCTCTGCGGGATTGAATTTGCGGCTCGCGCTTTGGGCTGGCGGAATGAGCCGTCGGTTTGCGCGGTTGGTATAAGGCCCAGCTCGCACGCCTTGATCTGGAGCCCGAGATGCTTGGAATAGATGCGGCATTGCGCGAAGCTGCCGGCGATGAACCATAGGCCGGGCTGCGGCGTGCGCGTGAACATGTTGCGCAGCTCCTGCTCCTTGCCGAAACCCCAGATCGGGCCGACCCGCGCGGCGACGTCGGCGCCGAACAGCTTGCTGATCAGATATTCCTGGCCCTTGTAGCCGGTTGCCAGCACGATCAGGTCGGCCGCAAGCGTCTTGCCGCCGCGCATTCTGGCTCCCTCGGGCACGAAGCCTTCGATATCGGAGAACTGCACCAAGCCGATCTCGCCTTTGACGATCAGATCGGAGCAGCCGACGTTGAAATAGTAACCGCCGCCGCGCGTGAGATATTTGAACTGCCAGCCGGTGCCGTCGTCGCCGAAATCGAGCCTGAAGCCGACTCGCGTGAGCCCGTCCAGCAACTTCTTGTCGAGCTCTCTCGCCTGCTCGGTGAGTGCGATGTGGCTTTTTTTCGCCAGCGGCAGTGGCATCGACATGGTGATGAGGTCGCAGTCTTCGAGCGGCGGTCCCTCGTCGTAGAGCGCGTAAGGCAGTTGCGCGCTCGGCTCGACGTTGACGATCAGGGTCGAACTGCGCTGCACCAGCGTGACATTTGCGCCGCTCGCATGCAGGTCCTGCGCGATGTCGTGGCCGCTGTTGCCGGTGCCGATCACGAGCGCTTTCTTGCCCTTCCAGGCGTCGCCGTCGCCATACTGGCTGGAATGGAGAATTGTGCCGGTGAAATTCCGCAACGTCGGAATGTCCGGAATATTCGCAATGCCGCTAACGCCGGTCGCCAGCACGACGTGCCGTGGATGCAGCTCGCGGCTGGTTCCGTCGGCGCGGCGCAGCGCCACGGTCCATCGCTGCGCCTTCTCATCGTAAGTCCCGCCTTCGAATTCGGTGGCGGGCCAATAGTTGATCTCCATGGCTTCCACATAAGCCTCGAACCAGGCCGCCAGCTTGTCCTTCGGTATGTAGGCCGGCCAGCTCGGCGGAAAGCGCATGTAGGGGAGATGATTGACGTGCACTTGGTTGTGCAGCACCAGCGCGTGATAGCGCTTGCGCCAGTTGTCGCCGATGCGCTGACCGCGATCGACCACGAGCGTGTCGATCTCCAACTGCCCGAGCCGCGCCGCGGCGGAAAGCCCGGCATGGCCGCCGCCGACCACGAGAACTGTCGGATCGTGCCCGGCATAGGCCGCGGCGGCGTTCCTGACGTCGAGCCAGTTGGGCCCGCGGAAATCGCGCGAATAGACCTTGCCCTGCATGCGCGACCGGCCGAGCCGCTCTTCGTGTCCCTTGATCTCCTCGAGCGCCGTCAGCAGCGTCCACGCCTTGAGTGTGCCGCCGTTGGCGGCATCGGGCGTCAATCTTAGCACGCCGCTGCCGCGGCCTTCCGCCGTTTCAAAGCGGAAGATCGCCTCGATCGCCTCGGTGCCGACGCGCGTGACGCGGCGCGGCGGCGTGCGATCTTCGTCGATCTTGAAATTCCGCGGCTGCGCGCGATCGGCGCGGGCATTGAGCTCCCGGCCTATGGTGCTTGCGCCGTTCACGGTCCCGATGTGCCACGTCAACGCCAGCACATCGCGCCAGTAACTGTCGGCGTGAAACAACGCCTCGAGCGAATCGCCGTCGCGGCTACGCAGCGCTTGCTCGAACCGCATCAGCCAATCTTCGACTGTCGTCGCGATTTCCGCTCCCTGCAACATCCGTGCTGCCATCGATAGAACTGACGTTGTGCCTTTGCATGTAGCTTACACCCACCGAGCTTGAGACGCGAGTGAAGCGGCTTGTGCTACGACAGCAGCGCCTTCATCTTGTCCTGGTTGATGCCTTTCACCAGTTGATCGACGAGGCCGCCGAGCGGCATCGCCACTTTGGCGGTCTGCGCCAATTCAAGCGCATGATCCATGTCCTTCTCGGCCCATTTGCCGGTGCTCTTGCCCCAGCGCGACAGCGACCAGTTGGCGCCGCTGCCCTTGTTGAGCGCGGCGACCAGCTTGGGGATGTCCATGCCCATGGACTTCGCCAGGCTCAGCGATTCGAAGTTCGCCACCATGGTCGCCCATAACAGCATGTTGTTGATCATCTTGGTGATCTGCCCGGTGCCGACGTCGCCGACGTGAAGCACGTCGCGGCCGAATGTCTCCAGCACCGGACGTGCACGACGCAGCCATTTTTCCTCGCCGCCGACATAGACGGTGCAGGTGCCATTGTCGGCGGCTTCCTGGCCGAGCACCACCGGCGTGTCGAGCACGCCGATGCCTTTCGCCGCGGCGAGCGCCGCAAGGCGCCGGCAGGTCTCCGGCGCGACCGAGCTCGCGATGCAGATCACCGCGCCGGCGGCGAGCGTATCGAGCAGGCCCGAACCTTCGACGACGGTCTCGACCTGCGCGTCGGTCGCGACCATCACTACGACGACCTCGGCGTGCTTGCCGATCTCGGCGGCCGAGGCGCGGTGCCGGATGCCGTCATTCTCGGCGCGCCGCACCGCGTCGGCGTTGATGTCGTAGCCGGCGACATCGAAGCCTTTCTTCGCCATGTGGCGGGCGAATTGAATCCCCATGGCGCCGAGCCCGATCATCCCGGTGCGCTTCACTGCGGTTGTTTGGTTCATATTTTAGCTCCTGCTTTTATTCACCTCTCCGCGCCGTGCGGGAGAGGTCGAGTGAGCGTAGCGAACGAGGGTGAGGGGGCGTTGCCGCGAGTCTGAGCGTTGCCGAAAAGTCAGAGTCTGGCGGAAGCGCCCCCTCATCCCACCCTTCTCCCCGCGCGGGGAGAAGGGGGAGTTCGCTTGTTAATTTCATCTGTTCTTCATCGCCTCAGCATCGGCACGCTTGTGCGTCGTCGCGGCTTCATCCACGTTCTTCCGATCCGCCGTCAGCACCACGCCATAATCGCGCTCCGCCGCTTCAGGCGACAGATAACCCTCGCGCACGTCGGCGAGGACATGCTCGGCCGGCCGCGCCAGCGGGTCGCCGTAGCCGCCGCCGCCGGGCGTGTCGAGCCGGAAGATGTCGCCCTCCTTGAGCGGATAATCGGCATAGCGCGTCGGCAGCCGTTTGGCGTGGTCGGTCTGCGGATTGATCCAGATATCGCCAGGCCGGCCGCTCGCGCCGCCGGCCATGCCGTTCGGCGGGATGACGTGCTTCATGGAGCGGATCGAGAAACGGGCATCGGCGAGATTGAGATATTCGCGCCGGATGCCGAGCCCGCCCCGATAAGTTCCTGCGCCGCCGGAATCGCGGATCAGCTCGAAGCGGGTGAGGCGCGTCGGAAATTCGCTCTCGATGATCTCGACCGGTGCGATCTTGGCGTTGCTCTGATTGACCGTCGTGGCGGACGCGCCGTCCTTGCTGGCGCGCGCGCCGCCGCCGCCGGCCAGGATTTCGTATTGCACGTAGCCCTTGCCCGTATAGGTGCTGCGGCCGCCGATGATGATCGAGCGGCTGCCGCTGCCGTCGGCGCGCACCTTGCCGGGCACGATCGGCGCCAGCGCGGCGAACAAGGCATCGACCAGCGCATGCACGGTCGGATTGTAGGTATTGACCGGCGCCGGAAAGCGCGGATTGAGCACGCTGCCGTCACGCGCCGTGACGGTGAAGGCGCGCAGCAGCCCGCTCGACACGTACATATGCGGATCGATCAGCGAGATCAGCGCATAGGCGCAGGCCGCCTGCACCAGCGGCGGGCGAATGTTCGCCGGCCCGCGCGTCTGATCGGCGGAGCCCGAGAAATCGAAATGCAGCCGGTCGCCCTTTTTCTCGGCGACCACGTGGATGCGCACCGGCTTTTCCAATTCGATGCCGTCGTCGTCGACGAAGCGCTCGGCCTCGTAGCGGCCGTCGGCCCACTCGGCGACGGCGGCGCGCACGCGCGCCTCGCCGATTTCGAACAGTCGCGCATAGCTCGCCAGCACCTTGTCCTTGCCGTATTTGGCGACCAGCTCCTTGAGCCGGCGTTCGCCGAGCCGGTCGGCGCCGAGCTGGCCGCGGATATCGCCGATCACCAGTTCCGGCGTGCGGCTGTTGGCGGCGATGATGCGCTCGATGTCGGTGTTCTGCTCGAAGTTGCGCTGGTAGCGCACCGCCGGAAGGTGCAGGCCCTCGTTGAAGGTCTCGCGCGCCTGGCCGGAGCAGCTTCCGGGCACCGGACCGCCGATGTCGCCCTTGTGCGCGATCGAGCCGCAAAAGCCGAACAGCGCGCCGTCGACGAAGACCGGCGTGATCACCGCCATGTCCGGCGCATGCGGGCTGCCGCCTTCGTAAGGATGATTGATCAAAAAGGCGTCGCCTTCGGCGATGGTCTTGCCGAATTCTTCGAGCACGGCGCGGCAGCACGCGGGAAACGCGCCGATATGCAGCGGCAGCACCACGTGCTGCGCGACCACGTCGCCCTGCGCATTCATCAGCGCGCAGGAGGCATCCTGCGATTCGCGCACGATGGTAGAGAAGCCGGTGCGGAACAGCGAGTTCTGCATCTCCTGCACGATGCCGGAGAGGCTCGCCTTCACCACTTCAAGATCGACCGCGTCGATGTGCATGTTAGGCTGCCTCACTTGGTGACGATGTCATCATCCGCGAAGGCGGATGATCCAGTATCCGCCAAGTGTGACGCATGAGCACCGAGCGCTACTATTGGGTCTATATTCTTGCGAGCGCTATCGGCGGTACGCTTTATATTGGCGTGACCAACAATCTGGTACGCCGGGTCTACGAGCACCGAGCGGGCACAGTCCCGGGCTTCACCAAACAATATGCAATCCGCCGCCTGGTCTACTTTGAACCGCACACCGACGTCGAAGCGGCAATTCGCCGAGAAAAACGCCTCAAGAGCTGGAACAGGGCTTGGAAGATCAGGCTGATAGAGAAGCTGAATCCGAACTGGGACGATCTCTACAGTCAAATTTCGAGCCCCTGAGTTTACTGGATCGTCCGCCTTCGCGGACGATGACAAATCAAGGATTTCTTGCCGCATCATCGATCCATCACGATCAAATTCTTCCATTCGTCGACGCGCGCAACTTGGCCGGTGCAGATCACCGTCGTGCAGTCGAATTGATCGAGGATCGCGGGGCCGCGCAAGATGAGCCCGACGTCGAGCTTCTCGCGCTGATAGACCGGACAATCGACCATCGCGCCATCGAAGCGCACCGGCCGTGTTTCGCGCAGCGCATCGCCGAGCTTGCCGCCTTCGGGGCGGAATTTCGGCATGCCGACCGGCGGCACCAGGCCGACGCCGCGCACCCGATAGGACACGACCTCGACCGGCTCTCCGGGCGCCATGTGGCCGAATTGACTCTTGTGCTCGACATCGAACGCCTTACGCAGCGCTTCGAGCGCGCTCGTCTGCGCAGCCGTGCAGACCATGGTGATCTCGTAACCCTGGCCGGCATAGCGCATGTCGAGTGCGCGTTCGATGCGGATTTCGTTTTCGGTAAAGCCGTCGCGGCGCAAATCCTCACGCGCCTGCGCCTCAAGCTGCCCGAACACGGCTTCGATGTCCTCCGACCTCAGCGCCGCGATCGGCGTCATGCGGGAGCGGATGTAATCGTGCTTGACGTCGGACATCAAAAGTCCGATCGCCGAGAACACGCCCGGATAGAGCGGCACGATGACGCCCGCCATGCCGAGGTCGCGCGCCATACGGGCGGCGTGCAGCGGTCCGGCGCCGCCGAAGGCGAGCAGCATGAAGTCGCGGAGATCATGGCCGCGCATGGTGGAGATCGCCTTGATGGCCTCCTCCATCTTGACGTCGATGATGCGCACGATGCCTTCGGCCGCAGCCGCGGTGCCGAGCGCCAGCGGCTTGGCGACGCGCGCAACCGCCTGCTCGGCCTTTGCCGCGTCGAGCTTCATGCGGCCGCCGAGAAAATTGTCGGCGCTGAGATAGCCGAGCAGCAGATTGCAGTCGGTGATGGTCGCCGTCTCGCCGCCTCGGCTGTAGCAAGCCGGTCCCGGCACCGCGCCGGCGCTCTGCGGGCCGACTTCGAGCGCGCCGAAGCGGTCGACCCTGGCGATGGTGCCACCGCCGGCGCTCACGGTGTTGATGTCCATCATCGGCACCGCGAGATCGCGGCCTTCGATCTTGCCGCGGCTCGCGAACACCGCTTCGCCGTCCTTGATGAGGGCGACGTCGCAGGACGTGCCGCCCATGTCGAACGTGATGATATTGCCGAAGCCGGTCGTGCGGCAGGCCGCGACGCCGGCGGTAACGCCGCCGGCGGGGCCGGAGAGAACAGTGGTGACGGCGGTGCGCGCCGCCTCGGCGAATGTCGACATACCGCCGTTCGACTGCATGATGTATTTCTGCCGCGTCGTGACGCCGGCCTGCGTCAGGCGGCGATCGAGATTGGCGACATAGCGCGCCAGAATCGGCTGCAGATAGGCGTTGATGACCGTCGTGCTCAGCCGGTAGTACTCGCGGATCTGCGGCAGGATCTCGGACGACAGCGAGACATTGCAGGCCGGCATCTCCTCGCGGACGATCTCGCGCACGCGCGCCTCATGGTCCGGATGCAGAAACGAGAACAAGAGGCACACCGCGAGCGATTCGATGTTGTTTGCCGCGAGGCCGCGCAGCGTCGCGCGCAACGCCGGCTCGTCGAGCGGCATCAGCACGTTGCCGCGAAAATCGACGCGTTCCCTGACCTCGCCGGTCAAACTCTGCGGCACCAGCGGCACCGGCTTGTCGTACATGACGTCGAAGATCGCCGTGCCATAGGGCCGCGCCTGCTCGGCGACTTCGTAGATGCCACGGAAGCCTTCGGTGACGAGAAGCCCGGTCTTGACGCCATTGCCCTCAAGCAGCGCGTTGGTGCCGACGGTCGTCCCGTGGCAGAAATAGCCGATATCAGCGGCGGGCACGCCTTGCGTCACGAGTGCTTCGACGCCCTGCAAAATTGCGCGCGACGGATCGTCCGGCGTCGAGGGGACTTTGGTGATGGAAACCGTGCCGGTTTCCTCGTTGAGATAGACGAAATCCGAAAACGTCCCACCCGTATCGACCGCAACCCGGTAGCGAGGCATTCTTTTTGTTGCCCGTCTGTTGGTGACGGAAATGAAATGCCCCGCTTTCGCGGGGCATGGCAAGTGGCGCTCTCATTGCGGGGCGCGCAAAGGCGCGAAGCCGGAATGACGCTTAGTGCATCGCCGCGGCCGCCGCCTCGGGGGCTTCCATGGCAGCGATGTTGCTCTTCACCGCCTTCTGCACCTTCTCGAAAGCGCGCACCTCGATCTGCCGCACGCGCTCGCGCGAGACGCCGAACTCGTCGGCGAGCTCTTCGAGCGTGATCGGCTCGTCGGCCAGCCGGCGCGCCTCGAAGATGCGGCGCTCGCGATCGTTGAGCACCGTGAGCGCATCGCCCAGCGCCTTGTGCCGATTCTCCGACTGCTCGCTCTCGGCGAGACGGCTTTCCTGGCTGGCGCTGTCGTCGACCAGCCAATCCTGCCATTCACCCGAGTCGCCATCCTCGCGGATCGGCGCGTTGAGCGAGGCATCGCCTCCGAGCCGGCGGTTCATGTCGATCACGTCCTGCTCGGTCACGCCCAGCCGCTTGGCGATGAGCTTGACCTGGTCGGGCCGCATGTCGCCTTCGTCGAGCGCGGAGATGCGGCTCTTGGCCTTGCGCAGGTTGAAGAACAGCTTCTTCTGGTTCGCCGTGGTGCCCATCTTCACCAGCGACCACGAGCGCAGGATGTATTCCTGGATCGAAGCCTTGATCCACCACATGGCGTAGGTCGCGAGCCTGAACCCCTTGTCGGGCTCGAAGCGTTTCACCGCCTGCATCAGACCGACATTGCCTTCGGAGATGACTTCCGAGATCGGCAGGCCGTAGCCGCGATAGCCCATGGCGATCTTGGCCACGAGCCGCAGATGGCTGGTGACGAGCTTATGCGCCGCGTCGCGGTCGCCGTGCTCGCGCCACCGCTTCGCCAGCATGAATTCTTCCTGCGGTTCCAGCATCGGGAACCGCCTGATCTCTTCCAGGTACCGGGTGAGGCCGGTTTCGCCCGACAAAACCGGCAGTGCAGCAGTATGGGCCATGACAGCGCCCTCCTATTGAATGCCCCCGCATGGCGGCGGGCAAATCCGGCCGCCGCTCCCCGAGCCGACGGCGCCTGTGGCATCAGTTTCGCTATTTCGCGCTTGCAACATACACGCTCGAATCAGACGTACGGAAGTAAAGACCTCGTCACATCGCTGCGACGCTATCGTGATCCACGCCATTCGAGGTAAACTGAATATTGCGAGTAAACACTTATTTTCCCGACGATATTGTTCCGGGTTTCGCCGCAGCGATGGGCCCGGAATGACGTAAGCTGTCATGCAAACGGGCGAGATCGGCCGGCAGTTCCGACTGGAACCGCATGATTTCGCCGCTCGCTGGATGGCTGACCAACAGGATATGGGAATGGAGGGCCTGCCTCGCAAGGGCTGCCAGGGCCTCTTGGGCTTTTGCTGGCAAAAGGGCCGTTTTGGTCCGAAATCCGGCCCCATAGGTGCTGTCGCCCATGACCGGATGGCCGATCGAGGCCAAATGGACCCGAATCTGATGGGTTCGGCCGGTTTCGAGCCGGCAGGCCAGGAGGCTCGCGACCGGCAGGGCCTGGCTTTTGGGCGAACCGGCACGCTTTCCGCCCGGCTGGGCACCGAAACGTTCCAGCACCTGCCAATGGGTCACGGCCTCGCGGCCGCCCGGCCGGATCGCCATGCGGTCGCGGCTTTTGGGGTCGCGGTCGATCGGCTTGTCGATGGTGCCGCGGTCGCGCTCGGGCGCGCCCCACACGAAAGCCAGATAGCTCCGCTCGAACGGCTCGCCGCTCTTGCCGTGGCCGGCGAATTGCGCGGCCAGCGCGCGGTGGGCGCGATCGTTCTTGGCCGCGACCATGAGCCCGGTGGTGTCCTTGTCGAGCCGATGGACGATGCCGGGGCGCCGCTCGCCCCCGATGCCCGATAAGCTGTCGCCGCAATGGGCGATCAGCGCATTCACCAGCGTGCCGGTCCGATGACCGGCGGCGGGATGGACGACAAGGTTGCGCGGCTTGTCGATAACGATGATGTCCTCGTCCTCATAGACCACGTTGAGCGGGATCGGCTCCGCGGCCGGCCTGGCCGGTTCCGGCGGCGGGACGTCCACCATGATGGCGGCGCCGGAATTGACGCGCAGATTGGGATCGCGGATCGTGTGCCCGTCGACCGCCACGGCGCCGGCTTCGATCAGCGCCTTGAGCCGTGAGCGGGACAGCTCGGTGACGTGACGGGCAAGCACGCGATCGAGCCGTTCGCCGGTTTCGCTGTCCCCGACGACCACTGATTTGTGTGCCATAGTGAATGTCATGAACAACGTGTCCGAAAAAGCGCGCGGCAACCTAGCAGTCGGCTCAGACGCCGCCGAGTCGGAAGCCGGGCACATGGTCGCGCGCGCGCGCACCATGATGATCATATCGGCGCTCACCACCGTGGCCGCCATCGCGGCTGTGGTCACCGTGATCGGCTTTCGGGTGATGAATTCGGGCGGCGGCGCTATCGGCTCCGACGGAACGATCACCCTGCCCCATGGCGCGCGCGTGATTTCGACGGCCGCTTCGGGCGGGCGGGTCGCGGTCCTGTTCGACATGAACGGCGAGAGTGAATTGCGCACGTTCGATATTCGGACGCTGAAGCAAACCGGCCGGCTGCGTTTTGCGATCGAGCCGTGATCCGGTCCCGGGGGTCGGGGCCGCAAACGCGCTTGCGCCGCCCCGCCATCGCGTCTATTTCGGAGCGAGGCTCCCTTCGTCTAGCGGTCTAGGACGCGGCCCTCTCAAGGCTGAAACACGGGTTCGATTCCCGTAGGGAGCGCCAGCGCCGCTGCGGCCCCTTTCGGTCGGAAGCGGAGACCTCTCAATAGCAAGGTG
>Ga0335085_10013340_pt1 | contig 12054 bp, 7 predicted proteins | sample Lox_Sample_45_FD_206712 | JGI IMG/M metagenome (GOLD analysis project Ga0335085, IMG submission 206712) | Soil microbial communities from Loxahatchee National Wildlife Refuge, Florida, United States - Lox_Sample_4.5 | ecosystem: Environmental > Terrestrial > Soil > Wetlands | place: USA: Florida...
TGGCCGCCACGATGGCAGTGGCCACGCCTGGCTTCCCGCAAGCGCAGCACACGGCCGAACTCTCCCAAGTGGTCCGCCTAAATCGCGCCCCGGTGAGCAATGAGACACTCCAGGTGACCCTGCCGAGACCGGTGGTGACCAAGCTCCCCAATGGGCTTACGGTCTTGGTGCTCGAGCGGCACAAGTTACCCACCGTCAACATCGTTCTCCAGCTCGGGACGGGTGATATGTCAGACCCCAAGGATATGCCCGGTCTGGCCAGCTTCACGGCCGAGATGCTTCGGGAGGGCACCACCCACCGGACGAGCGCGCAATTGTCAGCAGAGATCGACTCCCTCGGCGCCACGCTCCATGCCACCTCCGACTTTGGTTCCACTAGTTCCTCCGTGTCGGCTTCGGGTTTGGCGCCAAGTACCGACCGGATTTTGGGATTGATGAGCGACATCGTCCTGAATGCCACCTTCCCTGCTGATGAACTCGAAAAGTACAAGCAGCGGCAGCTTTCGGAGCTCGAACAGGTGCGGTCCCAGCCGGATGTGCTGGCCGAGGAGAGATTCCGGCAGGCGCTCTACCAGGACTTCCCCGCTGCCCTCACTCTGCCGACGCCGGAGTCTATCAAGGCCGCCACGCCGGAGCGCTTGAAGGAATTCCATGACCATTATTACGTCCCTGCTAATGCCATTCTGGGCATAGTTGGCGACGTCAAACCGGACGAGGCCTTGGGGTTCATCCAAAAGAGCTTCGGCAATTGGCAAGGCCAAGCCGTAGCAAAAGAGGATTGGAGCCACTTGCCACCGGCCCCTCCCGCCAAAATCTATCTCGTGGACCGGCCCGACTCGGTGCAGGCAAACATTGTGGCCGGGGACTATGGGGCGCGGCGCACGGACAAGGATTACATCGCACTTAATGTCATGAACCGGGTACTGGGCGGCGGCCCGCAGGCGCGCCTGTTCCTGAACCTCCGCGAAGCCCATGGTTATACCTATGGAGCTTATAGCCGAGTGGGGGATGACAAGTACCGGGAAGCATGGGTGGCCAACACCGAGGTTCGCAACGCCGTCACCGACGGCTCGATGGAACAGCTGATGGCGGAGTTCAAACGCATCCGGGACGAAAGGGTTCCGGAGCCGGAACTAAATGAAGCGCGGCATTCCATCGTCGCGAACTTTGCCCTGTCCCTGGAGCAGCCTCAGCAACTATTGTCCCGCTGGATCCTGGTTCAGGATTACGGATTACCCACGGAGTATTGGGACATGTATCCGGCGGAAGTCGCCCACACCACCGCGGACGCTGTCCAGGCCGCCGCGCGAAAGTACGTGGACCTTGACCACCTGCAGACAGTGTGTGTCGGCGACGCCAAGCAGCCCGGCAATGATCAGAGGCAGACTATCCGTGATGTCCTGAAAAAGTATGGGCCGGTGGAGGTTTACGATTCCAATGGCAAGAAGGAGGAGTGAGGAGGTGACACAAAATAAAAGCGCTTAGCCCGGCAGGGCCGCTAACACAAGCGGGATAGCGAGTCGTGCGCTTTTCAGCACTACTCCGCGGCTCTGAATACGATGAGGGTCCACATGTTTATTAATGTTGGTGGTTAGTGTGTTTATCAGTGATATGATGTAACTTATAGTATTGCTAAAATAACGATTAAATGGAACTCCCCTCTGCTCTACCTGGCGATGATCCGAAGCTACGCGCACGCCAGGTACTCATGCGGGGGTGACTATTTGGCGTTGCCGGCCAGACAATAAGTGCTTCGGCACAGTGCACATCTATGATGTGCACATGAGCCGTATGCAATGCATGTGATGGGCAGTGAACATCTGTAGACAGTTGTGAACAGCTGTCAAGCTTATTTCCTCGATCGGGCGGCCTGGGTCTGGAATTCCTCGGGGCTGCCGACAACTCAAGACAGCCGCCGCCCCGCCTTAGCATTCGATGAGAAAGGCTCGCCTGAGGGGAATGGCCGACTACCGATGCGCGACGGCCTCCAAGCCAACGCGGTTTTGAATCACCATGTGCCGCCCGCGCGCCACCACCAACTGTTCTCGGCGGAAGGAGCTGAGCGTGCGGCTGATCGTTTCCGGGGACAATTCCAAGACTTCACTGATCTCCTGCCGGGACAGCGGCAACGTCAAGTTCACCGCCCCATTGGTGGCAGGAGTGTCAACCGTGATGAGCGAGAGAAGGAACGTCGCCACTTTCATGCGCGCGTCCTTAAAGCTCATGTCGGTCACCTGCGTCCGAATCCGTTCCAGTTCCCCAACCAAAAAACGTACCATGCCGATGGCTATATCCGGATTGCTTCGTATGTAGGCGGAAAAGTCTTCCCTGGGCGACGCGCAAATCTCGCAGTCTCGTAGGGCCACGGCGGTTAGGGGATAAGAAACATCCGTGAGGGATTCGAGGCCGAACAACTCACCAGGGAAGAGTACCCCGGTAATACGGTCCTTCCCATTCTCCAGTGATTTCACCATCTTCACCAGGCCGGAGTGCAGGGCGAAGAGATGCTGCGCCGAGCCTCCTTCGAAGAACAGGATTTGGTTCCGCCGGTAGCGGGCAGGTCGAAACGGGCAACCTAACGACTGAATCTGCTCAGCCGTCAAGTCGCGAAACAGTGAAGTTTTCAAAACGGGACAGTTGGAACATCCAGGTCCCATAGCACTCTCCTCGTGGGGTATCCTCACCCGGCCTTTTCTAAGGGGCGAAGAGCGGTTGCCCTGCACACTCAAATGGCCGGCCTCATGCAGCTGCTTGGGCTTCTTGCGTATACGCTTGAGTCTCGCGCGATTGCTGCCTCAACCCGGGCGTCTACTGTTTAAGCTTTTCCTCCAACTCATGCATCCAACCACGCGGGATCAGGTTCGACCTCCACCACGCCCGCAAAAAGCACAAAATCCCACCTCCGTGCCCGTTTCCGGCACGCAGCGAGACCCCTCTCACGCTGATACCTGCATCGGATCAAATCAGGCTGCTTGGGCTGTTCCGAGTTCGGAAAAATGACCCACAAATGGCCGGGTCAATTTGGCGAAGTCTGTGTAGCGCATACGGATGCAATCCTCATGAGTTCCCGCGCAGAACAGAACCGTCTCCGTACTGGCTACCGCTCGGTCCACCCACACGTCAATCCCGTAGAGATTGCCGAAGGGCGGCACAGCACCAAGGTCGCAGTCTGGAAAAAGCCCTACCAGCTCGCTTTCCACCAGCATCTCCAGTTGATTTACCCTCATGGCTGACTTGAGTTCCTGAAAGTTCAGCCGGTGCGCAGCTGGCATGACCACCAAAACAGTCTTCTTGTCCCCCTCAGCCACCACCACTTTCACGCACTTCTTTCCCGAAATATGGAGGGAGTGCGCAACCTCCTGTGCGGTAAAGGCTTGGGAGTGGTGAAGCGTCTCGTAGGGGACATTTTGGGAGTCCAAGTAGTCGCGGATCCGTTGGGGTATGGCCATATTCCCCTCCATCAGAACGAATTACGACTCTTCCCTAATCAATTGCAAGGCAATCGCCCTGCCAGAATCGGCCCAATTCCCGTCAGGGCGGCGAGCTTAGCCAAGGGGAGGATAACTGGAGTTTGGGTCTTGTTTTGTGACATATGTCAATTCTCTCAAAGACTTGATGAAGCCGTTGCTGGCTAAGTGCCCACCCCAATTTGGCTTGATGCGAAATTCAGCGCATGACAGGCGCGGATTTTTTCTCTGTTGTATGTCATACGACGTGGGGACTCCGTGTCATTGAATTCGACCCTCTTCAAGAAGCTCAGGGGGGGATTATGTGTTACTTCACCTCCACTGCGCCCATCGTGGATGCAGAATTCCTTGCCCGATTGTACGGTAAACTGCTTATTTTCATAGCACTAACATAAGATATATGTAACTCCTTTATTTTCATGAACTCATTAGGAGCACTTTTTTTGCCTCTTTGTTTTCAATCAACCATTGGGAGCAATCTTCATTTTTAACATCTTTTAGGCCAGAGCCCCCCTCCGGACCTTAACCAGCATGTGGGTTAGCCGCCACAACTGGCGCAGGCTGGACTCTTTCATCCTTTTGGAGCTGCCAGCTTGTGGCCGATAGCTGAAAGCAGGCACCTAACACCAGTCCCCACCTGAGTCCCGGATCCCGCCGCCAGTGAAGGCGTGAAAATAAAGGCGCCAAGGCCGCAAAGAATAATTTTCGTGTTTTCTTTGCGCCTCTGCTGCTTTGCTCCTTGCTTTGGCTCTTCCCGGCATTTTTTCCATTCTTGAGTACGAGCTCTTGTTTCTCAGTCGATTCGTGTTTTTTGATGAGCGAGAGGGAAACCCCCATAGGGCAGTGGATCGTGGCTAATGGACAGTGGTCAGTCGGCGTTCTGGAGTTAGGAGTCAGTGCAGTGCTTGCTGTCTACCGCCCATTGTCGACTGCCTAGTGCCTACTGCCTTACGTCCTTCCGGCAGGCATTGGCCTCAGCTTTCAGTATATCATGGCGGCTAGTTTTGTCAAGCTTAAAAAGAGGCTACACTGTAAAATCTTCGGTTCAGACAACACGTCATGCGACCGGTCTGGAGGAATAATCCAGACACAATCTCTCGCCGCCCGGTGAAGGCCCCGTCGGGCGCGGCGTTGCGGCGGGTTCACCCCGCCAGTTCTCCCACGATTTCAACCACACGATAGCGGCTATAGCCAACCTTGCACCCTTCTTCTCAATGGCGAATCACCCTTCGGCCACGGGACGAGCACCGCGCGGGGAAATGTAGGGCAAGGCTCGCTCTCCAGTCCGCCAATCTTAATGCCTGAGGTTGTGTGAGCCGGAGGTATCCCCCGGAGAGAGTGCTGAGATCTTGGTTTTCATCTATCTCCCGCGCCTTGAACTATAGGCCGCTGCGTGATAAATACTGTCCGACCATCTGCCCTGGCATGCCGGCCGGCGGGTAGTAGGTCAATTTGATTATGTAGCGGCGAGTTTACTTCGCCAACTGGCGGCGTAATGCCGCCTCTACATTAGATTGACCAAGTGCCGGCCAGCGGGTTTATTCTTTCGAGGTGAAACACTTTCCCATGCTATATCGCCCATCCGTTTTTGCCTTTGTTCTCGGTGTGCTGCTTGTGGGTCTTCCGGGCAGCGTCTCAAATTCCCAGACCATCAGTGCCGATTTGCTGCCGCAAGCCTGGAAGGCGGCATGGATCCGGCATCCTGATGGCCCCGCTCGCGAATTTGGCGTTTTCCATTTTCGCAAGACTTTTACCCTGGCCATGGCGCCGAAGAAATTTGTCATTCATGTGAGTGGCGACAACCGCTACGAGCTTTTCGTGAATGGCCGGCGCGTGGCCACCGGGCCGGCTCGCGGCGATCTGAACCATTGGCGCTACGAAACGCTCGACATTGCTTCCGAGCTTCAGGCGGGGAAGAACGTGCTGGCGGCTATGGTTTGGAACTACGCCGAGTTCGCCCCCATGGCACAGATGATGAACGAGACAGGTTTCGTCCTCCAGGGCGACGGCGCGGACGAAACGGTGGTAAACACCAACGTATCGTGGAAGGCATACAAAGACGAAGGCGTGCAGGCCATTCCTTACGATTCGCGGAGCAATCTCGGCTACTTTGTGGTCGGCCCAGGCGAGCATGTGGACGCTTCCCGCTACCCTTGGGGCTGGGAGAAGCCTGGCTACGATGATTCGGGCTGGGCGTCCGCGCAGGTCATCACCCCGGCCGCAGCCCGCGGAGCGCAGGACACCCCATCGCGCTGGTACCTGATTCCCCGCAACATCCCGCTGATGGAGGAAACGCCAGAGCGCCTCGCGCGTCTGGTGCGTTCCCAGGGAGTGGAAGCGACAAGCGATTTCGTGGCGGGCCAATCACCACTGACCATTCCCGCGAATTCGCGCGCGATCCTGTTGTTCGATCAGGCACATCTGACCACGGCATACCCCGAATTATTGGTCAGCGGCGGCCGCGGCTCGGAAGTCACCCTGACTTATGCGGAGGCGCTCTTCAAAAACCACGAGAAGGCGAATCGCAACGAAACCGAGGGCCGGGAAATCTTCGGTTATCACGACGAATTTCTTCCCGACGGCGGCGCGCACCGCTTGTTCCGCTCCCTCTGGTGGCGGACGTTTCGCTACCTTCAGATCGAGGTCTCGACGCAATCCGAACCCCTGGTGATCGAGGACTTGCACGGTGCCTTCACGGCGTATCCCTTCGCCCTGCGCGCGCAGTTTGAAAGCGACGATCCCGAACTCGCCAGGATGTGGGAAGTCGGCTGGCGAACAGCGCGGCTTTGCGCGCACGAAACCTATATGGACTGTCCGTATTACGAACAATTGCAGTACGGCGGCGATACCCGCATCCAGGCGCTCATTTCGCTCTACATGACCGGCGACGACCGCCTGGTGAAGAATGCCATCGAGTCGCTGGACGAATCACGCACTCCGGAGGGCCTCACCCAGAGCCGTTACCCTTCCTGGCTGCCGCAATACATTCCCCCCTTCTCGCTCTTTTGGATCGACATGATGCACGACCTCTGGCGGTATCGCGGCGACGTGGAATTCCTACGGGGTTATTTGCCAGGTGCGCGAAATGTTCTGGTTTGGTTCGAAAATCGCCTATCGCCCTCCGGCTTGCTGGGCCGGATGGAGTGGTGGAATTTTGTCGATTGGTGTGACACCTTCAAAGATGGCGACCCGCCGCAGGAAGAGAACGGACAATCGTCGATCCTGAGCCTGCAATTTGTCGCCGCATTGCGAGCTGCCTCCGATTTGGAAACGGCTTTCGGAAGCGCGCAGCAGGCCGGCCATGACCGCGCCCTGGCCGCGCGAATCGCCGCCGCGGTTTATAAGACTTGCTGGGACCCTGCACGCCATCTGATTGCTGACACCCCGGCCCGCAAGCAATTCTCGCAGCACGCCAACATTCTGGCCATCCTGGAGGACGCTGTTCCGCGCGCCGATCAGGCGGCCTTGATGAAGACGGTGCTCAGCGATGCCTCACTGACTCAGGCCACTTACTATTTCCGCTTTTACCTCTTCCGCGCCATGAACAAGGCCAGTTTCGGCGATCAGTACCTCGACCAGATGGGGCCCTGGCGGCAGATGCTGGCGTTGGGACTCACCACCTGGGCAGAGACGCCGGAGCCGACACGCTCCGATTGCCACGCCTGGAGCGCCCACCCGAATTTTGACCTGCTGGCCACCGTCGCTGGAATTGAGCCGGCGGCGGCGGAGTTTCGCCAGGTGGAGATTCGTCCTCACCTCGGAAGATTGCACGAACTCAAGGCAACGCTGCCGCATCCGCAGGGCGAAATCCGCGTGGCGTACGAACTCCGCGGGAAGAGCTTTACTGCCGACGTTGACTTGCCGGAGAAGCTCAGCGGGTGGTTTTATTGGGAAGGCAAGCGCGTGGCGCTACATGGAGGACACCAGCATTTGGCGTTCTGATTCGAACCGCACGCGCGCGATGCTCCGAACCCATCCCCAGTTCTCTTCCTACGCGGGCGGGGGCTTATGCTGCGGGGTCGCAGCGGGTCTCGACTTCTCTGCGGCCAAAGCTTTTATGGGCGTAATTTGCAGAAGCACCGGAATGACCTTGCCGCTGCTGATCATTTCACTGTGATCGTATTGTGAACGGAGATAGAGCAACCGGGCATGAGTTTCCCTTGCGGTAAAGCTGGAAGGCTTGGTGGGGATACTTTTACGCTGGGCCGTGCCGGAAGTGTGGCGCGCAAACTGGTTGGCTTGCCGCCAGGTATCGCTGGAGACCAACACCATGCGATGGGGCTGAGTGTGAGGATGAGGGCGCAGCCAATAGTGAAACTCCGCCTGCCCTCGGTACAATCCATCCAGAAGAATAATATTCTGAACGCGCGGATCAGGCAGCCACAAGAGAATGGTGCGAAAGCCCCCGCTGTGCCCCACGACCACCAACGGCCCTTGCGGCAAGGGAAAAGGCGCGCGGTCCCGGACCGTTTGCAAGAGTTCGTCCACCGACTTCCAGGAAACATCCTCGCCGTTCGACTGCGGCGCTTGAATGGCAATGAAGAGCGCATTCCGGTCGCTGTCGCGAAACTGCATTGCCAGTTGATCGTCCGCCCAGGTCTGATCGACAGAAGTGAAATAGCCGTGGATGTAAATCACTGTGCCGGCAGTACGCGGGTCGTAGTTCGTGGGGCACCAAAGGTGGAGCGGGCCGTACTCAGTCTCCACGCGCAGGTGCTCTCCATCAGCCTCGGGCCTTGCGTCCTCAGCCTCCTGCTGCGAGGATATCTGGACGGGGAAGGCCAGGCGGCCCACCGCCGATACGAACGCCAATCCTGCGAAAATGAGGATGCGGAAATGCCCCTTCATGGTGTGGCAGAAGAGGCGCGCCGGGTGACCATCAGATTATTGGCCCTCTTCGAATCGACGTAGCCGTAGCGGAAGTCCAGCTTGCGCTGCGGCTGACCCGACCACAACTCCTTGAACTGATCGCTGTACTTGTCACTGGGGCAGTCGTCAAAGCACATGGCGCCTTGAAAACTGCCATAGGTTTCCTCCACAAAGCCCGCCTGGCGGGCATACTCTGGAGGAATCCCCGTGCTGTCGGAAATCATGAAAACCATGTTGGCGAGCAAATAATTGCGGATGCGGGAAAAGCGGGGGTTCCACAAGCAATAGCTTGCGGCCTTGGTCATCGCCACAACGTGTCCCTGGCTTTCGAGGTAGCGCAGGATGCCCACGTTCTTCTTCAGGGAGCCATCCCGCAGGTTTGCACCGATGTGCCGATGGACGCGCAGCGGGCCCTGGCTGCCGACCGGACGGAAAACCAATTCCGAATTGGCAAAGGCCTCGGAGAAGTCCGGGGAGGTCCACTCCCCGTGCCGCGCCCTCGCCAGGCGGGTTTCCATCCCGCGGACCTCCGCCGCCGAGTAATAATGCAGCGTGCCATCCGCTTCCACGTGAAAATAGCGCAAAGAAACCGGCTCGTATCCGTGCACCACCAGCGCCACAAGGAAGTAAGAAAGTTGCCCCGGAAGGTCGCCCTGTTGCGTGCCTTTCAGAGTTTCACTGGTGCTATCGTTCGCGGCCAGCAGCCCGCCGACGTTGCGGTCGACCAGGTCAAGGCTCTCTTCAAGGCGCTTATTATCTATGGTAGTAATACGCCGTGGATCTCCGGAGAGCTCCAGGGAAAGGGTAGTGATCCGGCGGGCATCGGGAAAAGTGGTCAAGGCTGCCAGCAGATCGCCGCCGCCGAAGGGATAGACCACCGTGTCCGGCAAACCGCTCGGGCGCAGGGCGGCGAGGAAAGGCTCCGCCCGCGCCAGGTACACGCGGCGATATCGCGCCATCCGTGCCTTGAGCGCCTGGCAATGACTGGCGACGATTTGAGGGTCGAGGTTGGCGGGTAAGGCGGCCTCACCGCTGCATGCTACGACGCGATAGAGGATTTTTGCTTCGCCGGCAAAGTCCTCGGGCGGCGCAGCTTCCGTATTTGCCGCGTGCGCGCAGGACGGCGAAAGCATGATGCAAAATGCCGTCAGTATAATGCCGAGCCCCGGTATCGAGGCTGATTCATTGCGAGGTATCAAGCCAATCCTTTCTTGTGCGGAACGCACAAATTGAGCGCGGGGTTCAGTAAATGGTGAAGGAACCGGACCCGATGCGGCTTCCATTCACGAACAATTCCACCCGGTATGTGCCCCGCCTCCACTGCCCGGCACGCTGCCAGCCGCGGCCGGAACTCCACACCGGCTCGGTCCAACCCGTACCTGCAAACGTATTTATAGTTTGGTTGCCAAACAGTGCGCCATTCGAGTAGTACCATGTGGCATAAATGGTGAAGTCAACCCGCGCGGCCACGGGAGGGGAAGTAACGTGGAGTTCCCAATTGACAAAACGGGTATCGCGATGATTAAACTGCGCCTGGTAAGTACGACTGCCCAACGGTGGTTCTGTGGAGCCGGACTCAAAGAACTTGATCTCCTTGAAGCTCGCCCCCGGCACGGGGAAGCCCGGGAGGTTGCCGACCACCGACCGAACCCTCGGAGGCGGCGGGGTGGTTACCGCGACGGACGTGGTGGTTGTCTTGATCCCACCGGGACCGATGGCGGTGAGCGTGTAGGTTGTGGACTCGCGCGGAGACACGCTGGTTGAGCCTGTCAACGTGACTTTACCGACGACCGGTTCGATGTCCACATCGGTCGCGTTAATGGCTGTCCATGTCAGGGTGACGGACTGCCCGGCTTCAATTGAGCTCCGGTCTGCCGCCAGCATGGCGGTGGGCTCGAGGTTTTGCTTCTCCAGGGTCACGAACGGCGTCAGCGTTTCACCCGCCGAGACGGTTATGGAGTTCTCCCAGGTTTTATAACCTGCCAGAGCAACGCGCAGGCGATAAGTGCCGGGTGCCATTCCCGACAATCGTAGCTCTCCCTGGGAGCTTGTCATTCCTCTGGGTTCGCCATTCAAATAAACCTCCGCCTCGCCTGGCTGCGACTGGATCTTGAGCGTTCCCGTGGCTGGCGCTGGTGGGTTCTTCTCCTCGGGCTTGGAGGCTTTCTTCAAGGCATCGATCAGTTCATCGGTGGCACCCGCCGCACGAAATTGCCTCTCCAGCTCATCAAACATGCGGAAGTTGATGCCGTTTTCCTCGACCTCTCGAGCAATTTCCGAGCTCGGCACGCTGCCTTGCAGTAACTCCATGACGTCCTTGACAGCAAGAGGTCTGCCTTTTTGCGCGGGTATGGGGGTAGCTAGGGCCGTGGCTGCGAGCATGAACAATATCCAGCACCAGCACAGGATGCTTCCCTCACGATCGGCACTGCGGATATTGGTCGCGGGATTGTGGAGCATAATCTTTTGCTGATTCCTGAAAAACACCCTCTAACTGCCGTTGCCGCGATTCCGGACGGCACCGTGTCATTGCAATCCAGGGACCAGGCTGAAGCCGTCGTTAGGCCCGTTTTGAGCCTTCGTGAGGGAACAACCTTGGTTCGAGCCGATTCTATCGTAACCAGCAATGATGAACAAGCCCTGCTGGTTGGCGGACATGGGAAGATCCAAATGCAAGGCGTCGCTGAGATTCCACAGGCATTTCCATGGCGATGGGTTCGAATCGTCGCTGGGCGACGCTCAATTGATTTGGAAGGTTCCGCTCGCGATGCGCATGTTCTTAAAATGGAGATCAACCCGGTAGGTTCCCGGAGTCCAATGTCCGGGTTCGACGTACCCGATGCCGAGGGTATGCCAGGAGCTTCTCCAATCCGGGTCCACATGGGCGGGAACTGTCTGCCGGGCTATTTCCGATCCGTCGGACTTATACCAGATGGCTTCGACTTGAAAATCGATTCGCCGCCCCGGCGGAGGGAACGTCAGGTCGAGCTCCCAGTATATGGATCTCGTGGTAAAGCGATCAAAACTGTATCGATAGACGCGCTGGGGTTGATCTAAGGTCAAATCGTGCGGGCCCTCATAGAACTGCACGGTCGGAACTTTTACTCCGGGAACAGGAAGTCCCGCGGATGGGATTGCAACTGGGGGCAACTCCTGGACAGGGACCGGATTCTCTTTGGGCGTGATGACAGGAGTTTTTTGTGCCAGGGTGACGTAAATGGTTTGCTGCTCGCCGGCCGCAATCGTCATAGGCTTTTCGTAACTCTGATACCCCACTAACGAAACCCGCAAGCTGTATGTTCCAGGTTTCAAATCAGGCAGCCGGATTTCACCCTCGGGGCTGGTGATCCCCTTGGGTTCATCGTTCAAATAAATCTGCGTCTCTCCGGGGGTGGATTTGATAATCAGCCCTCCCGTGCGCGACTGCTCTGATTCCGCGCGGCGTTGCGACGCCCGCTTCAATGCTGCCACCACGTTGTCGGCGCCTCCGGCGACGCGAACCTTTTGCTCAACGTCCGCAGTGAAGTCGAAATCAATGCCGCGATCGTCCACAATCTCGCTGACTCGCCCGCTGGGCACGCCGCCCTCCAGCAACTCAAGTACTGCTTGTTGGCTAAGGGGTTTACCTTTCTGGGCGGCAGGCGTCTGCACCGTCGGCATCAAAAGGAACGCCAGAATGGTCGTACTCAATAATGCGAAGGGGGCTCGGTGGGTTGCG
>Ga0335085_10013341_pt1 | contig 12054 bp, 11 predicted proteins | sample Lox_Sample_45_FD_206712 | JGI IMG/M metagenome (GOLD analysis project Ga0335085, IMG submission 206712) | Soil microbial communities from Loxahatchee National Wildlife Refuge, Florida, United States - Lox_Sample_4.5 | ecosystem: Environmental > Terrestrial > Soil > Wetlands | place: USA...
GGCGGACTGCAACTCGCGGGCCTGCCGGACACCACGCAGACGACGGTTGATGCGCGCCCATCGCCCCCGGACGGAACCAGCTTGGCCCCCGGCTCGCTTGCTGACGCGGCTCCCGGCGCCACCGCCACGCAAGGCAACGTCCTGTCGCCGGCCCAGTCTGATGGCGCGTCCGCCCCGCTGACCTCCAATCCCGCCATCACCTCGGCCACGGAGCAGGCCGTGGGTCAGGCCGTCACCGCGAGCGCCGTGACACCACCGGGGATCGCCGTCGCCGCCAAACAGGAAACACCGGCGCCGACGGGCACCCCCACGCAACCATCGCCCGGCGACACGACCGCGACCGACAGCACGGCGGCCCAGCCCATGACAGCACCGCCGGCCGCACAATCGACCGCCCCCGCCGGATCACCGCCAACACCGCCGGATACGCTGGCTGGTAAAGAGGCGACGCCCACCCCGGCGCAGTCACTGGACAAGCTGGCCACCCGGAATACCGCCCCCGCCACCGCGCAACCCGGCGGAACAGTGCAGGGGAGCCGGCCCCACCGACAGGCCAGCACCAAGCCGACCACAGCTCCCCAGACGCCCGGCGACAGCGGCACCACGCCCCAAACCGCCATGGCTGCAGCCGCGACGGCATCATCTCCCGCCGCCTTGCTGACCGCGCTCGCCGGAGCGGGCACCGCCCAGACCGACCAACCCGCCCCCCGGGACAACAATACGGCCTCCCCCCAGGACCAGCCCGCGCGTCCGGCCGCGATCTTCCCGGCGAGCGCCACGACCGCATCACCGGCGCCGGGCGGGACCGGCCTCGCCCATGATGAGAATACCGGCGGCATCGGCGGCCGGGGGACGACATCGGATAACGGCCCCCGCGCCGCATCTGGTGGAGGCGGCCCCACCATCGCCGCGCCGCATGCCGCCCAGGCCATCACGCCCGCAGCGACCAGCCACGCCCCCCCTCAGGCCGGAAACCAGTCCGGCGCGTTCCAGGTTCCGATCTTGCACAGCGCCGATCAGAGCAGCGCCACCTCCCCGGCCCCCCAGAAAACGCAGGCGCCGGGGAGCGAGCTGACTCTGCGCCAGACCGCGGAAAGCGCCGGCAGCCAGGTCGCGCTGCGCCTCGGCCGGGCGTTGCAGGACGGGGCGCAAACCGTCGTCGTCGAACTGCATCCCGCCGAACTCGGACGGGTGGAAGTGCGGCTCTCTTTCCAGGACGGCGGGATCGGCGTGCAGATGACGCTAGACCGCAAGCAGACCTACGAAGCCTTTACCGATAATCGCGCCGGGCTGGAGCAGCAACTCACCCAGGCCGGCATCGATCTCGGCAATGGCGGGCTCGATCTGCGCTTCGGGCAGCAACATTCCAGCCAGGATGCACAAGGCGACGCGGCCCATTTCCGCGTCGTCGCCGCGGAGCCCGAGACCGCCGCGGAGCCAGAAGCCGCCCCGCCCCCCTCCAGCAGCAGCGACAGCCTGGTGAACATCCTCGCCTGAGGCAGCCCCCCGACGCGCAAAACCGGAGCGTTCCATGACGACGACCAGCGCCACCCAGACCGCCAGCAACTCACTGATCAGCAGCCTCGGCAGCACCGCCTCGACGACCAAGATCGGCGCCCAGGCGAGCGACGGCCAGATGAACACCTTCCTCCAGCTTCTGACCGCCCAGCTCAAGAACCAGGACCCGACGAAGCCCACGGACCCGACGCAGTTCGTCGCTCAGCTCGCGCAATTCTCTCAGGTCGAACAGCAGGTCAACACGAACACGAAGCTGGATACGATCAACAAGACCGTCTCCGGCATGGCGCTCGGCCAGTATACCGGCATGGTCAACCACACCGTCACCGCGGCCGCCACCAGCATCGCCGTGCCGGCCTCCGGCAGTCCGTCGCCGATGTCCTACACCGTGACATCGACGTCGCTCTCCAACATCCAGGCCAATATCCTCGATTCGTCGGGCAACCTGCTGCGCTCGCTGCCTGTCAACGGAACCAGCGGCACGCTTTCCTTCGACGGACGGGATTCCAGCGGCAACGCCCTCGCGGCCGGAACCTATCAGATCAACCTGGTCGGGCAGGCCACGGATGGCACGCAGCAAAGCGCCGGCACGTTCACGACCTCGGGCGTGGTGTCGCAGGTGGTGCAGGCCAGCGATGGCACCTGGCAGCTGCAATTGCAGGATGGCCGCTCGGTCGATGCTTCGAGCGTCTCGTCTCTGAGCAGCTGAGCGCCGCGAGGCGTGTCCGTGTACCGGGGCACGTCACCGCAGCAGGGCGATCCTGGAACGAGCCTCTTGTTTATCGCGCACCGTGGAGCGGCTCGCGAGCTCCCCTGTCTTCCGCCGGAAGACGTGACCCGGCGGAATGACAGAAGCTCTCACGTATAAAGGAGACGCGTGATCAGCACATCCTGCACACCAGACGGTTGCAGCTTGCTGATAACCGCCATCAGGGCATCCTTTACTATCAGCGGATCGGTCTGATCCGGCTGCAAGATGTGCCGGTCCGACATGACCATCAGCTCCCGCATCACGGCTTCCTTGTAGCGTGGCATCATTGCCTGGATGCTGGCTGCGGCGTCATTTGTCGCCTGCACGGTAACGCTGATGAGCAGGTACCCAGTCCGATGCCCGGCAAGCGGCAGATTCACCGTGAAATCGCCGATCGGAATGAAATTTACCTTTGCCGGCGTCGCGGCATCCTCGGCCAAAGCGGGGGCAGACGGGAGGATGGGCGAAGCACCGGCCACGCCAGCGACAAGCAAGGCGGCAAGGAGAAGAGCACGGCGCATGATCGACCTCCTGAGACTGCGTTGCGGGGAGCACCCACAGCCAAACCTCTCAAGAAGTCGGCTTTTGCCATGCTGCGGTGCGGGTATTTGATCGCATCCGCGGACAGGCAAAGTCAATCAAAATTGTTTCTTTTATGAGACTGATTTTGTTTATTTAATTACACCTGACCGGACGCCCTTTTTCATCCTTCGTTTACAGACTTCAGAACGGCTCAAACCGACTGAGAACGTCCTGCCCCCATTTCGGCCGTTGCAGATCGGAGGAGACACCCCTTCCGGCATAATTGATCCGCGCCTCGGCGATGCGGTCAGACGGGATGGTATTGTCCGACGCAATGTCCTCCGGCCGGACAATGCCACGCACCTCGATGTCCCGCAGTTCGTTATCGAGCCGGATCTCCTGACTGCCGGCGATCTCCAGATTGCCGTTCGGCAGGACGCTGACGACGGTCGCCGCGACATTTGTCACGATCGTCTCGCTGCGCTGGATCTGACCCTTCCCGTTGGTGTTCTCGGACCCAGTGGTATTCACTGTGGGAGTGGTATCGGCGATACCCGGAATCATGTGCCCGATCCACGTGCCGAGACCGAACACATTATTGATGGCCACAGAATTCGAGGTGTTGCGCTGCAACTGCGTCTGGTTGTTGAACTGACCCTGATCCTGAATGGAGACAGCAACGGTCACGAGATCACCGATGGTGCGGGCTCGCGGATCACGAAAGAAAGTTTTCGCACCAGGCAGCCAAAGCGAACCATGTGGAGCAAGCTCCGGCGGAGGCATTGCCGCCATCAATGGTTGGGACTGGTAGGCGGTTGCCGGGATGGCATTGATCTTCCCCGGACTGCTCATATCCGGCGGTTTCTGGAAATGATCGAACGTGTCGCATGCCGCGAGCGACAGCATGAACGGCAGCAGGCCGAGGATTTTCCTCATTGGTTGGGCTGTATTTCCAGAGTGTCAGGCCCGACGACAATGCCGCTGATGGTGCGCGAGGTGGACGGATTGAGCACACGGATCTCTTGCCCGGCTGCGCCCGGTTCCAGAGCACGGCCACTCAGGACCATCGACAGATTACCGACCCGCCAATGGACCTGCACGGTCTCGTTGGCATGGACGAGACAGATCGGCCCCACATCATGGACAGTCAGCGGATGTCCGGCGACAACATGGTGCTTGACCTCGAGCCCAACCGGATTTTTGTCGGCTGACAAGGCGCCATAGATCGGCCGGGTCAACGACCTAAGTTGGACATTCTCGGCGTGCACAACGTCGCCTGGCATGAGCATCTCGGTCGCGTACCAGGCCTCGTCCCCTGCCCTGGCCGACGACAGCCCGACGAACAGGACAACGCCGATATAGGCAGCGATGGAGCGGAAACCCTGCATGCGCATCATCCTTACCGGAGCTGGGATGTGGTCTGCATCATCTGATCAGCGGCTTCGATGACCTTGCTGTTCAACTCGTAAGATCGCTGCGCCTGGATCAACGAAGTGATCTCCTGCACGACATTGACGTTCGACGATTCGAGATAACCCTGGCGGATGGAGCCAAAGCCCGGATCATTCGGCAAACCCTGGATCGGATCACCGGACGCGGTGGTGGAAAGAAAATTATTGCCGCCTTGTGCTTCGAGCCCCGCCTCGTTGGCGAACATATAGAGTTGCAGACGGCCAATGGTCTGCTGCTTGCCGCTCGAATCGGTCATCACCACTTCACCCGCCTGGTTGATCGTCACATCCTTGGCACGCGGATCGATGGTGATGCCGGGCAGCACCTGATACCCCTCATTCGTGACGATCTGCCCCGTGTCGGAGAATTTGAAGCTTCCGTCGCGCGTGTAGGCGGTGTCTCCGTTCGGCAGAAGGACGCCGAAATAGCCGCGACCATCGACCGCGACGTCGAGCTTGTTGTCCGTCTGCGTCAGCGTGCCCTGCGAGGTGATCCGATTGACGCCGGAATTGCGCACGCCGAGGCCGATCTGCGTGCCGGTCGGCAGGATGGTTCCCGTTTCCGACGATTCAGTGCCGACGCGATCGGCATTCTGATAGAGCAGATCCTGGAACTCGGCCATACTCCTCTTGAATCCGGTCGTACTGACGTTCGCTATGTTGTTGGAAATGACTTCCACGTTGGTTTGCTGAGCCTGCATGCCGGTCGCGGCGATGCCGAGTGCGCGCAACATAGTGTGGTGTCTCCTGTCGACTCGCCGGTCAGTTCGTGCGACCGAGCGTCTGGATCATGGTGCGTTCGCGGTCGTTATCGTCACTCAACAGGGTCTGCAGACGCTCATAGGCCCGGCTAAGCTCCGTCATGTTGGCGATTTCCTTCACCGGCTGGACGGTCGAAGCCTCGACCGTGCCTTGCATGATGCGTGATCCGGTATCTTGCGCTGGAATCAGGGTCATGCCGTTCGGCGGTGCGCTGACCAGGCCATTGCCGGCCTTGCGCAGCGTCTCCGGGCTGACCGGGCGATAGGTCGCAATGCGGCCGATATCCTGCCAGTCAATGCTGTTGGCGGTCAGAATGCTAACCGTGCCGTCGCCTTCCACCCGCACGCGCGTATAGTCGTCCGGCAACTGGATCGGCTGACCATCCTCACCGAGCAACGGATTGCTGTTCGTATCTACCAACGTCCTGTCCGGGGAAAGGTGCAGCCTGCCATCCCGCGAATAGAATGGGCCCTGCGGCGTGCGCACCGAAAGGAACCCATCCCCATCGATCGCGAGATCGAACGGATTGTCGGTTGTCTGAAACTGACCAGCGGAGCGGTCGAAGTAGGTCGCCCGGTCCTGCACGAAGGCAACCTGGTTTCCCGGAACGGCAAGCCGATTTACATAGGTCTGAAACAGCTGCCGGTCCGCCTTGTAACCGCTCGTGTTGGCGTTCGCGATGTTGTTGGCGACCACTTCAAGCTGATGCTGTAGCGCGACCTGGGCGGAAAGCGTGACGTAGGTCGTGTCCTCCATAACCCAAGCTCCTTCTCAATCAACGGGAACAAGACAGGCGCCAACAGAAAAACTCCAGATTTTCAATCAGCTTTTCCAAACCAAATGGTGTTGTATCCTGACGGTCATGCCTATGGCGCGAGAAGGTCTTCAATGTGCTTCGACCGCTCGATGGCCTGACGCACTTCGTCCACCTGGGTCACCGCCCCGCTCGAAACGGCGACAGAGGACGCGGCCGGAGGCGGGGCATCGACCAGGGAAAGTGCATCCCGCGCCGCCCCCTGGGCCGAGAGCAACTCCGTCGCGGGACGATCCGCCGGCGCACGCCGCGCCAGGCTGGCGGTCAGGGCGTAACGCGTCGTCAGGTCGGCCCGTGCCGTCTTCTCCGTTGCCGGATCACGCAGCAGATCGGCATAGGCTGCGGCGGCCGCATCCCAATCCTGCGCCTGATAGAACAGGTCGGCGCGGCGCAACCGGTCCGCATACGCCGGGAGCCCGTCAAGCGCATGCGCGGCATCGTCCGCCCGGTCGAGCCGCGCCAGGGCCGCCGCGGTCGCGCGATGCGCCTCCGGGGACGCCGGCACCTGACCAAGCAGGGCGAGCGCCTTTTGCGGGTCGCCGGTGGCGGCACGCGCTTCCGCAAGGGCGCGGAGCACCATGGCGTCGGGTGAGGCGGTGGTCACCGGCGAAAGCTGGTTGGCCACGGACAACGCCGCCTCCGGCAGGTTCCGCGCCAACAACAGCCTGATCGCACCCAGGCGGATATCGTCACCTTTCGCGCCAGGGGTCGCATAGCCCTCATAGCGCCAATAGAGCGTCAGGCGCTGGTCGGCGTCAGGCAGGGACGGACTGTCCGGTCCGACCAGGATACGCAGGATGCGGGCGACCAGCTCGGCGCCCCGGCTCTCACCGCGGTGGCTCTCCCCCGCCGCGCTCTGATCGGCAAGGGCGAGTGTCTCGGCGTAGTCGCCCTCCTCCAGCCGGCGCTGCGCCAGTAGCAGGGCGGCCTCCTCGCCAAGCGGGTCGTAGCGATAGGCATGCGCCAGATCCAGCAACACCGCCTCCGCATGACTACCAACCGGCCCCGGCCGGGATGCATCGAGCGCGGCAAGGCGCATTCTGGCGATCAGGCCGGGAACCGTGCTGTCCTGCTCGGCGGCACGCCCGAGGAACAGGACCTCGTCGGAAAGGTTCCCCTCGCTGCTGGCGATTTTCGCTTGCAGCAACAGACGGTCGGCCTCGTCATCCGGCGCGCTACTGTCGGCGTTTTGCACAGCAGCGGCCATCGCGCGTAGTGTTCCGGGGTCGTCGCCGGAGGCATCGGCGATCGCCATGGCGAAGATCTGCCGTGGCGTATCGGGGATGTCACGCAGCTCTGCGCGCGCCTTGCCCGCCTGCTGCACGACGGTCTGCGTATCGCCGATCGCGGTGGCGGCGAGGGCGCGCCAAAGGCCGAGATCATCGCGATCGCAGCCTGCATGCTCGGCGAGCAGTGGCGAGGCAGCGTCGATCGACTCGCGACGCATCAGATGCGCGATGTCGGCGACACGCGCGAGTCGTGTCCGGTCGGCCGCGGAAGGGTCCTCCGCATGCCATTCATTGACGGCGGCGAGGGCTTCGTTCGGCAGACCATTGGCAACATAGAACTCGGCCAGGGCCGCCATCTCCGGCGCGCCCTCCATGGCGTTCGCCGCCTGGCGGCGAAGAGTGACCAGCCGTTCGGTGAAGGAGCCTTCGCCACGCCAGGCAGCCATATCGAAATCCGGCTGGCAGATCGGCTTGGGCGGAGGCGGAGGCACGGCCGGAGCCGCCGCAGGCGCAGACTGAGGGGCGGCATCCGCCGCCGGCGCCACGCCGTTCAGCAGCGCGATTTTGGTGGATAAGCTCGCGCGCAGCGAGTCCATGTCATCCCCCCGGGGCGCGGGCTTTGTCGCGACCGCGGGCGGCGCGTTGCCGGGCGCCGAACCGGCGGCGGCAGCGACCGACAGCCTCGCCGCCGACACCGGCTCCCGCGCATCGCGAAAATCCACGAAGAAGTAGCCGGGGATATGACCGGCATGGATATCGCAGGCGCAGGTGAGCCGAACCGTCGCGATGAGGGCATCCCCTTCCCGCCGCTGCTCGATACCAGCCACCTGCCGGATGTGGCGCAGTCCGGAGAGATCGAGATCGGCCGCCCCCGGCAAGCGGATCTCCACGCCGCCCGACACCCGCCGCAGGCTCGGCGAGCCCGCCTCGGCATCGATCTGGAAAGCAAGGCGGCCGCCCTTGTTTCGCACACCCGCCCGCACCGGCACGATCACCCCGGCCGGGACTGAGTCGGACGGCGCCGCCATGGCCGTGGACACGGGCAGCACAGCTGGCGCGGGCCGCGCCAGGGGGGACGTGAGCGGCAGGGGCGCGGCGCCCAGGGCCGGCAGCGCCGCAAGGCACAGCGCGGCGGCGACGCTCAGTTGCCGGACGGGATAGTGGACCAAGACCTCAGCCCTCCCCCTTGCGAGCCACCTTGGCGGCTTCCTTCAGCATCCCGTCCATCTCATTGAAGGAGGGCTGGAACTTGCTCGGGATCGACTTCCGGCCAACCTCGACCGCGAGCTGCGGGACAAGATTGTCCAGATGGGAGGTGATGATCTGCCTGATCAGGTTCGGCATGGCGTTCTCCTCATCGACCACGTTGCGGATACGGCCAGCGAGCGGCCCCACGAGAGCATAGGAGAGGAATACGCCGAGGAACGTGCCGACCAGCGCCGAACTGATCATGTGACCAAGCACCTGCGGGGATTCGGATATCGCGCCCATCGCCTTGATGATGCCGAGCACGGCGGCGACGATGCCGAGCGCCGGGAAGGCGTCCGCCACGGTGCTCAGCGCCTTCGCCGCCCTGAGCTGTTCCTGGTAACGCTTCGCGACTTCCGTCTCCATCATTTCGCCGACCTTGTACGCATCGGTGAAGTTAAGCGTGATGCTGCGAAAAACGTCGGATATGAAGGCGGTCAGATCCTTATCCGCCAGAAAATGCGGATAATGGGCGAAGATCGCGGATTTCTCCGGGTTCTCGATGTGCCGCTCGAGCGCCACGTTGCCCTCCTGCCGGGCCACACGGACCAGCAGAAACATCAGGCACAGCGCGTCCGCGTAGTCGGTCTTCTTCCATTTGGGGCCGGAGAACACCTTCCTGAGCCCATCCCAGACTTTTTTGACGGTACTCGTGTCATTGGAGATCAGCAGGGTCATCGTCCCCGCGCCGCCGATCACCAGCAGTTCCGGCCCCGCGGCTTGCAGGATGACCCCGAACTTGCCGCCGCTGATGGTATAGCCGAGCCAGACCACGACGAAGACGCCAACCAGCCCGATCCCTTGCCACATGCCCGCTCAGACTCGCTTTCACGTTGACGGATGACACACCGTGCCGCATGCTTGTTCTTATCATTTCGCACGACCTTCGGCCAGACGCTTTTTGCGAAAACCGGAGACTGAGAGGAGGATCGCGTGACCTTCCGCATTCCAGACACCGAAGCTTCCGCCCCAAGCGGGCTAAATGCCACGGCAGGAGTTATATCCGCGCTGCGCAACGCCAGCGCGGAAACGGGCACGAGCTTCAATGTGCTCCTGGCATCCGCCTCGATGGAAAGCGGTCTCCGGCCGGATGCCCGCTCGGCATCGTCCTCCGCCAAGGGCTTGTTCCAGTTCGTCGAACAGAGCTGGCTGCAAGCGGTGCACGACTATGGCGCGAACCATGGGCTGAGCGCGGAAGCCGCCGCCATCGTGCGCCGCAGCGGCCAGCTGACCGTGGAGGACCCCAGCCTCCGGCAGCACATATTGGACTTGCGAAATGATGCGAAACTGGCCGCCTCGATGGCCGGCAACACCCTGCAAGCGGTCGCCGACAAGCTGACTGGGGTGCTCGGCCGAGCGCCGGACGCGGCCGAGACCTATCTCGGCCACTTCCTCGGCCAGGGCGGCGCCGCGCAAATGCTGCAGACGGCGCAGACCGCCCCCGGCAAGGCCGCCGCCGATATCCTGCCCGCAGCGGCCCACGCCAACCCAGCCATGTTTTATGCCGCGGACGGCACACCCTATACGGCCACCCAGTTCATCAATCACATTCGCGCGAAAGTTGATCGGGCCTTCGCCGAACTCGGCCTGCCCGTGCCGCAGGGCGGGATGAGCTTCGGCAAAACCGGCAGCGCACAGGCGGACAGCCTGGATTCCGGCGCGACGGGGTGGGGGACGAACCGGCCACGACAAGCAACCAGCACGCAAGAGCAACTCGCCCTGGCCTCTCTTGCTGAGGTCTTTACCCGGCTAGACCGTAACCTGGCGCACGCCTCCGACAGCCGGATGCGCCGCGGGGGCCATGGCACGCCCTTGCCGAACGGAGTGCTCTCCGCCATGGAGGAGCGTCTAACCAGCCCCTCGCAAAGCCGTAGCGCCTACCAGGCCGCCGGACAAAACACCTGAAACGCAAGCCCCCCCCCGCGCCGCCCAGGCCGGCGCGGGGCTTTACCCGAACAGGGCGGTAGCGCGAAATTTCGGGGCGCTCGTCTCACAAAAGCCTTGCGAAATTTTCCGATCAGGACTACAGGAAAAGGTATGCGAAACGTAGCTTTGTCCCTTCACACAGAAGGACGCTAGCGACGAAGCAAGTCAACCCCAGCAGAATGCGGGTCGTGGCCAGATGAACGCTTCCTCCGGTGCGAGCAGCAGACTTCCCCCTCTCCGGCTGAAAAGCCAGTCGCACGCCCTGGTCACGCTGGAGGTGCAAAACCCGCATGACGGGAATTTCGATACCCTCCTGGCCGAAAAAATCGCCCAGGCACCCGGCTTCTTCTCCGTCGCCCCGGTCGTCCTTGACTTCACCAACTCCCCCCTGCAAGCCAACGAGATCGACCTTGCCGCGATCAGCGAACGCGTTCGCAGCTACGGACTGATCCCCGTCGGCATCCAGAGCGGCAACCCCGACCTCGCGCGGCGCGCCGCCGATATCGGTCTTGCGAAAATCATTCCCGGCGAAACTCACCACGTCGGCACGGCCGCGGAATCACCGCCCCGGCCGCCGCTGATCATCCGCGAACCGATCCGGTCCGGCCGCTCGGTCTATGCGGCGGGAGGCGATCTGATCGTGCTCGCCTCCGTCTCCGCCGGCGCGGAAGTTCTGGCGGACGGGAGTATCCACATTTACGGCACCCTGCGCGGCCGCGCCCTCGCCGGGATCAATGACGACCAGCAGGCGCGAATCTTCGTCAGCACGCTGGAGGCCGAACTGGTCTCGATCAGCGGCTACTACATGGCCGCGGAAGACTTCCTGCCAGAATGGCGGGGGAAGCGGACACAACTCTTCCTGCAAGAGGGCTATTTGCGCTTCGGCGCATTGTCCTGAACCGGTCCATCAGAGGAGAATCCCAGTGACCGAGGTCCAGAACTCCCAGGTGATCGTCGTAACCTCCGGCAAGGGCGGGGTCGGCAAGACGACCACCTCCGCCGCCTTCGCGGCCGGACTCGCCCTGCGCGGCCACAAGACCGTCGTCGTTGATTTCGATGTCGGCCTGCGAAATCTTGACCTGGTGATGGGCTGCGAGCGCCGCGTGATCTTCGACATCACCCACGTCATCAGCGGTGAAGCGAAGCTTGGGCAGGCACTGATCAAGGACAAGCGGGTCGATAACCTCTATGTCCTCGCGACCTCCCAGACCAAGGACAAGGACGTGCTGACCCAGGCCGGCGTCAACGCCGTCATCGAAGCCTTGCGAAACGAGTTCGAATACATTATCTGCGACAGCCCGGCCGGCATCGAGCAGGGCGCGCTGATGGCGCTCTACCACGCCGATCAGGCGATCGTCGTCACCAACCCGGAGATCTCCTCCGTCCGCGACTCTGACCGCATCCTCGGCCTGATCGCCTCGCGCTCGAAGCGCGCCGAGGAAGAGCGCGCCCCGGTGAAGGAGCATTTACTCGTCACCCGCTACGACGAGAGCCGGGTGAAGTCCGGCGCGATGCTCAATGTCAACGTCATCCAGGACATCCTGTCCGTCGATCTGCTCGGGATCATTCCGGAAAGCCACTGGATCTTGCGCGCCTCGAATCTCGGCCGGCCGGTCAGCCTGGAACCGAACAGCGATGCCGGCCAGGCCTACAAGGACGCGATCGCCCGCTTCCTCGGCGACCCGGCCGAAGCGCGCGCGCCGGAAGCGCCGAAAGCCGAGAACCGCACCATCTTCCAGCGGTTGTTCAGCCGCAAGATCGCCGCCCGGGCGGAAGTGGAGTGAAGGCCCAATGTCGATCAGTCTCAAAAAAAAGCCAGCCGCTACCGTCGCC
>Ga0335085_10013342_pt1 | contig 12053 bp, 14 predicted proteins | sample Lox_Sample_45_FD_206712 | JGI IMG/M metagenome (GOLD analysis project Ga0335085, IMG submission 206712) | Soil microbial communities from Loxahatchee National Wildlife Refuge, Florida, United States - Lox_Sample_4.5 | ecosystem: Environmental > Terrestrial > Soil > Wetlands | place: USA...
GGCACTCGAACCGGGCAGCGTGGCTGCGGTGCTCGTGTGGGAAAACGCCTGGGCGGCGCCGTTTGCGTCGGCGGTGCGCCATTCGGGTGGCCAGCTGGTGGCCAGCGGACGGATCCCGATACAGGCGCTAGCGGCGGCGATCGAGGCCGACGAGGCAGCGACAACAGAAGGAGTTTGAGATGTTGGGTAGAGGCAGAGTCGGTCGACGTGGTGTGATCGGCGGCCCGGTCGTGCGAACCGCCGCTGTGGCGGGTACCGCTGCGGTCGTGACGCGCGGCGTTCGTCGCCGAGGCGATCGTCGCGAGGACCGGCGAGATGATCGCCAGGACAGGCGCGAAGACCGGCGTTTCTAGGGCCCAAGCGCCGGCAAAGCGGGATTGTTCGGTTGCCCCGCCGCGTGAACGTGGAAACCTAGCGCTTCGCGGCTTGGAGCAGGCGCCGGAGCAAGTGAGGGCGTACGTACTCCAGCGTGACCCTCCGAATTCGGCCTCCACTCCAATCGACCACTAGGCGGACGGATTTGGTGCCATCGAGCGGGACTAACGCTTTGACGAAGCGGGGCATCGTCCATACCTCCCGAGCAGGTGTCTGATCTCGACCTCTCATACGCGTGCCGACCGTTCACTGGTCGCAGATGGTGAGTTTCGCGTTTGATATCGGATCGGAGTTCGGAATCTGGCCGGACTACTCCGCGCTCTTCACTATTGCTTGACAAGGCCGCTCCCGCCAAGGATGGCCAAGACGCTGCCGACAAACAGAAGGAGGCTCGCGAGCACCACCGGCCAGCGGTGTTGCAACCAGGCGCCGCCCTTCTGAAGCCATGGGTCGGCGCGACTGCCGGCGAGCAACATCACCGCGATGATCGCCACCAGTGGGACCACAAAGGCAACGTTGTACAGAAGAAGCAGCCCGATCTCCTGGGAGACGCTCGCGCTCGATGCCACGATCCCCGCGATCACCGCGAAGTACGGCGCAGCGGTTGGCAGCTCGATCGCGGCGATCGACGCCCCGGTGACGAATGCTGAGCCTCCACCGCCACTACGGCCCGGAAGCTCGCGACGCGCCAGAGACCGGCGTCCCACAAAGATCGCCGCCGCAAGGACGAGCAGGGCAACGCCCGCGACGAGCTCGATCACGTGCCTGACCGTTCCCTGCGGGTGAGGGACCAGACCCAGCAGCAGCCTGCCTGGACCGATCGTCAGCACAACGCCGCCGGCGAAGCTCACGCTGAACACGCCGATCGTGAACTGCGCCACGCGCCAGACGCGATGTCGCCCCGTCGCGATGTACAGCCCCGGTCCGACCGTGCTGGGGTTGAGCGAGTCCGCAAGGCCCACCGAGATAGCCACACCAATCCGTCGCAGCATCGCTTGCCATCCCCATCAGCGGCAATCGAACGGAGCCTACCGGCACGGCTCCGGGTCCACAGCCTCGGCCATCAGCCGGCACGCGCCTGGTCGCCAGGGGAGTCGACGGATCGCGCGCCGCCGATCCGGTAAAGGATCAGCTCACCGGGGATGAGTCCGCGGCGGCGATAGAGGCGGATGGCCGCCTCGTTTGCGCACATCACCGCGACCGTGAGGTTCGGGATCGCCCGATCGCGAAGCGCCGCGTCGACGGCGTCCAGCAGGACGCTTCCGATGCCCGAACCACGCGAGCCGGGCACGACCGCGAGGGTGTACAGCTCGGCGTATCCCGCCCCCAGCGGGAAAGTGTCGTCGCTGCCCGCGTGCAGCACGGTGAACGCGTATCCCACGCAACCGCCGTCGATTCGTGCGACGTGCAGGAGCGCGCGGCCTGCAGCGAAGTACTGCTCGTAGGTTGAGACGCGTTCGCTCCAGGCTCGCTCGTCGGGCCCGGTGAGCATGACCGTCGAGATCCGGCGGTGGTGCTCGTGCAATGAGAGGAACGCGTCACGCACCCGCGGGATGTCGCTGACAGAGCCGACGCTGATGTCGACGGCCGGGCGCATGAGCGCGAGCGTACACACAGCGGCCACCACTCACGCTCACGGCGGTCCCCTCCGCCGTCGCCTCTTGTCCAGGAGCGTACGCGCGCGTTCGCTTGCGTTACGTGATGGCATCGAAGGTGCCGTCCGGCCGCGGCCGGTACGGGCGGACTCGCTTTACTGCCCGCGGTTGGATCTCGCCATATAAGTGGGGGAAGAGCGACTCGATCACGACCGGCGCGCCCACCTGCTCGGGGTCGAGCTCGAGTACCACCAAGTCGGTCATGCCGCGATAGACGGCGTCCGCGACGGGCTTGACCTGGTGGGCGAATGACAGGTGAAGCGGACGTATCCCCGCACGTCGCGTCGCGTTCACGAAGCACCCGGGAGGAGCCCTTCGCCTGGCTCCGGCTACACCACACAGCTTGGTGATGGGAGGCTGGCCTCGCGATGCCGGGCGCGTGACTTGGCAGCGAGCGGGTTCTCCCGGCCGTCGCCGGCCGGTTCCGTGGGAAGGATGGCCATAGGTCAGACGTCTGGTGAACATGCTGAGGGAACTTGCATGGGCGTGCCGATTCTCATCTTCCTGATCGCATTCGGCGCCGGCGGCGTCGCGGCAGCGGGTCTGCTGCCTGACCACGCGGATGGACGTGTCGCGGGGATCGCGCTGCTCGTGATCGCCGGTCTCGCTGGTATGACCCTCGCGCTGATCGCCGTCCACGTTTACGAGATCGCCCGCCAGCTCGACAATGCGGGCACACTCGGGATCTCCGGCTCGAAGCCGGACGTCGTCGCTAACGGTCTGATGGCGATGTTGCGGGACATCGGCCCGATCGTTGGACTGGCGGCGGCCGTGTACCTGCTGGCGCCGGGGCGCGAGAATGAACCGCCCCCCGTGGAGACAGGCTGAGCCGGGCCACCCCGTGCACAAGCCGCCCGGGAAACGCGACCTGGCGCCTGGGCGTAACGGCGTTCGGGCTGGGTCATGTCCGAAAAGGTAACGCGCCCGCCCCGGCGACCTTCTATCTTGAGGAGAGTGAAGCTCGTGGATCCCGAGGCGCTGGCCGTGATCGAACGCGTCGGACGCCGCTGCGCGGTTTGCCGCAGTGGCCGCGGCTGGCGTCAGTTCACGGTTGTACAGCCGGACGGTCGCGAGCCAGTGGTCATGTGCGCGGCCTGTCGAGCTCGATACGGGGACGCTCCGCCCGGACCACCGGCCGGCGAGCCGACCGCAGCGCCCGCGGCCCGGTCCGCGGACTCGATCCCGGCCACCCCCGCACAGCGCCCTCCCGATCGCGAGGATCGTGTGAGAAAGGTGCTCCGCGAGCTGCCCAACGGCGAGTACACCACGGGAAAGATCGCCAAGGCCGCCGGGCTCCCGCAGGCCAAAACGCTTCGCCGGCTGCGCCAGATCGCCGCCTCTGGCGAGATCCGAGAGGTCGGCAAGCGCTGGTCGACCGAGCCGCCGCCGACCGACCTCGACGAGGCGCTTGACCGGCTCCAAGCCCGAACGAGCAACATTCGGATCGTTCGGGACCGGTCGCCGGTCGGCTGACCGCCGTCAAGCCTCAAAAACCGAACCCTCTCCTTGTCGTCTCACGATGAGCGCCGTCGCCGTGCGACCAGAGCACGCAAACGCAGCCGCCGGCGAGGGTGCGCGGCTGGGCGTCATCGCCTAGACCGCAACGGTAGGCGGAAGCGCTCGAAGGCCGAGCGAGAGTTTGTTTCGCCTGACCCGGCCCCGGGCAGCGCGCGAGGCCGGGTCATGCGGCGGACTGCGGCTAGCTGTTGCTCGCCGTCGTTATCGCATTGATCTGCCCGTCAACAGTCACAGTGCCGCCTGTCTGTGTGCAGGCGAGCGTCGACGTCGCGCCGGCGCTCGGGACCGTCGAGGCGAGATCAATCGGCAGGACGGCCTGATGCCCCGAGGGCACGGTGATCGTTCGGGCCTGGCTCGAACCGCTCGGCACAGCCAGCGTGCAACTGAGCGTCGAACTGCCGACGCCGGTGTTGTTTGCATAGGCGTCGCCGAGCACGAGAAAGCTCCCCGCCCCCAGCGACCGGCTCGCGACGGTTGCCGCCGTTCCGGTCACTGCTGTTCCCGTCGAGGAGCTGCCGAACTCCTGCGGCGCGCTCGGGTTACACAGCACGTGGCCGGACTGAGTGATCTGGCCGATCGCTCCGTTCGTGCCCGTGCAGCTGCCATTCACGCGGGTCTGGACAAGGGCCTTGTTGATCCGGGCCGAGCCGATCGTGCCCGGCGCGATCTTCTGCCAGGACACGGCGTCGTTGCGGATCTGTCTGTTCCCAACCGAGTTGTTCGGGATCGTAAACGCGGCATAGCTGGCTCCCCCGAAGGCGAAGAACAGCGCAACCACCGAGATGAGCAACGGCGCCGAGGGACGGCGCAGACGGAACGATTTGAGCATGTAGGACCTCCAGCGATGCTTGATGCCGCGAGAGACCCGGCCGTCCCCACCCACGGCTACTTCAGGACGCTTCGCTCCTTCCCAGATGCGACGCGATCAAATCCGGAGCTGCGCGAATTCTTCGCGCACTCTTATGATCCCGCATCGGGCTCGAGCCTATCCTCGCCCCTGATCGCGGCCAGACCGGTCACGTTGCGGACTACGGCTTTGTAGTCCTGCTGCGACGGCGCCTCAACGTCCAGCGTGACCCCAGCTGTCCGGGAGCTACGGCTCGCGGGCTGCGGGGGTGACACGCGTGACGGCCCCGCAGTCCGCTATGGCCGCTCAGGGGTGCAGCGCCGCGAGTACCTCGTCGGGGCCGACGCGCCAGCGGTAGTCGCCGGCGACCGACGCAAACCGGATGGTGCCGTCACCGTCGACCACGTACACCGCCGGCGCCGGCAGCTCCCAGCTGTCGTCGCCGTTGAAGGCGGTGAGGTCGATGCCAACGCCGCTATGCAGCTTGCGGTCGTCAGCCGCGAGCGCAAATACGAGCCCGTAGCGGCGCGCGACAGCATTGCCGACATCGCTGAGGACCGGGAACGCAAGCTCGGCCTGCTCCGCAAGCGTGAGCGATTTGTCGGGCGTCTGCGGCGAGATCGCGACGAGCGTGGCGCCGTGCTCGTGTAGGCCGTCAAGCACGGCCTGGAACGCGCGCAGCTGCAGGTTGCAGTACGGGCACCAGCCGCCGCGGTAGAAGACCAGTACGACGGGGCCGTCGCAGCGGAGGCCGGCGAGCGTCACGCTGCCGCCGCGCGCGTCTGGGAGCTCAAAGTCGGGCGCCGCGTCGCCGACCGCCTTCGCCGGCCAGGTGCGCGCCCCGAGTTCGGTAGCGCCGGCGTCGAGGCTGTCGAGGACACAAACTCGTGGGCCTCGTTCTCGATCGCCCAGATGTTGTGCTCGTTGTACTTCGGCCGCTTGATCTCGTCGATCGACTCCTCCAGCGAGCCGTTCTCGCGGATCCCCGCTTCGATCACCAGCCGCGTGTTCAGGCGGTCGACGGCGTTCTGGTCGTTGTGCTTGTAGGGGTCGATGTAACGGTGCGGGGCGATCTTGCGGTTTGTCGCGATGAATTCGATCGCCTCGAGTTCGCGCACGTCCTGGTCGTGGTTGGGGCCGTACGTCGAGGCCCTGAGCTCGACGATGTCGCGCTCGCGCAGGAATGCATCGGCGTTCAATTGTTCGAGCCTGTCGATCTCCTGCGCAAGTGGGATATTCGGCTCGGTCGTCCGCTCTGCCCATAGCTCGTGCTCGGGCGGTGCCGTGGCCGGCGCGGCGGGGGCGACGATCGCGGGGTGCCGGGCAAGCAATCGCGCCACGCTACGGTTGCCGACGCGTCGCTGCAGCGCCAGCAAAGCCTCGGTGCTCCCGCGTCCTCGACCCAACGCGGCTGCATGCGGGATTTGATCGGTCCGCCCCGGTGTGGCGGCATGCTCGTCGAGGGCTGGGCCGTGGCTGGGAACGAACTGAGGCGTCAAGGCGTCTTCAGCGAACAACAGACATCAGACGTCTAATGATCCTTCCCCAATGTCACTCACTAACTGATGACACGCGCACGAGATTCATGCCAGTCGATCGGGGAGAGGGCGGCGCTGATGCGGGCCACCCCAGCGCAGCCGATTGCCAGGTGTAGCCTCCAGGGAGCCGCACGGACAGCGTCGGTGCCCCGGGCCGTATCTCGTGCACGACAACGTTGACAGCCTGATCTTGGACCTCCTGGAGTGGATCGGCCCCAATCCCCGTGCGTACGGCGAGACGGTCGACGCATGGCGAACGTCTTGTCCGCGCTTGCCAGTGTGGGAACGTGCCAACGAACTTGGCTTGATCAGTCGTCGTCGTGGACCTCACGGCGATGCGCTCGTCGCGGTCTCGCCGATCGGGGTCGAGCATCTCCGGCAGCACCGGCCAGCTTCGGCCCCCTGACCTCGCGCTTGGCCAAGGCTTGGCTCCGGGACGGCCGCGGGGCTTCAGGCTGGCGCGGTCGGTGGTCGTTCGATTGGGTAGTGGATGCGCACGCAGCGCGAGCTTCCGCTCTCGCGGTGGTGCACGAAGGTCGCCTGTGGCGGGCAGTGGTGCGGCGCGGCGGCTGGGTTCGTGAAGTCGAGCTCGATGACGGTGACATCCTTCGAAGCGATCAGCCCGACGATCGTGGCGCGCACGCCGAGGTTGATCGCCTCGCGTTCGTGCGCCGACCAGTCTCGTACGCATGTCCAGCGCGCGCTCCGGTCACCGACGTCGACGTCTTGAGCGAATAGATCCTGGTAGGTGCGCGGCGTGGGATGCTCGTGGAGCGTGCGGTAGAAGTCCTCCCATTGTTCGCGCTGCTCGCCTTCGAGCTGGCGGTGGCTCGCGGGCGTCTCGGAGGTGGTCTGTAGAAGTGCGTGTAGTCGGGAGCGGCCGCGGTTCAGCCGGCTGCGCACGGTTCCGATCGGGACACCGGTCAGCCGCGCGATGGCCTCGTAGCTTTCGCAGCGGGTGAAGTAGCGCAAGATGACCGCCAGGCGCTCGTCGGGTGCCAGCGCGTCGAGCGCCCACCACAGCCATTCGCGCAGGGCGTGCTGTGCGAGCGCCTCCTCGGGGTCCGGCGTCGCGCCGCCCAGCTCGATCTCCTCGCACAGGAGCTCACGGCGTTGCCTGAGCTGCATCAGGCAGACGTTGCGGACGACGGCGTGCAGCCACGCCCTCGCCGCGCCTGGGTCACGAAGCTCTCCGACGCGGACCAGCGCGACCAGGCATGTGTCCTGAACGGCATCGAGCGCGTCGGCGCGGCTGCCGAGCATCCTGATCGCCGTCGCGTGGAGCGACGCCCGATTTAGTTCGAGTAGCGCCGCGAGCGCGTCCACATCCCCGGCCTGGGCACGCACCCCGAGCTCGGCCTCATGTACGGCGTCCCGTTCCATGCCTCAGAAGGATGCACGAACCGGGACAAAAGTTCACGAACTTCTGGCGCCGGGCCTGCATCTTCTTGCCAACGTCAATGCCTGTAGGTGAGGAGCTCGCCATGTCCACGCTCAACCAACCCACTGCCGAGGCGAATCCCGAGGCCAATAAGGGGCTCGTCCAGTCCTTCATCGACGCTTGGAACACCCGTGACTTCGACCGGTTCGACTCGCTCATGGCGCACGGCGCCGTGCTGCACATTGCCGGCGCGGAGATGCCGTGCGACCCCGAGGGGACCCGCGCCATCGCCGAGGAGTGGACGACCGCATTCCCCGACTGGCGGTTCTCGCTGCTCAGCCTTGTCGCCGAAGGCGACCGCGTCGTTGCGCACATGCCGTACGCCGGGACGCACCGCGGCGCGATCATCGGCGTGCAGCCGACCGAGCGGTCGTGCACCGTCGACGAGATCGTCATCTTCAGGATCGACGGCGGCAAGATCGCCGAGGCCTGGGAGGTCTTCGACGAGGCCGGAATGTGGCGCCAGCTCGGAGTCCCCACCCCAAACTAGCCGCACCCACGGTGCAATGCAGTACACCGGTTCGTGATCACGCTGCGTGACGTCGGACGCTCCCTCGTGGTCAGCTTGCCGACCGCGGATCAACGGTCGTGAGGGTCTTTGTAGTCGAGCCGGGGGTGCGGGGGAATAGATTCTCTTCCGTGACGGCGATTGACTTGGCACACGTCGGGGACGAGGAGGCCGCCGACTCGGGGTTTGGGCACTGGGTGGCGGTGCGCCGCGGCGTCCTCGTTCTGTACTTCATCTCGCTCGGGGTCTGGAGCGCCCACTACGGGATTCCCGTGCAGCGCGAGCTGGTCGTCGCCTGGGTGTGCGGGGCGCTCGCCTGCGCGTCGCTTGGCCGGCCGTGGCGCGAGGTACTCCGGCTCGTGCGCGACTGGCTGCCGATGATGATCCTGCTGAGTGCCTACGACTTCACGCGCGGCGCGGCCGACCGCCTCGGGATCGGGGTCCATGCCCACGTGATGATCGACTTCGACCGCTTCGTGTTCTTCGGCACAACGCCAACCCAGTGGCTGCAGGCGCACGTGAACAACCCGCGGGTCGTCAACTGGATCGACGTCGCCTTCACGCTGATTTACACGTCCTACTTCATCGTCCCGTTCACCGTCGCGGGGTTCCTGTGGACGCGCGACCGGCTCGAGTTCCTGCGCTTCTCCCGGCGGATCGTCACCCTCTCCGCCGCCGGCCTTGCCACCTACATCGCGTTCCCTGCCGCCCCGCCGTGGATGGCCGCCAACATGGGTCTGCTGCACGGCGTCGTCCGCACCACATCCGACGGCTGGCAGGTGATCGGCGGGAGGACGGTCGAGCTGTTCGACGAAGGCCAGGCAACCGTGAACCTGGTCGCCGCGGTGCCGTCGCTTCATTCGGCGTTCACGATGCTGGTGGCGCTGTTCCTCTGGCCTCGCGCCCGCCGCGCATTGCGGCCGTTGCTTGTGCTCTATCCGCTGGCCATGGGCCTGACGCTCATGGCCACGGGCGAGCACTACTTCTTCGACGTCCTGCTTGGGTGGATATACGCCGGCAGCGTGATGGGCGCATGGGCGTGGTGGGAACGCCGGCGGGAGCGCATGACGGTGCGCGGCCCGGTGCTAACCGGCAGACAGGCCAGTAGCTAACGATTCAAGCGGACGCGCATCTGGCGAAAAGGACGGCGCTTGTGGTTCGCGGCAACGAGCCCTGCCTTCGTGTTTGTACGGGTATTCGCCGTGACTCCGGTGGCATGGCTGCTGCGCCCGAAAGCGGTCGGGCTCGGATGTTCTTCGCGCGCGAAACTGCCTGCCCGGAATTTTTGACTTGCACGTGGCACCGTATGGCGCCGCTCATGGGTGCGCGTGTCGTGTCCTCTTGCGGCTCAGTTGAGCGGACCGAGCCTGTAGCCGACTCCGCGGACCGTCTCGAGCGCGCCGGCGCGGTCGCCCATCTTCCTGCGCAGCCCGCTGACGACTACCTCGACGACGTTCGAGTTTGCGCCCGTCCACTCGTGCCCCCACACCTCACGAAGCAGCTCCTCGCGGGTGACCGCGACCCCCTCGCGGCGCTGGAGGTGGCGGAGGACGTCGAGCTCGAGGCGGCTGAGGTCGACCGCTCGGCCGTCGAACACGAGCCGCCGCGCTTCCGCGTCCACCACCGTGGGCTCCTCGGCCGCGAGCTCCCGGCCGACGACTTCGCTTAGCCAGCCGTCGATCGAGCCCGGCCCGAAGTCGTTCACGAGTGTCCAGTGAGCGTCTTCCCCGATCTGAACCGGTGCGCCCGGCAGTGCGGCGAACCCCAAGGGAGTAAGCACGGTCAGCGCGTGATCGAGGTCCGGGAAGGATGCGTACAGCCGCCGCAGGTGCGGGCGTAGCTCCAGATAGGCACGTTTGACGTCCAGCCACAGCATCGCCGTGGCGGGGTCGCCGGATGCCAGCGCATGGCGGGCGAACAGCACGCGCTGGCCAGAAGGCACCGGGTCGCGGCGAAGGTGCTCCATCCATGCGGCGGTGACCGGATCGCTGCGCAGCAGTGAACGACTGACGTCCTGCGGCTGGCACAGGCTTGAGAATCCCAGCACGTCCCCCGCGGCGTCGCGCACGACCCGGAAGGTGTCTCGCGCCGAGTGCCACCAGACTTCGAGGAGGGCTGTGGCCTGGGTCCCTTGATGGGCTGCGCTGATCGTTGCTATGGCTGCGTGATCGGCGGCCTGGGCGGGTTCGATCGTGAGTTCGTCGGAGCCGCTTGGGAAGAAGGCGTTGCGGATGATCGGGTTCTCGACGAGGTAGAGCATGTCGGCGGTGTAGCGCCAGAGGTCGGCCCGCCCGGCACTGCGCAGCTCCGCGCGCAGCCGGGTCCACGCGGCGCGGCGGTGGGCGCGGTGACGGGCTGGGTCGGATGCCTGTAGCAGCGCGCTAGTGGCTGCGCGCACTGTGTCGTGAAGGACCAGCCCCTCGGCGCCTAGCTCGGCGAACGGAAGTGATCGCAGCGCGGCGAACAGCTCGGCTGGGTCGTCGTCGGGCAGCATCGCTTGCAAGAGCGTGAGCGTCGTACGCCGCACGACCGAAGCGGCGTCGAGGGCGCGGCGGGTCATTGGATCCAGCCCGTCGACGTAAAGGCGCGCCAGCTCCTCGACGACCGGCCCCAGGACAGCGTCCTCTGCCGGCAGACCTGGCCGCTCCGCCAGCGCGCCCGCGGCGAGCTGGAGCGAGAGCGGGTGCCCGCGGGCGATGCGGGCGACACGCTGGGCGATCGCAGCATCCACGCCGGTGCGGCGCAGCATGGTCAGCGCCGCGTCCTGGCTCAGGTTCTCAAGCCGGATTGTGCGCATCAGATTGCCGAGGTCCCGTTGCCACGCCGACGGGGTGTCTCGCCCGGCGAGCAGGAGACGCGCGTTCTCGGGAAGCGCGGGCACGAATGATTGGCGCAGCCATGCGTCGAGAAGTCGTAGCTGCTCGTGCGTGTCGATCGTCAGCAGGACGCGCGCGTCGCCCGCGAGCGCCCTGGTCGCGTCGGGAATTGTGGGCATGGGCGTGCCGAGCGCATTTCCCAATGACGTGAGGAAGCCGCGTTCGGTCGGCTCGAACGCGCGGCCGTCGAGGGCGACGACACGCGTGCCGCGTGCGCGCGCGTCCACGGCGACGGCCTGTAGGAGCGTCGACTTGCCGACGCCCGCGATGCCGTGGACGAAGGCGACAAGCGGCATGTCGCGCTCGACGAGTTCGAGCAACGCATGCCGCTCGCGCTCGCGCTCGATCAGCGCGCTGGCGCGCTGATCGAGCGTCGACTGCAAGGTGCGCGGTCCCATCGGTCCCCTGGGCGACTCTACATCGTTAGGTGGGAGCCTACCAACCGCTGAAACAGCGTAGGCGGCTGTTCTACCGGCGGCGGGTGATCTCCGTCGGTCGTTCGAGGACTCCGAAGTCGCGTGTGGTTACGTGGGCGACTCCGGGGTTTGCGAGTAGCGCGCCGAAGATCGGGCCGCTGACATAGGCCTCCATCGCCTCGGGCGTCTCCCAGGCGTACACGCCGCCGTACGTGTTCGTGGAGGAATTCGCCAGCCACGCCTTCGCGCGCAAGCCGGGGATCTCGGCGAACGCTGGTGCCGCCGCCTCACAGTGCGCCCGGTAGGCCTCGGGCTCGAGGCCCACGAGCTGGAACGTGACGATCTGGATGTGCTCGGTGGGATTCATTGTGACCTCCTGTTTGGTGATGCACAAACCTAGGCGGTGTCCGAGCCCGTCCCGTGAGGACTCCCTGAGGGGTTCCTGAAGTCCGTCTCGCCGCGCGGCACCAGGCCCGGGCTGCCTCAGACATCCCTCAGACACGTCTCAGGAATCACCGCCAATCACGCCATACGGTGGCCGCCTCACCAACCACAAGGAGGACACCATGCAGAAACTCGACCAGAGTCGCATCGAGGCATTCGCCGGCCAGGTCGCCACAGAGGTCGGCGCCGCGCTGAACGCCGCGCTCGTCACCGTGGGCGACGAGCTCGGCCTGTACCGCGCGATGGCCGACGCCCAGCCCGTCAGCGCCGGCGAGCTCGCGGCACGCACCAAAACGCACGAGCGCTATGTGCGCGAGTGGCTCAACGCGCAGGCCGCAGGCGGGTTCGTGACCTATGACCCCGCCCAGGACAGCTACACCCTGCCCGCCGAGCATGCGTTCATCCTCGCGGACGAGACGAGCCCCGTGGCGATGG
>Ga0335085_10013344_pt1 | contig 12053 bp, 6 predicted proteins | sample Lox_Sample_45_FD_206712 | JGI IMG/M metagenome (GOLD analysis project Ga0335085, IMG submission 206712) | Soil microbial communities from Loxahatchee National Wildlife Refuge, Florida, United States - Lox_Sample_4.5 | ecosystem: Environmental > Terrestrial > Soil > Wetlands | place: USA: Florida...
GATTTCCAAGGCGAGGCGTCCGAGCGGACATCCGTACTTGCAACCAGTTTGCAAAATGCGGTCCCGGTAGCCGGCCAGGATCGCGAAAATCCGGCCCACCGGTTCCCCCGTCTGGGCGAACGCCGGGTCGACGATCATGGGCCTCAACGCCTCCAGATAGGTCCTCAGAACCTCCCGCAGAAGGGCCTCTTTGCTCTCAAAGAAATGGTAGAAACTTCCCGAGTTAACATCAGCATGGGAAAGGAGATCGGCCATGCTTGTACCGGCAAATCCACGCTCCCAGAAGAGGTGGCGCGCGGACTCGATCAGGCGGCCCCGAGTGCCCGAAGATTTTGGCATGACGCTCTTGACTTTCCATCCTAGTCGGGTTTTACTTGAATGATCAATCAAGTACAGGAGGAGAGATGAAGCTGATCCTGGCAGTTGCCGCCATAGGCGTCCTCTGGGCGCAAAGCCCCGTCAAGGTCGTCAAACAGACCGCGCCCGAAAAAGCGCTGATTATCGAAGTCACGGTTCCAGCCAACCGCGCCGCCGTCTGGGAGGCATTTAGCACCAGCGCCGGACTGTCTACCTGGCTTACGCCCGGCGCCACGGTGGACCTGCGCAAAGGCGGCGAATGGACCGCCCATTTTCCAGGTGGCAAGACAGGCGGGGGCACCATCCTGAGCTTCATCCCGGAGCAGGAAATGATCCTGGCGGCGATGGCGCCCGAGCAATACCCGGCCGTGCGCGCCGCGCGCACCACAGCGCGTTTTGAGTTCGTCTCGAAAGGCGACGCCACGCTCGTGCGGCTCACCCAAACCGGATGGAAGACCGGCGACGAATGGGACAAGGCCTACGACCATCTGGCGCAGGGCAACGCTCAACTCCTCGATACCCTGCGCCGACGGTTCGTCAGTGGCCCCATCGATTGGGAAAAGGAATGGGGCATTCCGAAAAACGGCAAGGACTAGTCCTACGCCACCTTCTGGCCGACCCGTCCGGCGAACAGTTCGATAATCCGCCGGTTGAACGCGGGAATATCGTCGGGCTTGCGGCTGGTCACCAGGTTGCCGTCGCTCGAGACTTCGCGATCCACCCAATTTCCGCCGGCATTCCGGATGTCGGTCTTGAGCGACGGCCACGAGGTCAAGGTGCGGCCGCGCACAACGCCGGCTTCCACCAGCATCCACGGGCCGTGGCAAATGGCTGCCACGGGTTTCTCGTCTTCGAAAAACCGCTGGACGAATTCCACCGCCTCCGGCACCATCCGTAGCTTGTCCGGATTCATCACGCCGCCGGGCAGCAGCAGCGCGTCGTAGTTCTCCACATCAGCGGACTGAAGCGGCACATCGACGGTCACTTCCTGCCCCCAATCCTTAAGGTTCCAGCCGCGGATCTTGCCTTCTTTAGGAGAGATCACCTCGGTTTGCGCGCCGGCCTGTTCCAGCGCCTTTTTCGGCTCCAGCAATTCCGCCTGCTCGAACCCTTCGGTTGCCAGAATCGCGACTCGTTTACCACGTAAGTTTTCAGCCATACCGTTGGCATGGCAGTTCAGTCGCCTTGGTTACGGTGCGCACAGGCTGCGGTCCGGTGCGGCCCAGTGTACTTCATGGTATAAAAGTCAGAAAGCAAAAGTCTGTTGACGTACTCCAGTTTGGTCGATCGGCAGGTCTTTCGGGAACGGGTGAGCGCTGGTATGGCCCATGCCCGATTCAATCGGAGGGTTTCATTGCAGCGTGGGGTTTTTCTGTGACCGGCGACGCCTCGCGAACCGCCGCGACGCCGGCGAGCAATTCGCAAGATTGGGATTCTGGGACGGAATCGCTTCTCGTCCCGTATCGTGAGCAATCGGCCGCCGTTCGCTCGATCATCCAGGTGAGCGATGACGCCTCTGCACGCGTCCTGCATCTGGCCCCGAACGCAGACGGCGTCGCGTCGATTGCCGGCCGCGATGCCATTGCACAAAACGGTGGGGCTGATCCACTGGCTGCATTGGCGCGGGAGGCGCACCGTCGGGCCGCTTCCGCCCGCGGCCACGATCTGTTGGTCTTGCCGGCCGACCGGCTACAACACTGGATGCCGCCGGAAACCGGCGAATTCAGCTTCCGGGCTGTCGCCGTTCTCCTTCGGGACACCTCCGAAGCTTCCGCCTCTGACCACCGCTGGACGTTGCGGCGCAGCCTGTTCGATCGCGGGCTGATCTGCATTGCCTCGGTGAACTGCATGGGCAGCCGAGCGCTGTGCTTTCTGACCAGTGAAGCGGTACAGCGGTTGGAAGGTCTCGATGGCGATTGCCGCGGAGAAGTCACCATCGCGACGATGACTCACGGCGGCCGCTTCGCCAACCAGCTATTCCGCTACAGCTACTTGAAACTCTACGCCCTGCGGCACGGACTGAAAGCTTCGTTTCCAGACTGGGACGGCAAACAGGTTTACGCGCCCGGCGAACCGTCACGTCACGGATCGGACTTTCCCAGACTGACCTTCCGCGGGTTCACCGACGAGGACCGTAAGCTGTGGGAGTGCGAGGATCCGCCCGCCAACATCGATCTCTGCGGTTATTTCCAGGAGCTTCCAGGATGTTGGAGAAAGCACCGCCCGTTGCTGCGGCGCCTCTTCCAGTTGCCGGCGGAGGAACAGAAGATCTTCGACGACTGGCGCGATGCGGTCACCGAAGGCGGGCAGCGAACGCTGGTCGCCATTCACGTGCGCCGCGGCGATTACCGCGACCTGCAGAAGGAGGAAGTGCCCTGGTTCCGGATGGTCCCGGAATCCTGGTACCTGGACTGGTTGCAGGACCTCGGTTCGGAGCTGGATAGTCCGGTCCTTTACGTCGCCACTGACGAACCGGAAGCGATCCTGCCCTTCTTCCGGCATTTCCAACCGGTCCGGCCTCCCACTACATCCCTACCCAATCATGTTTGCGATTTCGAAGTCCTTCGCCGCGCGGACTACCTGGCGATCTGCAACAGCAGCTTCTCCCGGATGGCCGCACTTCTGGCACCGGCCGGTCAAAAATGCTTTTTGCCGTCGTTCGAGCGAGAACGCTTCCTGCCATATGAGCCGTGGATCGATCCAGCCTTCTGGGCGCGATTTGCGGATTCCGGGGGAGTCGCTCACGTGAGCCGCACACCATCAGCAGAACCGGCAGCCACGGTGAGCGGTAGAGATTCGCAGCACTCGGTGCAGGAGCCGTCTGCAATCCTGTTTGATGTCTCCGACCTGCTGCTCTATCTGCTGGATCATTCCCGCTTGACTGGTATTCAGCGCGTCCAATGCGAGTTCTTGCATCATCTGCTCGATAGCACTCCGCTGCCGATCCGTTTTGTGGCGCTCGATAAACGCGGCGGACTCACCGCCATCGGCAAAGCGGGACTCGCCGAAATTCTGGAGGCCTTGCATTCCGGCAACACGCCGCGGGCTGAGTTGGAGTGCAAGATCAGCGCCCTGCTGAACCACGGGCTCTCCTGCACAGCCCAGCCGCGGGATGTTTTTCTCTGCCTCGGCGCGCTGTGGAATGTGAAGGGCCTCGGGCTTCTCCTGCAGCAATTGAAAAATTCCGGAGTAACCATCGGCGTCTTTATCCACGACATCCTGCCGATCGCCATGCCGGAATATTTTCAGGCCGCCGACATAGCAGTTTTTGTAAAGGGCTTCTCCGAGGCGCTGACCTTCGCCGACTTTATCCTCACGACTTCGGAATACAACCAGACGTGCCTGATGGACCATATGGCCTCGCGCGAGCGCGAGCCGCTGCCGGTACACCTGGTGGCCTTGGGCCACGGGCTTTCCTGCACTGCTCCGCCGCAGACCAAGACCTCCGGCCTGGTTGCTGAAATCGCCGATCGCGACTTCGTGCTCTGCGTGGGAACGCTCGAGGCACGCAAGAACCCGGTCTATTTATTCAACATTTGGAAAACCCTGCTGCGTTCCGGCCGCGCCGATCTCCCCTACCTGGTGTTCGTGGGTCGCACAGGCTGGCTGGTGCACGACCTGATCGAACAACTCAAGGCTTGCAATTACCTGGACGGCAGAGTCGTCATGTTGCGCAATGTCAGCGATGCCGAATTGGATCTGCTCTACCGCAAGTGCCTGCTCACCATCTTCCCGAGCTTTGTCGAAGGTTGGGGACTGCCGGTCGGCGAAAGTCTGGCCCACGGAAAAATCTGCCTCTGTTCGCCGATGGGCGGCATTCCGGAGGTCGGCGGAGATCTAGCGGATTATATCGACCCCTATAATATTTGGGACGGCACCGAGCAACTGCTGCGCTACCTGGACGACCCGGAACTGCGGCGCACTCGCGAAGCGGAGATCGCCGCCCGCTTCGAGCCCCGATCGTGGCAGAAAGCCACGGAGGATTTGCTGCGCTCGACGCAAGCTCTGTCGCGCCAGATAACGACATTTGCGGGGACCGCCGCCATCGAATTGCCGCCCGACCTCTATCTGCCAATTACAAGCGACGTCGGGTCCGTGCTGCTCGACGGCCTGGAAGGCGGACTCTCGGCGGATCTGGTCTGTATCTCGGGTTGGCATCCACCGGAAAACTCGGGTGTGCGCGCATCCGAGGCGACCGCTCTGCTACGGTTCCGCCCTGTTTCGCCCGTGGGAAGCAAAATCAATCTGGGGCTGCGGCTGACGGCGCATGGCGGCGACCGACGGATTCGCCTGCAATCAGCGTCGGGCGCCGAAACGGAAGTCACCGTGACCCGCGGATCGGAAAAGAAGGTGGTGCTGGCCTGCGAAGTCGAGCCCGAAAGACTGGTAACAGTCCGGCTGTCTCAGGTACTCGCGTCGGCAGATGACGACGAGTTTCCGGAACCCGCCCACTGGGTTCTGAAGGGGCTCAGCTATTCCGACCCCAAACGCCGCACGAATATCGCGTTGGGCAGGTTCGATGGCCACGACGTCGCCGACTCTTCCAGCATCGAAACATCGCCACCGTCCGTTTCCGGCGAAACCATTTCTCCGCCGGTACATCCCGAAGGCCTGCTGCTGCAGCAGGCCGCATCAATTGAAGACGACCGGATCGCCACTTCGTTCGGCGCGTTCCTGCAGACTCCCGACTCGTACTGGCCTTCGACCTTTACCGCCGGCCGCGATGCGCCGGTTTTCGCGGACCGCGCCGACCGCAACCTATTCTATTCCGGCTGCGGCAAGGACCTTCCGCAAGTGGGCAGCGTTCAGGATGCGATCCGATTGATCCGCCGCAGCGATGTGTTCGCTTCCATGTCGCGATTCTCGGAAGGCGCGTTGTTCGATAGTTCCGGAATCCGGCGGGGCTTCGGGTATCTGTACGGCTCTCCCACCAAACACGCGCCCTGGCTGGCCAAGCAGGCCGATGGCGTTCGTGTGGACGAAGAGGCCCTCGCCGCCGCTCCTTACTTCGACGGTTCTTTTGTCATGTTTTATAACGGCAACCTGCATAACTACTATCACTGGGTGGTGGAAGGGTTGCTGCCGCTGGACATTGTTACCCAGACATTCGGGGCTGGGTCGAATCTGAAGATTGCTATTCCGAAATCGGTCGCCATTAATGCGGTTCTCGATCACCGGCAAACCCTGCGGGACCTCGATCTCACAGGCTATGAAGCGGTGGAGATCGATGCCGCACTCATTCGCGTGCGGGAGGCCATTTGGATCGAAAGCGATCTCGTCCAACACATGCCCGCGCCCTACCTCAAGGATTTTCAGCGCAGAATCTCGGCGCGCCATGGGGCGCAACGCGGGCAGCGCAACCGGCGCTTGTTGGTAGCACGGAAAGGCCCCACGCGCAGGATTCAGAATCTCGACGAGGTGCAGGCGTTTCTCTCGCGCTATGATTTCGAAACGGTGTATCTGGAGGGCATGAGCATGCCCGAACAGATCCTGCTCTTCCAGAGCGCCCGGTTCGTGATCAGCCCGCACGGAGCGGCGCTCGCCAACCTGCTGTTTTGCGAACCCGGAACCAAGGTAATCGAGCTGATACCGTCGGTCGAATTCCGGCCGTTCTTCTGGCTCATCTCCGAAAAGCTCGACCTGGTGCACGCTTTACAATTCTGCGACATCGAGGGAAACAATGGCTTCCAATCGTCCATCCGGGTGGATATCGGCAAGCTCCAGGCCTTGATTCGCATGCTCGACGCGCATCTCTGAGGTGCGATCCGGCACGCCTGCCGCGCAAGCGCTGCGGTGATAGAATCGCGTACCAGGGAGGGAGCATGTTCCGATTGGACGCGGACCGGCCGGCCGAGTTCTGCGATGGCTTACGACGCCGCGATTTTCTGCATGCCGGTGCGCTGGCGACGCTCGGCCTCAGCCTCACCGATTGGTTCAGTCTGCGAGCGTTGGGCGCAACCGGTGACGCCGATGTCAATTGCATCCTACTCATGCTCATCGGAGGACCGTCGCAGCTCGACACCTTCGACATGAAGCCGAATGCGCCGGTCGAAATTCGCGGGCCGTACAAGCCCATCAAGACGAACGTCCCCGGCATCGAGATCTCGGAGAACTTTCCGCGTACCGCGCAGCATGCCGACAAATTCTCGCTGGTTCGGTCGCTCTATCACACCGCCGCCGCGGTACACGATACCGGCCACCAGATGATGCAGACCGGCCGCCTGTTTCAGGGCGGCATCGAGCATCCGCACATGGGCTGCGTGCTTTCCAAGCTCAAAGGACCCAAGGGCGATGTGCCGTCGCACGTGCTGCTGCCGCGGCCCATCGGCAATACCGGCGGAAACATGCCGCACGGCCAGAACGCCGGCTACCTGGGCAAAGCCTACGATCCGTTCGTCCTTAACGCCGATCCCTCCGATCCGAACTTCAAAGTACCGGACATGCTGCCGCCCGATTATCTTTCGGCCTTGCGCGTAGACCGGCGGCGCAACTGGCGCGAGATGGTGGATAAATCGGTCAGCGCGTTCGAAACGTCGCAGGACGCCCGCCTGCTCGATTCCACCTTCCAGCAGGCTTACACCTTGATGTCGTCGGCCAAGGCGCGCGCGGCGTTCGAACTTCATCGCGAGCCGGAGGCGGTACGCGAAAAGTATGGCATGAACCGCTTCGGGCAAAGCTGCCTGCTGGCCCGCCGGCTGATCGAGGCGGGCGTGCGCTTCGTCACCGTGAACATGTTCGAAACGGTGTTCGACGAAATCACCTGGGACATTCACGGCTCGAAGCCCTTCAGCCCGATCAGTTGCTACCGCGACCTGGTGGGACCGATGTTCGATATGGCTTACTCATCGCTGCTCTCCGAACTTGCCGAGCGCGGCCTGTTGAGCAAGACGATGGTGGTGGCCACGGGCGAATTCGGACGCACGCCCAAGATTAACCCGGCGGGCGGCCGCGACCACTGGCCGCAATGCTGGACGATGCTCATGGGCGGCGGTCCGCTCAAGGGTGGCACGGTGGTAGGATCGTCGGACGAAATTGCCGCCGCCCCCAAGGACCGCCCGGTCACACCCGCGGAAGTCGCCGCGACGGTGTACCGCGGCCTGGGCATTGATACGCAGGTCGAGTTGCCGGGCGCGCAGGGCAGGCCGATTCCACTGGTAGATCGCGGCGTAGAGCCGATCCGGGAGCTACTGGGATGAGGTTGTCCCGTGCGTCCGCATGGTGCGCGCTGCTCGCGGCGCCTTGCTTTGCGCAGACCCTCGCGGTGCTGCCGCCGGCGGTCGAGTTGACGGGTCCCGAGGCGCGGCAGCAATTGCTCGCCGAAGCGAGCGTCGCGGCTCACCACGAGGATTGGACGCGTGAGGCAACCTGGTCTTCCTCCGATCCGAAGATTGCCGCGGTAGATGAGCATGGGGTGGTGAAGCCCGTCGGCGACGGCGAGGCGCGCATCACCGCCAAGGCTCGCGGCGCATCGGCCACCATCACGGTGCATGTAACCGGCGCGCATGCAGCCTTCCAGTGGAGCTTCCGCAATCATGTCATCCCGGTGATGACCAAGATGGGATGCAACTCCGGCGCATGCCACGGCGCGCTGGCGGGTAAGAACGGATTCAAGCTCACCCTGCGCGGTTATGCGCCGGAAGTCGATTACGACACGCTGACGCGGCAATCGGTAGGGCGGCGCGTCTCGATGGCCGATCCGCCGGCGAGCCTGATCCTGCTCAAGCCGACGTTCACCATTCCGCATGGCGGCGGCAAGCGCTTCGCCAAGGATTCGCTCGAATACCGCATTATCCAGGAATGGATCGCCGCGGGTGCGCCGCCGCCGTCCGATCATGACTCATCGGTCCGCTCCCTGGATGCATTTCCCGCCGCGGTAGTGGTGGCCGCCGGTGCCGAGCAGCAACTGGTGGTGCGCGCGACTTATTCCGATGGCCACACCGAGGACGTTACCCGCTGGGTGAAGTTCGCATCGGCCAATGAAGGCGTGGCCAGTGTGGACGATTGGGGTCGCGTGAAGATGAACGGCGCGGGCGAAGCAGCCATCACCATGACGTTCGCCAGCCGGGTGCTGAACGCGCGGCTCACGGTGCCCTTCGCCAACACGGTGAGCGATGCGGTCTACACCCAGTCCCCGCGCCGCAATTACATCGACGACCTGGTCCTCGCCAAGCTGAAAGGCCTGCACCTGGCGCCTTCGAAGATCGCCGACGATGCCACTTTCCTGCGGCGCGCGTATTTGGATGCGGCGGGAATTCTGCCCACTTCCGAAGAGGTCGAAAACTTTCTTGCCGACACCGCCGCCGATAAGCGCGAGAGGGCCATCGCGAAGCTCATGGCGCGAGACGAATTCGTGGACTACTGGGCATACAAGTGGTCGGACCTGCTGCTGGTTTCCAGTCGTCGTTTGAACGCCACGGCCATGTGGGCGTTCTACGATTGGATTCGCGAATCGGTAAAGCAGGACAAGCCCTGGAACCAGTTCGCGAGAGAGATCTTTCTCAGCTCCGGCAGCACACGGCAGAATGGCGCGCTGAATTATTTCGTCCTGCACAAGGACCCCATCGACTTGACCGAGAACGCCACCCTGGCTTTTCTCGGCCAGCGCATCATGTGCGCGCGCTGCCACAATCATCCGCTCGAAAAGTGGACCCAGGTGCAGTATTACCAGATGGCCAACCTGTTCTCGCGCGTCGGCGTGAAGAACGGAACAATGGGCGACAACATCGTATTCGCCAAAGCGTCCGGCGACATCCTGCATCCGCGCCTGGCGCGCGCCTTGGCCCCCACTCCGCTGGACGGGAAGAGTTTGCCGCTCGATTCGCCAGAGGATCGGCGTGTGGCCTTCGCCAACTGGCTCACCGACGCCTCGAATCCGATGTTCGCGCGCACCGTGGTGAATCGCGTGTGGGCCAACTTCATGGGCCGCGGTCTGGTGGATCCGGTGGATGATGTCCGCGCCAGCAATGCCGCTTCCAACGAAGAGCTATTCGCTGCACTGGCCAAGGATTTCGTCGAGCACGGCTACGACGTCGATCGCCTGATCCGCACCATCATGAACTCCAGCGTGTACCAGCTTTCGAGTGACGCAAACGCCACCAACCAATCCGACAACATCTACTACTCGAAGCACATCGTGCGTCGCTTTTCGGCCGAGGTGATCCTGGACGCCATGTCGCAGGTGACCGGCGTGCCCACGGCGTTCAATGGCTATCCCGCGGGAACGCGCGCGCTGCAATTGCCGGATACGCAAGTGCGGTCCGATTTTCTGACCTCCTTCGGACGCCCTGCGCGCATCACTTGCGACGCCGCCGAACGGTCCAGCGATCCGACTGTGGCGCAGGCGCTCGCAGTGATCAACGGCGATACGCTCAACAAAAAGTTGAGCGCGCCCGACGGCACCATCGCGCTGTTCTTGAAGCTGGGACTTTCCGACCGGCGCATTCTCGAATACATGTTCCTCTCGGCTTTTTCGCGCTACCCCACCGACGCCGAGCGTCAAACGCTCATGGCGGCCCTCGAAAGCGCGCGTCCCGCCAAGGGCAGCGAGCAGGCGCAGCGGGAGGCGCACCGGCAAGCGCTCGAAGATATGGTCTGGGCGATGCTCACCAGCAAGGAGTTTTTATTCAACCACTAGTCCAGCGCGCGCTTGTATTCCTACCGATACTGGCCTGCGCAGCCAGTGCGCCCGCGCCGCAGATCTACTCGCTGGCGTGGCGTCCCGACGGAGCGATGCTGGCGCTCGGCGGATACCGCGAGGTGCGGCTGATCGATGCCGACCGCAAGCCCATCGCTGCGTTGCCGGGGCATGCCGAAGCAGTTCGCGCAGTGGCCTTCTCGCGCGACGGCAAGCGCCTCGCCGCAGCCGGCGGATTGCCCGCACGCAAGGGCGAGGTGAAGATCTGGGACGTGGCCTCTCGCAACGTCATCGCCACAATCGAAGGCCATTCCGACTGCATCTATGCCGCGGCTTTTTCGCCCGACGGCGCAACCCTGGCGACCGCCAGTTACGACAAACTCATCAAGCTCTGGGACGTGAGCACCGGCCGCGAAATCCGCACCTTGCGCGATCACATCGACGCGATCTACTCGCTGGCGTTCACGCCCGACGACAAACGGCTGGTGTCCGGTTCTGCGGACCGTTCGGTGAAGATCTGGGACGTCGCCACCGGCGCGCGCCTGTACACGCTTTCCGAGCCTTCCGACGGCATCAACGCTGTGGCGCTTTCGCCCGATGGCAGCCGCGTGGCAGCGGGCGGCTTCGACAAAACGATCCGCATCTGGCGACTCGGCGAGAAAGAAGGGCAACTCGAAAACAGCCTGATCGCGCACGAAGACGCGATTCTGCGGCTGGCGTGGTCGCCCGATGGGCAGTACCTGGCCTCCTCGGCGGCCGACCGCACAGCCAAAATTTTTCGCGCGTCCGATCTGACGGAAATTCGCTCGCTGGCGAATCTGCCCGATTGGGCCTTCGGCCTGGAGTTCGCGCCCGGTGGCAAGATTCTGGCGGCGGGATTCTTCAATGGCCGCGTGGAGATGTACGAGGTGGATTATGCCAAAGCGCTGGCTTCGAAGTAGTGTTTGCGTGGCCCTTGCAGTGGCGTCAGCCGGGGCGGCGGAACTGCACCCCACGGGCAATCGCACCACTCCGCCGACCCTGAATGTGGTCTCGCCGCTGGGCATTGCGCGCGGCACCACGGTGGAAATGACTGTCGAAGGACTCAACCTCGCGCGCGCCACCGCCATCTACTTCGGCGAGCCGGGCGTGACCGGCCGCATTCTGCGCGTGAAGGAACTGCCCGATCTGCCGGACATCCGGCTCGGCTCGAACGGCACGCCCTCGTCGGTGGACGTCGGTCCGTTGCCCCCTCGTAACCAAGTCACTGTGGAAGTCGACGTGGACCCCGATGCCGAAATCGGCCCGGTGAGTTTCCGGCTGTTGACGCCGCTCGGCACCAGCCCCGAAGGCCGCTTCCTCATCGAGCCCTATTACGGCGAAGCGCCGGACCGCGAACCCAACGATACACCCGATGACGCGTTCGAAACGTTTCTGCCGGCGATTCTGACGGGCACGATTTCGCGTCCCGGCGACGTGGACTATTACAAGATCCAAGCCCGCGCGGGCCAGGACGTTTCGTTCTACAACGGCGCCATGCTGATCGGTTCGAGCCTGCAGCCCGTGGTCACGATTCTGGACGCGGAGTTGAGCACCGTTGCGGAATTCGGGCAGCACGGCGGCACCGAACAGACCATGTTCGCGCATCGCTTCGCCAAGGCCGGCACGTATTACATTCGGGTGACCGACTACCAACAGAGCGGGCGCGCCGGCAATTTCTACCGCATCATCGCGGGCGAGTTTCCTCTGGCGTTGTCCGTTTATCCGCTGGGCCTGCAGAGGGGCGGCTCGGCCGAAGTCGCCCTGCGCGGCTACAACGTTCCGGCGAAACTGAAGCTCGACGGCAAGCCCTCAGCCGGTTCCGAAGACACGCTGAAAGTGCGGCCCGAGCATTCCTTCAGCCCGTTGCGCGTGGCGCTTGGCGCTGAGCCAGAGATCGAATCGCAAAGTGGAGCCGTTACACCACCAGTCACGGTGAATGGCCGGATCGGATCGCCGGGCGCCGAAAACCGCTACCGCTTCCACGCGCGCAAGGGCGAGCAACTTATCTTGGAAGTCAATGCCCAGCGGCTCGGCAGCCCGC
>Ga0335085_10013345_pt1 | contig 12053 bp, 15 predicted proteins | sample Lox_Sample_45_FD_206712 | JGI IMG/M metagenome (GOLD analysis project Ga0335085, IMG submission 206712) | Soil microbial communities from Loxahatchee National Wildlife Refuge, Florida, United States - Lox_Sample_4.5 | ecosystem: Environmental > Terrestrial > Soil > Wetlands | place: USA...
TGACCTGCCCCCAGAGATTGTACCAGTGGTTAAGTTAGTCCGAGCTGCATAACAGGGGTGGATAGCAGCCAGGCTTGTGGTGCCGGTGGTCGGTAACCTAAAGAACTGTGTGGTCGGATGGTGTTGTACTCCTTTCTCCAGCCTTCGATCAAGACTTGCGCCTCTTTCAAAGTATAGAAGATCTCGCGGTTCAACAATTCGTCCCGCATTTTGCCATTGAAAGACTCAACATACCCATTCTCCCTGGGACTGCCAGGCTCAATGAACAGGGTCTTCACTCCCAGTTCTCCCAGCCACTTGCGCCGCATGTTCGCGATGAACTCGGGCCCATTATCAGAACGGATGTGGATCGGGACACCGCGAGAACAGAACAGCTCAGCGAGACACTCTTGAACGTCTTCGTGATCGAGCCATCTGCGAACCCGAACCGCCAAACATTCACGGGTGTATTCATCGATCACGTTCAAGATCCGGAAACTTCGTCCATCATGAGTTCGTTCATGAACAAAGTCGTAGCTCCAGACATGCCCCGAAAACTCAGGTTTCAACCGCAAACAGGAGCCATCATTTAGCCATAATCGGATCGTTTGGGCTGTTTGGCAGGCACTTTCAAGCCTGCCTGTCGCCAAATGCGCTCCACACGCTTATGGTTGACGTGCCAGCCGGTCATTTTCAAGAGGGCTGTGATCCGCCGGTAGCCGTAACGCCCATACTGACTGGCCAGCGCGACAACCTGTTCTCTGAGGAAATCTTCATCCTCGCCTTTTCGTCCACTATAACGTTGCGTGGAACGAGGTTGTCCGAGTGCCCGGCACACACGCCGCTCAGAGATACAAAACACTTTCTGAGCTTTCTGCACGGCTTGCCTGCGTCTGTCCGGGCTTAGTAGTTTCCCCGGACCGTCTCTTTCAAAATGGCATTATCCAGAGACAGGTCCGCCACCAATTTCTTCAACCGGCCATTCTCTTTTTCCAGTTCTTTGAGCTTCCGGGCCTGGTCTGTCCCGATCCCGCCGTATTCTTTGCGCCATCGGTAGTAGGTTTGTTCGCTCACGTTGATCTGTTTACAAGCTTCTCCGGCTGTCTTTCCCTGGCTCAAAAGGACTTCCGCTTCTCTCAGTTTGCTGATGATCTGTTCAGTGGTAAAGTGCTTTCTTGGCAGGACTTCCTGACTCCTTGTCCCGATCCTAACATAAAAATTGGATCAGCTTTTGGGGGTCAGGTCAGTGGATGGCACGGCCGGAAGGATCCTGATCTAGAATGACCAGTGTGGAGAAAGCCAGGAAGAGCAAAATACTTGATGATAAAACCGTAGCGAAGTAAGATGGATCCGCCCGGCCCACTTGGCTGAACAATCCACTTGCGGAGATAATCATGATCTCATTCATCCTCCAACTTCCTGATCCCCAGGCCACCCTCGAAAACGTGGGGGGCAAGGGCATGTCGCTGGCAAAGCTCTGCCGGGCGGGGTTGCCTGTCCCGGGCGGGTTCCACATCACGACCGAAGCCTACCGTCGTTTCGTTGCAGACAACGGTCTCCAGCCGCACATCCTCAAGGCGCTCGGCGGGGTCGATACCTCTAAACCGGACAGCCTGGAAGCGGCCTCCCGGCAGATCGGTGACCTCTTCACTGCCGCGCAAATGTCAGAAGAGACCGCTGCTGCCATCCGCTTCGCCTACACTGGCCTGAAGGATGCGCCTGTGGCGGTGCGCTCCTCCGCCACCGCTGAAGACCTGCCGGGGGCTTCATTCGCCGGGCAGCAGGAAACCTACCTGAACATCTGTGGCGAGCAGACTGTGCTGGAAGCGGTCAAATGCTGTTGGGCTTCCTTATGGACCGGGCGCGCCATCGGCTACCGCCTCACCAACCAGATCGACCAGGAGAGCGTCGCTCTGGCGGTGGTAGTGCAGGTACTGGTGCCAGCCGAGGCAGCCGGGGTCATGTTCACCGCCAACCCGCTCAATGGCCGGCGGGATGAGATCGTCATCAACGCCGCCTGGGGGCTGGGGGAGGCGATCGTCTCCGGGGCGGTCACTCCCGATACGATCACTGCGGACAAGCTCACGGGGCGGATGCTCCGCAGCACGGTCGCGGCCAAGCAGGTCATGACCGTCCGCACGGAGTCCGGCACGTGTGAGCAGCCGGTTCCTGCTTCCCTTCAAAAGAAAGCAGTGCTCTCCCGTTCACAGGCGGAGGAACTGGCTCGTCTGGGCGGGAAGATCGAAGACCTGTACGGCGTGCCAATGGACATCGAATGGGCTTGGAGACGCCCCTCCCCAGGTGGGAGAGGGGGTGAGGGTGGATTTGCCATCCTGCAGGCCCGCCCAATCACCTCGCTGCCAGAGGCGCCGCTGGACTGGACCAGCCCCAATCCCAAGGCGATCCTGATGCGGATGAGTTTCGCCGAGTTCGTGCCCGGCGCCATCTCGCCGTTATTTGCCACGCTCGGTGTACCCGTAGCCGAGAAAGCCGGCCAGGCCCTGATGGCCGAGTACATGGGGCAAGCTGGCGCGGATGGCTATCCCTTCGCAGTGGTGAACGGCTACGTTTATATTGGCATGGTACCCTCGCTCAAGATGTTCGGAGCCATGGCGGTTACTCTCTTGCGGGGAGGAATTCAGAGAATGCTCCGAACCGGCCCGGCACGCTGGGCGGCGATGAGCGAGAAATATCATGCGCTGGTGGATCAATGGCAGAGCCGCGACCTGTCGGCGCTTTCGCCAGCGGAACTTCTGGCAGCGGCGCAGGAACTTTATACTTGCTCGGCGGAATGTTACAGCGTAGCCCAGGCCAGCATGATCCCAACGGCTTCCGGCAGTGAACTTTCCTTCAGCCGTTTCTACAGAACCCTGGTCAAACGCAAGACAGACCCAGATCCTTCGACCTTCCTGCTGGGATTTGAAAGCCTGCCACTGCGAGCCGAGAAGTCGCTCTTCAACCTGGCACGCTGGATCAAGGGACAGCCTGCACTGGCCGCGTATGTGCTGGGATCGCTGGCGAAAGACGTGTGCGGGGCGTTGCAGAGCGGGACAACGCCGATCGGCTCGATCCCCGCCTGGGGTGAGTTCCACTCCCGCTTCGAGGCCCACCTGGCCGAATTCGGGCATACCGTCTACGACCTGGACTTTGCCAAACCTGTTCCCGCCGACGACCCCGCGCCGCTGGTCGAAACGCTCAAGGCTTACCTGGAAGGCAAAGGCAGCGATCCGTACGCCCGCCAGCGGGCCGCAGTTGAAAAGCGTGACTTGGCGACCGAAGCCACCCTGCGCCGCCTCGATCCGCTGCGCCGGAAGGGATTCCTGAAGACGCTGCGCTGGGCGCAGGAAGCTGCCCCGCGGCGGGAGGATTGCATCGGTGAACTCGGGCTTGGATATCCGGTGCTGCGAAAAGTCTTTGCTGAGCTTGGCCAGCGGTTCGTTGCCGGAGGCGCCATTGTCTCGGCGGAGGATATCTACTGGCTCGAAGTGCGGGAGATCGAAACGCGGGTGGCCTCGCTTGAAAAAGGGGAATCCCTGCCCGACCTGACCGCCCAGGTGGAGCAGCGCAAGGCTCTATGGCAGCGGCAGCATCATGCGATTGTCCCATCCTTCCTGCCGGAGGATTCCTTCTTCGCGAGGATGTCGAAACGTGAACATAAGGTCAGCGGCCAACTGAAGGGATTCGGGGCGAGCGGCGGGTGGGTGACCGCCCGGGCATGCGTCCTGCGCGATCCCCGTGACTTTGGCCAGATGCAGCCCGGCGACGTGATCGTGGCAGTGACCACCACCCCGGCCTGGACCCCGCTCTTTGCCATCGCTTCGGCGGTTGTCACCGAGATCGGCGGGCCGCTCAGTCACAGCTCTATCGTGGCGCGCGAGTACAGCATCCCGGCGGTGTTGGCAGTGGAGAATGCCACGCAGCGCATCCGCAGCGGACAGACCATCACGGTGGATGGCAGCACCGGGACCATCACCTGTCTGCCGATGGAGTAACGCGAGCATCCATTTATTGCCGTATGAGGAGGTAACCCATGTCTCAACAGACGCAAAAACAGGCAGCAGCGCCCTCCGGAAAAACATCGCCGCGATCGTTATTGTCTAGTCTTCTGGCAGTCGTATTTGGTCTGGCAGTCCTCCTCTTCGCCCCGGCCGGGCGGCTGGACTGGTTCCAGGCCTGGGCCTTTATCCTGGCCTTTGCCGGCTATCTGCTGTTCTATGCCCTGTGGGCATCGCGAAACGACCCGGGCCAGCTCAACGAGCGCAGTCGTACCAGTCAGAATACCAAGAGCTGGGATAAAATCATTCTGACCTAATACACGATCCTTCTCCTTGCCATGCTGGTCCTGGCCGGCCTGGATGCCGGCCGTTTCCGCTGGGCGGTGGCTCCGTTGGCGCTGCAGATCCTGGGCTGGCTGGGCGCGGCGTTCGCAGGATGGATCATCTTTCGGACTGTTGCGGTGAATACCTATCTTTCGCGAACCGTCCGCATCCAGGATGACCGTGGACAGAAAGTCATCGATACTGGTCCCTGCGCCCGGGTGCGCCACCCGATGTACACGGGAATTATCTTGCTAATGATCTCGATTCCCCTCTTGCTTGGTTCGCTCTGGGCGCTGATCCCAGGAAGCCTGACCGGCGTCCTGTTCATCTTGCGGACTACTCTGGAAGATCGCACGTTGCGCAAGGAATTGGCCGGTTATTCCGAATATGCCGGCCGGGTACGATATCGACTCCTTCCTGGAGTTTGGTAAATTTCACCAGTAAAGGATTTGAACCATGCCTCAAATGAATAAGGGCGGCAAATGGGTGTTCGGATGGTGCGTGGTCGGTTCAAAGCGGAGAGATCCGCATTCCCCCGGAAGCTTTTGCTGAATATGGCTTCCGCCCCGGTGAATCGATCCTGTATTTGCACGGCAGCCGCCGGTCGGGAGGGTTCAGCGTGGGCTGGCTTGAGAAGCTGAACGGCTCTTCGACCCCGCTCCTGCGCCGTTCCATCGGGCAAGGCACCATCCTTGCAGAAGAACGAATCACCGTTCCGCCAGAAGCAAGCCTCCAGCCAGGGCAACGCTTATTGGCGGTGCGCGGCAGCGGGTATGCCGTGCTTTTCCTCACAGGCGGACCAATCTACGAGAACGCTCTGAAGCATCCCGAAATCGAGATATTCAAGCCCTGATGGAATGGGAGAAAAATGGATCCGGTCGAGAAATTTGTTCAGCGCGTTCAAAAATCACAGCACGGTTTTCTGGACATTCAAAAGGCAGCCGATGAAATCGTCGCTGCGTATCCTACCGATGAGAGTCTGCCCATGGCAGAGGCTCTGTTCGCGTCCGGGATATACCAGGTACGATCGCTGGCGACTTTCATCCTTGGCCGGCTGGCCGCTGGCTCGCAGGGAAGCCTCTTATTCCTGAAACTACGCGTGAGCCTTGATCCCGATTGGCGCGTGCAGGAGGTCCTGGCGAAAGCGTTCGACCGCTATTGCTCCGATACCGGCTACGAACATGCCTTGCCGATCATTCGGGAATGGCTGGCCGATCCTTCACCGAACGTCCGCCGGGCAGTCACTGAAGGTTTGAGAATCTGGACCGGGAGGCCTTACTTCAAGGATCATCCGGAAATTGCTATTCAGATGCTGGGCGAACATCGCCAGGACGAAAGCGAATATGTGCGCAAGTCCGTTGGAAATGCGCTACGCGATATCAGCAAGAAGCACAAGGAACTGGTAAGAAACGAATTGGAGAAGTGGGACATCAGAGACAAGCGCGTTGCGCAGACCTATAAACTGGCCAGTAAAATCCTCCAAAAAGGTGATCGATCACAAGAACGTTGAAAGCAGGAGGTTAGAGAGAATCAAGCAGTTTTTATCCGGGGTACAACAATCGATCAAATTTGTTTTTTGTGCGAAATCTTTTCTTCCCCTAACTCGTCAGTTTTACATCCCATACGTCGTCCCGAAAGTGGAATGTTGTCTTACAAGGATAATTGTGCGACATAGAAATATTAGCACATATAGCTGATTTTGACTTATTTTTTTACCATCTATTAAACCAGAAAAGCACCCGGGAAGAATTAATGATCCGTCAGGGTTTCCAGTTGAACAACATTCAAGGAGATAAAACAGAAAACCAACCAAGGCAGGAGGAGATGCATCCAAGCCGCCCTGGTTGATTAGGGTTGCGAGTCGGGCAGTCTTACAGGGAGATGACCTTGCCGGCCCGGCGTAGCGCTTCAAGGATGTCAGTCATGCCGCCAACAATTCCCACCTGCACCTGGTCGGTCAGGTTGAAGAATCCCAGGCAAGTGCTGCACAGGATCAGGCGAACGCCTTTGGCTTCGAGCGATTTGAACAGACCGATCACCGGGGAACCAGCCACCGCCAGCCGCACGCCGTCTGTGTAGAAGCAGATCGCCGCCGGAAGGATGTTGTTATCATCCAGCAGCTTGAAGAAGGTCGTGATCAGCTTTTGCTGAAGCTCCGGGTCGGCCTCCCCCATGCCATTTCGGGTGATCAGAAGAACGGTCTCGGAATCAGGAAAGTTCATTTCAGCCTCCAGGGTTATTGGGTACGCCTCAAACGAGGCGGGATAACACGATGAAAAACCGCCGCTGCAAACGCGAACGGCGGTTCAGAGGAGGCTGGTGGAGAGACTCAAGAGGCAAGCCCGTCCCCTCCACGCCGGTTCACGTACAGGTTTGGCTTCGAACGCAGAACTGCGTCCGAGTGAGGCGTTCAAATGTAGTGGAAGGTTTGCTTCATCAGAAAAATATCCTGTTGATTCCAGGCTCGTTTGAGGATTGCGTCAACATTCCACCACGCGATCGCCTGGAGTATCTATGTGCCCCCAAAGGTATGACCAAAAAAGAGAAGCAAAGGCGCTATTAATCTTGACTTAACTCAATTCTTGTATAGAATCCTTATTGATACTATTTACAATAAGGCGACCTTTATGTCCTGCGACACGGAACTCTCAGAATTATTGCGATCACGCGGTTTCCGCCTGACCCCCCAACGGCACGCCATCATGCACCTCCTGAAGGCTTCCGGAAAGCACCTCTCCCCTGCCGAGGTGTACGAACAGGCGCACCAGAGCGTCCCCGGAATAACCGAGGCGACAGTCTATCGCACGCTGGATTTCCTGACGGAAAACGGCGTGGTCCAGCCAGTGCTGAACGAGAACCGGCACCTGGTCTATGAAATCTCAGACCATCATCATCACCATCTCATCTGTAGCACCTGCAGGGCACAGGTGGATATCGACCCCAAACCACTCCAAAAAGCGATTGCCGGCCTGGAGAGCCAGACCGGCTTCCGCATCAACGCCGGGCATATCACCTTTTTCGGTCTCTGCCCGGCTTGTAAAAAAGAACAGGAGGAATTGCAGTCATGAAGACCTTTTTCAAGTCGCTCGCCCGTGAAACTCCGCGCAGCCTGATCATCTATTACGCCCTGTTCGCCGCCTGGCTGCTCACCACGGCCATGCACATTCCGGACGGGTACCTCAGCCCGATCACCTCGCTCATCATGTTCGTCCTTGTCCTGCCATTTTGGGTGTTCGGCGTCCGCCAGCTGCGCGAAAAGATGACCGCCAAGAATGTCCCGCTGATCGCCCTGTTTGCGGCCTTTTCCTTTGTGATTATGATGTTCAACGTTCCGCTGCCGGGCGGCACGACCGGCCACGCGGTCGGTGGAGCACTGGCTGCCATCATCCTCGGACCCGGCATCGCCACCATCGCTGTTTCGATTGCCCTAGTCATCCAGGCCTTTTTCTTTGGGGATGGAGGCATTCTGGCACTCGGAGCCAACTGCTTCAACATGGCGGTCGTCCTGCCGTACGTCGCCTTTGCCGTTTATCAGGCCTTCTCGCGAAACCAGCCCTTGACCTCCAAACGCCGCATCCTGGGCGCAGGTCTGGGCGGTTGGGTTGGCCTGACCGTGGCCGCATTCTTTGCCGCAGTCGAATTTGGCATCCAGCCCATGCTTTTCCACACTGCAGACGGGACTCCGCTGTATGCGCCCTATCCACTTTCAATTGCCATCCCGGCGATGGTCATCCCGCATGCCCTGATCGCCTCAGTGGTTGAAGGGGGTATCACCGCTCTGGTGGTGGCCTACCTGATTCGCGCCAACCCGGCTGCCCTCGATATCGTGAACCAGGAGCAGATTTCCCCGGAAGCCAGCGGCTTTGCCAGGTGGCGGGTCCTTTGGATCTTCCTGGCTGCCCTGATCGTGATCGTGCCGATCGGGCTGCTGGCGCCCGGAACAGCCTGGGGTGAGTGGGGCACAGACGAACTGACCAGTCTGGGTCTGGCTTTCATCCCCCAGGGCATGGCGAAGTTGTCCGGCTTGTGGTCCGCACCGTTGCCGGACTATGACCTGCCTTCCCTCGGGAATGCGAACCTCGGTTACATCCTTTCCGCGGCGGTTGGTATCCTCGTGATCGTCACCGTGGTCTGGCTGTTCACCATGCTGGCCACCGTGAAAAAGCCGGAAGCCAAATGAATTCGGTCCCCGCCTCCAGACACTCCCGCCGCAGCGGTTTCGTCGAACGCACGCTGGTGGACATCAATCACACACTGGAGCAGTCTCTCTTCGCCGAGCAGACCGCCCGGCAGCCGGGGCTGCTCCAGCGCCTGGACCCGCGGCTGAAGGTCATTGCTACTGTGCTGGTGCTTCTAGCTGTGAGCCTGTCGCACAGCCTGATCGTTATTGCTGCGCTGTACCTGTTCATCCTGGTTCTGGCCTTGGCTTCCAGGGTCCCCCTGGGATTTTTCGTCGCCCGCGTCTGGGTGTTCATGCCCTTCTTCACCGGCCTGGTCGCCTTACCTGCCCTGTTTATCACGCCAGGGCCGGTTGTGTTGAACCTGCCGTTCGGGCTGGTCATCACCCGGACTGGCGTGCAGACAGCCCTGTTCCTCCTGCTGCGGGTAGGGACCTCGGTCTCGATGGCGATCCTCCTGGTGCTGACCACCCTCTGGAACAGCGTGCTCAAGGCGCTGGGGGTTCTGCGCGTGCCGGCGGTCGTGATCCTGATCCTGGGAATGACCTACCGCTACATCTATTTGCTGCTCAACATCACGGGCGACATGTTTCTTACCCGCAAGAGCCGACTCCTGCGGCGCCTGCCGGGTCCGGAAGAGCGCCGCCTGCTGGCCGCCACTGCCGGAACCCTGCTGGGCAAGTCGCTGCGGGTCAGCAGCGAGGTGTACCTGGCCATGCAGTCGCGCGGATTTCGCAACACCCCTCGCACGCTAGATACTTTCCGGATGAGAAGGATGGACTACTTCGCGGGCGCGATCGTGGTGATGGTGTCACTGACGGCGATCTGGTTCGGCCGGTGATGGACTCTTGAGATCGCCCATGGAAAATAACTTCATCTTTCAGGTAAATGATCTCTGTTATGCCTATGATAAGAAGTTCCCGGCACTGGACCACGTGGCTCTGTCCGTCCGACCGGGCGAAGGGCTGGTCATCCTCGGCGCGAACGGGAGCGGGAAAAGCACCCTGCTTAAGATCCTGGATGGGTTATATTTCGCTGACCAGGGGGAGGTCCTCGCGTTTGGCAGGCCTCTGACCGAGTCCGCCTTTCAGGAGGACGCCTTCAACTTCGACTTCCGCCGCCGGGTCAGCCTGATCTTCCAGGACACGGATGTCCAGCTCTTCATGCCCTCTGTCTGGGACGAGGTCGCCTTCGCTCCTCTGCAACTGGGAATGAGCAACGACGAGGTGAAACGGCAGGTCGAAGCGGCCCTGGAGACCCTCCAGATCGGTAAACTGCGCGACCGGCCGCCCCACCAGCTCTCCGGCGGGGAAAAAAGGCGGGTCGCCCTGGCCTCGGTCCTCAGCCTTTCTCCGGAGGTCTGGCTGCTGGACGAGCCGACCAGCGGGCTGGATCCCCGCAGCCAGGGTTGGCTGGTGGAGTTCCTGCAGATGCAGCGTGAGGCCGGCAAGACAATCGTCACTGCCACGCACGACCTATCAATCGCCGAACAGATTGCGACCCGGATCATTGTCTTTAACGAGGAACACACCCTAGCTGCTTCAGGAGAACCCGCAGAGATCTTGCACGATCACGCTCTGCTTCACCGTTGCAATCTATCCCATTATCATCACGTCAATGCTTGACCATCCAGGACGATCCTGTTTAGGAAAAAACTGAGTCTCAACGGACCGATCTCCGATCAAGCCCGCCGGCCCTTGGACAAAGTAGAGGTGTTTTCAATCATCGTGAAAGCATCACCCATGTTGTAAAGCTGTCCTCTGCCTTCCGAGCCGACTTCTAATGAGTTCGGCAGCGAGCGGTACCGGGAACGTACCATACTGGATTTCAACAGCACTGGCGTACAAACCGGTGCATGAAGATGTCTTCAACTTTGCCATCTCGCCGCATGAACCATTCGTGTTTGATGCGGACAGAGGGCAAATCGATCCGGCGACTTCTTAAAATTAGAACCAGTTTTATGCCCTGTAGCCTTACCTGGGTCGCCGCTGTTCTAAAATTGACCGATCTCCCGGTCTTTCTCCAATCAGCTTTCAATTATTGAGGTATGCAATGATTCGTAAAGCAGCAGTTCTCGGTTGTAGCCTTCTGTTGACAGGATTGATCGCCTGCGGGCAGGCGAGTCCCACAAATATTTCCACGGCAATTATCCCTTCAACCAACCCCACCCTCCCATCAGCAACGCCAGCACCCACCCTGACCCTTTCGCAGGCAGTGTCTCTGATCCCTTCCGCAACCGTCCAGCCGCCTGTGCCCAATTTTAAACACATCATCGTGTTCTTTTTTGAGAATCACGAATACGGCCTGGTGTTCCACAACCGTACCATGCCGAATTTCAACCAGTATGCCACAGCAAACACCATCCTGTCGCAGTACTATGCCATCATGCACCCCAGCCTACCCAACTATCTGGCCGTGTTCGGAGGGGATACCTTCAAGATCACTTCAGACTGCGAGAAATGTTTTATCTCGGCCCCCAACCTGGCTGACCAGATCGAAGCCAGTGGTCGAAGCTGGAAGGCCTATTTCCAGGATATGCCTAACCCCTGTTACGTGGGTGATACAGCAACCTATGCCCAGAAGCACAATCCATTTATTTATTTTGATGATATCCGCCTGGATACGACCCGCTGTAAGCGTTCGATCGTTCCTTTGGAGCAGTTGGACACAGACCTGGAGGCTGGAACACTACCTGATTTTGCCTATATCATGCCTAACAGCTGTGTCTCCACAGACGACGATTTCAACAATCCCACCTGCGATCTGCCACAGGCTGACAGTTGGCTGGGCGAGCAAATGAGTAAGCTGCTTCCGTATCTAAATCAAAGGGCGGCGAGCGAACCTTACCTGATCGTGATCACATGGGACGAAGGGCAGGGAAGCCACTCCTGCTGCGGAATGCCTGCGCAGGCTGGCGGGCGCGTGGCCACTCTGTTAATTTCCCCTCTGGCCAAGAGCGGCTTTCAAGACGACACGCCTTACACCCATTATTCCCTGCTCAGAACCATCGAAACCGCTTGGGGTTTTCCCTTGCTTGGGCACGCCGCGGATGAAAATAACGTTCTCATCGTAGCTCCCTGGAAATGAGACCGATACCCAGCTCCCTATTTGCCTCCGCCGCCAGTCTCCGAAATGTCCTGGGGGTGGACAGAGGCAGGAGCGCGGCTTTATCAGGCGAAACGGGCGAAGGAGATTGCAAATCAACGCCGTTATTGTCTCGACCAGAATGGCAAGAAGCAAGCTGGAGAAGGATTTGTGTGAACCGCATGCCTCGGCTCAGCCTCTTGATTCGTAAAGATAAGTTTTTTACTACTTGAGCGCGGAAATGATCCGGTTCACATCGTACTTGATCATGTCAATGTAGGTGGGCGCCGGGCCGTCTGGCCCGGAGGTGCTTTCCACGTACAGATCCGTGACGACCTTGACACCCGTTTCAGAAGCAACCTGGTCGGCCAGCTTGGGATTTTCACCGATATCCAGGAAGATCGCTGCCGCACCGCTTTTCCGGATGGTGTCGATCAAGCCGGCCAGCTGCTGGGCAGAAGGCGAAACATCCGGGGACACGCTGGGGATTACC
>Ga0335085_10013346_pt1 | contig 12052 bp, 13 predicted proteins | sample Lox_Sample_45_FD_206712 | JGI IMG/M metagenome (GOLD analysis project Ga0335085, IMG submission 206712) | Soil microbial communities from Loxahatchee National Wildlife Refuge, Florida, United States - Lox_Sample_4.5 | ecosystem: Environmental > Terrestrial > Soil > Wetlands | place: USA...
CAAAGCCTCCTTAAAGTGGCCCAACTCTAGTGAATCCCCACCCTCCCCCCTTATGAGACGGCTCATATTGGCCCCCGGTGCGGGGGCTTCCGCCGCCCGGGCCAAAACCGCCGGGCCAGGGGAAAGGCCAAAAGGAGGCAAATGGCCTCGCCGCCGAAAAGAAATCGCATCGGGGCCGGCGGGCTTTAAAAAGAGCAATTTAACGCTGGAACTGGAAAAGCGGCTGGAGGTCGGACACTTCGTAGGCCTGCATCACTTGCTGGCTGCCGTCCCGACAGACCCAAGTGGCGTGCCTTAAGAAACCCATGGTGCGCAATTGGGAAACGGTGTAAGGACCTTCCCAATGGTCGTCGTGGAATACCATGAAGGCCGAACCGTTGTTGGAAGCCTCGGCGGGGACGGCCAGTTTAAAGGATTCTTTGTTATCCACCCCATTGGATTTGGCGGCGGACTCCGGGGACTCCAGCCCGGACAACCCCACTGAAGCGGGGGAAAGTTCACTGAAAAGCTTGGAGAAGATGCCCTTGGGTTCCTTGGCTTTGTACTGGGGCTGGGAAGTTTGGGCCGGTTGGGATGTTTGGGCGGATGGGGCCGCTTTTTCCACCGGGGCCTCACCGGCCTTTTTTTCCTTGGCGACGGGGGCTTCTTGTTCTTTTTCTTCCTCGGCCTTGAGTTTTCGGATCTCATCGGCCAATTGCTTAACCCGCAACTTGTCGGGCGCCGGCTTGGCCATCTCCTGCTCGAACTCGACGCGCTTGAGGTGCAGGGGGAAGGATTTGTGGAGAATCTTGAAACAAATCTCCACCTCCGGGGCCACCGGGTTCCATTGGAGGTTCATCAGGTTCAACGCGACCGAATAGGCCAATTCGGCGTTGTCCGTCTTGAGATCAGGGCTCTTGGCCACCAGCTGGTTGAACCGCCGGATCGCGTTCAAATAAACCTGATAGGCCTTCCGGGTCTCTTTTTCCTCCTGGTAATACTTTCCGACCAGATAATGGCATTGGAGGTCAAGGGTTTCGGCATTTTGGAGGGTTTCGAATAATTTGAGGGCTTCGCCAATATGTTCGCTCGCGACGTACTGTTGGGTGAAGCGGTTGAGCAGGCAAAACTTGATGAACTGGGTCTTAAGCCCCATATCCCCGGGATTGCGCTCCATGCCCTTCTTGTACCGTTTGTATTCGACCTCATAGTCGGATTTCTTTCCGACAAGGGATGAAAGTTGATCGATAAAGCCCATGGTTTCCTTCTCTAAAATTTTGAATTCGGTGGGGAACCTGTTATAGCCGAAAAAAAGTGAGGACCGGGATCAAAACCACTTACTGGGATTCAAGAGCCTCTCAAACCAGCTGGTTTTTGGGGTTTCCTTGGCGGGTTGCGGATCACCAGCCATTTTGACCGCAGGAACGGCTTGGACATTTTTCCCGACAGGTTGTAAATCCCGCTCCGGTTCGGCCACGGGGGCCGCGGAGCCCTTGGTCGCCGTGGATCTTCCAAAACCCTTGATGACGGCTTGGTCCACGTTGGGAAAGGCCTTGAGAATCGTGCTGAACTGGAGAAGCTCATAGGCCTCTTCCACTTCCGGGCTCATGGCGGCCAGGAACAGGTCGCCTTTCTGGTTCCGGATGCGCTTGATCTCGCCGACGAAAAGGCCCCAGCCGGCGCTGCTGACGTAAGTGACGTCTTTCAAATCCACGATGATCTTGTATTTATTCTCCGCCAATGCCCCTTGGAAGGATCGATCGAATTCCGGGGCTGTATTGGTGTCAATGAACCCTTTGACGGCGAGCAGGGTGATATCCTTATGCTGGGGATGGGCGGAAACGTTAACAGTGATGTTTTTCATAAGTCCTCAATAAGAATAGGGCCTCTTCAAAGGCGAGTAGCTATTATTGCCTTGATCCTCCATTCTTGCAAGCCTGCCCTCCAGGGGAAGCGGGCCCATTTTTTGCCTCCGCAAAGGGTGGTAGTATCACTGGACAAAATCGCGGTGGGGATGACCAAATTGAAGAATCCTCAAGTGCAAGTCAAACATTTTACTGTTTTAATCCCGTGTTAATTCGTTTCCGCCGGCCCAATAAACCTGGCAGCAATTTTTTCTTAAATCACAACTAAGATTAGGGATTAAATTTTGTTGGAAATTTTTCCGCGTCCCGAGCACGCGAAGGGCCCCCGGCCAATGAAAGTTTGGAATTCGGTCCGCCCTTGTCACGCAAGGGCGCAAAAGCCTGAACCGTTGAGGAACACCCGGGGGAAATCCAGTGAAATGGGGTTTTCTCCGACTCATTTTCCTTATACTTGTTGGTAACTTTACCCCTTTATTCCCACTATTTATAAGGTGTCAAGGAGTTGAGACCCTTGGACTTTAATGACGACCAATGGCGGTCCTGGAACCAGCTGATCCGCCAGACCCGAAAAGGGGACCGGGAGGCTTACGAGCGGCTCCTGGTGGAGATCAGCCCCTTGGTTCAGCGTTACGTGGCCAAAAGGGTTTTTAACTCCCAATACGTGGAGGATGTTTTTCAGGAGGTCCTTCTGAGTTTCCATAAGGCCCTCCACACCTACCGGGTCGAACTTCCTTTCGCCCCGTGGTTCTTCGCGGTGATCCGCAACGCCACTTGGACCGCCCTGGTGAAGAACCGGAAATTCGCGGAGCGTGAGGTCCCGACGGAGGATTTCTCCTCCATCCCCGCCACCGAGGAGGAAGAGGATCGGATGGACGACCGGCTCCGCTTGGCGCTGGAGTCCCTGCCCGCCATTTACCGGCAGGCGGTGGAGATGCTTAAGTTCCGGGGAATGCGGGTGGAGGCGGCGGCGAAGGAGCTGGGGATTTCGAAGATCGCCCTGCGGGTCAGGGCCCACCGCGGTTATTCCCTTTTGAGGAAGAACCTGACGTCGCAAAAGCAGGAAAAGAAATGAGCAAACCGATTCAACCTAAACCGATTCCTGGCCCATTGCCCGAGGCCCACCGGCGCCTCGTGGAAAAACTCGTGGCCGAAGCCCAACCGCGCAAGGCTTCCCCCTCCGTCCTTTCCCAATGGCTCCTCTGGCTGGGTTTCGCCCTGGGAATGGTGGTGATTACCCTTTCGCTGATTGGGCCCCAATTTGAAATCGCCGAAAAACTCACCGATCCCGTTTCCGGAGGCTTCCTCCTGCTGGCCTTTGCGCTCTCGGCCTTCTGCGCCTGGATGGGCATTGCCGCTAGCAAACCGGACTACACCCCCCGCGTCATCCCCCCGGTCTTGGCGGTTTTCCTCCTACTTTTCCTCTTCAGCATGCCCTTTCTTTTCTTCGATCAGGACAGCCTTTCGAAGGTCTGGGCACAGAACATGGCCGATGGGTGGTTTTGCGCCAGGACGGTGATTTGGGTGGCGGTGCCTTCATGGATCATGCTGGGCTGGCTGGCTTCCCGCAACGCTTCCTTCTATCCGGGATGGACCGGCGCCTGGCTGGGAGCCTCGGCTTTCTTATTGGGTGCGGGGACCATCCAGTTGCATTGCGCCCACTGGGAAACCTGCCACATGCTGGTGGACCACCTGCTGCCGCTGGTGGCCTTCCTTTTCATTCCCATTTGGATTGGGAGCTACTGGTTCTCCCGCTGGCGGAAGTAAAACCTCAATTGCCGTCTTTCCCGTAAACCTCTTCCTTCTTTTGAACACCATCCGCGATGATCGTCGAATCCAGGTTCTTGGCGTCCACAACCACCGGGGTTAAAAGAACGGCTTTCGTGGTTCCCCCACCGTTATCCAAGTCGATGAATTGGCAGTCAAATTCCTTGGCGTTGCGGGCCACTTTGGCCGTCAGGTATGCGGCCTCTTCGGCTAATTTTTTAGGCGGATGGTAAATGGTCAGGGCCTGGGTTCCCGAAGCGATTCTCCGGCAACTCGCAAGGTCCTCACCAATGCCGGCCAACTGAATTTTTCCAGGAGTCCCATTCATTCCCATGCTTTGGACAGCCTCCGCGGCCAACTGGTTGTCGGCGGCCAGGACAACGTTCACTTGCGTTCCTTCTTCCTTCAACAAGGAATCTATTTTTTTCTTTGCCCCTTTAAGGGTCACCGGTTCATCTAAAACCCCGGAAGCTACGATCCGAATGTCGCCCCGTTCGATCTGTGGTTGGAGCACTTTCATTTGGCCTTCCCGGAGGCCCTGGTTGGAGCCCAATAGCAAATAGCTCCCTCGGGGTGTTTTTTTCACCACCGCCTTGGCCTGCAATTCGCCGGCCTTTTCATCGTTGAAGGCGACCAGGTAATCCAATCCACCCCCTGAAATCATGGAGTCCAAAGCAATCACCTTGATTCCCGCCTGGTGGGCGGCCTGCACGAGAGGCGCGGCCTTTTCCGGATCCACCGGCAGCACGATCAAGGCCTGGATACCCTGGGCGATCAGGTCCTTGACTTGCTGTTCCTGGGCGGAGGGGTCCCCTTTCGCGTCCTTTAACAGGAGGTCCGCCCGGTTATCCTCCAACTCGTCCTTTAAACTCTTAATCAAAACTTCCCGGCCCTGGGCATTGTCCACCGAGAAGCCCACCTTGACCTGGGGCCCCCAATGGCCCCAACCGGCCAGGAGGGGAATGGAAAGATAAAGTAAAAACAGGAGTCTCAAGCGCATGGTTTCCTCGTAGAAACTAGTGGTTCAAACAGCTCCAAAGATTATAGGCAATCAGAAGATAGGGCTTCCGTCAAGTAAGGCCGTGAAGAAAGTTTTCCCGGGTTGCGAAACCCATCATCCGGGGTTAAAGTTTGAACCCATGACCCGAAGCAAGACCGCCAAGACGGCTGCATTCCTTTTGGGGACCCTCTTGTGGGGTTCCCTCGCATCTGTTCCCTCTTTCGCCCAATCCGACGATCCCGGCCTCCTCCGCGCCCTGGAAACCGATTCCGCCCAGATTGAAACCACCTACTATCTTGAAGGCACTTTTAATAACGATATGTCCCCCTATCGCGGCCTTTACCTTTATGGCGAGGGTTTGTTCGCCGTGGGGAAGGATTTAGGGGTTGAGGTCGATTTTCCAAATCTTGTGACCTTGCAACCCTTGGGGCAGCATTCACTCGGCTTGATGCCCATCGGGGCTTTCCTGCGGTACGAGGTTTACCACTTTGGCGGGTGGAATGACGAAACGGCGGGGGCCTTCTCGATTCAAGCGGGAGGGTCTTATGGCTTTCCCAACACCACCTACCGCTGGATCGGGAGCAGCTGGTCCCTGGAGGCCCTGGGTGGCTACCGGATGGGGCGTTTTTTTCTGCAGGCCGACTATGCCTACCAGGGTGCCATCGATCCCCAGGTCGCCAACCAGTGGCAGTTCAACCAATCGCTGGGTTACCGCTTGACCAATGAATGGTACGTCCAGGTTGAGGGAAATTGCTCAGCCTCCGGTTCCTTCGGCAACGCCTCTTGGTCCTATATTCCCCAAATCGCCTTCCAGCCGGGCGACTGGCTTTTCGAGTTCGGCGAGGACCTGGGCGATTCCCCCATGGGCTACACCGAATTCATGGTGGCCCGCGCCCTTTAAACCTCTGTAAAATGACACCATGTTCATCCTGAAGAACAACGAAAGCCTGGAAATCGCCCGAAAGCTGGTCCAAACGACCGGCCTGGGGGAAAGCCTGGATCTCCTCAAGGAAAAGAACCACTCCGCCGGAGTGGAACCCGGCGAGTTGTTAAAACAGATCCTGGGCTTGAGCACCTGCAACCTGATCCACACCATGCAGGCGGATTTTATCGCGAACGAAATTGTGGGCGAGGACCGGCAGGACATCATCGACGATTACGTGGTGGAATCCCTCCGCCGCCAAACCCTGGTGGCCCTGAAAGACGGCGCCGAACGCATGGAAAGATGCCAGGAAATCCTCACGGTCGCCGACGGCCTGCAGGTTTTCTGGGACGGCGCGGAGGATGTTAAGGGCCCCGGCCCCCGTTATTTCTGCGTGAAGGAAGTGCTTTCGCGCCTGGGGGACGCCTCCAACTACGACTTGCGGGACGCCTTTTTCGAGTTTACCTACCTCCAGCACAAGTACTTTATCGATTTTTTCAGGGAGCTTTTAAAAACATCTCCTCCCACAGCTGAAATAGAACCTCTTTAAACCCGGCCCTTAAAATCCCCCCGTCCGTTCGCGCGTCTCGTTCCGGGGAGCGCCCATCGTTAAAAAAACGACGATTATTATCCGTTCAGACGCCTTTTTGACGATCGGGGCCACTTCATCCCAGACCATGCCTTACGCTTGTTCGACTTTTCTCGAATAAATTCCACCAAAAACCTTAAAACCCAACTTGGCCCCAAATATGCAACAGCTCCGCTTATCTACTATTCGCGTTGTATCTGAGGAGTCCAATATGAAGAAAATTGAGTTCGGTATTTTGTTTTTGTCTTCTGTAATCCTTTTATTCCTCGTCAGCGGCTGTGCGAGACCGGTAGGTCCATTGGCACCTGTCCCAGTTCCAGCCAATACGCCGACCCCCACCCCCACTTTAATTCCCCCGACTCCAACTCCCACAAATAGTTTCCCGGGTTGGGACATCACGAATCCCGGTTCGAGCGGCGCGTCGCTTTTCACCGGAACCTATAATTACCAATACGTGCATATCCACAGCGGTTCAGGCTTGTTCTTGGAAGGCCCCGTCACCATCAACGTAGTCCAATATTTCACATTGGATTCGGGTGCAACGATCACCCCCTATGGTCACAATACCGGAACAGGGCAACCGCCGGCCGCCTCCCTTGGCGGCGGGGGGCATGGAGGTGCAGGTGGCGGCGATTCCGCGGGAAACAGCGGCGGACCCGTCAACGACAATCCCTTGAACCCCGTTTATGACGGCAGTTCGGGCGGCAGTGGAACCAGTAGCTTTGGAGGGGGAAACGGGGGGGGCTTCCTACGGGTGAACGTGTTGAATGGATCCGTTACCTTGGACGGTGTCGTCGCCGCAGCGGGACTCGCAAATTCGGTTTATAGCAACCCGTCCGCTACCTATGGCCCCGGCGGTGGGTCAGGCGGAAGCATCGTCATCCAGGCCGACACCATCCAAGGCGACGGCTTTTTAGATGCGAGCGGGGGCCCGGGAGCCTTCAATGCATTATGTACAGTGTGGGGGGGTGGCGGAGGAGGCGGCATCATTCTTTTGGACTACCACACGGCTGACAACTTTACCGGCACCTACTCGGTGGCAGGGGGCTCTGCCACCTCACCCGCCCAACCAGGGCTGACCGGAGCTTTCAATTTGAGCACTTATTGAACCTCTTGGGGGTTGGGTTAGAATAGGTTTTAGGGTTTCTACCTTATCCCAATCTTCGGAAGGGGCTTTATTATGGGTGATTCGACCGACATCAAATGGCTTCCCGAGCCCGAGGACAAGGACTATCCCGCGGCCCAGTCCTACCTGAGCCTGTTGCATAACGAAACCGAGACCATCGGCCTGGTCAAAAAGCTCAAAGACGCCCGCGTCACCCAGTTCAAGGCCAAGGACATCTTCCGGGCCTCGGGCCTTTCGCTCCTCGGTGTCAGCAACTCCCACGTGGAAAAGGACCAGAAGAAAGTCAAGGAAGGAAAGGCCCTCTCGCCCCTGCTTCTGGTGCGGGACCCACAAAACGGCAAGGTGGTCGTGGCCGACGGCTACCATCGTCTCTGCGCGGTTTATTCCTTCGATGAGGACGCCCTCATCCCCTGCAAAATCGTTTAATTCAACTTCCGTTCCTCAAGAAAGCTTTCCGGCGCTCAAACCGGGGAGGACCTAATTTCCCGCTGGGAAATTTTTACCCGTCCGTTTTCCGGAAATCCCAAACTCCAGCCCAATTTTCAGGCCTTTTTACAAGACCCCCCTGGCCCGGGATTTGCCCTACCTCCAAGAGCATCTGACTTACTCAAGGAGAGTCTATGAAGCCTTTTCAAAAAATCTGGCCGATGATGCCCCTGATCCTGATGCTTTCCGCGCATATTGCTTGCACAAAAGCCGGTTCCCCCCTAAGTCCAGCCGGCGGCCCCAATGGAACTCCCGAAACTTCCACCCCCACCCCGGTACCGACCGTTGCGGTCAGCGACCCGAACCTTCTATCGGCCCTCCAGACGGTCCTCTACGACAACGGCATCCTGGCCCACTCGACCGATCCCATCCATCCGCAGGACCTGGCCACCCTGACGTCCTTGAGCCTCCAATCCGCGGGGGTCTCAAACCTGTCGGGCCTGGAAAATTGCACCGCCCTGACCCAATTGTCCCTGGGGGGGAATGAAATCCAGAACCTCACCCCCCTCTCCGGCCTGACCGGCCTGACCTGGCTGGACCTCTCCAATAACCCCGTCAGCAACCTGGCCCCCCTCTCGGGGCTCACCCATTTGCAGACCCTCGACCTGAACGGGGACGCCGTTGTGAACCTCACCCCCCTGGCCGGCTTGACCCAGGTCAGCGAATTGGAACTGGGCGGCAACCAGGTCACCGACCTTTCCCCCGTCACCGCCATGACGGGCCTGACCAACCTGAACGCCTATTCCAACCAGATCGCCGCCCTTCCCTCCAATCTCTCCGCCCTGGCGAACCTCCAGTACTTGGACGTGGCCTCCAACCCCCTGACCAGCCTTTCGCCCGCGGCGGGGCTGGATGACCTGTTGGAACTGGATGCCGATTCCTGCCAGGTCACCAGCCTTTCCCCCGTCGCCGCCATGCCCGACCTGATGATCCTCTTGGCCAACAACAACCCCCTCACCAGCCTGCCGGACCTCTCGAAATCGCCTTTTCTTTACGACATCGACATCACCGGCTGCGGCGTAACCGACATTTCCGGCGTGGCGGGCATGGCCCACCTGCAATACTTCTGGGCGGCTAATAACCAAATCAATACCATCGACGCCCTGGTTTCGGCCCACGCGCAAGGGTCCTTCCCGGCCTTCAACAACCAAATCGCCCTGGGGGGCAATCCCCTGGCGGACCCCAACGCGCCGGCGGACGATTGGGCCTTAGTGGGCGCCGGGGTTCACATCCAGGGTTATGACCCGCCCTCACCTTGAGAAAAGCGGGAAGAGGAGGAAAATAGCGGTGGGAAGGACGGGGAAATTTCAAACTCAAGCGGGGAAAAAGGAGACAAGACCATGAAAAAGATCATCCTGACGTCGGCTTTGCTGTTCATCAGCGCGGGAGCGGGAATGGGGGTCTGGGCGGACGAACCGGCCCTCAAGCCGGGCGAGAAACTCACGAGGGACCAGGCCGTCCAGTTGAACGACGCGGTCAAGGCCAAGCACCACAAGAAGGGCAAACCGGCCCGAAAGATCGAGGGCAAGGCCCTCAAGGGCGCCCCCAAGGTTTCCCCCGACCCGGGGAAACAAAGCAACTAGTTTCTCATCCAGCCGCTTCACGAAAGCCGGGCCGGGCTGCCGCCGGGTCCGGCTTTTTGCGTTCAAGGATCCGCGGGGTTCCTAGTGTCCCACATTCCGCAGGATCATGAAAACCACTACCACGCCGGTGACGCCCCCGACCAAGAGGCCCAAACCGAGGAGGATTCCCATGACACCCAAGGCCCGGGCGCGGGATATGCGGTGGGCTTCCGAAATACCGAAAACCATCAAAACCATGGACCAAATGAAGAAGGGCATGGAGGGAAGCAAGGCCAGGAAGACCAGCAACCTCCCGGTCTCCAGGATCACCCTTAAATCCGTCTCACCCCCGAGGATCGCCGTCCATTTGGGGATCTCGCTAAGCCGTATCAAGAAAAGCGCCGCGAAACAGGGGACATAGGCCCAGGCATAAGCGGTGGCCACTTCCCCCAGGGTTCCCTTACCTCCCAGCCACTTCCCGACGAGGAAATTGAGGAGGGCGGCGATCCAAAAAAAGAATATTCCAACGGCCGTCATCAGGAGTGTTTCAGCCAAAAGGGCCGCCCAGGATGGGAAAACCTTGAGGAACAGCAGGTAGAAGGTGGGGTTGATGCCGCCGAGCGCGCTATAAATGGGGACCACTACCCATTTGCCGTAGCCCGGGTCCTCCGCGACCAGGGTTTTGAAAGTCTCCCCGGGTTTGACCAGGATTTCGAAGAACGACCGGAAATAGGAAATTGGATGGCTCATAAAACCCCCTGAAAATATTTTGGAACCGGCTTACTTATATTCGGCGTACTGGGCCTGCAGCTCGCCCTGGCAGGAGGTTCCCATCAGGATATAGGTGAGCGTGTACTTGTGCCGGTTGTCCCCCCAGAGGTCCTTCTTGACCTCGGTCTCGTCGGCGTTAGGATCGTGCTCGGCGATGACCTTATCGGCGGAAATGGTTTTTCCGTCCATGTCCACCTTCCAATCGATGGTCCAAAAGACGGTGTTGTGCTTCTTCACGCCCTTGGAGGCGGGCACCGGATTGCCCTCCGCCGACTTCATGTTCAGGGTCAGCACCGCCTTGTGGTCGTGTTTGACGAAAGCGTCGTCGTAGGTGGCGTAGTCAGTGGAATTGGTGAAGCTGTCCTCGTTTTTCCCGTGCTTTTCGTGGTTGGCGTTGCCCTGCAGGCCCGGCATGCCGAAATACTCGAAGCTGGGGCGCAGGATATTGCCCCCCCGCTTGACGGTGATGGGCGAATAGTAGCGCGTCACATAGCTGACGTCGTAGTAAATGAGGTGCGGCCCGGGCTCGATCTGGGTGAGGCATTTACGCAGGTGGTCGCCCGGCTCCCCCTCGAACTGCAGGCGGGTCTTGTGGTCCAGCATGACGTCCGTGGTGTCCGTGCGCACGCCCAGGTCCTCGAAGGTGACCGTAGTGCGGCCGAAGGCCAAAAAGCCCAGGACCGCCAGGGCCCCGGCCAAAACCAGCCCGGCGGCGGGCAAGAAGCGGGGCATCCCGGTCTGCTTGCGGGCGCCTTGGGGCGCCTGGGGTTTGGCCGCGCCGGGCTTATAAGCCTCGAAGATCTCCAGGGGCTCGTCGATTCCCTTCACCTTGTAGCGCCCGTGGGCCACCCAGGCCGCCTCGTTCCCCCGCCCCGCCAGCCAGCCCTTGGCGGAGTCGAACACGCTGTAGGTCATATAAAGGTGGCCGCCGGCCGCCAGGCCTTCCACGCGTGAGGCCCGGTTCACGTGGCGGCCGAAGACGTCCAGGCTCATCTTGTCTTCCACCGTCACCTGGCCCATGTGCAGCCCGATACGCACCAATAAGGGGGGCTGGCCCGGGTGGGCGGCGTTGTATTGCCGCAGGGCTTCCTGGATCTCCAGTGCCCTTCCCACCGCCGCCGAGGGCTCGGCGAAAACCGCCATCACCGCGTCGCCGATATGCTTGATCACCCGCCCGGCGCCGTCGCGCTCGATGACGGGCACCAGGATGGCGTCGTGGGCCTGGCGCATCTCGTTGGAAAAGGCGTCGCCCTTCTCCTCGGTCAGCCGGGTGAAGCCCTGGATGTCGGTGAACATGATGGTCAAAACCGAGGTGTTCCGGCTCTGCCGGAACTGGTCCACCAGGGAAAGTTCGCCTGGGTCGATGGGCAGGTTGGAGGGGATTTCGGTCATGGGCCCAATCATCCCATGGGCGGGCACCTAAGCCAAATGAAATGGAGGTTACGGGGAAGGGCTTTGTTTTGGGCCGGTTAAACCGAAAGGTTCGCCTTGTCCAACCCAGGGTTTCCTTTTTATACTCCCCCCGAGTGGACAACCGGCCTCCCAAAGGCCGCAACCCAAGGGGTTCTGATGCCGACCACAAAAACCATCCTTCTCGTTGAAGACGACGGCCAGTTGCGGCTCTTGGTGAAGAAAGCGCTGGAAGAAAAAGGCTATTCGGTTTTGGCCGCCGAGGATTCGACCTTCGCCAGCGCGGCGGCCCGCATGCGGGGGGGCATCATCGACCTGATCCTGGCCGACATCAACCTGCCGGGCCTGACCGGCGGGGAGTACGCGGATTACCTGAAATCCATCAACTCCAACTTGAAGATCGTCTATATGTCCGGCGCCCCGGTCCAGGACTCGGACGTCCTCAAACACTTGAGGGGCGACAAGGCCTTCTTCATCGCCAAACCCTTCGAGTTGAAGGATTTGATACTGACGGTTCAACGGGCCCTGGGGGAGATCAAGGTTCCGCCTCCGCCGGTGGAAAATGAAGACCCTTCCTG
>Ga0335085_10013347_pt1 | contig 12050 bp, 9 predicted proteins | sample Lox_Sample_45_FD_206712 | JGI IMG/M metagenome (GOLD analysis project Ga0335085, IMG submission 206712) | Soil microbial communities from Loxahatchee National Wildlife Refuge, Florida, United States - Lox_Sample_4.5 | ecosystem: Environmental > Terrestrial > Soil > Wetlands | place: USA: Florida...
TGCCGTCGGACGCGAGCTGATAAACGATGCCTTGCGCGAATTTTCCGCCCGACGACGTCGTGCCGTAGAAATTTCCGTCGGCGGCCTCAACGACTGGCCCGATCGGCGTCGAACCTTCCGTCGAAGAATTGAAACTGTGAACGATCGAGAGACTGCCTTTGGGGGTGACACGGAACACGGTGCCTGCGTTGGACGTGCCGCCATACTGGCTCGTGCCGTAGAAATTTCCGTCCGTCGCCATCACGAGCGGCGCCTGGGATTTCGACGGCATGGTTGCGATGACGCCAAAGGTGCCGTCCGGTTTGATGCGATAGACCGTTCCCGGATGGCTGCCGTTGGACGTCACGCCGTAGAGATTTCCGTTGGGCGTCTGGACCGGCGGCGCCCACGGATACGCGCCATCGGCGCCGTCCGAGAAGGTATGGAGCACCGACATCGCGCCCGGCGCGAGGCGGAAGACCGTGCCTTTTACAGGCGCGCCGCCGACGGTCGTCACACCGTAGAAATTACCGTCGAAGCCCAGAGTGAGTCCCGAATTGGGGTCAAATCCATCGACGCCCCCGAAACGGTAGAGGATGTTCACGCTGCCGCCCGGCACATAGGAGATGATCGTGCCGTGCTGCGAGCCCGCTGTACCGCTCGGCATGGTGCCATAGAGCGCCCCATCTTCTCCCTGCGCGAGCAAGTCCGGCAGCGTCGCATTGCAGCCGTCCGTCGCACAGTCGAAATTGTGCAGCGCTGCGTAAACTCCGCCGGACATTGCCGGCGTCGAAACAAGCGGCAGCAGAAGGGCCGCCACAAGCAATCCCCGTCGCTTATCGAAATGCGTTGTCATCGTGATCCCCCGAAAGCCGAAGGTGCTATGCGGCTGCGCCTCGTCCACTGAGCCGGACCGAACCCGACGACCATGGTGGCACGGATGGCGCAGCTGGGACAGGCCGGCCGACGACGTCTGTTACCGACGCAGTGCCCGCCATTTTTTGGGCAGAAACGCCTGAAAGGCAAATACTTGGGCAAACCCGTTCCTGCCTGAGAAATAATTTTGCGCTTCGCGCGGGTAACCCTTCACGCCTTCGCGCGTGACTTCGTGCTCTTCGTGTTCTTCGTGGTGAAAAAACAGAGAGGGGACGAAGCTGCAATAAGAGAGCCCGGCAGTTAACTCACCGCGCGCCTAGCGCCGCCGGTATGCCTCTCGGCAAGCGCGTGCGCCAAATCGGCGGCGATGCGGTTGGCGCCTTCGCCGTCGATCTTGGCAAGACCGATCGCGCGCATCTCACGCAGACGGGTACGATCCGAAAGAAGGGTCCAGACACCCCGCACGACGTCTTCGGGGGCGGTACGCTCCACGACGCCTAGCGAGAGTCCCATGCCGGCCCGTTCGAACGCCGACGCCGATTGGGCATGGTCTTCGGTAAGGCACAAGTAGACGGCCGGCACGCCGGCGGCGGCAAGCTCGTATGCCGTCACACCGAATGCGGCGAGCGCCAGATCGCATGACGCGAATTCCGTCGCCAGATCGTTTGCGCCTTCGATGGTCTCGAAGTGCGGCGCCAGACTGACGATGGCCTTTGCGATACGCGTGCCGTCCTGCATTCCGGGGCCAATGACAAAACGGGCGCGGAACAACGGATCGAGCTTGCGCAGCGCGCGTGCCACGCCGAGCGTCAATCCTCTGGGATCGCTGCCGCCCATGGTGACGAGCACGGTGGGCCTGGTGGGCAGCCTTGGGGCGGGCGGCACGGCTCTGATCGAGCCGAGCAGAGCCCAGTCCCAGCCGATGCGCACGTTGCAAGCCGTGCCCTTCCAATCGAGCCTCTCGGCTTGCGGCACCGGCGGATAGTAGGCGAAGTCGGCGACGAGACGCAGGTCCGATGCGTCGTCGACCACGGCCACCAGCGGACGCGACGGGATGTCCCGAATATCCGGCTGCGTCACGCCTTCACGCGCATCGCAGACGATCACGTCCGGCGCGTGCGACCGCACGATGTCCTTGAAATGCTGCGACGGCGCATGCGCGCGCAGCTGCGTGGCTTCAAATCCCGCAGACCGGATGGGCTGGAGCGCGTCTTCCGTGCCGTGCAGGCAAAACTGTACGCCGATGCCTTCTCTGTCGCGCAGGGCGCGCGCCAGCGCCACCATGCGTTTGACGTGGCCGTAACCGAATTTGCCGCCGCCGTCGCATCGGATCAACGCTCGTCCGCCGGTGGATGCAATCGGCTTCTGTCGGACATGAGAATTGACCTCGCGCAGCTGCGGCTCCCGCTCGAGCAGCGCAAGCAGATCGGCAAGCGAAGCTTCTCCGGCGCGCGCCGCCATACGCGCATGCACAGCCTCGATGAACGTCAGATCGTCCGGCGTGTCCACGGTAAGCCTGCCCGCAGTCCGGGCGAGAGCCGGATAGGGAGCTGCCCGTGCGATTCGCACGAAGTCGGGATGGAGCTTGAAATAGCCGGTGACGTGCTCGCGGGCTATCGGATCTTCGCGCGCGTCCATCATGAGCTTGTCGAGCGCCCTGCGCGTCAGCGGATCGACGCCCTCATGGGCGGTCACCGCGCCCTCTTCGAGAAGCACGTAGTCGCCGTCCTGCTCGAGAAGCGCCGTGAGGAGATGATCGACGAAACCCGGATCGATGAAAGGCGCATCCGAGGAAACCCGCACGATCACGTCGGCGTCGAGCAGCTCAGCCGCGCGCGCAAAACGTGCCAGCACGTCGTCCTCCGGTCCGCGGACGACGGGGACATCGTTCTGGCGGCCCCATTCCACGATCGCATCGTCGCGGGGATGCGTGGACGTCGTGATCGCGATTTGCTCCACGAGCTGCGAGCGCTTGAGCCGGTTGACCACATGCCAGATGAGCGGTTGGCCCGCGACAGGCATCAAGACCTTGCCGGGCAGCCGCGTGGATCCCATGCGTGCCTGAATGACGGCAACGATGCGCAGGTGATCGCTGGGTTCCGGCGGAAATATCATGCGGCAGGCTTCCAGGCGGCGCGGACGGAACGAAGCGGCCGCATTCCGTCGCTCGGATCGGCACGCCAGTCGCGGTCGGAAAGCTCCGAAGGCTGCGGTCCCTTGAACCCCGTGCCGTCGGCGGACAGCGATTGGCGTATGCGCGCGATCACCGGGGCGATTTCATCGGGAAGCCAGCAATGGCCGGCGGCATATTCCGCACCGTTGCCGTCGAGATCGAGATGGAATTCCACGGCGGCAGCGTCCCAGCGGTGAACTGCGCGCTCGATCACGCATGGCGTTCGCGTGTGGTCGGACCATCCCACTTCGCAACCCGTTGCGTCGCGAATGGCGGCAATGGCCGAGAGATTGGCTTCCGCAGGCGGCGTCGGATAGGCCGATACGCAATGCAGAAGTACGATCTGCTGCGCGCCTGCGCGCTTGAGCGTGGCAGCGGCGCCGACGATTTCCTCGAGCGTAGCCATGCCGGTGGAGAGCACAACAGGCTTGCCGCTGCGCGCGCACGCTTCAAGCAGCGGTGTGACCAGCAGCTCGTAGGACGCGATCTTGTAGAACGCCACGAATGGCGCCAGCTCGTCCACGGCTTCGAGGTGGAACGGCGTGCAGGAAAACGCGATGCCGCGGTCGCCGCAGCGTTCGGCGAGCGGAGCCAGGTGTGCAAGCGGCAGCTCCCACGCACGGCGGGCACGATGTTTGGCGCTCGCGTTAAGAATTTCCGGCGCGAACATGCGATCGATACGGAAAAGTTGAAACTTGACTGCGTCGCACCCGCAATCCGCAGCGGCATCCACGAAGGCGAGCGCCCGCGACAGATCGCGGCCATGGTTGCTGGAAGCCTCGGCAATAAAATACGGCCGTCGCTGCACGCATCGATCCTCTTCAGGCTTAACCATTTCTAAAGGCGAGTTGGCTAAGGGAAGGTTAATAGCGCGTGCCTTTCGTTGAGCCTTGACGGGATTACCTGGAGTTGAGCACCGAGACTCTGCCGGTCTTCATCGTTTCCAGCGGGCGGTCGGGCACCGCCATGCTGCACAAAGTTCTCTCGGCGGCGGAGGATGTCGAGATGCACCACGAATATATGGTGCATATCGTTCAACCGCTGGCGGTGAAGCGCTACCTGGGCTGGATCAGCAGCGCCGAAGCCGTGTCGGTGCTGCGCGATGTCCACGGCGCCGCCGTGCATTACAGCGAACGCAGGATCTGGGGCGATTCCTCCAACAAGCTCTCCTGGCTCATCGAAGAGCTTGCGCAGGCGATGCCTGCTGCGAAATTCGTGCATCTGGTGCGCGACGGCCGGAAAGTCGCCAGCTCGTATTTCCACAAGCTCGCCGCCGAATGCTACGACGACCGCTCGACTTCGGTGCTTGCCGCGCATGCACGCGATCCGCAAGCCAACCCCGCACCGCCGCCGGAAAAAAAGTATTGGTGGCCCCTGCCGCGTCCTGAAGACCCTTGGGCCGAGGCCTTCTTATCGTTCGACCAGTTCGAGCGCATCTGCTGGCACTGGGCGGAAATCAACCGGGTCATCCTTGGATCGCTGGCTGCGATTGCGCCGGAGCGGAAGCACTTCGTGCGCCTTGAGGCCTTGGAGGCCGACACTTCCCAAGTGGCGGCTCTGTTCGGATTCCTGGAGCTGCCCTGGAACGAGCGGTATCACGCGATGTTCGCGCGTCCGCATAATGTCAACCGGCCCGAGGACCGCCTGCTCGACGCCCGGCAGGCCGCGAGCTTTCAGCGCATCGCCGGAGCCATGTTTCACGAACTCGGTTATGCAGGAAAGCCCGAATACGTAGTGAAATATTAACCGAGTTGGGCAAAGAGTGGTTAGCAGATGGTTTCCGGAGCTCCGTCATGAGCACATCCTGCGAGCTTTGCCGCCACGACAGCCTCGAAGCGGTTTACGAGCCCGACGGAACGACGCGCGGCCTCAAGGTCTACGTGTGCGGCCACTGCGGCTTGGTTCAAAGCCTGCCGCGCATCGACCGCGCGCCGCGCGCCCCTGCAGCCGTATCGGGCGGCGCCGACTGGGGCAACGTTCGCTACGGCAAGGGATTCCGAACCGCGGCCGTGCTCGCGCTGCTCAAGCGCCACGCCGACTTGAATGCAGACTTGACGCTTCTCGACGTGGGCTCCAATCGCGGCAGCTTCGTCCGCGCATTCCTGGATGCCGCACCGTCGGCGACCGTGGTCGCAGTAGAGCCGGATGCGCGCGTGGCTCCGGCCTGTGACGGCCTCGAGCGCGTGGACCTGATCGAATCGCGTATCGAAGACGCCGCTCTGGAGACGGAGCGTTTCCATATCGTCCACTCCTGCCACACGATCGAGCATCTCGCCGAGCCGGCACGCGTTCTGGCCGATCATTGGCGCGTTCTGAAGCCCGGCGGCCTGTTGATTCTCGACGCGCCCAATATCGCGTTTCTCGACGCGGACGACGTCGTGGAAGAATGGTTCATCGACAAGCACCTCTACCACTTCTCGGCCCGCACGCTGATGCGGCTCCTCGAAGCGAGCGGCTTCGAGATCGTCTGCGCACCGGATATTTCCGATCGCGAAAATCTGCTGCTCGTGGCGCGCAAATCCTTGAAGGCCCATCCCGCGATCGAATCCGATTCGCGCGAGGTTGCGGCGGCCCAGTCGCTCATTACGACCTATGTTTGCGCGCGCGCCCGCAATCTCGCCGCGCTCACTTTCGTGGCCGGCGAAATCTCGGCGATGAGGCCGAAGCGCGTCGCCGTCTGGGGCGCCGGGCGAATCTTCGACTCGGTCGTGAGATACGGCCAGCTGCTTCCGGGATCACTGACCCTGCTGGTCGACACGCATCTGAAGGCCCATGTTGCGGAGCGCTTCGGCTGCCCGCTCGCGAGCCCCGAAGAGCTGGCGAAAGCCAAACCCGACGTGGTCGTCATCATGTCGCGAGGTTTTGCCGACGAGATCGCGCGCGAAGCGCGCCGGCTGCTGCCGAACGCCGAAATCGTCGCCTATACGGACCTGCTGCAGCGCGCCCTCTCGAGGAAGGCGGCGTGAGACATGGCGCAGCCATCGCCGATATTCCACGATGAGAAGCACCATGCGCGCAGCCTCTCGCTGAAACTCCGCGAGGCAGCCCGCTTTGTGCGCAAGCACGCCGTCGCGGCGATTTTTCATGCCGGTTCCGGACATCCGGGCGGCGCCCTTTCTGCCGCCGACCTGCTGGCCTGCCTGTTCGGAGCCGAACTCAACGTCTGGCCATCCACTTTGAACGATCCCAACCGCGACCGTTTCGTGCTTTCCAAGGGCCACGCCGCGCCGGCACTTTATGCCATTGCCGCCCATCACGGATTTTGCGACGCGCGGGCTGCGCTCTCGTTGCGCAAGCTCGGCAGTCCGTTTCAAGGGCACCCGCATGTCGGCGACCTGCCCTTCGTCGAGACCAGCACGGGCTCGCTCGGCCAGGGATTTTCGGTCGCGCTGGGCATGGCGATGGGAATGAAATTGCAGCGGAGCTCGGCGCGCGCCTACACGCTTCTGGGCGACGGAGAATTGCAGGAAGGCGAAGTGTGGGAAGCCGCTATGTGCGCAGCCCATCACAAGCTCGACAATCTTTGCGCGATCGTCGACTACAACAAGCTGCAGAGCGATGCCCGCAACGACGCCATCATGCGGCTGGAACCGCTCGCCGCGAAATGGCAGGCGTTCGGCTGGGCCGTGACCGAGATCGACGGCCACGACATCGATCAGATCCTGTTCGCCCTGCACTGGGCGCGGACGGGCGAAACGCCGGCCGTCATCATCGCGCACACGACAAAAGGCAAGGGCGTCGCCTACATGGAAGACGTGCCGCACTGGCACGGCAGCGTAAAGCTGACCCGCGAGCAGGCCGAGCAGGCGCTTCAATCGCTCGGCGCCGGGGCAAGCGAGATCGAGGAGCTCCTGAATGTCGGCAGCTGCTGAAGCGCCCGCACTCATCGGATCGAGCGGCGATTCGCTGCGGGAATCCTTCGGCAAGGCGCTTGCCGGATTGGCCGCGGATTTCCCGAAGCTCGTGGTGCTCGATGCCGACATCGCAGGCGGTACCGGCGTGCACCATTTTCGCAAGCGCTGGCCGGAAAGATTTCTGCAATTCGGCATTGCCGAGCAGAACATGATGGCCGCAGCCGGCGGACTTTCCGCCGTCGGGCTTCTGCCCGTGGTGACAACTTTTGCGGTATTCTGCCTGCGGGCGATCGAGCAGGCCCGTCTTTCGATCGCCTATGCGCGCCGCAATGCCAAGATCGTTGCGAGCCATCCCGGCCTCGACGTGGGTCCGGACGGCGGTTCCGCCCAGGCGCTGGAAGACATCGCCGCGTTTCGCGCCATTCCCGGCATGACGGTGATCTCGCCCGCCGATCCGATCGAAACGGCGCTTGCGACACGTGCCATTCTGGAATTCGACGGTCCCGTCTACATGCGCACGGGGCGCAGTCCGGCGCGCCGCGTATTCGGATCCGACCACCGCTTTGAAATCGGGCGCGGACAGATCGTGCGCGACGGCTGCGACGTGACGATCGTCGCCTGCGGCGTCGAGCTCGCGCGGGCGCTCGATGCCGCCGACATGCTGCAGAAGGAATCGATTTCCGTCCGCGTCGTCAACATGCCCACCATCAAGCCGATCGACGGCGTGTTGCTCGCGCGCTGTGCCCAAGAGACCGGCGCCATCGTCACCGCCGAGGATCATAATATCCACGGCGGTCTGGGCGGCGCCGTTGCCGAAGCGCTGGCGGCGACGCGGCCGTGTCCCGTGGAGTTCGTCGGCGTCAAAGACACGTTCGGCGCTTCGGGAGAGCCCGAGGAACTGGCAACCGCTTTCGGCATCGATGCCGGCCATATTGCAAATGCGGTCCGCTGCGTCCTGTCGCGCAAGGCCGGAACGTGAGCCGCTTCGATCTGACCGGAAGAACGGCGTTCGTCACGGGCGGCAGTCGCGGCATCGGCCGGGCGATTGCCGAAGAGCTGGCGGCGGCGGGTGCGGATGTCGCCCTCTCCTATCGGGAACGTGCCGGCGACGCTGCGTCTGCATGCGCCGCCATCGAGAAGCACGGCCGCAGAGCGCTGGCCCTGCGCGTGGACGTGACGGATCGCACCAGCATCGTTTCGGCGGCCGAAGAGGCGAATGCGCAGCTGGGCCCCATCTCGATTCTCGTGAACAATGCAGGCATCAACAGGCCGACGGACTTCGACAGGATCGAAGAACAGGACTGGGACGATATTCTCGCAACGAACCTCAAGGGCCCGTTCCTCTGCGCCCAGGTACTGTTGCCCTATCTGGCGAAGTCGGGCGGCGGCAGCATCGTTCACATCGGTTCGGTGAGCGGACAGTACGGCGGTCCCCGTACCGCGCATTATGCGGCTTCGAAGGCAGGTCTGATTTCGCTGGCACAGGTCGTCGCGCGCTTCGGCGCCGCGCACGGTGTGCGCTCGAACACGGTGGCGGCGGGAATTATCGCATCGGACATGGCGGCCTCCGCCATTTCCGCGCCGTCGGTGCAGAAATCGATCGACTCGATTCTCCTCAAGCGCCTGGGCAGCCCGCGCGAGGTCGCCGATGCAGTCGTGTTCCTGGCCAGCGATGCAGCCTCCTACATCACGGCGCAGACCATCAACGTAAACGGCGGGCTCTACTTCTGATGGCGAAAACCCTGCTGATCGTTTCGGGCGGCATCGAGGCGGTGGATGCCGCCAGACGTGCGAAGGAAATGGGCCTCTATGTGGTCGTTTCGGATCGCGACCCGGAAGCGCCGGGTTTCGCATTCGCCGATTCCTGCCTGATCGCCGACGTCTATGGCAGCGACGAGACCGCGGCCGCCGCCGAACGATACAACCGCAAGATCAGAAAGATCGATGGCGTCATCTGCGTGGCGGCCGATGCACCCATGACGGTAGCCGCCGTATGCGGAAAACTCGGCCTGCCCGGAATCGCGCGCGACAGCGCCCGTCTGGCATCCGACAAGCTCGCGATGAAGGAACGCTTCCGCGAAGCAGGCGTGCCGGTTCCCTGGTTCGCCGCAGTCGATACGCCGCAGGCGCTGGCGCGCATTGCCGTCGAGCGCGGCAACGATCTCGTCATCAAGCCGGTCGACAGCCGCGGCAGCCGCGGTGTGCAACGGATCGCCAAGGTGCAGGATCTCAATCGCGCGTTCATGCTTGCGAGATCGCATTCGCCGACCGACCGCGTGATGGTCGAGGCGTATGTTTCCGGTCCGCAGGTCTCGACGGAATCCATCGTCGTGGACGGCAATTGCTACACGCCGGTTCTCTCCGACCGCAACTACGAATTTCTCGACCGTTTTGCGCCGTTCTTCATCGAGAACGGCGGCGAGCTGCCAAGCAGGCTCGATCCCGAAATTCAAGACAAGATCAGAGCCGTGGTGGCCCAGGCCGCAGCGGCCCTCGGAATTCGCAACGGAACCGTCAAAGGCGATATCGTCGTCCGCGATGGCAAGGTGCTGGTCATCGAAATGGCTGCACGCCTTTCGGGCGGATATTTCTGCACCAAGGAAATCCCGCTTGCGTCGGGCGTCGATTTCGTCGGCGCTGCGATCCAGGTCGCGTTGGGCGAGACCGTCGAACCGAGCGTGCTGTCGCCGCACCGCTCGACGCCGGTGGTGCAGCGCTATGCGTTTCCCGCGCCCGGCCGGATCGTGTCGATCCGCGGCGTCGAGGAGGCGCGCGCGCTTCCCGGCGTGACCGACGTGATCGTGACGGCGAAACCGGGCGACGTCATTCCTCCGGCCGGCGACAAGCGGCCGTCCGCGGCGATGGTCCTTGCCACCGCGGACACACATGCAGACGCGCTTGAGGCCGCGAACCGCGCCGTCGAGAGGCTGCGGATCGAGACCGCATGAACGCGCCGCTGTTCAGTCACGATGCGGCGTTTCTGCAGCGCGATCTCAACCTGTTCGCCGTTTTCCACCTCAACCTCGCCTTTTCGTCTATCGAGGAGGAAAGCCGCAGCGAGGTCATCGCCCGGTGTTACTGGCCGTTGCTCGAGTTCGCTTCGTCGCACGGGCCGATCGGCGTGGAAGCGACCGGCTTCACGCTCGAGGAAATCGCCCGCCTGGATCCCGAGTGGTGCGGCAGGGCGCGGGCACTGATCGCGCACGGCCGCATTGAACTCATCGGATCGGGACACGCGCAGCTCATCGGCCCATTGGTGCCGGCGCGCGTGAGCGAAGCAAATCTTGCCATCGGCAATCGCATCTACCGGGAAATCCTCGATGCACGCCCGCAGATCGCGCTCGTCAACGAGCAGGCCTATTCCGCGGGACTGGTCGGAATCTATCTGGACGCAGGCTATCGCGCGATCCTGATGGATTGGGACAATCCTGCCGCACATCATCCGGAATGGCCGCACGAAACACGCCACTTGCCGCAGCGCGCCGTAGGCTCCGATGGACGCAGCATTGCCGTGTTGTGGACCAGCACGGTGGCGTTTCAGAAGCTGCAGCGTTTCGTCCATGGCGACATTTCGATCGAGACGTATCGCGATTATGTGCTGGCCAGGCGCGGCGAGAGCGCGCGTGCATTATGTCTTTATGCCAACGATGCGGAGATTTTCGATTTTCGGCCCGGCCGCTATCACACGGAAGAGCGACTGTCCGGCTGTTCCGAATGGCACCGCATGGCCGAAGCGTTCACGGCTCTGAAACGCGAGCAAGACCTCAAACTGGTGCCGCCCGGCGCCGCCCTTGGGCTTGCCGGATGCAACGGTGCCGACCGCCTGCTGCGACTGGAATCGCCGGCGTGCCCGGTGCCGGTGAAGAAGCAGCGGAAATACAATCTCGCGCGCTGGGCGGTGACCGGCCGCGACGACCTTGCCATCAACGCGGCTTGCGAACGCATCTATCGCGCGCTTTGCGCCGAGGATGCCGGCGAGGCCGACTGGAAGGAACTCTGCTATCTCTTGTCGAGCGATTTCCGCACGCACGTGACGGAGAAGCGATGGAAGGACTATTGCGAGCGGCTGCGAGCTGCCGAACAGCGATGGGGAACGGCGATCCTGCCTTCGACCCATCATGCGATCGCTTCGACCAATGCTCGAGTAAGCAATGACCATCTCGCGTTGCACAACCTGGGTGGCCCGCCTTCGCGGGGCATGACACCTAGGGAAGTGGAACAAGAACCTTATCGGCGCATCACCGACCGCTACATCGATATCGCAACGCCTGCGCTGCGCATCCGACTGGATCGCCGGCGCGGGCTGGCCATCGACAGCCTCCACTTTGCAAGCCAGAAGGCCCCCGTGGTCGGCGGTCTGCCGCACGGACATTTCGACGACATTTCCCTGCAGGCAGATTGGTACACCGGCGACTGCGTTTTCGAAGGGCCCGGCGAGCATAAGGTAACGGATCTGGAATGGTGCGACGCGTTCCTCAGCGAGGAGCCGGAGCAGATCGTCGTCACGGCCAGGATCAACACGCCCAAAGGCGTGATCGAGAAGACCGTGCTGCTCGGCGTGCGCGATTCGCGGGTCTCGGTCGAATTGACGTTTCATTGGAACGATTGGGGCCGGGGGAGCCTGCGGGTCGGCCATATCACCCTGCTCCCCGAGGCCTTCGATTGGACCCGGCTTGCGCTTGTTACGCACAACGGCGGTAAGGAATGCGAAACCTTCCTCCTCGCCGGTGCCGAGGTGGCGCATGGCGCGCCGGTATCGTTTCTGGTGTCCTCGTCCTTCGGCATCGGCATGACCGAGGGTTGGGCCGAGCTCGGCGACGACAAGACCCGCGTCCGCATTGAAGTCGACCGCGCTGCCGCGCCGCTACTGGGGCTTCTGACGCATGCACGGGTGGGCGGCAGCCTCTTCTGCCAGCTGGCGCTCTCGGCGCTCGAACTGGACGAGACGCGCAAGCCCGCCCCCTACGACGAAGGCCCGAGGCGCATAAGATTTTCGCTGCGCCCGGTCGTGCCGGCAGCAGAAAATTAACGACGTTCTGCAACCCTTTGGTATTGGAACGGAAGGGGTTGTCCCCAAATGGCGCAACGCGCTCAGAAAATTTTCCTGCACGACGCGGCGGAAGAGCCGGTCATTCGCGATTTCACGCAGCCATGGCTCGACCTGAATG
>Ga0335085_10013348_pt1 | contig 12049 bp, 8 predicted proteins | sample Lox_Sample_45_FD_206712 | JGI IMG/M metagenome (GOLD analysis project Ga0335085, IMG submission 206712) | Soil microbial communities from Loxahatchee National Wildlife Refuge, Florida, United States - Lox_Sample_4.5 | ecosystem: Environmental > Terrestrial > Soil > Wetlands | place: USA: Florida...
GGGCGCCGCAGATGTCCGCCACGGTCCCTACGGGCGCGGTCAGCAGGCGCTGGCGCATCTGCGACATTTCCCGCGCGATCATGCCGCTCAGGTTGTTGATCACGGACATCTTGGCCGCCCGGCTCGATTCGAGCTCGGCCACGATGCTCCGGGTCTTGGACGTGATCCGTAACAGCTCCTGGATCTCGTCGGCCTTCCGCTGCTGATTGGCGCTGAGCTTGACGCCGGCCATCGTGAGCCCCTCTCCGAGGTCAGGCCTGAATAGTAGCCGGGACCGGCGCCTGCTGGTGCTCCCGGTTGACGAGGAGCAGGGCCACGGCGAGGATGGCGGCCGATCCGACGAAGGGGATCCAGTGTCCGAAGGCCTGGTAGACCGCCGTGGCGCCGATGGGGCCGATGATGCTGACGATCCCCCGCAGCGTCTGCTGGGCCCCCATCACCTGTCCCATCTCGGACCGCTCCGTGCGCTGGCTCACGAGCGACGTCGTGGCGGGGAACAGGAGCGCGTTCCCGGCGGGTACCACCATCAGACAGAGGACGAACAGCGGCAGTACGCTCGGGAGGGGCATGATGGCCAGTCCGATGCACGCCAGCGCCGCTCCGAGACGCATGGTGCGCACTTCCCCGAGCCGCGAGTTGATCCACCCGACCGGCGCCGTGCGCATCACGACCCCCACCACCCCGAACACGACGAAGACGTTGCCGATTCCCCGCTCCGTGACGCCGAAGGTGTCCTTCAGGTAGAGGGCCAGCACGCCGATGAGGCCGTTGAGGGCGAGCATCCCCACTACGTAGATCCAGATCACCCGCGGCGCCGGGCGCCCCGGATGGCGCACGATCTCCCACAGCGTGTCCCGGACGGAGCGCGGCCGCTTGTTCCGGGCCTGCGACTCCGCGGAGTACCGGTGACGCGATTCCGGCAGCCACTTCCAGGCGCAGAACGCGTTGATGAACACCAGCGTCGCGGCGGCGATCCCCGGGGCCGACGGTCCGATGCGGGTCGCGAGCGACCCGAGCGGAGGGCCGATGATGACGCCGAGGGACGTGCCGGCGGAGACCCAGCCCAACGCCTTGGCGCGCTCCGACGGCTCCATCGAATCGGCCACGTACGCCTGCGCCACTCCCGTGGTCCCGCCGCCCAGGCCCTGGACCAGCCGGGACACGAAGAGCACGGTGAGGGACGTCGCGAATCCGAAAAACAGGTACGCGATGCCGGCCGCCACCAGGCCGACGATCAGCGCGGGGCGCCGCCCGTAGCGGTCGGAGATCCGGCCCCAGAGCGGCGACGACACGAGCTGGGCCATCGCGAAGGCGCTGATCAGCCAGCCGACCATCCACTCCTGGGCGTGGAACCGGAGGGCATAGTACGGCATCAGCGGCGCCACGATCATCAGGCCGACCATGTCGACGAAGCACACGGCGATCAGGACGATGAGACGCTTGACCGAGGGACTCAGGTTCACCGGCGGACTCCGATTGCGAGGACCACGGCACTGACCACCATCAGCACCACTCCGAACGCCGCCGCCACGCCCAGCTCGTTCAGGCGCAGGGACGAGAGAATCTCCATCGAAATCGGCCGCGTGTCGTACGTGTAGAGCACGATCGACGTCACGAAGTCCCCCAGGGCCGCGACGAACGCCAGGCTCGCCCCGGCGGCCACCGCGGGCGACAGCAGCGGCAGGCTCACCCGCCGGAAGCTCGCCCAGCGTCCGGCCCCGAGACTCGCCGCCGCCTCGTCGAGCGCGGGATCGAGCTGCCGGTAGCCCGCCAGGATGGCCCGGCCGGTCAACGGCACGTTCCGCACCAGGTAGGCGAGGGGCAGGATCACGGCGGTGCCCACCAGCACCCAGCGGGCCGCGAGCGGCCGGGACACGCTGAAGGCCGTGGCCAGCGCGATGGCGAAGACGGTTCCGGGCAATGCCCACGGAAGCGCCACCAGCGCTTCGATGGCGCGGGCCAGCCGGGCCCGGCGCCGCACCACCAGCCATCCCGCCGCGAGCGCCAGGGCCACCGCCCCGGCCGTGCTCGCCGCCGCCATCCACAACGAGTTCACCAGCGGCTCGAGCCGCGCCGGCTCGGCCAGCAGCCGCCGATAGTTGTCGAGATTGAGCACCGGAGGGAAGGCCTCCGTCGTCCAGGTCGCGTAGGGGACGAGGGAAACGAGAATCAGGGTCAGGTGCGGCAGCAGGAGCACGGCAGCCAGCACCCACCCGGCCCCCGCCGCGGCGGCCCGCGCCGCCCGGGATCGGATCACCCGCCGCCGCGGCGCCGCGCCCTTGCCGAGCGCGTAGAGGGCCCCGTCGCCCTCGGTCCGGCGCAGCAGCGCGAGCGCGACGAGGGCGAGGAGCGCCAGCGTCACCGTCTCGACCATCGCCAGCGCGTCCTCCCCGTTCAGCCGGGAGGCCACGATCTGGGTGGGCATCACCCGGAACCCACCGCCGAAGACGTACGGCGCGCTGAACGATCCCAGCGCCGTCATGAAGGTGAGCAGGGTCGCGCCGGCGAGCGACGGCCGCAGCAAGGGGAGCACGACCCGGGTCAGCGTGCGCCACCGCCCCGCCCCGAGCGCGTGCGCGGCCTCGATGGTGGCCGCGTCGAGCCGGGCCAGGCCGGCCCGCGCGAACAGGTAGAAATAGACGTACATCGAATAGGCGTGGACCAGGAGAATCCCGCCCGCTCCCTGGAGCCGCCACGGCGCTTCCCGAAGCCCGAACACGTACTGCGCCGCCCGCGCCACGAAACCTGATTCGCCGTACAGGAAGAGAAAGGCGATCACGCCCACGAGCGGCGGCAGCACGGCCGGCAGCGCGATCAGCGAGCCCAGGAGCTTGCGCCCCGGGAAGTCGAACCACTCGAAGAGGAAGGCCAGGGGGACGCCGATGGCCGCCGCGAGGATCACGCTGACCACCGAGATCCAGCAGCTCCCCCACAGGGCGCTCCATTCGGAGCCCCGCGTCACGAAGGCGCGGATCGCGTCGACGTGGGCCGCGTCCGCCGCGACGATCAGCAGCGGGTACAGCGCGAGCCACGCGAGCAGCAGCGTGAGCAGGAGTCCCAGGGGCCGGCGGCGGGTCACCGGTCCTCCGGGAACGTGGTCGCCCGCCCCGCGGCGAGCGACACCCGGTCTCCCACCGCCGCGGCCCCGGGGTCGGCCAGGACCTCGAGCCGGACGCCGCCGGCCAGCTCCACCGAGAGGTAGGCGTGGGCACCGGTGAACCGCCGCTCCCGCACCACACCCGCGACGCCGCGGTCCGTCAGCCGGAGCTGCTCCGGCCGCACCACCAAAATCGCCCCCGGCGTCCCGCCGAACGCGGCGGCCTCCGCGCCCCGGAGCACGTTGGCGCGGCCCACGAAGGTCGCCACGAAGAGGCTGGCGGGAGCGTCGTAGACGGCGTCGGGCGTGCCGACCTGCTCCAGCCTTCCCGCGGCGAGCACCGCCACCCGGTCCCCCAGGTCGAACGCCTCTTCCTGCTCGTGGGTCACGAACACGGTCGTGATGCCCACGCGGCCGATCACCTCGCGGAGCTCGCGCCGGGTCCGCTCGCGGAGGGAGGGATCGAGGTTCGAGAGCGGCTCGTCCAGGAGCAGGACCCGCGGATGCGGCGCGAGCGCCCGGGCCAGCGCCACCCGCTGCTGCTGTCCCCCCGACAGCTCCTGCACCTTCCGCCGCTCGAACCCGGCCAGATCCACGAGCCCGAGCGCCTCGGCCACCTGGGCGTCCCGGCCGGCGGCCGGGGGGAGGCCGAAGGCCACATTGCCGCCGACGTCGAGGTGCGGAAAAAGCGCGTAGTGCTGGAAGACCATTCCGAAGCGCCGGGTGGCCGGGGGCACGCCGGTGACGTCCTCGCCGTCCACCCGGACCCGGCCGCCGTCCGGCGTTTCGAATCCGGCGAGCATCCGCAGGAGGGTGGTCTTGCCGCTCCCCGACGGCCCCAGCAGCGCCAGGATCTCCCCGCGCTCGATGCCGAGCGAGACGGGGCCCACGACCGCCGCATCGCTGAAGCGCACCCGGAGCTCTTCGAGACTCAGGAAGCTCACCGGCTTCCGCCCGTGCCCCGCACCCGCTCCTCCCAGTAGCGCATCCAGTCCGCGCCGTGGGCGGCCATCAGGTCCCAATCCACGTCGGCCGGCACCATCTTCGCCTTTACCTCGCGCGCCCAGTCCGGGAGTGAATCCAGGGGCAGGTCCTGACGGGCGGGGAGCCGGTACGCCTCCCGGGCGGCCAGGAGTTGCGCCTCGGGCGAGCCGATCCACTCTTCCCACGCCCGCGCCGCGGCTTCGTGACGAGCGCCCCTGACGACGCCAATGGCGTCTTCGATCACGGGCGTGCCGCTCTTCGGGAACACGTAGCCCAGCTGCATCCCGTCCCGCCGGTTGAGCAGGATGTCGGGCAGGTCCCAGATGGTGACCAGACCTTCCTGGCGGACGATCTTCTGGTCGAGGATGGTTTCGTTGAGGGTGTATTCACGCGTTTGCGCGTCGAGCCGGCGGAGCCAGGAGAACCCCGCCCCCGTGTCTCCGCTCTGCTTCAAGCCCCGCTCGATGATCAGGCCCCACACCGCCCGCATCGTCCCGGACGCGAGCGGATCCCGGATGATGACCTTCCCCTTCCATTTGGGGTCGAGCAGGTCGTCCCAGTCCTGGGGCGCCTGGGCGGGGGTCAGCGCCTGTTCGGCGTATACGATCACCGCCGGAGTCTCGTACGCCGCGAAATACAAATCGCCGGGGCCGCGGCCGTGGGGAGCGATCGCGCCGGCCCAGGAGGGGCGGAAGGGCTCGAGCAAGGAGTCCCGGACCCCGCGCGCGAAGATCGTGGCCGGTCCGCCGAACCAGACGTCGGCCTGCGGATTCGCGCGCTCCGACCGCACCCGGTCGTAGACCTCCTGCGACCCCATGTCGAGCCAGTGCACGGCGATGTCGGGATGCAGCTGCTCGAACCGGCGCTGCAGCAGGGTGAGGAGATCGCGGCCGTGAGGAGAATAGATGATGAGGGGGGTTCGGCCCCCTCCCGTGCAGCCGAGCAAGACCGCCAACAGGGCGGCGATCAACGACCGGGAGCCGTACGCCGGGAGCCGTCCGCTCCGTGGCGATACAAGACTCGGTAACCTCGCGGAGTGAGCGGCTCCCGGCTCCCGGCTCACGGCGTGTGGTTCGGCTTCAGGGCCAGGAGATTGGCGAAGAGCCGATAGGCTCCCACGACGCCGGCGGGAAGCTCCCGGAAGAAGGCCAGCCCGGTGTACACGTAGGTCCCCCGGCCCAGCGGCGCGATCAAGAGGCCGCCCGCGAGGGGCGGGTCCCCCGGGTCGTGCATGCTGATCACGGGGTGGTAGGTGGAATCCCAGTCGTGGGCGAAGTAGAGACCGCGATCCTGCACCCACCCCTGCCAGTCGGCCGGGCCGATGAGATTGGGCGTCCGCAGCACCGGGGCCGCCGTGTCGAGCACCGTGACGGCCGCGGTCTCGTCCGTCACCCGGTCGTGGGGAGAGGCGATGCTCATCCGGTACGGCGCGAAGCCCCCCCGGATGAACGGGTACTGCTGGTACTGCACCACGACCAGGCCGCCCGCCCGGGCGTAGTCGAGCAGGCGTCCGTTGTTGGCCACGAGCGCGGGATCGGTCTCGTAGGCGCGGCTGCCGATCACGATGGCGTCGTACCGCGACAGGTCGCCCTTGGCGAGCGTGTCCGCGGTGAGCAGGTCGATCGGCAGCCCCACCGCCGCGAGGGCTTCGGGCACCCGGTCGGACGCGCCCCGCACGTACCCGATGCGCGACAGCGCGGGCAGCGCGATGGGCGCCACCCGGATCTCCGCCACCGACGGATGCACCGTGGCGCGGGGCCGGATGTGCGGGTAGTCGATCACGGACAGCGCGCCGTCGCTGGTCACGCCGCCCGCCCCGAGCAGGCTGGCGCGCAGCTGAAACGCGCCGGCCCCGGTGCCGGCGGGCAGCTCCACCGTGAAGGTCCAGCTCTTGGTCTCGTCCTCCCGGGCGAAGGAGAGCGACTCCGCCGGGACCGGGGCCCAGCCCGCCGGCACGGCGATCTCGAGCCGCCCCACGGCCGGACCGCGGGACCGGTTGGTCACCTGGACGGTGAAGCGCCGCGCTCCGCCCGCCCCCGCCGCCGCCGCCGGCCACACCACGAGGCCCGGCGTGATGGTCACGTCGAACGGCTCGGTCACGAAGAGCGGACGGCGAACCTCGCCTCGGGTCGGGTCGCGGTACCGGTACACCACCTCGCGGGTCACCGTCACGGGAGCGCCGTCGATCACGAGCCGGACCCGCAGCCGCACCGGAGGCGGCGCGAACGGGAGCCCGCGGACGTCGGGCGGCACGCCGGACCAGTCGTAGAGGGCGCCCGCGAGCGGCCGCTCGAGGAAGTAGGGCTCCGTCCGGGGCGCGTCGACCGGCACGTGAAGTGCGAAGTGTCGCTGCGTCACCGTACCCGGTGCCGCGCTCCCCGCCCCCGTCTCCATCGCTTCCACGGTCCACCCGGCCGGCACCAGGAGCTCGACCCCGGTCAGCCGTACGGAGTCGTCGCCGGCGTTCCAGAGATCCGCCTCCACCTGCAGGCGCTGGCCGCGGATCACGATGTCGTCGTCGGCCAGGCCGTCCACCACCACTCCCGCGGCGCGGCTGAGGGCGTCTTCGGTGATGGCGCGCTGGGCCGTGTCGGCGGGCGCGAGCGTTTGGAGGGCGCGGGCCAGAATCGGCGCGACGGCGCCGGGATCGAAGGGGTTGAGGCGGCGCCGGGCCGAATCGACCAGCGTCACGAACGCGCTCTCGCCGTGCAGCGTGGTGTCCACGCCCGCGAAGAAGGCGTCGGGCGCGGGGGCCGGACCGGCCCGCATCCCGACCAGCTGCAACCGGATCTCGCTCGGCCCCGGGCGCTGGAGCTGGCCCATGTCCTGGGACCGATGCTGGCTCCGGCCCGCCATCGCGATCTGGTAGTACGACTGGCCCACGAGCGGGTCGATGCCCCCGGCCGGGATGCGCAGGGTGGCGGCGGCGGTGTCGAAGAAGGACGACCGGTAGAACTTGACCGGTCCCCAGGAGGAGTCCTTGAGGACCTCGAAGGCCTGGCGGGCGACCTGCCCGGCGACCTGATGCTGCCCGTGCCCGTCGCGCGGCGTGCCCGTGAAGATCGAGACGATGACCTGGGGCCGGAAGCGCCGGATGATGTCGAGGACGTCCTCGAGCATCGAGTCGCGGGGCCAGAACCGGAACGCCTCATCCGCATTCTTGGAGAAGCCGAAGTCGTAGGCCCGGGTGAAGAATTGGCGGGCGCCGTCGAGCCGGCGGGCCGCCAGGAGCTCCTCGGAGCGGATGATGCCGAGCTCGGGGCCGAGCTCTTCGCCGATGACGTTCTGCCCCCCCTCGCCGCGGGACAGCGAGAGGTAGGCGGCGTCGGCGCCGAGGCCGCGTGACAGGTAGGCGAGGAGCTGCGTGTCTTCGTCGTCCGGGTGCGCGCCGATCACCAGGACCCGCTTGGTGGCGCCCAGGCGCCGGAGGTCGTCGGCCAGCGCCGCGACCCCTCCGGTGCCGGCCGGGGCGAACTGCGCCCGGGCCCGGGGGGCGACGACGATGGAGAGCAGGACACCGCACCACAGGGCAGGTCGCGTCATGAAATGAAGATATCCTCGGTATTCCTTCATAACGAAGGAGCCGGACTGGGGTTCCGGGAAACGGGCGTGCGGCGGGGGCGAATCTCCCCCCCGCCCCAAGCCTGTCAAGCCGTACTAGATTGCTGCGTATGACCGCCGCGACCGCGCCCAAGGGCACCGTGTCCGCCGCCGAGGCCCGCGACGTCGCCGAAGCCGCCCGCGAGACGGAGTGGAGCGGCCGGGGCTTCGTCCGCGATCTCTTTCTCGGCTCCCTGCAGATGGACCTCATCCATCCCTACCCGGTGTCATCCCCGGACGAGGAGAAGCGGGCCAAACCGTTCCTCGACGCCCTGGAGCGGCTCCTGAAGGACAAGGTGGACGCCGACAAGATCGACCGCGAGGGCGAGATTCCGCCCGCGGTCATCGAGGGCCTGCGCCAGATGGGAGCCTTCGGGATCAAGATCCCGCGCGAGTACGGCGGGCTGGGACTCTCCCAGCTCTCGTACATGAAAGCGATGGAGCTGGTGTCGACCGTGGACGGGTCGGTCACCGCTCTCCTCTCGGCCCATCAGTCCATCGGGGTGCCCCAGCCCCTGAAAATGTTCGGCACCGACGAGCAGAAAAAGGCGTTCCTGCCCCGCCTCGCGAAAGGCGCGATCTCGGCCTTCGCGCTGACGGAGCCGAACGTGGGCTCCGACCCGGCGAACGTGGAGACCCGCGCCGAGCGGTCCGAGGACGGCGAGGCGTGGATCCTGAACGGCGAGAAGATGTGGTGCACCAACGGCACCATCGCCGAGCTCATGGTCGTGATGGCCCGGACGCCCTCCCGGATGGTGAACGGGAAGGAGAAGCGGCAGATCACCGCCTTCATCGTGGAGGCGGACGCGCCGGGCGTCACGGTCGAGCACCGCTGCCATTTCATGGGGTTGCGGGCGCTCTACAACGGCGTGATCAAGTTCACGAACGTCCGGGTCCCGAAGGAGAACGTGCTGTGGGGCGAGGGCAAGGGCCTGAAACTCGCCCTCACGACCCTGAACACCGGACGCCTGACGCTCCCCATTTCCGCGGTGGCCGTGGGCAAGCGCTGCCTCGAGATCTCGCGGCAGTGGGCAAACGAGCGGGTGCAATGGGGACTGCCGATCGGCAAGCACGACGCCATCGCCCAGAAGATCGGCACCATGGCCGCGAACACGTTCGCGATGGAGTCGGTGGCCGAGCTCTGCGGGGCGATGGCGGACCGGGGCGGCTACGACATCCGGCTCGAAGCCGCCATCGCCAAGCTCTACAACTCCGAGGCGGGCTGGCGGATCATCGACGACACGGTGCAGATCCGGGGCGGGCGGGGCTACGAGACCGCGGACTCGCTGAAGGCCCGCGGCGAAGCCCCGATCCCGGTGGAGCGGGTGATGCGGGACTTCCGCATCAACCTGATCTTCGAGGGCTCGAGCGAGATCATGCACCTCTTCATCGCCCGGGAGGCGGTGGACAAGCACCTGCAGACCGCCGGAGACGTCGTGATGCCCGGAAAATCCCTCGGCGAGCGCCTGAGGGGACTGTGGCGGTCGGCGTTGTTCTACGGCTGGTGGTACCCCACCCGCTGGCTGGGCTGGAGCGGCTGGCCCAAGTACGGGGAGTTCGGCCCGCTGGCGAAGCACGTGCGCTTCGTGGACCGCGCCTCGCGGCGCCTGGCGCGCGGCGTCTTCCATTCGATGATCCGGTTCGGGCCGAAACTCGAACAGCGCCAGTCGGTGCTGTTCCGGCTCGTGGACGTGGGCGCGGAGCTGTTCGCCATGGCGGCGGCCTGCGCGCGGGTGCGGATGCTCCTCAAGAAAGATCCGGCCTCCGGGATGCGGGCGCAAAAGCTCGCGGATCTCTTCTGCCGGCAGGCCCGGGAGCGGGTCCGCATCAAGTTCCAGGAACTGTGGAATGCGGCCGACGTGCCGACATACCGGACGGCGCAGGAAGTGCTCAAGGGGGAGCACTTGTGGCTGGAAAAAGGGCTCGTCTGAGTCGTGAGGCGGTTAGACGGTTAGGCGGTTAGAAAAAGCGAACACCCCGTGGAGGATTCTCTCCATGGGGTGTTTTCACTAACCGCCTAACCGCCCGACAACTAACCGACCATCACGCTGCCTGGTGCGCGATCATGATGCTCTTGAGGCGCTCGGGACTGTCTCCCGTGGCATCTCCGTACGGCGACGGGTGCCCCGTCTCGTCCGCCACGATGCTCGGGCAGATGAACTCGTACTGGCGGGCGCGGATGCGGGCGGCCGCGATCTCGGTCGCGACGGGCGTCGCGATGGCGACCTTGGGCGCGCCCAGCTGTTCCACGGCCTTGGCGGCCGCCAGGACCTTCCAGGGATAGATGACCTGGCCGTCCACGATGACGGCGGGCCCCCCCTTCACCGACTTGACCGGCCGCTGCGTCCGATAGAGCACAAGATCCTGACGCACCCGGGCCCGGGACTCTTCGATGGCGCCCTGGAGACGTTCCAGAAGGTTCATCCCGGGCTGGAAATCGGGATCCATCTCGGCCGGGGCCGACTCGGCCATCGCGCCGACGGGGGCAAGGCTCGAGCCCAGCTTGATGAACGAGGCCACGATGACGTCGAACTGCGCCCCCATCGCCTTGGCGGCGTTGGCGGCGATCTCGACCCCTTCCGGGGTCACGCCGAGGAGCAGGCAGATGCGGTAGCCCCGCGCCGCGAGCTGCTGGCCGAGCAGCGCGCCGGCGCCGGATTTGGTGGGATAGAGGCTGGGCCGGGGAGTCGCGGTCACGGGCCGAAGATACGAAAAACCGCCATTCTGAAAAGAGGGAGGCCCCGGTTATCTTTCGGCCAGCCACCCCTCACCCCAGGACACGCTGTGCCGACCAACTCGCTGACCGTCACCGACAACCGCACCGGGAAGCTGTACGAGCTGCCCATCCAGGACGGCATGATCCGGGCCGCCGACCTCCGCCAGATCCGCTCTTCGGCGGAGGATTTCGGCCTGATGAGCTACGACCCGGCCTACATGAACACCGCCGAATGCCGGAGCGCCATCACCTACATCGACGGCGACCGGGGGATCCTGCGGTACCGGGGCTATCCCATCGACCAGCTGGCCGAGAAGAGCTCCTTCCTCGAAACCGCGTACCTCCTGCTCCAGGGGGAGCTGCCGTCGAAGTCGGAGCTGGACAGCTGGGTCCACAACGTGGTGCACCACACCATCATCCACGAGAACATCAAGAAGTTCATCGACGGCTTCCATCACGACGCGCATCCGATGGGCGTGTTCGTCTCCACCGTGGCGGCGCTCTCGACCTTTTATCCCGAAGCGAAGCACATCGACGACGAGACCTCGCGCCGCAATCAGATTTTCCGCCTGATCGCCAAGACGCCGACCCTGGCCGCCTTCGCGCACCGCCACAACGTCGGGATGCCGTACGCCTATCCCGACAACGACCTGAGTTACACCGGGAATTTGCTGAACATGATGTTCAAGGCGACCGAGGTGAAATACGTCCCGAACCCGGTGCTGGAGCGGGCGATGGACGTGCTCTTCATCCTCCACGCCGATCACGAGCAGAACTGCTCGACCGCCGTGATGCGGGCCATCGGCTCGTCGCACGCCGACCCCTACTCCGCGATGGCGGGCGCGGCGGCGGCCCTCTACGGCCCCCTGCACGGCGGCGCCAACGAGCAGGTGCTCCGGATGCTGCGGGAGATCGGCGACAAGTCGAAGGTGCCGGCGTACATCGCGCGGGTGAAGAAGGGCGAGGTGAAGCTGATGGGCTTCGGGCACCGGGTGTACAAGAACTACGACCCGCGCGCGAAGTACATCAAGCAGACCGCCGACCAGGTGTTCGAGGCCACGGGGAAGAATCCCCTGATCGACCTCGCGCTGGAGCTCGAGCGCATCGCCCTGCAGGACGACTATTTCGTGACCCGCAAGCTCTACCCCAACGTGGACTTCTACTCGGGAATCATCTACGAGGCGATGAAGTTTCCGGTGGACATGTTCCCGGTGCTCTTCGCCATCGGCCGGACGCCCGGATGGCTGGCCCAGTGGCAGGAGATGCTGCTGGACAAGGAGCAGAAGATCGCCCGGCCGCGCCAGGATTACATCGGGGCGCCGGAACGGCAGTACGTGCCGATCAACCAACGCTAGACGTCGAGGAGAGGCGTTCGGCTACGCTTCTCCTCGACGCCCGTTTCGCCGCCTATCGGCGCCTGCGCCCGCCCGCCCGCATCCCCACCGACCGGGCCGGCTTGGCGGCGACCGCATGGATCGGCTTCGGCTGGAGCGGCGGGACCGAGGGCTCGAAGCCCGGGATCACCTCCCGCGGGAAGCTCCGGCCGATCAGTTTCTCGATGTCGGCCATCATCAGCCACTCGTCGGGAGAGATCAGCGTGAGCGCCAGTCCCTGGGCGCCGGCGCGGGCGGTGCGGCCCACCCGGTGCACGT
>Ga0335085_10013349_pt1 | contig 12049 bp, 4 predicted proteins | sample Lox_Sample_45_FD_206712 | JGI IMG/M metagenome (GOLD analysis project Ga0335085, IMG submission 206712) | Soil microbial communities from Loxahatchee National Wildlife Refuge, Florida, United States - Lox_Sample_4.5 | ecosystem: Environmental > Terrestrial > Soil > Wetlands | place: USA: Florida...
ATCGAGGAGGCTGCCAGTGCGTTGAATATCTCGCCGGCCACGGTGAAGCGCGACTGGAATGTCGCCAAAGCCTGGCTGGCGCGGGAAATGAAGAGCGGCAAAGAAACCCATGGCTGAACCCTGGGCTCGAATCAAGGAAATTGTAGCCACTGCCCTCGAGCTCGATCCAACGCAGCGAGCCGAACTTATCCGCACGCAGTGCGGAGACGACGAAGGCGTACGCCGCGAAGTGGAATCCCTGCTTTCCCACCACGATGAGGCCGATAGCATCCTGGAGAACCCACCTGCCAGTGGTCTGCTCCCCGCCACTGAGCAGAAACTGATTGGGCACCGAATTGGCGCCTACCGTATTGTGCGTGAGATCGGTCAGGGAGGCATGGCTGTTGTGTATCTGGCCGCACGGGACGACCGCGAGTTCGTGCGGCAAGTGGCGATAAAAATGCTGAGGGACGGCGGCAATCACATCGAGATTCTCCGTCGTTTTCGCAACGAGCGGCAGACGCTCGCCGCGCTCGACCATCCGAACATCGTGAAACTGCTGGATGGCGGCACGACCGAAGAAGGCTGGCCGTACCTGGTGATGGAATATGTGGAGGGCCTGCCCATTGACCAGTATTGCGACCAGAACCGGCTCACGCTGCGCGACCGACTGGACCTGTTCCGCTCGGTGTGCTCGGCCGTGCACTACGCGCACCGTCATCAGGTAGTCCACCGCGACCTGAAACCGCGAAATGTTTTGATCACCAAAGACGGGGTTCCGAGGCTTCTCGATTTCGGAATTGCCAAAGTACTAGCTCCAGAATTGATCGTGGACCAGGCCTCGACGGTCGGGGAATGGCGTCCCATGACGCCCGAATACGCCAGCCCTGAGCAAGTCCGGGGGCAGCCCATCACGACCGCAGCCGACGTCTACAGTCTGGGAATTCTGCTCTACGAACTGCTGAGCGGGCTTCGGCCCTATCAGGCGAACTTTTCGAGCTGGGTAGAAATTGAACGCGCGGTCTGTGAACAGATTCCTGTAGAACCGAGCACAGCGGTCAAGAGGTCGGCACATCCCAGTTCTTCGCCGCAGTCAGCCCAGGAGTCGGCTGCATCCCGAATCGGCGAGAACCGCAGAATGAGCGTTGACGGACTGGTGCGATCGCTCAAGGGCGATCTTGACACCATCATCATGATGGCTGCGCGCAAGGAGCCGCAGCGGCGCTACCCATCGGCGGAAGAATTCTCCCGCGACATTGAACGCTATCTTTCCGGGCTGCCGGTCAAGGCACGACGCCCGACGTTTTCCTACCAGGGCTTGAAATTCCTGTGCCGGCATCAAGAGGCCGCGATGGCGATCGGTGTGGCCCTGGTCGTGTTTGCCGCGCTGCTGGGCTGGCAACTTCCACGGCTCTTGAGGAGTGATGCTGGTCCCAGTGCGGCCCCCGCAGTCATTAGAGGACGGCCTTCGGTTGCTGTGTTGGGATTCAAAAACCTGTCGGGGCAGCGCGAAACCGCGTGGGTCTCGACCGCTCTGTCCGAAATGTTGACCACGGAGCTGGCAGCGGGAGAAAGCCTGCGCATCGTACCGGGGGAAACCGTCTCGCGGGCCAAGATTGACTTGTCGCTGCCCGACGAAAATACATTCTCGCCGGAGACACTCCAACGTCTCCGAAACAATCTGGGCAGCGATTTTGTCGTTTCCGGAGCATATCTGGACTCCGGTCGGGGACAGGTTCGAGTGGACCTTCGCCTCCAGAACGCATTCAAAGGAGAAACGGTGGCAGCAATCTCGGCCACCGGGAACTCCGGAAATTTGTCGGAGATGGTCTCGGACTTCGGCACCCGCATTCGCGGCAAGCTGGGGGTGCCTCCGGTTTCGCAGTTTGACACTTCGGGCATTGAAGCTTCGTTTCCATCCACGCCTGAGGCCATGAAGGCTTATTCCGAAGGGCTGGCCAGGCTGCGCTCCTTCGATACGCTCGCAGCCCGTGACCTGTTTACGCGCGCAGTTAGAGCCGATCCCGCCTTTCCGCTGGCGCACATGGCACTGGCCAGGGCTTTTCAGACGCTCGGCTACGACGCCAAGGCGGTTGACGAATCGAAGAAGGCCCTGGACCTGGCTCAGAAGCTTTCCCGGCAAGACTACCTTCAGGTGGAGGCACGCTATTTCGAGAGCAGCCGGAACTGGGACAAAGCCATCGAGACTTATCGGGCCATTTTCAGCTTCTTCCCGGACAATCTGGAATATGGCCTGAGCCTGGCGCGGGCCCAGACCGCGGCGGGAAGGGGGAAGGAAGCGTTGGTAATCTTAGCCACGTTGGAGAATGCCAGCCCGCAGAATCGTGACGACCCGCGCATTGATCTTTCACGATCGGAGGCTGCCGCATCTTTTGGCGACAACCGGCTTCGCCGCGATGCTGCTGACAGCGCGGCCCGGAAAGCGGACCGCGACGGCGCCAGGCTGCTGGTCGCCCGCGCCCGAACCCACGAATGCCGCGCTCTGGCTAATCTGGGCGAGAACGAAAAGGCAGGGCCGGTGTGTGAAGAGGCCCGCCGCATCTACGCCGACGCTGGAGACCGCGGCGGCCTCGCCCGGGTTCTCCATTCGATGGCCGAGGTCCCTCTCAATCAGGATGATTTCCCAGCTGCGGAGAAGCTCTATCGCGAAGCCCTGGCTTTGACCCGCGAGATAGGCGACAGACAGGGGACGGGGAGAGAGTTGGGAAACCTCGCCCTGATCTACAAATATCGCGGCGACTTCGCCACCGCGCGAAGCATGATGGAGGACGCTCTCCAGAACCAGCTAGAAGCCGGCGACAAGAACGGCATGGCGATTCAGACCCAGAATATCGGCGAGGTCTTGCGCTTGCAGGGTGATTTGCACGGCGCGCTCAGATACTTCGAACGGTCGCTTACCCTTGCCAACGATGTCGGAAACCGGAGCACCTCCGCGATTGCAACGCTGAACATTGGACAAACGCTGGTTCTGGAGGGCGACCTGGCCGCCGCAGCCAAACGGTTCCAACAGGCTGTGACGGCGCACCAGGAACTGGGCGAGAAGTACTTTTATGCTGGCGCCCTGCAGGCCATGGGAGAAGTCCTCTGGCTGCAAGGGGATGTTGACAAGGCGCGCAGTACCTACCTTGAGGCGCTGTCGACCCAGGACCAGATCGCCGAAAAGAATGGGGCCGCCGAGACCCGGCTCGCCCTGGCTAGATTGGACTGTGAGAGCGGCGAGCTCGCAGATGCAGAGAATCAGGCACGCGCCGCCCTGGCCGTCTTTCAATCGCTCAGGGAGATGGACGACGAGATCGCCGCGCGTGGATTACTGGCTAAAGTTCTTGCGCAAGAAGGGGACTTGGCCGCTGCTCGCGACACCCTGGCTTCCGCCAGCCAACTCGCGGAGAAGAGTAACAACGCCACGGTTCGCATGCCTCTGGCGCTGGAACGGGCCTATGTACTGGCCACCGGCGGCGATCTCCCCGGCGCTGAGAGAGTCGCCCGCGAGGTGCAGGAGCAGGCCCGGCAATTCGGCATGGTCCGGTTCCAGCTGGAAGCCTCTTTGATCCTGGCTGAGTTCCTCGCCAAGGGAAAGGATCCGGCAGTGGGCCGAAGTCACCTCAAAGAAGTCGAACGGGCGGCAACCAAAGCCGGCTTTCGACTGATCGCAACAAGAGCTGCAGGTCCGCACTAACTTTTTCCGACCCATCCAACGTACCGGGGACCTTCCCCTTTCGCCGCAACAAAATTCATGTTTTGTTGAGCCACTTTTGCCGTCTTTTACGCGTTATTGCCCGAAGCAATTGAATGGAACGGTTTGTGGTCTGCATCTCTCTCCTTCCTTCAAATGCAAAGGGACAATTTCTCCTACGTTAAAGTTCGTCGACACTCCTGGAGGCTCTATGCGAACCAAGGCCAATGCAAAGTACGTACCGGGAGGCTTGCCCGCGGCAGTCCTAGCGAGCCTGTTCTTCCTGGTTTCGCTGAACGCCCAGTCATCCCGGCCCGCGAAACCCCGGGCGCCGCTCTCTCCTTCTTCTGTGGGACAAGCGTCTGCAAGTTCCGCTTCACCTCGCTTCAAGGGTATCTGGGAGCCAGTCAGCTATCCCGAGGATGTAAAGCTATTTGACGTATTTTTCGCCACCGCTGATGAAGGCTGGGTGGCAGGCGGCAGCAGCGAGATCAGAGGCGGCTTCATTCTGCACACCAGCGATGGCGGAGTTCATTGGGAGAATCAATTTGGCGATTCTCAATCCACTGACGGCGCCATTGGCCACATCCGCTTTCTGGACTCTACGCATGGTTGGGCCATGCAGTGGACGGGCCAGGCAGCGCGTCTCCTCCACACCCGCGACGGAAAGAACTGGATCCTGAGCGGGACCATCGCCGAGCATGCCAGAGATTACATGTTCACTTCCGACACCAATGGTGTGGCCATTGATGGCGGGCGGCTTCTGCAAACCCGGGACGGCGGGCGGCGATGGACGCAAGTCAACCAGTGCGAGGTCAACGTCCAGGCGGAGGGGTTGGCACACCGGGCCAATTGCACCTGGATAAGGGTGCAGTTCCTGACCCCATCGGTGGCGTACGCAACCGGTTTCAGCGTAGTGGGAAGCGGCGGAGGTCCGCCGCTACGCTTTGTAGTGCTGGGGAAGACGGGGGATGGCGGCGCGACCTGGACCCTCACTCCCAGCGAAGTCACGAATGATGCTCAAGACGCCTTCTTCATCGATGAGAACACCGGTTACGTGCGAGTTGGCCCCGGCGATACCGGACAACTCTTCAAGACCACCGACGGCGGACAAACCTGGACCGGCGTAGCCGCATCACCGGGCGAACGGTTGCAGTTTGCCGATCCAGAAGTCGCCTGGTCGGTGCGCTATAACAAGGTCAGTTTCACCACCGACGGCGGGAACCACTGGAACTCGCGAGAGTATCCCTTCCCCGCCCACGTCGAGACTTTCAGCCTGCCCCGGCGCGATCGCGGATACATCGTGGGCGATCACGGGATGATCTATCGCTACCGCATCGTGCCCCTGGATTACGCGGCCAAAGGCATGATCCCCGCCCCGCTGCTGTCGGGAATCGATTCCCCACTCGATGTGTACATGGAAAAGCTGGTCGCTCACGTCAACAGGATGTCTGCGGAGGTCGGCTTGCCCCCTGTCAACACCGAAATGGGCGTCGCTGCGGACTCTCAGAGCGGTGTCGCTGGAAGTGCCTTTGCCCAGGCCACGGACCCAAGCTCATCGGGAGGCGGATTCACTCAGAACACCGATCCGAATCCTGCCGCCACCACCGCCGGCACGAGCGCATTTTCGCAGGACACCGGCCAGGCGCAAACCACTCTGAATTCTGTTTCCACGGAAGTGCCGAAGTTTGTGTCCAAGTATCGCAACCTGAATCTTTTGCTGGCCGGACTGCAGATGGCCTCGCAGATGCCCGCGCAGGTGCAGGCGCTGCAACAGTCCTTCCAGGCCCTGAAAACAATCAAGGATCCGCAATCGGCCACTGCCGCCATGACTAGCGTGCAGACCGGTGTATCGGGGTTGCTGCAAATGGTACGGAATGCTTTTCAAGAACCACATTGAACATTTCATCGAGGGATCGGCGGTAGTGGAGACTTGGCCCGACGAGGAGGACGTGATGGAGTTCAAAGGAAGAACGCACACAGCTTCGCGCTGGTCTGGTTTCGCGCTCATTTCGATGTTGCTGGCGGTGAGCGCCAGCTTTGCGCAACAGCCCGGCACCAGGAGGAGTGTCCCGCGCGCCAAGCCGAACACCGGCCCGGTGGCGGCTTCGGCGGCGCAGGGATCGCAGCCCAAGTTCAAGGGCATCTGGGAACCGGTCAGCTACCCGGACGACCTGAGGCTCGCCGATGTCTTCTTCACCACGGCGGATGAGGGCTGGGTTGCTGGCGGAACCACTTACGATGCAGGGGGCCTGATCCTTCACACCACCGATGGTGGAGATCATTGGGAAATCCAACTGGGCGACCCGCAATCGAGCGAGAACGGGTACAAAGAGCTGCGCTTTCTGGACGGAACCCACGGTTGGGCGGTGCAGAGACGAAGCGGCGGGAATCCGGACCGGTTGCTGCATACGCGGGATGGCAAGAACTGGAGCATGATCGGGCCGATGCCGGGTCCGCACATGGATTACATGTTCACATCGGAGAGAAATGGCGTCGTACTCCGCGAAGGATCGGAACTCGATCGAACCACCGACGGCGGCAAGACCTGGAAGCCGGCGTTCGAGTGCGCCACCAAGGTGCAGGTTGACGGCCTTTGGCAAAACATGGGCTGCCGATGGGGCCGCCTGCACTTCATCACGCCCAGCACCGGATTCGCGGTTGGGAACAACAACCGGATCCTCTTCGTCGCGAAGACAACCGATGGAGGGGCAACGTGGAGGCCGTTGTCGATCGTGCAACGCGATGAGAATTGGCCCAGGGATCCTGACGTGTTCTTCCTGGACGAGAACACCGGATTCCTGGGAGCAGAACAGGCCTATAAATCCCTGGACGGAGGACTCACGTGGACGGGAATTGCCGCTTCATCGTGGCGTCCTTTACACCTCCGCTTCGCCGATCCCGAAGTCGGTTGGGCAGTCAACGAGAAGAAAGTCACGTTCACAACCGACGGCGGCAACCGCTGGACCTCCCGCGATTATCCCTTTCCCACGGAAGTGGCCGCCCTCAGCCTCCCACGCCGCGACCGGGGATACGTCGTGGGCGATCACGGGATGATTTTCCGCTACCGCATCGTGCCCGCGGATTACGCGGCGAAGGGCCTCATCCCAGCGCCGTTGCTTTCCGGGATTGACTCGCCGCTCGACGACCAGATCGAACAACTTGCGCAGCAGGTGCAAAAGCTGGCGCAGGACACCGGTGTGCCGGCGGGCTCATTCCCTCAGGATGCCGGAAGCTCGGGCGCGGCCATGACTCAGACCGGTTCGTCTCCCAGCTTCACCGGAACAAATCCGGCAGGCAATGTGTTTTCTGCTGGACTGCCCGCATCCATTCCCGGCTGCCCCGGAGTGGGCGCGATGATGCCGGCAGGCGGCAGCAGCTTCCCTTCCACCACGACTTCGATCGGGGGAACGACTCCGCCTGCGAGTTCGGGGGGCTTCACCCAGGACACCACCGGCGCGACCACGGCTGGCGGCCCCGCACCAGACACCATAGGCGCGGCACCTGCCTCTGGGCCTGCATCCGCGATTTCCTCCGGTTTTGCCCAGGACACCAACGCGGCGTCGGAGACCATCGCCTCGGTTTCCACGACGGTACCGCAGTTTGTCAGCAAGTATCGCAACCTGAACCTGTTGCTTACCGGTATTCAGGTAGCGGCCCAGATGCCCGCGACCGTGCAGTGCCTGAAGCAATCATTGCAGGCGCTCAAGGCGGTCAGAAATCCTCAAACGGCGATGGCCGCGGTCACGACCATTCAGGGCCAGGTAACCGGCCTGGTGCAGATGATGCACGTGGCATTCCAGAAAGCCAGATAGGTTCGGGCGCCGAGATTGCATTTCAGAAAGGACCTCGTCATGAATTCCACCACGGACAAAGTCACAACAGGTTCAGGCAATTGGCTGCAACGCTTCGTTCTGCTCGCCATTCTGGCGGCGGCTGTGCTTGCTGCAGCGCCGGAGGCTAAAGCGGCCAGCCCCTGCTGCGGTATCACCCGCATTGACGTGAAGAGCCAGTTGGTCACGGCAAAGGAAAACGGCACAGGCCGGACCTTCACCTTCAAGGTCAGCGATGTGAGATTGCTGAACTCGCTCAAGGTTGGTCAGAGCGTCTATGCGAACTTCGGCACCAAGCAAGTCTCCCTCGACGGCAAGGCATCTTGCTGCAGCATGGTGAACGTCAGTGTCGCGCCCGTTGCAGCCCAAATCGGCAGCAGCACGAAACCCGCCGGACCCTGCTGCACCATAACCTCGATTGACTTGAATGCCGCTGCGGTCACAGCTCGCGAAACCGCCTCCGGCAAGACCTTCCAGTTCAAGGTCGGAAACTCGGCCTTGCTGAAGTTGCTGAATATCGGCCAGGGAGTGTACGCCAATTTCGCCACCCAGCAAGTTTCCGTGGATGGCATAACACCCTGCTGCGGCATCGTCAGCCAGGCGCAGCCCGCGACTGCGACGGGCGCTGTCGCTCCCGTGGTGACCAAAGCGGTGGGCCAGGTCAATCCGGTACAGCCCTGCTGCGCCATCACCGGCGTCAATGCGGAGACAGGAACTGTTGCAGCCCGGGAGAACGCCACCGGCGGCCTGTTCTCCTTCAGGGTGACCAATGCGAACCTGCTCCAGTCACTCAAGGTTGGGCAGGGCATCTACGCCAACTTCGCTGCCAAGCAGGTTTCGGTGGACAATCTGTCCCCATGCTGCGGCATCGTGAGCGGCCCGACGGCGTCGCTTGCACCCACGCCGCAGAGCGGCCCGGTGCCCTCCTCCGGTTCGGCTTCCTCCAACAGCGGGTCGGGATCCAACGATTCCGGCAAATCCAGCAAGGTGCAGACCCAAAGCAAATCCGGCAAAGACCTCGGTACGGGGAATACAGAGATCAAAGCAAACGAGGCAACCATCGGGCAAGCGATCCGCGGAGCGACGGCAGAAAACCCGCCGGCCGCCGGAAACACTGGCCCGGGCAAGTCCGTAACCACCTTGGCCGGCGCCACCCCCGCAGCGAACCCGCAGACCCGGCCCGTGCCCACTCTTCCCGTCTTCTCTCGCGAGCGCATGCAAGTCCGAATCATCAGCCAGAGCAGGAAATGGCGACTGCAGACGTTCACCGGTGTTGTCGGCGGCCGGCAGGTAAAGGAAGAGGCGCTCTACCATCTGGTGGGCGCAGAAGGCATCTCGGAATCGCCGCTCCCACCCCAGATCAAAAATGAACTGTTGAAAGATGCCGCCAGTTCGCGCGGCAACGACACCGTCTACATCGTGCACAAAAGCTCGGCTGAGAGCATTGCCTCGAAGCTGGCAAACCTTGGATTAGGCTCCGCCCCGCCGAGTAACAGCGTTACTCCCACCGGATCCTCGGACAACGGTTGCCACGACGCGTTCGGCTGGGGCAATCATCGAACCCAGACTGCGAGCATCAACTTCAACACCCCCGGAGACCTGTTGATGCTCAGTCTGAGCGATCAGAATCTGGGCCCACTGAGCGCCAGTGGACACCTCAACATCCAGGCTCCTGCCAGCGGGCATGTGGTGGGAGAGATTGAACTCGGCATTCTCGACTTCGCATGTGCCCCGGTTGCGGTGAAGCTGAGGCACCTTCGCCTGTACGGCACGATGGATCTCGGAGCGTCTCTGGATCTCGACGCTCACCTGGGCGCGGACCACCGCTTCAAGAAGCGCCTGTTTTCAGCGCCCCTGGGAGGCTTCGGGTTCTTTATCGGACCGATTCCCGTCTACGTTGGGTTCGACGCGTTCCTGGAGGGGCGGGTCGACGTCAAGGTCCCCGACCTGGTCCAGGTCAAGTACAGTGCGCTGGGCAACGGTCACGGCACACTCGACACCACCTGCACCATGAACGGCTGCAGCTCAAACTCCTCGGGATCGTTCACGTGGTCCACATCAGGCGATCTCACGCTGCTGGCAAACGGCCTTCACGCCATTGTGAAACCGGGCGTGCTCGGCGGAGTCGAGGGCTATCTGTACGACCCGGACATCGTCAATGCCCACGCCGGCGTTGAGCCTTACGCCAAGGGCGATCTCTGGGCCTACAGCGGGACCGGTTGCTCCAAAGAGGGAGCTGGCCCGGTGCGGGATTACACCACAGCCCTGACCGCAGACGTGGACGGCGGCTTCGACGTAGTCGCCGGCATTGATGCCAGCGGGTTGGCGCCCAATGGCTTCTTCTCCGGCGCCCTTGACCAGGAATTCGTTCTCTACAACTGGGAACGGCACCTGAAGTTCTACGACCTGATCGGATCGACCGCGCTCACGCCGCTGGTAGATGCCAACTCGCCCGCTAACGCGCAACAGCCCAAAACCGTTGCCGTGCAGATGCGGGCCTGCTATCCCTACTCAAAAGATAAGGACGGTAACCCCGTGGTCATGACCTACCAGGTGGGTTGGGGAGACGCTACTCCCGATTCGCAGACCCAGGCCGCGGTCGGTTCCGGCGCCAATCCTTCCCACGTCTGGAATTCCACCGGACAATTCACGATTCAGGCCCGGCCGCTCAGGGATTCCCATGGCCGTGAACTGCCGGCACAAATCACGCAAGCCACTATGCAGGTGAATGCTGCTGCCGCTGGCGGGGGAGGGATGCTTGGACAAGTGAGAGGCAATGGCAGCAGACTGGTGGCGCAACCCGCCATCGTGCCGAATCTGCTGGGTGAGAACCTGCAAACGCTCGGCGCAAATCTGGTGGCGAGCACGAATCCGAACCATCTTCCCGACCTGGTCCCAGCCACCGCGGGGGGCCTCGCCTCGTGCTCCTATGACCCCAACCAGAGTTGCCAGCAACAGTGTCCTCCTTACACAGCAACCATCCCGCTGGGGGTGAAGAATATTGCTCCTTACGGGGTTTCCGGTCCGATTCGCGTAATTCTGCAAGATCTGTCCGGCCAAACCGTCCGCTCCTGGAACGTAGACAGTCTGGACAGCAGTGGCCAAGCCTTCCCGGGTTTCTTCAGTTACCAGGCTCAGTTTGCATGTCCGGCGCCGGGGACAAATACCGCCAGCGTAGGCTCTGCGCCCGCGCCGAATCATGTCCTAGTCGTAATGCCACCCAACGGAGTGACCGAGTTTCAGACCAACAACAACACGGCCCAAATCTATATTCCCGCGGACGCCACGATCAGTCCGTAAGGGAAGAGAAGCAGCAGCCTGTGTTTCTCGTGCCCCAACTTGAGCCTGAGCATTTTCCGCTGCGGAGAGGAGAACGGATATGGCCACCCTCTGGATTTATCTTATCCCTGAGGTGGGCGCCTTTTACATCGCGTGCTGTGGCTATTTTTCGCCAGTCAAGCCAGGCAGATCACACGACGGAATTTGTGGTTCCGAACCCAAAGCCAAGCGAATACAACAATCACGGACGCTGCCAGAGCCACCCATCACGGCCTTTTCAGTTCCGGCATTCTTGTTTCTATGCTCTAATGTCGCCCGTGAAGACCATTCACACGATCCTGTTGGGTAACCGATTTGCGATTTGGTTGTTGATCACAGGCAGCCTGAGTATCTTGCCAGCAGCACCCCAGGCTAGAAGGGTGGCAACACGCAGCTTGGACGGCGGCGTGTTGTTTCGTGACTACTGCGCGAGTTGTCATGGTGGAGGAGGGGAAGGTAACGGGCCGGCAGCGGCAGGGCTCAACGTTAGTGTGCCGAACCTGACCTTGCTCGCGAAGCGTGCAGGAGAATTCCCCCGGAAGCGCATTCGCAATATTCTCGAAGGTGCGGAAAGTCCGGTGGCGCACGGATCACGGAAGATGCCGGTTTGGGGGCCGCTGTTTCATGAAATCGATGAAGATCAGGACCTCGGAAACGTACGAATCGACAATGTGATCAAATACATCGAAACCCTTCAAAGGAAATAGCGAGACGGGAAAGCCCGGAAATCCCGATGGTGTGCAGTAATCACCGACGTAATGATTGGGTATCCCGCTCGTATGTGAGCCTCCGAGCCAGTTGCTTGGCTTCGCACCACCAACTTTGCTCGGCTACTGGAGCCGACATTGTCATGGAATCAATTACACTCAAATTCCCCCGCCATGTCAGTATGGGCGGGAAAACCGGCTGGCGTCCCATCTATCGTTGGTCTTTCCCTAGTTCAGATTGTTCCTTTTATGCTTCTTCTTCCCGACGCCGTCCAGGCCCCATAAGCGCATATGACACGCGGTGCACATGTCGTTCGTCTCAGTATTGTGGTTGAGCGCGTCTTCCGGTATCTCGCTCGCCATCTTCAAGTAGTGCGCCTTCCCTCCGCCGTGGGCGAGATGGCAGCTCATGCACGACATCTCCCGCTTGGTCAGTGGATCGAGAGTGCCGCTCACGGGATGGCGTTGGTAGGGATGGCCCGCGGTGTTGTTGGCGGTCAGGGCGATCGTCGGCATGT
>Ga0335085_10013351_pt1 | contig 12047 bp, 10 predicted proteins | sample Lox_Sample_45_FD_206712 | JGI IMG/M metagenome (GOLD analysis project Ga0335085, IMG submission 206712) | Soil microbial communities from Loxahatchee National Wildlife Refuge, Florida, United States - Lox_Sample_4.5 | ecosystem: Environmental > Terrestrial > Soil > Wetlands | place: USA...
ATAGCCGTGACCTGCCGCCAGGTTGTCGGCGACGCTCATGTCGAGGAACACGCCGCGGTCCTGGTGCACCACACGGACGCCGGCGCCATGCGCCGCGCGCGGCGACCACGACTGGGCCGCAACGGAAGTCGTGCCGATACGGATGTGGCCGCCGCTTTCGGCCTTTTCGACACCGGCGAGGATCTTGATGAGTGTCGACTTGCCCGACCCGTTGCCACCCAGCAGGGCATGGATTTCGTGCCGCGACACAGTGAGGTCGACGCGGTCCAGGGCGAGCGTGCGGGCGTACCGCTTGGTGATGCGAGAGACTTCCAGGACGGGGGCGAGCGCCTCCGTCCTGGACTGGGATGGCATGTGTCTACTTTCCCCAGACGGCCTTGTACGCCGACTTGAAATCCACCGCAGAGTGGTAGTCGCCTGATGGCGGCAGGCTGTGATCGGCGTCGATCAGCTTAAAACCAATGCCCGCGGGAGCGGGCTCGCCGCCGGCGAAGACCCGGTTCATGGCGTCAGCCGACCCCCAACCGATCCACTGCTGGTCGGATGCAATGGCGGCCGACTGCCCCCTTTTCTCCCGGATCAAATTCAGATTGGCCTCGAAACCTTCCGACCCGATCACCAGCGTGTTCGCCGCCTTGCCTGCGTTGACAACCGCCTGACCCACACCGCCGGTGATAAACGAATCGAACGGCACACGCACGGCGTCGACGTCTCCCGCGCCGAGCAGCGCAGAGCTGACCTTTCGGGAGAACCCTGACGGCGTGCCGTAGTCCGAAAGTGCGATGTCCGCAGGCTTCACCGAGCAACCGGTGCACTTGGCGATCTCGGAATCGAACCCCTTGGTGATCTGGATCGCGAAGGTGTTGTCGACGAAACGGAAATTAAGAATCTTCGCCTTGCCGTCAGTCTTCGCGATGATGTAGTCCGCCTGTGCAATGCCTTCGGCCTGGCCAAAGGAAGCGAGGCTCGGCGTGCCTGACGAATAGCTCACCGGCGTCATCAAGGATGGGTCGTCGGCGCAAGGGAAACTGTTCTGACCGATGACCTTCAGGCCAGCGCTCTTGGCCTCGCGCAGCGGTTGGGTGACCATGTTGCAGTCGATCGACACCAGGATAATGCCATTGGCATGCGCTGCGATCGCCTGGCGGATGCCCTTGTTATAACCGTCATTGGCACCGAACGCGCCGTCGACGAGGGTTACGTTCCAGCCCAGCGTCTTGCCGGCGTCCACCGCCGCATTAGTTTGCAGCGAGCACCCGGGCACAGCCTGCCCACACGAGATGACGTAGATCGACTTGCCGGCTACTGCCTTGGGACCCGATGCGGGCGGCTTCGTCTCCGTGCCGGCAATAAATTTGTCCACGGTGGCCCGGGCAGCGGCAACCACCGAACTGCTGTCGGCTGCTTCCGAGGAACCCGACCATGCGGTGGCGGCCATGGTCATGACGAAAGCTGCTGTTATCGCGTGCCATAATCCGGCGGTTGACGTGGGTGACATCGAAATTTCCTCCTCTGGCTGAGATGTTTGGATTTTGTTCGGCATCGGCGATCGCGGAAACGAGCCTGCGCGGGATTCAGTAGGCTACCACGCTCTGACCGCCACAGGCGACAAGATCGTGGCCCATGACGAAGCTGGCCGAATCGGACGCAACGAAGAGGACAACCTCCACGATCTCCTCTACTGTCGCGAGCCGGCGCGCGATCGAATTGCCCCTCGCGATTTCTTCTTGCATCGCAACGGGATCAGGTGATGCATCGATGGCTGCCCGGACCGACGGTGTGTCGATCGCGGCTGGCGACACCGAATTGATACGGACGGTTGGGCCGTAATCTCGCGCAAGTTGCCTGGTAAGTCCGATGATGCCGGCCTTCGCCGCAGAGTAGGCCGCGAAGTTTGGCGCGGCGATTCGAGCTAAGGATGACGCCACGTTGACGATGACGCCGCGACCGTGCGCGATCATCCCCGGAAGCACTTCGCGACAGAAGAAGAAAGTGCCGGTGAGATTGCGGTCGAGGCATTGGTGCCACTCCGCATCGGTCGTCTCGTGTGCTGCTTTAACAAGCGCGCCACCCGCAACGTTGACCAATAGGTCGATAGTTCCGAGCTGGGCGACGATGGTGGCCACCGCTTGAGCGACCTGACGGGATTCGGAAACGTCGGCCGGCGCTGCAGTGGCCGTTCCGCCGATACCCTGTATTCCCTGCACGGTCTCGACGAGGGCGGATTCGTTGATATCGACGCAGCCGACGTTTGCGCCCTCGCGCGCCAGGGCAAACGCCGTCCCTCGGCCGAGACCTGACGCTGCTCCGGTCACCACGGCCACCCTGTTCTGGAAACGCACTGCTCGCTTCCGTTTAGGCGGCTGCAGAAGCCTTGCGGATCATGAGTTCGACCCACTCGCCGGATGTCACCGGCCGGTGCCGGGGCGGATTACCCGGTGAGGTACATGATGGCAGGCATTGGATGAGAGCCTCGAAATTCGGCTGGTGGAAGAACGGGATCGAAATGCGATAGTCGGCTGCCTGATCCTGCGATGGGTTGACGACACGATGGACTGTCGAGACCCAACGATCGTTCGTCCACACGCCCATCAGATCACCGATGTTGACGACAAACGAGTTAGGGATTGGTGCAACCGGTGTCCATCGACCGGCCCGATCAACCACCTCCAGCCCGGTACGGTTCTCGTCTTGATACAGGATGGTCAGTGTTCCCCAATCGCTGTGCGCGCCGCGACGGAGCTGGCCCGGCAGAGGCGGTGCCAACTGCGGCGGATAGAAATTAGCGATCATGTAGGTGTAATGGTCATTGATAAATGGATCGAAGAAATGCTCGTCGAGGTCCAGGCCGAGCGCAAACAGCTGCATTAGCAACTGGCTCAACCCTTCCATCGCCCCAAAGTACTCGAGCCAGACTTGGCGGAAGCTAGCCGGAGTCTTCGGCCAGGGGTTCGGCGCAGCCAATTGATCGAACTGTGCGCCCAGTACTTCGCGGCGGGCGATTCCGGGCTCGCCGAGCCGGTTCATCGCGAAGAACTCGCACAGATCCGGCGGAGTCTGTTCACCGCGGCTTGCAGCGCTGTAATTGCTCCGACTGAAACCGCGCCGCGTCGAGCCGCCGATGGGAGAAAGGTACCTCAATTTCTCCTCTTCGGGCTGCAAGAAGAACTCGGCCGTGGTCGCATACATGGAGGCGATCAGGTCTGAGGGGACGCCGTGGCCCACGATGACCATGAAGCCGCTATGCCGGAACGCGGCGTCGATGGCACGACCGACCCGACGCCGGGCTTCGGCGTCGTCACGGCAACCGCTCAGGTCGATTACCGGCACGGTGGCAGTGCCGAAACTTAGGTTCTCACCCATCCGCTCTCCGCTTTATGTCCCAGTTGGCCGTCTTTTCAGCCAATTATTTTATACTTAAAACTACGACGGGCGCTGATTAGGTGTCAATCCGGCGTGCCGCTCGAGGGAAGAAGATCACCGGAGCGATGCTGTATGATCGTGTCATCGCGCACGACGCACAGCCTTTAAAGCAGCATCACAGATCAGCGCGCCGACAATCGCGCCGCTTTTTGCTCGGCGGCACCTCACATGGACGGCGTGGTAAATTGGCTCGCTCGCCCTTCCGCCCACGCGCCGGCGACGCGCTCTACCGAATTCGCCGAATGTCGAGCGCGTTGGCGGAATCAGAAGATCGGCATCGCGGCTCCGCATCGCGCCAAGGGACGTGTCGAACGGCGTTTCTCCGGAGGCGCATGTGCTTTAAGGTTTTATGGATCGGCGGCTGAGCGGCCATCGACCCTTCAGGGCAGCAATCATTATCGGTAGATTTGCACGCGGCCGCTCGTCGTAGCCGATGCGGCGCCGAGCTTGCGGGTAAAATAACCCCAGGAATGCTCCCAGTGCACCGGCGTCATGATTTGCGAATTGCGTTTCCGGCGCACCCGAGTGCTCGGGAAGCTCGGCTTGATGTCGGCGCCGCTGCCGATTACATGTGCTTTACATGCCTTCTCAAAGAAAACCGCCACGCACGTTGCATGCTCGATGGAAGTGCCGGCGAACGTAATCCCGTGGTTTGCCATGAGCACGACAAAACCATCCGCCAAGGCCTTGGCCAGTTCCTGCCCCTCTTCCTTGGTTGTGATCAGTGCGACGTCGGCTTCGTGGCGCGGGACGCCGGTAAAATAATCGGCATCCAAGGTGTAAGGCAGCAAGCTCTCAGTCGCGGCCGAGAGCACGGATGCATACGTCGGATGGGTGTGGCCAACGACATTAACGTCCGGTCGATTCCGCAGGACCTCCGAGTGTATAGGCCACTCGCTATGCCGCCCGCCTTGCCCGGCGATCTTGTTTCCATCCATATCCACCAACACAAAGTCATCAGGCCCAACAATCTCGCCGAGCCCAAACGCGTTGCGCTTCATCCAGAAGCCGCGACCGTCGGGGTCGCGGAGCGAAAGATGACCAAGGCTCATGTCGCCGTGACCCTCCATCTCAAGAATCCGGCAAGCTTTTGCCAAATCATTCAGCGCCTCGGTCAAACTATTGATCATTTCCACGCGCACATTTCCTTTCCATCTCGGGCAATACTCGCGTCCCTTACCCCATTCGGCGCTTGACGCATAATGCTGCGGTACACATTGCCTCTTTATCTTAGGATATTTGAACCGGGCTCACACGGAAAGCTAGCAAGTAAAGCGGATGTGGATTACGGGCGTCGCGCCGATCTTGACCGCATTATCGATAGACGCCACGCTGCAAACGCCGAACTCATTGTCATTTCCGCGAACGAGCAGGGGGTAACGCGTGGCAGCGAAGCGCAAGGTCAAAATTGCCCATCTCGCCGGTCCGACGGCGACCATCCAAAATTCACCCCCGCTCGTGACGTCCAACAAGGCGCGGCAAAAATACGGGCTGCCCGCGCGAAAGAATCCTGACGGCAGCGACGCGCGCTTCGATGTGCTCCGTGCCCAGCGCCTCGCTGCGCCAGCGACTGTCTACGTGGAATGCCTCTCGGCGCATCCTCTTGAGGCGGATGCGGCCGAGCTTTATGGCCCTCCGGACGGTTTCCTCGATGCCAGGGGTGTCTTTCACAAGGAGCGATCGACGCCGCAAGACAAGGCGGTGTTCGAGATCGAGCTGCGTCCCGAGGATGGCGTGTACCCGTTGCCCTACATGGCGCGCCAAAAAAACGGCGACCCCTGGGAAGAGGAATGCACCGAACCGGGGGCGTCCGCTGATCGGGCGCGCCAGGGCTTTTATCCCGATGGATCTCGCAGCTTCGAGGAGATCGATCGCTTGTCGATCGGCGCTGCCGGCGTCGGCAACCTGATATCTTCGGTTGCCGAGGTGGACTTCTACCGGATGCTGCCGACCGGCGGATACACCAAGGGCCTGCCGGCGGCAAAGCGCACCGATATCGGCGAGGGCGATATTCCGACCGAGACCCGCAGTAGGGACTTCTTCGCGTACAAGCCGTTTCATCTCGGCGAGTCGCCGCCACGACCGAGCCTGGCGCGGCTGACTAACGCGGCGCGGCGGATTCTCGCCACCGGGAAATACGACGGGGCCATTGTCACGCAAGGAAGCCCGCAGATTGAGGAGACCGCCTACTGGCTCAATCTCTTGCTCGACACCACGATACCGATCTGCGGCAACTCCGCGCAACGGCCCCATGGCGAGATCAGCAATGACGGGCCGAAGAACCTGACAGATTCGGTCGCGTACATTGCATCACGTGTCTGGGCCGACGAACATGGCCGCAACCGCGCCGGTGTCATCGTGCTGCAGGAACAACAGATCTTTGCCGCGCGCGAAGTCATGAAGGTCGATGCCCGGCCCGGCGGCTACATCGCCACCGGCGGCCACGGCGGAATTCTCGGCGGCATGGGCCACCATGGCATTGCCGTGCTCCATTACGTGCCGGCCCTGAAACACACCTATCTTTCGGACGTAAGCCTTTCGAAGATTCCGTCTTCAGTTCTGATCGCACACGCCTCGGGCAAGGCCATCGCGTTGAAGCAAACAAAAACCCGCGAAGCGAGCGGCGATCTTCTTGAGAGCGAGATTCCATCGGTCACGATCGTGAAAGATGGCAGCTATTATGCGGAGGAACATTTCGCGCCTCCGTCAGTGGCGGCTGACCTTGAGGCACTCATCGCGCAAAAGCTTGCCGTCAATCGGCTCGCCGGTTTCGTTATCGAAGGCTTGACGCCATATGGCCTGATGACCTCGTCGGTGAGGCAGGCGGTGCTGCAAAAGGCGATCTACAGCGGCTTGCCGGTGGCGCGCGTCGGCCGCGGCAGTCCGGAAGGCTTTGCCGATCCGGACAATTATTTCATCGCGGGCTCGAACCTCACGTCAACCAAAGCGCGCATGTTGCTGATGGCGTGCCTGTTAAAACTCGGCAGTCTGCCGCCAGCAAAAGATCCCGCCAACCCGACACCAGAGGAACTTGCGGCGACCAGGAAAGCCGTCGCCGGCTATCAGGCTATCTTCAACACCCACTGAGGTCTGAAGCGTTCTGTCTCCCCGTGGTCAAACGATTTCCTTTTAGCGCTTGGACCAGATCGGATCGTGCCTCGTTCGGCGCGTCACGAGCGTGGGTGTAGAGGGACCTCGTTGTCTATGCAACGCTTGCCGGCTTGCGTTTGGTCTCTGCTGCATTCGACAGCTTATATCCGTCGGTTCCCTGCCAGCCGTTCTTGGAAATATCAAAGATGACTCCGTCCGGGTCCTTGAACTTGCGCTCGAAATTGCCGTGACGTTCGTCACCGAGGTCGAAGAAGAACTTGCCGCCATTCTCTTCGATGCGCTTTTGGGCTTCGGCGAGATCGTCCACTTGGATGCCGAAATGGTGCGCGCCGACGAAGCCGACCGGATTTTTGAGGTCGGAGGCCTGGCTGCCGGCGCCGGTCGAAAAGTTCAGTAATGCAAGATTGATGACGCCATCGCTCATATAAACCGCGGAGCCGATCTCCAAATCCTCGCGGGCAATGCGCTTGAACTCGAACACCTTCTCATAAAAGTTCGCGGCTTTGTCGAGGTCTTTGACGCAGACGGCAAAGTGGCGCAACCGGGCCATGACAGCTATCTCCACGGGCAGATTGTGTATACCGGAAGACTAGCATAAAGCCGCGAAGCGAAAGGAAGCTTTTTTCGCTTCGACCTTTGACAACACGCCGAAAGGCCGGGCATGACATCGCCATGATTGAGCGACGCGCCGAGGTGGTCGGGGCCGGATTTGCCGGTCTGACGGCGGCGTGCGCGCTTGCGCAGCGCGGCTGGCGCGTACGGGTGCACGAGCGTGCCGACGAACTGCGTACCACCGGCGCGGGCATCTACATTTATGAAAACGGACTGCGTGTGCTCGAAGCCGTTGGGGCCTATGCAGCCGCCATTCAAGGCGCTCCGATCGCGCATACGCGCGAGGTCCGTGACGGCGATGACCGACTGATCTCAGTGCACCGCTGGGCCGGCAATCGGGTGTTCAGCATTGTGCGCCAGAACGTCATCAACGCGCTTGCGGCGGCCGCGGCGCGCGCAGGCGTCGAGATCGTGACCAACTCCGTAGGCGCCGCTGCCACACCTGACGGCGAACTGACGCTCGCGGACGGTCGGCGCGTGAAAACCGACCTCATCGTCGCCGCCGACGGCAGCAACTCGCGGCTGCGCGACTCGCTCGGCCTTTTGTCCAAACGGAAGTATCTGGTCGATGGTTGCACTCGCCTGCTGATTGATAAGACCGCCGCCGAGCGCAGCGCGAACGATGGCGGCAAGACCGTCGAATACTGGTCGGGCACGCGGCGCATCCTCTACACGCCCTGCAGCCAAAACGACATCTATCTCGCGCTGACGATGCTTGACGATGACGCGGCCGCGAAGGCCGTGCCGGTGCGCAAAGACATCTGGATGCGCGCTTTCCCGAATCTCGAACCGTTGATCGATCGCATAGGCTCGCAAGGGCGCTATGATCGGTTCGAAATGATCAAGCTGAAGCGATGGTCGGCCGGGCGCGTAGCGATCGTCGGAGACGCCGCGCACGCCTTGCCGCCGAATATCGGTCAAGGCGGCGGCTGCGCAATGATGAACGCGCTGTCGCTCGCGGTCTATGTCGAGCGCAGCAGCGAGGTTAGTCCTGCGCTTCAGGCTTGGGAGCAAGCAGAGCGACCCGTGACCGAGTATGCGCAGCGCATCTCGTATTTTCTTGGTCTGCCAACTACGTGGCCGCCAGCGCTGCGCGCAGCCGCTTTTGCGATCGCGGGACGTTCGCGCTGGCTGACACGTCAGCGCACGCGCACCGCGCTGCATCGCCCGACCGGGACGTAAAGTCGGGGCGCCCCGATGCGGTTCGCCAGGTCGTTATCGCCGTCCAAATAACGCTGTCTCGATTGCTTTCGATGTGTCGGAGCATTGCCTGCGCTGCTCCTTCGGCATCACGATTTTCCAGTGCCGCCACGGTATTCGCGTGCTGCTCGCAAAAATCGCGCCGCCGGTTGGAACTGCAATTGGCAACCGCGCGCATTGCGCGCGATCGGGAGCAGCGCGAGTTGGAGATCGTCCGCGAGAAGGCCCTGGAAATTCTGGAACTCGATCGCCAAATCGCACTTTCCGAAAAAGCGCTTGCCGTCATCAAGGCCGAAGCCGCGAAGCGCCGCACTGAAATCATCGAGAATCAGCAGACCGAGGCTGAGCGGATCGCCCAGGACCGGGCGCTCGATCAGATCCGGCTTGAACGCGAGCGTCATTTAGAGGGCCTACAGCTTGCCAAGCGCCAGGCGTTTGAGGAGGCAGAGATCGCTGCAGCGGAGGAGGTCGAGCGCGCGCGCATCGCCAAGGAGCGAGATGTGCGCGCGCTCGCCACCGAGCGTGACAAAGTCATCGAGATGGCGGAAATCGTGAAGGCGATCGATCTGGCGAAGAAGGCCACCGAGCGCTCGGCGGCAATCGCGGCCGCCGAGGCCATACGCGTCAAGGTCATTCAGGCCGAGGAACAGGTGATCACCGCCGCGAACGCGAAATCGCCGAACGGCGCAAGCTCACGGAAATGATCGCCGCCCAGCGCGAGGCAGAACGTGAAGCCCTGCGCGTCACCGCAAAGGCCGAAGCTGAAATGCGGGCCGCAAAGAGTCTCGCGGAAGCCCAAAAGATCGCTGCGCAGGCGACCGCCGAGGCGGAAAAGGTTCGTGCGCTTGCCGCCGCCGAACGCTACGAGGTCGACGCGGCCGGCGCTCCTCAGCTGAACGAGGCTGGCAACCTTTTAAGCGAAGGGGCCCGAGCCGGCCGACTTCGCAAGAAGCTGTTAGAGCGTCTGGAGGGAATCGTGCGGGAAAGCGTGCGACCGCTCGAGAAGATCGAAGGCATCAAGATTCTCCACGTCGACGGCGTCAATGGCGCCGGTTCCGGTCGCAATGTCACCGATGAGGTCATCGACTCGGCGTTGCGCTATCGTGTACAGGCGCCGATGATCGATACACTGATGAAGGAGATCGGCATCGAGGGCGGCAGCCTCGGTCGTATGACCGACGTATTGCGCGACGCAAAGGACATTTCTGCGCTTACCCGTGACGGCAAGAAAGGGGCAAAGGAAAAGGCACCGAAGCCAAGCGATGACGATCGCGACCGCGACCGCTGATCAGCTCAAAAGATCTGATGGGCCGCGGACGCGATAGGGGTATGCACGGCTCCATCCCCGTCACCCGGCCGCCTATACATCCACCTTCAGCGCGGCGATGAACGCCTCCTGCGGGATGTCGACCTTGCCGAACTGGCGCATCCGCTTCTTGCCTTCCTTCTGCTTCTCCAGAAGCTTGCGCTTGCGGGTCACGTCGCCGCCGTAGCACTTCGCCGTCACGTCCTTGCGGAAGGCGCGCACGGTTTCGCGGGCGATGACCTTGCCGCCGATCGCGGCTTGGATCGGCACCTGGAACATGTGGGGCGGAATGAGTTCCTTCAGCTTCTCCGCCATGGCGCGGCCGCGCTGCTCGGCGCGGGTCCTATGTACCAGCATGGCCAGCGCATCGACCGGCTCGCCGTTGACCAGCATTTGCAGCTTGACCAGATCGGCCGGCCGGTAATCGGTGAGGTGATAGTCGAACGAGGCGTAGCCGCGCGACACTGATTTCAGCCGGTCGTAAAAGTCGAACACCACCTCGTTCAGCGGCAGTTCGTATTTCACCAGCGCGCGGTTGCCGACATAGGTCAATTCCTTCTGCTCGCCGCGGCGGTCCTGGCACAGTTTGAGCACCGCGCCGAGATATTCGTCGGGCGTCAGAATGGTCGCCTCGATCCACGGCTCCCGCATTTCCTCGATGTGGTTCGGGTCCGGCATGTCGACCGGGTTGTGGATCTCGCGCTGCTCGCCGTTGCGCAGCTTGATCTTGTAGATGACCGACGGCGCGGTCGCGATCAGATCGAGGTTGAACTCGCGCTCGAGCCGCTCCTGGATGATTTCGAGATGCAGGAGCCCGAGAAAGCCGCAGCGGAAGCCGAAGCCGAGCGCGGCGGAGGTTTCCATCTCGTAGGAGAAGCTGGCGTCGTTCAAACGCAGCTTGCCCATGGCGGCGCGCAGATTCTCGAAATCGGCGGCGTCGACCGGAAACAGGCCGCAGAACACCACCGGGACGGCGGGGCGGAAGCCGGGCAGCGGCGCCTCAACCGGCTTGCGTTCGTCGGTGATGGTGTCGCCGACGCGGGTGTCGGCCACCTCCTTGATCGACGCGGTCAAGAAGCCGATCTCGCCGGGCCCAAGCTCGTCGAGTTCGACGCGCTTGGGCGTGAACACGCCGACCCGATCGACCTCGTAGGCCGCGCCGGTGCCCATCATGCGGATGCGCTGGCCCTTCTTCAGCACGCCGTCGACGACGCGGAACAGCACGACCACGCCGAGGTAGGAATCGTACCAGGAATCGACCAGCAGCGCCTTGAGCGGCGCGTCGCGATCGCCCTTGGGCGGCGGCAGCCGGTGCACGATCGCCTCGAGCACCTCAGGCACGTTCAGCCCGGTCTTGGCCGAGATCAGGATCGCGTCGGAGGCGTCGAGCCCGATCACGTCCTCGATCTGCTGCTTGACCTTGTCGGGCTCGGCGGCCGGCAGATCGACCTTGTTGAGCACCGGCACGATCTCGTGATTGTTGTCGAGCGCCTGATAGACGTTGGCGAGCGTCTGCGCCTCGACGCCCTGGCTCGCGTCGACCACCAGCAGCGAGCCCTCGCAGGCGGCGAGGCTGCGGTTGACCTCGTAGGCAAAATCGACGTGCCCCGGCGTATCGATCAGATTGAGGACGTAATCCTGGCCGTCGCGGGCGCGGTAGTTGAGTCGGACCGTCTGGGCTTTGATGGTGATGCCGCGCTCGCGCTCGATTTCCATCGAATCGAGCACCTGATCGACCATTTCACGGGCCTCGAGCCCGCCGGTAAGCTGGATCAGCCGGTCGGCCAGTGTCGATTTGCCGTGGTCGATATGGGCGATGATCGCGAAATTGCGGATTTTCTCGATGGGCGTGGCAGTCATGCGGCGCAGATAACACTGGGCTCCCGGAGCGGCAAGCGGTGCGCCCCCGCTCGTCCTGAGGCGGCCACGTAGCGGCCCTCGAAGGATACGGCCCGAGTGCACGGGCCGTCGCCCTTCGAGGCTCGCTTTCGCTCGCGCCTCAGGGCGACGGATAACTGTCAATACCGGTACTGATCGGTCTTGTACGGACCGCTGATCGGAATGCCGATATAGGTCGATTGCTTCTGCGAGAGCTGGGTCAGCCTCACCCCGATCTTGTCGAGATGCAGCCGCGCCACCTTCTCGTCGAGCTGCTTCGGCAGCGTGTAGACCTTCTTCTGATACTTGTCCGGATTGGTCCACAGCTCGATCTGCGCCAGCGTCTGGTTGGTGAACGACGACGACATCACGAAGCTCGGATGGCCCATGGCGTTGCCGAGATTGACCAGCCGGCCCTCCGACAGAAGGATGATGCGCTTGCCGTCGGGGAATTCGATCTCGTCGACCTGGGGCTTGATGTTGTCCCATTTGAAGTTCTTCAGCGCCGCCACCTGAA
>Ga0335085_10013352_pt1 | contig 12047 bp, 10 predicted proteins | sample Lox_Sample_45_FD_206712 | JGI IMG/M metagenome (GOLD analysis project Ga0335085, IMG submission 206712) | Soil microbial communities from Loxahatchee National Wildlife Refuge, Florida, United States - Lox_Sample_4.5 | ecosystem: Environmental > Terrestrial > Soil > Wetlands | place: USA...
GGCGTGGTCCATTGCCACCGCCAGCAGCGCGTCGGAGGTGGAGTAGCGCGGGTTCTTCACGTCCATGTGGGTGGTGGAGATGCCGACCACGCGCACGGGACCGGGGGCGCGCTCGAGGCGGCGCGCGAGCGGATGCGGCTCGTGGGGCCCACGGCTCCGTCTCGTCGCGGGCTCGAGATCCACCCACAGGTGCCCGCCGTCCACGCGGACGTGGTAGCTCGGCACGGCGTCGATCTCGAAGCCCGGCTCGCCCTTCCCGTCGGTGAAGTGGTACTTCCAGTTGTGCCACGGACACACGAGGTAGTCGCCGTCGAGCCGGCCCTCGCCGAGCGGCCCACCCGCGTGGTTGCACACGCCGGACAGGCAGCCGAAGGTGCCGTCCCTGTTCGTCACCGCGAGGCGCGTCCTCCCCACCTCGGCAGGCGTCACTGGCCGTGAGTAGAGCTCCACGGGCCCCAGGTCGTGCCAGGTCGCCATCGCCGCACCTCCTCTAGATCTCGGCCGCCGCCCGTTCCACCGCGAGGAGCGCCGACCGGAAGAACGCCTCCACCTGCTTCCCCTGGCCGGCGGCGTCGCCGGCGAGATCGGAGATCGGCAGCGACCCGCCGCTCAGGCCCTCCCTGCGCCAGGCTCCCCCGCCCTCGAGCGGCGACATGCGCTCAGGGCCGGGCCAGGGCGACATCGTCGCGTACCAGTAGGCAACCCCATCGGCCCCATCCCCGGGCGACGCGCCCAGCCAGGCCGTGAGCTTCCCGAGGCCGAGCTGGCAGCCCACGTCGAAGTGATGGGGCCAGAGCCGGATGGGCGCGTCGCGGCTGGCCACCACCCGCCGCAGGATCTCCTGCGTGCCGTGGAACATTCGCAGGAGCTCCGCCCGGCCCTGGGCGCCACCCTCGGGAAAGATCCCCCCGTCGGCGAGCGGGTGATGGGGGAAGTCCGCCGGGTGTTCCGGCAGCTCGAGTTTCCCGCGCTGGCCGTGTCGCGCGAGCGCGTCTCCCAGGAACGCCAGCCCATCGCGGAGTGTGCGTCCCTCGAGCCCGATGCCGGCGAGCGGAATCCCGTTCACGTCGCAGAGCCGGACCTCGACGTCGAGCGGATCGATCCCCGCGCGGAACTTCCCTCCGGCGACGGGCGCACCGAGCCAGTTCCGCAGGCCCGCGACCGAGAGCGACTGCTGCGAGTCGTCCGGCGCCCGCGGAGCGAGCGACTGTCCCACGGCCGCGACCACCTGCACGGCGTGGTGCAGCGGCAGCCGGGCGCGCAGGAGCGCCCGCCCACCGGGGTCGAGCGGCGCGTCCGGCCAGGGCGCGAGGTCCATCGGAGCCTCCTCGGGTGCGAAGGAGGGTACCTCGACCGGAGCGTCCGTTACGGTGGGGCCCCCGCAGGGACCGGGAGGCGATCCGCGAGGCCCTCCTCGCCGAGGCGCCGCTCGATCTCGGCCAGGTTCTGCCCGGGACCGCGCCACCTCGTCTCCTCGAGCCCCTCCGCGAGCGGCGCGTCCGTGCGCAGGGTCGCGAGCGTGCGGTAGAGCATCGCGTCGTTCCGGCCGTCCCTCAGGGTCGCCGCGAGCGCGGGCGCGCCGCGGACCGGTACCTCCCAGCGGGCCGGATCGTCGGGGATCGCCTCCAGGTGACCCCAGCGGGAGAGCACCGCCGCCGCGGACTTCTCGCCCCAGCGCTCCAGGCCCGGGATGCCGTCGGCCGTGTCCCCCACCAGCGCGAGCCAGTCCGGGATCGACTCGGGCCGCACGCCGAACTTCTCCACCACCCCCGCCTCGTCGATCGTCCGGCGTCGCATCCGGTCGAGCCCCACGACGCGCGTTCCGCGCACGCACTGGGCGAGGTCCTTGTCCGGCGTGCAGAGGACCACCTGATCCACCTCGGGCAGCGCCGCCATCCGCGCTGCGGCCGTGGCGAGGGCGTCGTCCGCCTCGAATTCCACCATCGGCCACGCGACGACGCCGAGCGCGGCCGTCGCCTCCTCGGCGAGCACGAACTGGGCCAGCAGGTCTTCCGGAACGCCCTCGGACGTCTTGTAGCCGGCGAAGAGATCGTTCCGGAACGACTCGATGACGTGGTCGAACGCGACCGCGACGTGGGTGACGCTCGGCTCGCGCAGGAGCGCGGAGAGCGACCGCACCAGCCCGCGCGTCGCGCCGACCTCGTCACCGCCCGGTCCTCGCGCCGGCGGCGCCCCGAAGTAGGCGCGGAAGAGCTCGTACGTCCCGTCCACGAGATGGACCTTCACCCCCGGGACGGTAAGGCGGCGTCGGTCCCTTCGGCAAGCTCAGGACAAGCTCACGTCAACCTCAGGGCGCGCCCGCCGTCGGCGGGAAGAGCGTGGGGTGCTGGGCGAGCGCCGTCTTGCGCAGCCGTGGCAGGGCGACGTGGAACGCCACGCTCGTTGCGAGCACGACGCCGGCACCGAGGGCGAGCGTGCGCGGCGTGCCGAGCCGGGTGGCCACGAGCCCGGCGCCGAGCGCGCCGAAGGGCGTCATTCCGCCGAAGAGCGTCGAGAAGAGGCCCATCACGCGCCCGCGCATCTCCACCGGGGCGAGACCCTGGAGGAGGGTCATGGTGCCGGCCATCTGGGTGATGAACCCCCAGCCGGCAACGACCAGCGCGGCGCCCACGACCCAGGAGCTCCTCGACGCGGCCACCACGAGGAGTCCGGCCGCGAGCGCGGTCGAGCCCCAGGCGACGCGCCGTCCCAGGCCGCGGAGCCCGCTCCGGGAGAGGAGCGAGATGGCGGCCGCGAGCGCCCCCGCCCCGGCGCACGCGAGCAGGATGCCGTACAGGCGCGCGTCTCCTCCGAGCACATCGGTCGAGAAGGCGGGCAGGAGCGTCTGGTACGGCACGGCGAAGAGGCTGGAGACGCCGAGGAGACCGAGGAGGGCCCGCACGTGCGCGGTTCGGCCCGCGTAGGCCAGGCCTTCGAGGAGGTGCGCCCGGCGCCCGCCCGTCCAGGCCGGCTGCGGGGGCGGGCGCATGACGACGAGCGCGGCGTAGGTCCCCGCGAAGGAGAGCGCGTTCAGGGCGAAGCACCAGCCCTCGCCCACGGCGGCGACGAGCAGGCCCGCGAACGCCGGGCCCACCACGCGGCCCGCGTTCACGATGGACGAGTTGAGGGCGATGGCGTTCGTCATGTCCTCGCCGGCGAGGTCCGCGAGGAGCGCCTGCCGGGCCGGGATCTCGAACGCATTGGTCATGCCCAGCATGGCCGCGAGGACGAGCACGTGCCAGGGCTGCACCGTCCCCGTGAGCGTGAGCAGCGCGAGCAGGGTCGCCTGCACGATGGCGTTCGTCTGGGTGGCGAGGACGACGCGCCTCCGCGGCAGGCGATCGGCGACCGAGCCGGCCCAGATGCCGAAGAGGAAGACCGGCACCTGCCCCAGGAACCCGACCAGGCCGAGCATCGAGGAGGAGCGCGTGAGCCGCCACACCAGCCACGACTGGGCCACGCTCTGCATCCACGTCCCGGCGAGCGAGATCGCCTGGCCGCCGAAGAAGAGGCGCAGATCGCGCTGGCGCAGGGAGCGCAGGCTGTGAGGCCAGTGGAGGGCCATCGAATCGCCGCCCGGGCGCGCGAGGTAGACCACGTAGCGGGGTCGGGGTCGAGGACGTCGGGGCCGCGGCCCGGCCCGAGGGGCGCCGACGAAGTGAAGGCCGGCCGGGCCTCCGCCCGTTATCCTCCGCGGCTCGCCACGCACCGTGTCCACCGAACGCCCATTCCGCGCCGAGATGGCGGCGCTCGTGAGGCTCGCCCTGCCGCTCGCCCTGGCCCAGGGCGGTCAGGCCTTGATGGGCATCGTGGACGCCGCCGTCTGCGGGCGCTCGGGCTCGCTCGCGCTCGCGGGCGTTGGGCTCGGGAACTCGCTCGCCATGTTCCTGGCCGTGTTCGGCCTCGGCCTCATGCAGGGGCTCGACCCGCTCGTCGCCCAGGCCGTCGGCGCGGGCGACGAGGCCAGGGCCCGCCACCTCTACTGGCAGGGGCTCTGGCTCGCCGGGCTCGTCGGCCTCGCACTCACGGTCCCGTTCGTCGTGGTGCCGCTCTTCCTCGTACCGCTCGGCATCGAGCCCACGCTCGCCCGCGAGGCCAGCGCTTTCTTCCTCCTGCGCCTGCCCGGGCTGCCGGCCTTCTTCGCGTTCTTCGCCGCGAGGGCCTACCTGCAGGGCCTCGGCACCGGGCGGCCCATGCTCGTCGCGACGATCGCCGGGAACGCGGTGAATCTCCCCCTCGACCTCCTCCTCGTGTTCGGAGGCGCGGATCTCCCCGCGTGGACGGGGCCGCTGCGTTCCATCCCGGCGCTCGGCGCGGCCGGGGCTGCCATCGCCACCACGGTGGGTACATTCGCCCAGCTCGGCGTGCTCGCGCTCGCCGTGCAGTCGGTGCGCGTGCCGGCCGGGACGACCCTCTCGAGGAGCTTCGATCTCCCGGCGGTCCGCACGGCCTTCCGCGTGGGGTGGCCGGTCGGCCTCCACTTCGGGGCCGAGGTCGGCATCTTCGCGCTCGTCGGCTTCCTGGCCGCGCGCCTCGGCCAGGTGCCGCTCGCGGCCCACCAGCTCGCCATCGCCCTCGCCAGCTTCACCTTCACGTTCGCCGTCGGCTTCGGCGCGGCCGGTTCCGTCCGGGTGGGCTGGGCCGTGGGCGCCGGCGACCGGCTCGCCGCGAGGCGGTCGGGACTCGCCGCGCTCGCCTCGGGCGCGCTCTTCATGGCCGGCTCGGCGCTCACGTTCCTGCTCATCCCCGGCACGCTCGCCCGTCTCATGACGAGCGACCCCGAGGTGATCGCCACCGCGGAGCCGCTCCTCCTCGTGACCGCCGTGTTCCAGGTCTTCGACGGCCTGCAGGGCGTGGGCGCCGGCGTCCTGCGCGGCGCGGGCGAGACCCGCTTCACGCTCAGGGCGAACGTGCTCGGCCACTGGGTGCTGGCCTTCCCGGCGACGCTCCTACTCGGCTTCGGCCTGGGGCTCGGCGTGACGGGCCTGTGGTGGGGCTTCGTGCTCGGCCTGGGCACGGTGGCCCTGCTCCTGGTCGGGCGCTTCCTCTCGATCTCGTCGCGCGAGATCGTGCCGCTCACGGCGCGACTTCACTGACCGGTCCACCGCGTCATCGAGGGTGGCCTGTGGCCGTCGGGCATGCCCGCCTCGCGGGGTATCCTGAACGACGAGGAGATCTGGGGCATCGTGACGTACCTCCGGCACCTGCCGCCGAAGGGCAGCCTCGGCGAGCCCGCCGTCTACGGCGGATGCGCGGGCGACGAGCCGGGCGCGCGGCCGCCCTGATCGGGCGGCGACGGGGGCGGGCCCGCGCGGTACGCTCCGGGCCTGCGCCTCTCGCTCCCCCAGCCGTTCGAGGACCTCGGCCACACCGCCGACGCCGGCGTGCGCGTGCGCGGAGCGAGCGCCGCCGAGGCGCTCGGCCGCCTCGCGCTCGCGATGAGCGAGCTCCTCACGGGCGGGGCGACCGTGGAGGCGAGGCCGGGCGAGGACGCGGTCGTCGAGATCGAGGGCGGCCCCGACCTCGCGGGCAGCGCCGTCGCGCTCCTGCGCGAGCTCCTGTACCGCTTCGCGACCGCCCGGGAGATCGCCACCGCGATCGAGGTCACAGGGGTGGACGCGTCCGGCGTCGAGGCGAGGGTGGCGTTCGGGCCCTACGACCGCACGCGCCACGCGGAGGGCCTCGATCTCAAGGCCGTCACCCGCCACGCCGCCCACCTCGAGCGCGAGGGCGACGGCTGGGTGGCGCAAGCGGTGTTCGATGTCTAGGGCGACGACCACCGTGAAGCTCCGCCGCGTCGAGGGCGACCTCTGGGAGATCCCGCGCGAGGGCGGCATGCGCGTGCCCGGGCGCGTGTACTCGGTCGGCCCGCCCTCGCCGGACGACCCGGCGCTCCAGCAGGTGGCGAACGTCGCCCACCTGCCCGGCATCCTTCGCTTCTCGCTCGCCATGCCGGACATCCACTGGGGGTACGGGTTCCCCATCGGCGGCGTCGCGGCCGTGGACGCCGAGGACGGGGCCGTCTCGCCGGGCGGGGTGGGCTACGACATCAACTGTGGCGTGCGCGTCGTCACCACGGCGCTGCTCGCCGACGAGGTGCGCCCCTGCATCGGCGAGGTCGCCGGCCAGATCCAGCGCGACGTGCCGGCGGGGGTGGGCTCGTCGAGCGCCGTGCCGCGGCTCTCCGACGAGGAGCTGACCGACGTGCTCCTTCACGGCGCGCGCTGGGCGGTGCGGCGCGGCTTCGCGGCCGGGCACGACGACGCCGAGCGCTGCGAGGAGGGCGGCGCGCTCGCCGGCGCCGACCCCGACGCGGTGAGCCCGCGGGCCCGTGCGCGCGGTGCGGACCAGGTGGGCACGCTGGGCAGCGGCAACCACTTCATCGAGGTGGACCGGGTCGCCGAGATCTACGAGCCGGACGTGGCCGAGGCGTTCGGCCTCCTTCCGGGCCGCGTCGCCATCCAGATCCACTCCGGGTCGCGCGGCCTCGGCCACCAGGTCTGCGACGAGTCGCTCGACGCGCTGGCCCGGGCGCCGGCGCGGTTCGGGCCCGACTACGCGAGCCTGCCCGACCCGCAGCTGGCGTGCGCGCCCATCCGGAGCCCCGAGGGGCGTCGGTACCTCGCCGCCATGGCCGCCGCGGCGAACTTCGCCTGGGCGAACCGCCAGGTGATGACCGGCCTCGTGGTGCGGGCCCTCCTGCGCGCCCTCCGCGTGTCCGAGGGCGAGCTCCAGGCGCGCCTCCTCTACGACGTCTGCCACAACGTGGCGAAGGTCGAGGAGCACGAGGTGGACCGGCGTCCGCGGCGCGTGCTCGTCCACCGGAAGGGTGCCACCCGCGCGTTCGGGCCGGGCGACCCGCGGGTGCCCGAGCCGTACCGCGCGATGGGCCAGCCCGTGCTCGTGCCGGGCGACATGGGACGCTACTCGTACGTGCTCGCCGGAACCGCCCGCGCGATGAGCGAGACGTTCGGCAGCTCCTGCCATGGCGCCGGCCGGCTGCTCTCCCGCGGCGAGGCGCTCCGGCGGGGGCGCGGCCGCTCCATCGCCCGCGAGCTCGAGGCGCGCGGCATCGCGGTGCGCGCTCGCGCGGCGAAGACGCTCGCCGAGGAGATGAGCGAGGCCTACAAGGACGTCGCCCGGGTCGTGGCGGTCATGCACGACTCCGGCATCTCCCGCCTCGTCGCCCGCCTGGAGCCGATGGCGGTCGTGAAGGGGTAGGCGCCCCGGCCGGCCGGCGTTAATACCCGGGCATGCTCGAGCCGCTCCCCGGTGCCGGGCCCTTCCCGGAGGCCCTGGCCTCGCGCCTCGCCGAGGCTGTGAGCTCGCGCGGCGAGGGCCCCCGCAGCGAGCACCTCGTGGACGGCCGGCCCCGCTTCACGAACCGTCTCGCCCTGGAGCGGAGCCCGTACCTCCTCCAGCACGCGCACAACCCGGTGTCCTGGTGGCCGTGGGGACCCGAGGCGTTCGAGGAAGCGCGCCGCACCGGGCGGCCGGTCTTCCTCTCCGTCGGCTACGCCACCTGCCACTGGTGCCACGTCATGGAGCGCGAGTCCTTCGAGGACCTCGAGATCGCGCGCGTGCTCAACGAGCGGTACGTGCCCATCAAGGTGGACCGCGAGGAGCGCCCCGACGTGGACGGCCTCTACATGACCGCGGTCCAGCTCCTCACCGGCGGGGGCGGCTGGCCCATGAGCGTGTGGCTCACGCCCGAGCGCGAGCCGTTCTTCGGCGGGACCTACTTCCCGGCCCGCGAAGGCGACCGCGGCGCCTCCCGCGGGTTCCTCGACATCCTCCGGGAGATCGCCGACCTGTGGGGCGCGGATCCCGACAAGGTCCGGCGGGCGACCGGATCGCTCGTCGAGGCGGTGCGGACCGCGCTCGCCCCGCCGCCTCCCGATCCCGCCGCGGCGCTCCCCGGTCCGGAGGTGATCGAGAAGGCCGTGGAGCACTACCGTCGCCTGTTCGACGAGGAGCACGGCGGCGTGCGGCGCGCGCCCAAGTTCCCCTCCAGCATGCCGGTGCGCCTCCTCCTCAGGCACCACCGCCGGTCGAGGAACGAGCAGTCCCTGCGGATGGCCACGGTGACCCTCGAGAAGATGGCCGCCGGCGGGCTCATGGACCAGCTCGGCGGCGGCTTCCACCGCTACTCCACCGACGCACGGTGGCTCGTGCCGCACTTCGAGAAGATGCTCTACGACAACGCTCTCCTCGCCCTGGCGTACGTCGAGGGCTTCCAGGCCACGGGCAACCCCGCCCTCGCGCGCGTGGCGCGCACCACCCTCGACTACCTCCTCGCCGGCATGACCTCGCCCGAGGGCGCGCTCTACTCGGCCACCGACGCGGACTCCGAGGGCGAGGAGGGGCGCTTCTTCGTCTGGACCGAGCGCGAGATCCGGGAGCTGCTGGGGACGGACGCCGACCGCTTCATCGGCTACTACGGCGTCACGCCCGGCGGGAACTTCGAGCACGGCACGAACGTGCTGCACGTCCCCCGCCCCGCCGAGACGACCTGGGAGGCGCTCGCCCCGGCGCGGGCGAGGCTGCTCGAGGCGCGAGAGAGGCGCCCGCGCCCGCTCCGCGACGAGAAGGTGCTCGCCGGCTGGAACGGCCTCGCCATCTCGGCGCTGGCGCTCGGCGGCCGGGTGCTCGGCGAGCCGAGGTGGGTCGCCGCCGCGGAGCGTGCCGCCGACTTCGTGCTCGCGCGGATGGTGAAGGACGGGCGCCTCCAGCGGAGCTTCAAGGACGGCGCGGCGGGCGTGCCCGCCTTCCTCGACGACCACGCGTTCGTCGTGCAGGGCCTCATCGACCTCCACGAGGCCACCTTCGCGCCGAGGTGGCTCGAGGCCGCGGTCGACCTCGCCGGCAGGGCCGACGCGATCTTCGGCGACCCCGACGGCGGAGGCTGGTTCGACAGCGGCACCGATCACGAGCGCCTGCTCGCCCGCGAGAAGGCGACGCACGACGGCGCCGAGCCCTCCGGGGCATCGGTGATGCTGCTCGACGTGCTCCGGCTCGAGGCCTTCACGACCGACGACCGCTGGCGCCGCATGGCCCACGGCGCCCTCCGGCACCATGGGCGCGCGCTCGCCGAGACGCCCATGGCGCTCTCCGAGATGCTGCTCGCCGTGGACTTCGCCACGGACGCGCCCCGCGAGGTGGTGCTGGTGTGGCCGGAGGGCCATTCCCCTCCGGAGGACTTCCTCGCGGTGCTGCGCGGGACGTTCCTCCCGAACCGCGCGATCACCGGCGCGAGCGAGGGGGAGGGCGTCGCCCGGGTCGGCCGCACCGCGAGGGTGGCCGAGGGCAAGGTCGCCGCCGGGCGGCCCACCGCCTACGTGTGCGAGCGGGGCCAGTGCCGCCTGCCCGCCATCGACGCGGAGAAGCTCCGCTCCCAGATCTCGCCGGTGCGGCCATACGGGTAGCTCGCCGGACGCCTGCGGGCGAGCCGCCGTCCGACGAGCGCGAGCACGAGCGCCAGCGCCGGTGCTCCGGCGGGCCCGCCCGAGCAGCCCCCGTGATGCTTCGAGGTGGGAGTTCCACCCGTGGAGGGCGGCTGGAAGTCCGTCGGGTAGACCGTGCAGAGGCCGGTGATGTCGTCGTCGGTGAGGCTGCGCTTCGTCGTCTCGCCGAGGGGCGCGTCCGCGTACATCGTGGAGTCGGGGTCGGGCGAGTGGTCGAAGCCGAGCAGGTGGCCGGCCTCGTGGGTCACCGTGTTCTGGACGTCGGCGGCGGTGGTGGAGGGCTCGGTGGTGAAGGTGAAGCTCGCGCCGTTCAGCGTGATGTCGGCGTCCAGGATCTCGCCGGTCGTGCAGCTGAAGGTGGTGAGGGTCACGGCGATGGCGCGGGCGGATTGCGTCCAGCCGGTCTCGATCCACTTCACGGCGTTCACGTTCGGCCCTCCGAGCTGGAAGCCGACGGTGGTCGGCCCCGGCGCCGCGGCGACGAAGTCCACCGCGGTGCAGGTGGGCGCCGACCAGGTCGCGAAGGAGGCGTCCACCGCTTCCTGAGCGGAGGTGCCGGTGATGTCGTCCGAGCCGGCCGAGTCGGCCTGGTAGCCGACGGGCAGGTGGAACCACTCGAGGGGCACCGCCGGGCCGGGGCAGGGCGGGCTGCTGGACGCCGTGGTGGTCTGGACGTAGCCGAGCGCCGCCGCGGGGGCGAGCAGGAGGGCGAGGACGGTCGTGCGATGGGCGCTCATCGGCGTTGCGCGGACCCCGCGTCGTGGACCAGCCGGCCGATGCGCGCGAGCAGATCCTCGAGCGGCAGGGAGGCCGGCGCCGCCTCGTCGATCTGGAGCCCCTCCCGCCCGGGGGACGCGACCGCGAGCCCGGCGACCTCCTGCGACGCCACCCGGGAGCCGGACAGGTCGGCGCGGACGTGGAAAACGCCCTGGGCCATGCCGACGGCCCTCCAGCCCTCGCCCGCCGGCTCGAGGAGCAGGACCACCTCCTCACCGGGCGTGAGCGCGGCCTCTCCGGAGGCAACCTGGCCTACGTCGCCCACGACGCCGCCCAGCGTCTCCACGACCACGGTCCGCGGCGCGGAGCCCTTCAACGACCTCGCCACCGAGACCGTCGTGCGGGTCACGATGTGGCCGCCCTCCCAGGCGGAGGCCTGCCGGCCGACCGTCCCCTGGACCACGAGCGAGGCGTGGCCGACGAGCTCGCCAAGGCTCTCCGCGACCACCACGCTCGCGCCCGCGGGCGCGGCGACGAGGAGGGCGGCGACGATCGGCGTCAGGCGCATGGGCTGGCCTTCCGGCTGCCACATGCCCTAGCCGGGCGCGCCGACCGCCGCCACGTCACGGCGAGGGGTGTCCCTCCGCCACGCGCAGCGCCCCGTCCTCGAGCCGCGCGCGCCGGATCGCCCCGGCCGGCAGCTCGTCGCCATGGTGCGTCACCATCACCACGGTGACGCCGGACGCGGCCGCGCCCTCGATCACCGAGAGCGCGAACGCGCGCGCGTCCCGGTCGAGCCCCGCGAGCGGCTCGTCGAGGAGGAGCACCTCCGGCCCGGGGGCGAGCGCGCGGGCGATGAGCACCTTCCGCAGCTCTCCGTAGGAGAGCCCGAGAACGTCCCGGCCGGCGAGCGCACCGACGCCGAGCCGGTCCATGGCGGCCCGCGCCGCGGCGAGCCGGCCCGTCGGAGGCGCCTCGCCGCCCCCGACGGCGCCCTCGAAGCCGGAGGCGACCACCCACTCCGCGCGCGTGGGGTTCCGGTGTCGAGCCTGCAGCTCCGGCGAGACGAGGCCGATCCGGCCCGCGAGCGCGAAGCGATCGGCGTGCGGGCCGAGGTCGAGCCGCTCGATCTCCCCCTCGACCGGCTGCTCCTCGCCCGCGAGGAGCCTGAGGAGCGTGGACTTGCCCGCGCCATTCGGGCCCACGACACCCCAGCGCTCGCCGCGCCGCACGGTCCAGTCGAGGTCCTTCAGCACCGCGGTGCCGTCCACCAGGACGGTGACGCCACGCAGGGTGAAGGCAGGCTCGCCGCCCGAGACGGGCGGGACAGGCCTGGGCTCTGGCGGCCGGCTCGCGACGGCGGGCATGTCCGCCGGAGCCGTGCGATCACCCCTCCGCGCGCGCCACGCGACCCTGCCCGCCTCGAGGCGCAGGACCTCGTCGATCTCCGGGACGATCTCCTCGTCGCGGTGGGTGGCCATGGCGACCGCCGTGCCGCCGCGGAGGATCGTCGACACGGCCTCGAGGAACGCGCCGCGCGCCCCGGCGTCGAGGCCGTCGGCCGCCTCGTCGAGGAGGAGCGCCGCCGGCCGCGGGACGAGCGCCCGGGCCAGCAGCACGCGGCGCCCCTCGCCGCGCGAGAGCGAGAGCATCGAGCGGCCGAGGAGGTGGCCCACGCCGAGCATCGCCGCGACCTCGCGGATGCGCTCGGCCTGCTCCCCCGTGGCGGCGTCCTCGGGGTAGGTCGCGTCCCAGAAGCCCGAGCGGACGACCGCCTCCACGCGGAGGTCGAGGTCCCGCCGGACGTAGCGGTCCTGGAGCTCGGGCGAGACGAGCGCCATCCGCTCCCGGACGCCGATGGGGCTC
>Ga0335085_10013353_pt1 | contig 12046 bp, 11 predicted proteins | sample Lox_Sample_45_FD_206712 | JGI IMG/M metagenome (GOLD analysis project Ga0335085, IMG submission 206712) | Soil microbial communities from Loxahatchee National Wildlife Refuge, Florida, United States - Lox_Sample_4.5 | ecosystem: Environmental > Terrestrial > Soil > Wetlands | place: USA...
CAATCCGGCCGATCTGTTGGACTGGTACGACCGGCACGCCCGCGCGCTGCCGTGGCGGGCGCGCGGCGGGCAAAAGGCGGAGCCCTACCGGGTCTGGTTGTCGGAAATCATGCTGCAGCAGACCACGGTGAAGGCGGTCGCGCCGTATTACGCGCGCTTTCTCGCGCGCTGGCCGACGGTCGAGGCGCTTGCGCAAGCGAGCCTCGACGACGTGCTGCGCGCCTGGGCGGGGCTCGGCTATTACGCGCGCGCGCGCAATCTGCACGCCTGCGCCAAAACCGTGGTCGAGCGCCATGGCGGAATTTTCCCGAGCGGTCTGGACGTGTTGCGCGCGCTGCCCGGTATCGGCGACTACACCGCGGCCGCGGTCGGCGCCATCGCCTTCGATGCGCCGGCCGTACCGGTCGACGGCAATGTCGAACGCGTGCTGACGCGGCTGTTCGCGGTCGAGGAGGAATTGCCGGCAGCGAAGCCGCTGATCAAACAACTCGCGGCGTCGCTGCTACCGGCGCAGCGGACCGGCGACTTTGCGCAAGCGCTGATGGATCTCGGCGCCACGCTTTGTTCGCCCAAGCGGCCGGCGTGCTCGCTGTGTCCATGGATTGCCGCCTGTGTCGCCTGCGCGCGCGGCGATCAGGAGACGTTTCCGCGCAAGGCGCCAAAGCGCGAGGGCAAGCTGCGTCGGGGTGCTGCTTTCGTGGTCCTGCGCGCGGATGGGCGCGTGCTGCTGCGCCGGCGGCCGCAGCAAGGCTTGTTGGGCGGCATGAGCGAAGTTCCGGGCAGCGACTGGGCGCACGATCTTGACGTGGCGGACGCGCTGCGCAGCGCGCCGCGCCTGCGGGCGAAATGGCGCAGGCTGCCGGGCAGCGTGCGTCATGTGTTTACCCATTTTCCGCTCGAGCTCGCCGTGTTCACCGCGCAGGTCGCGCGCGCAACGCTGGCGCCCAAGGGCGGCCGCTGGGTCAAAATCGGCGATTTGCCGGGCGAGGCGCTGCCCAACGTGATGCGCAAGGTGCTCGCCCACGCGCTCGCGCGCGAGGGCGCGTCATGAGCGAGAAAGGCATCCTCGCGATCTTCAACGATTGCGTCGCCGGGCGCGAAGCCGAATTCGAGGCCTGGTTCCAGGGCGAGCATCTGCAGGAGCGGTTGGCGGTGCCGGGCTTTCTGTTCGGGCGGCGGCATCAGGCGATCTCGGGCTCGTGCGGCTACTTCAATTTCTATCTGGTCGAGCAACCTGCCGTGCTGGTTTCGCCGGCCTATCTCGATCGGCTCGACCATCCGACGCCGCTGACGCGCAAGGTGATGTCGGAGATGTTCATCAACATGAACCGCACCATCTGCCGCCGCGCGCTGCGGCGCGGCGCCTTCCGCGGCGCCTATGCGGTGACGGCGCGCTTCACCGATGCGCCCGACATGGCCGCCGTCACGGCGCGCGCCGAGACGCTGGCGCAAGACGCAGGCGTCGCCGCGTGCGAAATTTGGACGGCGGTCGACCCGGCCGGCCAGCCGGTATCGATGGAGGAAAAGCTGCGCGGCGGCGACAAGAAAATCAAAACCTGCCTGATGGTCGATACGCTGCGGCAAGCCGATGCCGAGGCAATCGGCGCGCAATTGGCGAGCGATTTCGCGCGGGCCGATGTCGGCGTCTTCCGTGTATTGTGTCAGATCGGGCAGGGAGACTGAAATGCAGGAACTGCTACTACTCGCCGAAAAGATCGCCGCGCGCCTGATCGCGCGTCAGGAGACGATTGCCGTGGCTGAGTCCTCGACCGGCGGCCTGATCGCCGCGGCCTTGCTCGCCGTGCCCGGCGCCTCGGCTTATTTTCTCGGCGGCGCGGTGGCCTACACGAAGGCGGCGCGGCTGGCGCTGCTCGGCATCGGCGACGCCGACATGCAGGGCTTGCGGCCGTCGACCGAGGCCTATTCGCTGATGATCGCGCTGCGGGTGCGCGAGCGGCACGGGGCGAGCTGGGGCTTGGGCGAGACCGGCGCCACCGGCCCGACTGGCAATCGCTATGGCGACGCCGCCGGTCACACCTGCATTGCGGTCGTCGGACCGCTCGAGCGCGCGCTCACGCTGGAGACGGGCAGCGCCGACCGCGCGGCGAATATGGAAGCCTTCGCGCGGCGCGCGCTGGAATTTCTGCTGAATGTTCTGAACTGATCGCCAGGCGAATTCCGTTCGTCCCCGCGCAAGCGGGGACCCAGGGGCTACAAGATCGCGCCGACAAAGAAAGAACTGGATTCCCGCTTTCGCGGGAATGAACGGAGTTGGTTACTCCGCCGCGTCCGCCATCTCCGCGCGCACGACGGCGCGCAGCTCGTCGATCAATGTGAGGCCCTTCGGCGTTTCCACATGCCAGAAGGTCCAGCCGTTGCAGGCTTCGAGGCCTTGCGCCAACGCGCCGATGCGGTGGATCGAGCCGACAGCTTCGCCCAACGACACCGCGCCGTCGGCGCGAACCAATGCACTGTGCCGCTTCTTGGCGTCGGTGAGCTTGGCGCCGGGGCTCACCAGGCCGCGTTCGATCAGCGCCGAGAAGGCGACGCGCGGCGCCTCGCGCGCGGTGACGAACGGCGCAATCGACGGCGACGGCACGACCTCTACCTTGGCGATGCGTTGTTCCGCGGCTAACGCATATTTTTTTTCCCGTTCGATGCCGATGAAGCGGCGGCCGAGTTTCTTCGCCACCGCGCCGGTGGTGCCGGTGCCGTTGAAGGGATCGAGCACCAGGTCGTCCGGCCGCGACGCCGCCAGGATCACGCGCGCGAGCAGCGCTTCCGGCTTCTGCGTCGGGTGCAGCTTCTTGCCGTTTGCGCCTTTCAGCCGTTCCTCGCCGGTGCACAGCGGGATAGTCCAGTCCGAACGCATCTGTACGTCGTCGTTGCCGGCTTTGAGCGCCTCGTAATTGAAGGTGTAGCCCTTGGCGTCGGCGTCGCGCGAGGCCCAGATCATAGTCTCGTGCGCATTGGTGAAGCGGCGGCCGCGGAAATTCGGCATCGGATTGGTCTTGCGCCAGATCACGTCGTTCAGGATCCAGAAGCCGAGGTCCTGCATGATCGTGCCGACGCGGAAAATGTTGTGGTAGGAGCCGATCACCCAGATGGTGCCGGCGGGCTTGAGCACGCGGCGGCAGGCGGTGAGCCAGCGTTTCGTGAAATCGTCATAGGCCGCGAAACTCGCGAACTTGTCCCAATCGTCGGTGACCGCATCGACGTGCGAATCGTCCGGACGCTTGAGGTTGCTGGCGAGCTGGAGATTGTAAGGCGGGTCGGCGAAGACGAGATCGACGCAAGCCGCCGGCAGCTTGGTCATTTCGGCGACGCAGTCGCCGATCAGAATGTGCTGGCGCGGAGTCTCAGAAACTCCACGGGGCGCCCGTGAGGGCCCCCCGCGACGCGACACAACCATGACTCAGGACTCTGACTCAGGCGACGCGGTCGGCGACGCGGGACCTACAACCGACAGGCCCACATCATGCCCGCTCAAGGTGAAAATTCGGTTTATGGACCGCGTCGACAACTCGGCAAATTCTGCCTATTTAACGAGGGCTTAACCGTCTTCGCGCGGCTCACGCCGGAAGCCGAATTGGACGCCAGACGAGGCCTTGCGTAATGATCGCGCCTCGGACTTGGCGTGAGGAACCGTGAATGCGTTGGGACGATTTTCGCCGCAGCGACAATGTCGAAGACGACCGTGAGGGCGGCGGCTATGGCGGCGGCGGCTTCGGCCTGCCGGTCGGCGGCGGCGGGCTCGGCATCGGTACCATTATCGTGCTCGGCCTGATCGGCTGGGCGACCGGCATCGACCCGCGCATCCTGATCGGCGGCGCCGAGCTGATCAACGGCGGAACGCATTACCAGCAGCCCTATCAGCCGAGCACGCGCCGCACCGGCGCGCCCAGCGACCGCACCGGGCAGTTCGTCGCCGCCGTGCTCGGCAACACCGAGGACACCTGGGCGGCGATCTTCACCAATATGGGCAAGCAATACCGCCCGCCGCGGTTGCGCCTCTATCGCGGCGGCGAGCAGGGCGGCTGCGGCTTTGCCCAGGCGGCGATGGGGCCGTTCTATTGTCCGAGCGACCAGCGCATCTATCTCGACACGTCGTTCTTCAACGACATGCAGGTGCGCTTTCACGGCTGCAGCGGCAAGGCCTGCGAATTCGCCGAGGCCTATGTGATCGCGCACGAGGTCGGCCATCACGTGCAGAACCTGCTCGGCATTCTGCCGAAGGCGACGGCGGCGCAGCGCGCGGCCGGCAGCAAGACGGCGGCAAACCGCATTCAGGTGCGCATCGAATTGCAGGCCGACTGCCTCGCCGGCATGTGGGCGCATTATTCCAACCAGCGCTGGAATTCGATCGAGCCGGGCGACGTGGAGGCCGCGTTGCAGACTGCGGCTGCCATCGGCGACGACCGGCTGCAGAAACAGGCGCGCGGCTATGTCGTGCCCGATGCCTTCACGCACGGCTCCTCGGAGCAGCGCCAGCGCTGGTTCACCACCGGGCTGCAACAGGGAACGCTCACCGCCTGCGACACCTTCGCGGCGGCGCAATTGTGACTGTCAATGCGGGTTCGCTCGCGTCCCCGGATTGACGTAGGATGATGGCATGCCCGGAATTGACCAAAGCAAACAATTCATTCCGCTGAAGATCGCGGTGCTGACCGTGTCCGACACGCGCGAGCTTGCCGACGACAAGTCCGGCAATACGCTCGCCGAGCGCATCCGCGCCGCCGGTCATGCGCTCGGCGGACGCGCCATCGTCAAGGACGAGATCGAAGCCATCCGTGCGCAGATCAAAGCGTGGATCGCCGATAAGAGCATCGACGTGGTGATCAGCACCGGCGGCACCGGCTTCACCGGGCGCGACGTGACGCCGGAGGCGGTCGAGCCGCTATTCGAGAAGAAGATGGATGGCTTCTCGATGCTGTTCTTGCTGGTGAGCCAGAAGAAGATCGGCACCTCGGCGATCCAGACGCGCGCCATCGCCGGCGTCGCCAACGCCACTTACGTGTTCTGCCTGCCGGGCTCGCCCGGCGCCTGCGCCGACGCTTGGGACGAGATCTTGGTGCACCAACTCGATGTCCGTTACCGGCCGTGCAATTTCGTCGAGATTCTGCCGCGGCTCGACGAGCACCTGCGGCGGCCGAAAGCGCGCACGCAATCAGGCTGAGCGGGACTGGCTGCGTTCACGGGCGCGACGACGCAGCGTTGGCAATTAGGTTCGCGGACAATCGTCTCCGTTCGTGCCCGCGGAAGCGGGCATCCAGTCTTTGCCGCGCGGCCCTGGGTCCGCGCTTGCGCGGGGACGAACGGGAAACAGGCTTCGCTTCAATATTCCGAACAGAGCGATAAACAGGTCGCGCCGCGCTGCGATGCGCAACCGATGTGCATTCGTCATATGGAAAATGACCGTCTGCGCGCCGAGCTCAGGCGGCGACCGGGTCACAAGTCCAAATCCCAATATTCGGCGACGACGTCCTGGCCCCAGCTGTGCTTTTTCTCGCTTGAGGTCAGCGTGAAACCTGCGCTCTCATAAATGTGCCGCGCGGCGGTAAGGATGCTGTGCGTCCACAGCGTGATGCGCTGGTAGCCGGCCGCGCGCGCGAATTTCACGCATTCATCGACCAGACGCTGGCCGAGGTGAAGCCCGCGCGCTTTCGGATCGACCAGCAGCAGGCGCAAACGCGCAATACTGGGCGCGTCCTTCACCAGCATGACGCAGCCGACGTTTTCACCGTTCATTTCGGCGATCCAGCAGCGCTCGAGCTTTGCATCGAAGTTGTTGACGAAATCGGCGACGATCTGCGCGCACAGACCCTCGAACGGCTCGCCCCATTGATATTCCTGCGCGTAAAGCTCGCCGTGACGGGCGACGATCCAACCGAAATCTCCGTATCGCGGCGCGCGCAAGGTGTAGGACGGTTTGGCCCGCGCGCCGTCTTGGCCGAGCAGCGTCTCGATGCTTTGCATGGCCGCGATCAACTGCGTCTGCTCGTCCGGCTTGAGCCTTGCCAGCATGGCGCCGACGTCGCGCTGCGAGCGCGCCTCCGCCGGCGCGAACGCCTTGCGCCCGCGCGCGGTGAGTGAAAGGTGGCTCTGCCGCGCGTCCTTGTGCGAGGCTTTGCGGCTCACCAGCCCGCGTTTCTCGAAATTGCGCAGCACGCGCGAGAGATAGCCGGCGTCGAGATCGAGCGCGCGGCCGACGTCGCTCGCGGTAACGTCTTGGCCGTGCGCGATCTCGTAAAGCACGCGCATTTCGCCCAAAGAATAGGGGCTGTCGAGATAGGTCTTGCGCAGGACGCCGATCTGCCGCGTGTAGAAGCGGTTGAACCGGCGCACGGCGGCGATGCGTTGCTCGAGGGCGCTGGGCATGGCGGCAGCATCGGGCAAATAGTTGACAAAGTCAAGTATATGCCCGGCAGCGAATATTGCAGCGATGCGGGCGGCCATAAGCCGCCGTTAGCGCGCGAACCGCGCGCTGCTGGTGAGCATAGCGAGACGCCGCCGGCCGATCCGCCGCAGCATGGCGGCGTCGGCATCGGCGGTGTCGGGATGGCCGCCGATGCGGTCGTAATGCATGCGCGCAATCAGCAAGCCCTGCTCGGGCTTGGCGCCGCCGCCGAGCGCGACGCGCGTGAGCTCGAACAATTCGGCAATGCCGGGCCGCAGCAGATTGGCAAAGCCCGGCGGGCGAAATACGGCCGCGCGCGCGCTGTCGCGGTCGAGGCTCGCGTCGATGAAGCGCTCGGCCGCCTCGACCCAGCCCGGCTCGGGCACGCAGCCTGCGCGCAGGAACATGAGCCACGGCGCATGGGTCGCCGCGGCCGCCGTGCGCAAGCGCGCGCCCAGCGGCGCCTCCGACGTCATCAACTGGCAGCCGGCGATTTCGGCGATTTCGGCGGTGGCGTCGCGCGAGCCGGCGTCGCTGACAATCACCTGGCCGAGCAGCCCGTTGGTGACGCCCGGCACCAGCGCCGCCAGCGTCGACACCAGGGCGCGCTCCGATTCGTGGGTGGCGATGATCGCGCTGAGCATGCGCCGCACACTATCACGGGCAATGATCGGATGATCCGCCTGAAAAGCAGGCATTTGCGGCGCGAAATAAAAAGGGCCGCCTGACGGCGACCCCGTTTTCAGTCCCGCGTAGGGTCTTTTAGAATTTGTAGTTGATGCCGAGCCGGGCGATGTTGTCGGTCATCCTGCCGCTCGCAATCGCCAGCGTCCCGGCCGTGTTGGCGACGACCGTCGGGCCGCTGCCGAAGTCGATGTAGAGATATTCGGCTTTGGCGCTCCAGTGATCGGCGAAGGCCCATTCAAGGCCGCCGCCGACCGTCCAGCCGCTATAGTCTTGCGAAGCGCTGAACGCGAGCACAGTGCCGGCCGGTGTCGTCGTGCCCGTGCCACTGAGCGTGCCGTGGCCGAAGGCAAAGCCGCCGGTGAAGTAAGCGAGCCAGCGATCCCATGCGTAGCCGAGGCGGCCGCGCACAGTGCCGAACCATTCGAGCTTGTCGGTGTAAGTCGCGGTCAGACCGGGAATGACCGCAACCCCGGCAAATGGCGCGATGACAAACGACCCGTCGGCTTTTTGGCCGGACCCTTGGAAGTCGGCTTCGACGCCAAGGACCCACTGGTTGACCTGCCAGTTGTAGCCGATCTGACCGCCGCCGATGAATCCGTCGAGATTGTCGGAATTCGAAAGCACGGTCAGGCCGGTGATCGTGCTGATCAAGTCGTTGTCTTGTTTGCCCCAACTGCCGCCAGCATTGAGGCCGATATAGAAGCCGGTCCAGTTGTAGGGCGGGACAATGACAGGCGCCTTCACGACCGGTGCCTTCATCGGCATGTCGGCTGCCGAAGCCGCTCCGACGAGCGCAACGGATGCGAGCAGAGCTAGTCCAATACGCCTCATGGCAACCCCCAGCAAAAGTAGAGTTTGACCGGAGTTAAAGACCGACGCGGGAAACGGTCAATCGATCCGCCTCGTTTTGGTTTGTTGTCCTTATCTTATTCACTCCTTGTGTGCCCTCATGATCACCATTTTTACGGAAAAAATATACACATATATCTGCTTGAACAAGGGCCCGCTTCGATTGTTCTTGTTATGTTCACATTCCGCTACTAGGTTAGGACCATGGCTCGACAAAGCTCAGCCCTGAGACGCCCGCCGGAAAAGGAGCTGCCCTCCACGCCGGCGGGCGTCATTGTCGACGACGCGACCGAACTGCTCGGCGTCGTGGTCGAGCACGAGCGGCGGCGCGGCCGCGGCGCGCAGAGCAATGCCTCCGGCCGCTACGAGCCGCTGGCACGCATCGCCTTCGACGACGGCTGGCGCTCGCTCGACGAATTGCCGCCGTTCAAGACGCAAGTGACGGTCGACGCGACGCGCAAGATCATCACCCGCAATGACTCGCCCGACATCGGCTTCGACCGTTCGATCAATCCCTATCGCGGCTGCGAGCACGGCTGCGTCTATTGCTTCGCGCGGCCGACGCACGCCTATCTCGGCCTGTCGCCCGGTCTCGATTTTGAATCCAAACTGTTCGTCAAACCGGAGGCGGCCGAGCTCTTGCAAAAGGAACTGTCGGCGCCCGGTTACGAGCCGAAGGTGATCGCCATCGGCACCAATACCGATCCCTATCAGCCGATCGAGCGGCGCTACAAGGTGATGCGCCGCATCCTCGAAGTGCTCGACCGCGCCGGCCATCCGGTCGGCATCGTCACCAAGTCGGCTCTGGTGTTGCGCGACCTCGACATCCTCGCTCGTATGGCCGAACGCAATCTGGCGAAAGTGGCGCTGTCGGTGACCACGCTCGATCCAGAACTCGCGCGCAAAATGGAGCCGCGCGCGGCAACGCCAATGCGGCGGCTCGAGACGCTGCGGCGCCTCGCGCAAGTCGGCGTGCCCACCTCGGTCATGGTCGCGCCGGTGATCCCGGCGCTCAACGACATGGAGATCGAGCGCATTCTCGATGCGGCGGCGACCGCCGGCGTCAAGGAGGCCGGCTACGTGCTCTTGCGCCTGCCGCTCGAGGTGCGCGACCTGTTCCGCGAATGGCTGCGCGCCAATTTCCCGCTCCGCGAGGAGCACGTGTTCAAGCTCGTGCGCGATATGCGCGGCGGCAAGGATTACGATTCGAAATGGTTCGAGCGGCAGAAGGGCAGGGGCCCCTATGCCTACCTGATCGGACGCCGCTTCGAGGTGGCGTGCGAGAAGCTGGGGCTCAATGCGAGCAAATCGACGCTCTCGACCGCGCACTTCCGCCGCCCCAAGCCGGAAACCGAGCAGTTGAGTTTGTTCTGACGGCAGTCACGTCTTCTCCTTGATCCCAGCTTTGATCACCGCCCAGTTCAGCGGATAGCTCGTGGCGAAGCCGCCCAGCATGGCGATCTGCATGGTCAACGGTCATCAGCAGCCGCAGGTTCCCGTTAGCCTCCGACCACCATCCACCGCCGCGGTTGACTTCAGGCAGGCGCCGCGCACTCTGCGGTCCATGCCGCGCCAAACCCCCGCCCAGCGCCTGCCGCTCCACGAGCCGATTTTGCGCCCGAGCTTTCGGCGCGAACGGCGCGCGCTCAACAAGGGAATATTCCCGGTTGCCGGCTGCGACGAGGCGGGGCGCGGTCCGCTCGCCGGCCCGGTGGTGGCGGCGGCGGTCATCCTCGATTCCGCCCGCATCCCGCGTGGCCTCAACGATTCCAAGAAGCTCGACGCGCCGGCGCGCGAGAAGCTCTACGACAAGATCTGCGCCACGGCGCAGGTCGCGGTCGCTTTCGGCACCGTCGCGCGCATCGACCGCGACAATATCCTGCGCGCCTCGCTGTGGGCGCTGGCACGCGCGGTCAAGGCGCTGCCGGTCGCGCCCAGGCTCGTCTTCGTCGACGGCAACATCAAAATCGATTGCGGCTGCGATTGCGAGGCGGTGGTGTCGGGCGATGCGCTGGTTCTGTCGGTCGCCGCCGCCTCGATCGTCGCCAAGGTCACGCGCGACCGGCTGATGACGCGGCTCGGCCAGGAATGTCCCGGCTACGGCTTCGAGCGCCACATGGGCTATTCGGTGCCTGAGCATTTCGCCGCGCTCCAGCGGCTCGGGCCGACCATCCACCACCGCAAGTCCTTTGCGCCGGTGGCGGAGAAGCTGGCCTTGCTCGCGGGCGCGTCCGACGAGGCGATTGCCGCGTTGTTGCCTCTTTAGCCCGCGTTCTCTATTGCTGCCCGCTTGATCCCGCTCCTTCGAGGGGAGGGATTAGAACCAGGCCGATGCACTACGTTTCCCTGATCATCGAATTTCTGCGCGGACGCCCGGCGGTGGCGTTCTGGAGCGTGGCGCTCACGCAAGCCGCGCTGTGGACACTGGTGCCGGCGATCTTCTACACCGCGCCGCCCGGCGAAGTGCCGCTGCTGCTCGCCATCGGTCATGAATTCGTTCTCGGCAGCTATCTCGGACCGCCGCTCGCTTTCTGGCTGGGTGAATTGGCCTTCCGCCTCGGCGGCGCGCCCGGTCTTTACCTGCTCGCGCAGGCCTGCATCGTCCTCACCTATTGGGCAGTGTTCATGCTCGGCCGCCGCATCGTCGGCGCGCGCCATGCCGCGCTTGCCGTGCTGCTCATGGTCGGTATTGCCGCCTTCGCCGTGCCCAGCCCCGATTTCGGTCCGGCGATTCTGGCCGCGCCGCTGTGGGCGCTGGCGCTGCTGTTCTACTGGCGCGCGGTCGGCGAGCGCGAGCGCGGCTATTGGTTCCTGCTCGCCATTGCGCTCGGCCTTTTGCTGCTGGCGAGCTATGTCGGGCTGATCCTGATCGCACTCATGGCCGTGTTCACTTTGGCGAGCGCGCGCGGGCGCTATTCGCTGCTCCATGTCGAGCCGTGGCTGGCGGTGCTGCCGTTCCTCATCGTCATTTTTCCACATCTCGCCTGGCTTGAGGGCGCCTATCGGCTGGTGATTTCGGGCATCGGCGAAAGCGCGGCGGCCGGCCATCTATCACCCGGCGTCTGGCTTTGTATCGCGCTCGTCGCGACGCATGTCGGTCTCGGCGCCCTGGTCGTCTTTGCCACCGGCTGGCCGCGCCGACGCAAGGAACGCGCGCCGCTGATCGACCGCAGTCCGGCCAATCTGCTGGCGCGCCTGTTCGTCTACTATTTCGCGCTGATGCCGGCCGTGGTGGCGATCGCTATCGTCTTCGCCGGCGGCCGGCTTGGACCGCTCGACCGCGTGGCGCCGCTGGTGGTGCTCTCGGGGCTCGCGGTGGTAATGGCCGCGGGCGACCACGTGCCGATCTACCGCGAGCGCATGGTGTCTTTCATCTGGCTTGGTCTCCTGCTGACGCCGCCGGCCGTGGTTGTGTTCGGCGTGACGCTGCTGCCCTTCATGGCATCGGTCAATCTGCGGGTGACGCAGCCGGCCCGGCCCGAGGGCGCCTTCTTCGCCGACACCTTCGAGCGCCGCACCGGCAAGCCGCTTCGCTTCGTCACCGGCGATCCGCAGCTTGCTCCGCTGATCGCCCTCGGCAGCCCCAGCCGGCCGCATGTCTATTTCGATTGGGCGCCCGAGCGCAGCCCCTGGGCGAACGCCGCCGACATCCGCAGCCAAGGCGGCCTGTTGGTCTGGCCGGCGACCGCAGACTTGCGCGGCGCGCCGCCCTTGCTGAAATCCGAGTTTCCGGACCTCGTGGCGGAAGTCCCGCACACGTTCACGCGCGCGATCCAAGGCCTGCTGCCCTTGATCCGCGTCGGCTGGGCGGTGGAGCGGCCGCAAGCGCCCTGAGCCGCCGCCCCGGGGGCGTCTATCCACATCATCCACAAGTCGGCCCTGCGTGAGGTTGCCGTACCGGATAGGCTTGCCGCTTGAGGCAGCCGGCGGAGGGGGGTCCCATGGCGAATGCGGCGAAGACCAAGACGACAGCGGCGGCGAGCGATAGCGGTCTTGCCGGCATGCTGGGAAATTATTTTGGGCTCAAGGAGCAGGGCACCAATATCCGCACCGAATTCATCGCCGGGCTGACCACGTTCTTGACGATGGTCTACATCGTGTTCGTCAACCCGG
>Ga0335085_10013354_pt1 | contig 12045 bp, 9 predicted proteins | sample Lox_Sample_45_FD_206712 | JGI IMG/M metagenome (GOLD analysis project Ga0335085, IMG submission 206712) | Soil microbial communities from Loxahatchee National Wildlife Refuge, Florida, United States - Lox_Sample_4.5 | ecosystem: Environmental > Terrestrial > Soil > Wetlands | place: USA: Florida...
GTTCATCTTTTTGATCCCCTTTTTTTTATTTTGTTATTTCCTTCCTGAACCAAAAAGGACAGATCGTTTTATTGTATTCGGAAGAATCTGGATGAACACTTTTTTAACATTAGTTGGTTGTCCCCTCAAAATAAAAAACAAAGAATATTTTAAGAAAGGAGAAACTTATATTGTCGTATGCAATCACAATGCACTGATCGATGTTCCTGTTTCATCACCAGGCATTCCCGGAGGTAATAAGACGATCGCAAAAATTGAAATGTCCAGGATTCCTTTATTCGGGTTGATCTATAAAGCCGGAAGTGTGCTGGTCGACCGGAAAAGTGAAGCCAGTCGCCGGGAAAGTTACCTGCGCATGAAGGAAGTTCTGAATATGGGATTACACATGTGCATCTATCCGGAAGGGACGCGCAATAAAACCAACCAGCCTCTGAAATCCTTTCATGACGGGGCTTTCAGGCTGGCAATCGACACAAAAAAACCAATTATTCCAGCTATTATTCTTAACAGCAGAAAAGTCAACCCTCCTTCCAAAACTTTTTTTCTCCTGCCACATAAATTAGGCATGGATTTTCTTGAACCAATAACAATACAGAAAGAAGATACGGTCGATAGCCTGAAGCAGAAAGTCTTTGAGATTATGTGGAAGTATTATGTTGACCATAGCTGATAAGCTAAGTGCAAATCTCAAGGGTCAAAGGGCAAAGTTGAAATTATTTAAATTTATTTTTCCTATAACTTATGATCCCTCCCCTGACCTTATTGGAATGTTCTCGCCCTATTCACTTTCAGATCTCTTAATATGGCAGACTTAGGGTTGAGGGTAATGCTGAAAGAACGCCATGGGCCGACGGGAATAACGTTGATGGACATCTGCCAGCAATGAAGATCCCTCGAAAGATACCCGCTCAGTCCATTCAGCTTGAGATTTTTTACGTCATAAAAAGCATTATATCCTACTTTCCATTTTGGAGTTAAATTAAAATCTCCATTCAGTGTGATGCCTGAATTTAAGCTGGTGGTATAGCCGCTGAAATCTGGTTTCAGTGTTTTTGAAAAACTGAGTGAGAAAGATATATTCACCGACCACGCAATATTGAAGTCTGCAAATTCAGAAGGATTATTTCTGATATAATCCAGTTGCGCCTGTTGTTCTTCCACCGTCATCGGCAACTGATCCATCGCCTGCTTTTTATCTTCTTCTGCTTTTTTCTCATCCTTGGGCTTGCTCTTGAAACTCGTGGAGATGGCAAGACTTCCACCCGTTATCCTTCCCAGTGAGAACCCTTTGCCGGGTTGGTTCCAGGCATATATATTTCGCCGGTACCCGGTTGAGTCAGTCACATAAGGATCCAATGTTGCGCCACCCGTAATATTGATGTTTTGGAACAGTGTGCTTCGCAAATAAAAAGCAATCGTCGATAATTTGAATGAGTCTGCGAGATAGTTATAACTGCCATTGAATCCAAAACCATCAATTAGTTTTATTTTTCGGATTCCGGTCTCGCTTGTATCTGATTTCGATCGCACTTTCATTTCAAGATTATTATCCAATCCAAAAGATATTCCACCAAATTCTCCGGGCGAAAAAGCTCCATAGGTTGTTCCCTGGAAATTGGATACATTCTGATAATGCTTAAAAGTATCTACCTGAATATTCCGATAATATTGACTGGAGAGATCGGGTTTAAATGTTATTCCAATCGTTGGCCTGATCACATGATGCAGACCTGCAATCGTACTCGTCTTGCTGAATTTATTGAATGTTCCAAAAATAGCCGTACTTAAATTGAGTGAGAAAGAAACATCATTCGCAACAAAAAATCCATTTTGGTGTGTCATGTTCACCCTGTTATTGACAGAATCCCAGCTATAAAAGAATTTCCTGGAATACCATCTTTCCTGCCAGCTGATGCCTGGTGCAATTTGAACGGGTCCCAATTGAGGTAAGGAAAGTGTGATAGGAATTGTATGCTGAGCTCCCCACTGGAAAGTGTCAAGCGCTTTTTTGAAAGTGAACAGTGAATCGTAAAAACTTGACAATCCTGAAATAGTTGATGTGAGGCCAATTCCCAGCTTTTCATACCATTTGGGAGTTCCCGCAAATTCTTTTTTCTGGAACGGGTAAAGTGTGGTAGCAGTAAAACCAATATTCGGGAAACTTACATTGATCAATCGGGTTTGATTGTTCTGATTGTGTGTAAGGCTCACCGTTAGATTGTATTTGCCATTCCAGGTTTTCGAATAAGCCAGCGATGAACTGATCTGGTTGGTGAAATTTGCTGTCTGGTTGTTCAATACATACTGATTGAATTTCGTCGACATGAAATTGACATTAGCAGTAAATGTAGTTCCAGGTCTCGCCTTTGTATCTACGGTATGGGCCCAATTTAAACTCCAGGTCTTTGTATCATCGTAGGTCGTCTTGCCTGTATTGCTCAGAACGCGCGTTTTTTGTATGGTGAAATTTAATCTGCCGGCATAATGGTATCGCACTTTATATTCCGGCGTCAGAAAAAAAGCCCAACCCCCGTATGAATATAAATTCGATCGGAGAGTGACATCGAAATTATCACTGAGAACTTTATAATAACCCAACCCCTCAAGACCTACTCCGAATTGCGAGCTTGTATTCAATGCGGGAGGAAGAAGACCTGAATGTCGCCCCTGGGAAATCGGGAAAAATCCAAATGGAAGATAAATAGGAATGGGAACGCCTTCGAATTCGGGATGAATAGGTCCGGAAATAGCCATTTTCTGATTGATCAGCTTCATTTTGTTTGTGCGGAAAGCAAAATGCGGCGTATCCAGTTCGCAGGTCGTAAATCTACCTCTCCATGCATAGTAAACAGTGGGTGAAACTTTTTTCATTTTTTCACTCAGCACAAACATCTCTCCGCTTTGAGTCCAGGTATTTTTTGTGATTCCTTTCTGCGTTTTCAGATTGTAAATGATCGAATCTGATTCCATCGTACTTGATTCATCTTTCATTTTTGGCTTGCCAATCATCTGTTTGGCTGTATCGAGCGTGTAAGTTGCGACGATTACCTGTTTGGATTGATCATACAAAATTTTATATGCATCCAGATCGATATCCTTGTACTTGGTATTCGCCTTATTATAAAGAGTAATATTTTTCGTTGGCACATCAAGAACCACGGAATCTGAAGCCGAATAATTGATGGGTGCATCCAATGAGTCTTTCGATGCCTTGATAGAAAATGTATCCGTTTTGGTGACAGCAGTATCTTTTAAAGAAGTATCCCGGAGAACAGTGTCTTTTATGGTTGTATCGGTAGCATGATGACCGGAATCACGGATCGGCTTGTCTTTTAGTTGCGTGCCGGGTCTTACGGTATCTGTACTGGCAGTTAATTTTTTGCAAAACATGTGGCCTTTGGAATAATTCACAGGGCCTGCAAACGTTATACAAAAGAATAACGCGGTAAAAATCAACACCGGAACATATTTTGAGTTAATTTTGCGTCCGTTATTCATACGTTATATGCACAAAAATAGGGTTTACCTGTTTAAACATTATGTGAAGATTACTATCCTACTGTTAAAATGAAAAAAGTATGATGAGATCCATGTTCCTTTTTCTTTTTTTCTCAGCTATTATATATCCACTTACATCTTTCACTTCGTATCCGGTTCCTCAGAAGCCGCCGAAATTGCGCACTATCATTATCGATCCTGGTCACGGAGGCGCTGATCATGGAACGCATGGTTTGATTTCAGTAGAGAAAGATGTTACATTGGAGCTTTCATTGAAATTAGGTAAGGCAATTGAAGAGGAATTCCCTGATATAAAAATTGTGTATACGCGCACCAGTGATATGCTGCCGGGTGGCGGTGATGATTATCGTCCTGCTTTGCGGGTACGTGCGGAAATTGCAAATAAAGCCAAAGGAGATCTTTTTATCTGCATCCATTGTAATTCCAACGGTCATCCTGCAGGAGGTTATTATGCAAAGCGTGTGATTGGTCACAAAAAGAAATATGAATATGTTGGAAAAGGATCGAAGAAAAAAAAGAAACTGGTCAATGCCCCGATATATGAATCCTATTGGGTAACCAATACAAAAACAGGCACTGCATCTTATATCTGGAAAGCAGATCGCAGCGGGATCAAAAGTGAATCCATCAACCAGACAGACGGAGAAGGCGGAGGAGATATTGAAGACAGCACCGGCGTCGTTTTTGACATGACTTCTCCCGAAGCCAAATTACGGGCTCAGCTATACGAAAAAAAATTCTTTAATAATAGTGCGCTCTTCGCTTCCCTCGTGCAGGATGAATTTGAAAAAAATGGCCGGGGCAATGAAGGAGTGCTGCAAAGGGACAAGGGTATCCAGGTGCTACAGGCTACAGGTATGCCAAGTGTGCTGATTGAAACCGGCTATCTCACCAATAAGGAAGAAGAAGAATACCTCAATAGCGACCGGGGACAGGCAGAAGTGGTTCAAAATATTATTGATGCATTGAAACGATATAAAGAAGACCTGGAAAATAATACGAATGGAAATGGTGCAACCGGATACAGGTAATTGAGAAAGCCCCCAGCTGAAGATCGCACCAATTGTTTCTGTTTCCGATTCTTAAAACGTAACTTGCTTCCCGTACTAAACGGGAACTAGAAACTAAACAGCCTCCTGAATGAAAATTTCTAATGAAACCAAAATTGGTGCACTGACTGTAATTGCCATCACTTTGTTAATTCTCGGGTTTAATTTCTTAAAAGGAAAAGAACTTTTTGTCAAAACAAAAAAAATATACGCAGTCTTTAAGAATGTGGAAGGAATGGAAGTGTCCAATGCCGTTAGAATAAATGGATTACAGGTTGGGACCGTTTTTGATATCAATGAAACAGATAAGGATATGACTGGCATTGTCGTCACCATCACTTTGAAAAAAGATGTTCACATTCCAAAGAATTCTGTGGCCATTATCAATTCAGGATTGATCAGCTCCTCATCGGTTGTTATTACCAAGGGTGACTCGAAAGAATATTTAGAGAACGGAGATACGATAGCAACTCAGAATAAATTAAATCTTGTTTCGCAGGTTGAAAAAAATATTGATCCCATTGTGGCCCGCCTGAATGGCACTCTGGAATCACTGGATTCTTTGGTAGAAGTAATAGGTTCTCTCTTTGATCCGAAAGTGAAAAATAATTTTACTGCTATCTTTAATCACCTTGCCAATACATCTGCAGCATTGGAAAAATTGCTGAGTTCAGAAAATAGTTCCCTGGTAGGCTCCCTGAATCATCTGAATAGTTTTACAGCCAACCTCGCAAAAAATAATGGCCGCATCGACACCACATTGGACAACCTTGAAAAAACAACAAGTAAGTTATCGAATGCCAAAATTGAAGAAACTGTAGAATCAATTCAATCTACCATGAATGAATTAAAAGCAGTGATCGGTAAAATCAATAATTCGAACGGTTCGCTTGGCCTGTTGGTGAATGATAAAAAATTATACCAGAACCTGGAAAGTACTTCACGGAGCCTGAATATTTTGCTGGATGATTTCAGGATTCATCCAAAACGTTATGTTAATATTTCTGTTTTTGGTAAAAAAGATAAAACTGGCCCATTAACTGCACCAGTCAGTGATTCTACCTCAAAATCGGGTAACAAATAAAGATGAAGCAATCAGTCTTCCTGGTTTGTCTTGCCATTGGCTGTTTTTTATGCGGGCAAACGGATGCACAGTCAGCTGTACAGTTCAAGTCAAAGGACAACGACACCATGCGGACAGTCTATATCTGGCATTCAGATACACTTCGCGAAGCAAAAAAAGACTCACTCACAACAATTCAATCCTTATTCGGTCATGTGAAACTGCAGCAGGAAAAAACTCTTTTTTTTGCTGACAGCGTTTCAATCAACCAGAAAGATAATGTCGTGGAAGCTTTTGGAAACGTCCACATCAATGATTCGGATACGACCAATATCTATTCGCAGTACATGAGATACCTGGTAGATAAGAAATATATTATCTTTCAAAAGCAGGTGAGCCTCACCGATGGAAAAGGTGTGCTCACGACGGAAGACCTGCAATATGATTTAAATCAGAAAATAGGCAATTATACTTCAAACGGCAAGGTGGTTGATGGAAAAACAACAGTTACCAGCAAGGATGGAACTTATTATGCTGAAACCAAAGATGTTTATTTTAAAAGAGATGTGGTTCTCAAAGATCCGGCTTATGATCTCACAGCCGATTCACTTTTATATAATACCGAAAGCCAGATTGCAACCTTTATAACGGATACCTATATCCGCGATAGCAGTGGAAGGACCATCCGTACAAAAGAAGGTTACTATGACCTGCACAATCACCGGGCCAGATTCGGCCAGAGAGCAAAAATTACCGATGGCGGCCAGTCTGTCATTGCTGACTCCATTCAATTCGATGATAGTACCGGTATCAGCATTGCCAGGGGAAACGCAGTCTTTAAGGATACAGCGCAGGGTACAGTTGTTATTGCAAACCAGATGATCTCCGATAAAAAAACCAATTCCCTGCTCGCTACGGAAAAACCACTGATGATCATCAGGCAGGATAATGATTCCATCTATGTAAGGGCAGATACTTTATTCTCAGGGCAGATCCCGGATTCTGTGTTGAATCAGAAAGATAGCGCAGGGGGTATAACGGCGGCGGACAAACGCAATAATGCCAATGACAGCAGCAAACGCTATTTGCAGGGATATCATCATGTACGTATTTTTTCAGATTCACTCCAGGCAGTTGCTGACAGCCTGTATTATTCCGGTCTCGATTCTATTTTCCGCTTATTTACAAATCCCATTGCCTGGGCAAGCGGGTACCAAATCACAGGTGATACCATGTATCTGTATACGAAAAATAAGAAACCGGATCACTTATATGTTTTTGAAAACGGACTGGTCGTAGGCAAATCAGGAACAAATATGTACAACCAGGTTAAGGGTAATACCCTGAATGGTTATTTTAAAAACGGGGAAATTGATTTTATGCGCGCTAAAGGAAGCGCAGAAAGTGTGTATTATATCAAAGATGACAGCATGGCCCTTGTGGGTGTGAACCGGGTCACTAAGGCAGATATAATCGATATGATTTTTCTCAATAAAGAATTGAACAAAGTCGTATTAAGAAATGATGCTGAAGGAACCATGTACCCGATAAAGAAAGTGAATCTGGATGATATGAGACTCCGAAATTTTAAATGGCTTGACGAGAAAAGGCCAAAATCAAAATTTGAATTGTTTGAAGACTGAAGGAATGGGAGATGTGGGACCACCTGTCTCCCATCATTACCGATCCCGAACTATCGACTATTTAAGAAAACTCTAACATTCCTCATTTAATATCTCCTCCTGATTTCCGTTCCAACTGCAGAAACTTTTTATATGCGGAAATTTCAGTTGATCGTCATTTTGACGATACTCACGGCTTTGTTTAATCGCTTAGCGGCACAGGATTCAACCCAGGATTATAAGTTTGCAGCCGGAATCCGGCTCAGTACTCCCTCACCCACAATCAGCAATTCTGTATCTATCAAATATTTTTTGAATGATCGCGCCGCTATTGAAGGACTTATTTCATTCGGAAATAAATTCGGAATCGGGGGACTGTTTGAAATGCACCAACTCATTGGTGGCATCCAGAGTCTGAACTGGTTTTATGGAGGCGGAGCTTATATTGGCTTTTCCGATGGCAAAGTTTTTACAGGCCCGACTGGTATTATCGGCATGGATTATAAATTTGATCACGCACCAATAAATCTTTCATTAGACTGGAAACCAGAACTGGATATTTCTCCGGAAATTAATTTTATTCCGGATGCACTCGCATTTACTGTAAGATTTACTTTAAAATAGTTATTGATGCAGGTGTCTGTTTTTTTCTTCTTTGAGCCATTGATTGAACAATTTGCTTTTGGAGATATTCATTGGAATTGACTTTCCTGCAAAATAATCTTCCAAAAGCCGCATTAATTTTTTTCGCGAAAGAATGATCCATCTTACAATACCTACTGTCATAAGAGCCAGGGATCCATAAAAACAGATGCTCAGAAAAAACAGGCCAAAAACAGCTCCATAGCTATCGACAGTTCCGGGAACTGTCGAATTATTTGCAATCACCAATCCGCCAATCACCACTAAAGTAATTGCAAGTCCCGCTCCTACAAAAGTCATTTTCTTCGCGTTGTTTCTTTTATGAAAATAAAAACCGATAAGCGCCCTTGAGCTGTCGTCTTTTCCATAAGTTTCATAAAATTGTTCCCTGTTTAATTTATAGTCATTCAATGAAGGACTCAACGTATCTTTTAACTTAGTTGAACTGAAGCCTGCCCCAAAAGATCCCTGAAAGACAATCAAAAGGAATAGTGATAGAAGAAAATATTTTGAGTGACCGGTCTTGTGAATTTTTCTGAAATGATGATCTGGTGTATGACCAGGAGCAATGCATCGAACAGGCATAAGCGGGGTTTGATTGAAATTATTGCATTTTTTAATTAGCAAATTTGTAATTAACAAATGCTTGGCTTATCAATCATTCTCATTAAAACCCGGACCGGTTTAACTTCTACACAGCGTGATAAAAGAATAAATAAGAGATGGCTATTGCCGTTATGATACCTGCAAGATCGGCAAGCAAGGCTGCGGGAACGGCATATCTTGTTTTTTTGATTCCCACTGAACCGAAATATAGAGCAACGATATAAAATGTCGTGTCTGAAGATCCCTGCATCACTCCCGATAACAATGCAGGAAAAGAATCCGGACCATAATGATTCATTGTATCAATCATCATTGCCCGGGAAGCGCTGCCACTTAAGGGTCGCATTAAGGCCGTTGGTAAAGCTTTTACAAATTCAGTATTCAATCCCATTGATCCGAATATCCAGTTAAAACCCTGGATCAGGTAATCAAACACGCCGCAGGTGCGCAGCACACTGATCGCAACCAGCATACCTACCAAAAAAGGAATAATTTTTACTGCTACATCAAATCCTCCCTTTGCTCCTTCAATAAAAGCATCGTACACATTTATTTTTTTGATGAGTCCTCCCGTAATAAAAGCAACGAATAATAAAAGAATAAGCCCGTTGCTGACCAGCTTTGAAAAAATATCAATTTTATCAGGATGGGTTCTGAGAAAATATACCAGGATTCCAATCAAAACACTGATCCCCCCGATCCATAATATCACTACCCGGTTAAAAAGATTAATTCTTTGCCTGATTGCAACTGCAATCAATCCAACTACTGTCGCCACAAACGTAGCGATCATACAAGGAATAAAAATAAGTGTGGGATCGCTGGATTTCATAATGGCACGCTGAGCAATCACACTAATGGGAATCAATGTCAGTCCCGATGCATGCAATACCATGAACATGATCTGTGCATTGGAAGCTGTATCTTTTTGAGGATTTAATTCCTGCAGGCTTTGCATGGTTTTTAAACCGAAAGGAGTAGCCGCATTATCCAGGTTAAGCAGGTTGGCAGAAAAATTCATCATCATATGCCCGATGGCCGGATGATTCTTCGGTACCTCGGGAAAGAGTTTACCGAAAAAAGGTCCTACAATTTTCGCCAGGAATCTGACTGCTCCGGCTTTTTCACCGATATTCATAAACCCAAGGAAAAGAGATAAAACACCGATTAGTCCGATGGATATCTGCACTCCGGAACCAGCTGCATCAAATACACCGTCGATGATGGTTTTGAATATCTCTGTATCACCAAATACAACAAGCTTTATAAATGCAACGATGAAAGCAATAAGAAAAAAAGCGATCCATATAAAATTAAGCGCCATGACGATCTAATTGCGGCTTGAAAATAAGATAAATTAATTTCTGTCACAATATTTCCTGCTATTGATCTTCTTAATTGCCTTTTATCCTTTTTAGATAGTTTTGCTTTCTATTATTCGTTACACTTGTTATAGCGAAGCTTTTTGAAAGTTGAAGGAGTCTTATTATCAAAACATGCATGCATTCTCTCTCTTAAAAATTTTGATATGAAAAAAACACTGGTTTTCCTTCTTATCCTGTTGATATCGCTCAGTCAGACAAAAGCCCAATACCGTTATGATAATAAATTATTCAGGAATATGTACTGGGATGAGCTTTGCCGTGAGTTGGAGAAACAGGATGGCCACCTCTTACTGGATGTAAGGTCCAAAGGAGAATTCGCGGACACATCTGCTTATACAGGCATGAATATCGGGCGATTGAAAGGGTCTGTCAATATAGATATCCGGCAACTTGCGGACAGCATCAGTAAGCTGGAAGCATTTAAAGATAAACCAGTTTTTATTTATTGCTCGCATAGCCAGCGTAGCCGGAGGGCTTCAAAATTATTAAGTGAAAAAGGATTTAAGAATGTTATCAATATCAATGGAGGCATGACGATGTTTAATAATCTCAAAACTGAAGGGATCGATTGCAGTCAATCCATTTTCGAAACCAATGTGCCTTATGGTTTGCTTTCACCGTTGGCCATCTGTAATTTATTAAACAATAGTAAAAATATTTTCATCCTGGATGTGCGGAAGGATTCGGCATTTAACGGAATATCTTCCGAAGAGCATGAAAACGGGTATGGAAAATTCAGGCAGGCTGTGAATATTCCTCTTTCTGTACTGGAAAATGAAACCGATAAAATTCCCCAGGATAAAACCATCATCATCACTGATGAATTCGGAAATCTCAGTCCGAAAGCTGCAGGCATCTTAATAGGAAAAGGTTTTAAAAATGTAAATATTCTTTTTGATGGACTTGAAAACTGGGCATGGACCGACCCCTCTGCGCTTCCATGTAAAGACCAATGGCTGGTGAGAGAAAATAAATACCATTTGGTTGCAGGAGAAGAATTCAATCAGCTATACAGTAAAAATCCCGATATGCTGATCCTGGATGTGCGCGGCGACAGCGTATTTAACAATAAAGCGAAGGACAATTGGCGGAATGTCGGACAAATAAAAAATGCAATGAATATTCCCTTCAACGAGCTCAGTGATAAACTGGGGCAGATCAGCCAGTATAAAAACAAGCTGGTCCTGGTATACGCTTTCTCTTCATCCCCTGAAGCATTTTCATCTGCAAAACTGCTGACCGAAAAAGGATTTTCGAATGTCTCTGTCCTGGTGGGAGGTATTTTTGATATCCGATGGAAAGCAGCAAATGTCAAAGGCCGGGAGTACCTGAACAAATGGGTGACCAATGTGCCTGCTGACAATTTTTAAACTGGGATGGAACGCAGATGATCATGATCAGTTATGATCCATCCGTGAAAATCATAAAAAATCCTAAGAAATCCGCTCGCCATCACATCTCTGCTTTTTAATCCCTCTTTATTTATTCAAGGAGTATTACTTTTCAACATACAAAATATCTTTGCTTATTCGGTCAAACATATAAAATAGTAACCAGATATGTATTATTATGTCGTCTATTACGAAACCATCCCGCCTTCTTACTCATCAGAGTTGATAGAAATAGGTAGTGATATTCAAATGATATCTTATTTTGAGTATGAAAAAAGGCTTGATGACGACGGTATGAAAATGGCATTAGTATATTATTTGTGTGAACAAAAGATAAAATATGATGAGCTTCGAATAACGCATATGAATGAAATATCGGAAGCTGAATATTATTCCCATACCCACTATGAATAACATTCTAATTTCAACCTAGTTCGGCACGCTAAAAAATTTGACGGATAAAAGATTTAAAATTATAAAATGTATTAAATGAGAAACTTGATTTTCTTTATGCATACATCTCTTGACGGTTTTGTAGCCGGACTTAACGGAGAAATGGATTGGATAAATTTGGACGATGGAATGTTTGACTTTGTTGCAACAATGACAGAACAAGCAGACACCGCACTCTACGGACGAGTAACTTATGAAATGATGCAAAATTATTGGCCAACAGCAGGTGAAAAACCAAACGCAACAAAACACGACATAGAGCATTCAACCTGGTATAACAAAGTTCCAAAAATTGTATTATCCAAAACTATTCAT
>Ga0335085_10013355_pt1 | contig 12045 bp, 9 predicted proteins | sample Lox_Sample_45_FD_206712 | JGI IMG/M metagenome (GOLD analysis project Ga0335085, IMG submission 206712) | Soil microbial communities from Loxahatchee National Wildlife Refuge, Florida, United States - Lox_Sample_4.5 | ecosystem: Environmental > Terrestrial > Soil > Wetlands | place: USA: Florida...
CGCGCTCCGGAAGAGCGCGTCACCCGTCGTGAGGCCGCGCAGCGCACGCGGGCCCGCGAATCGCAGCGACTTCGGCGGCATCGACATCGCGGCCTACTTCTTGGCGGGCTCCACTTGATCGAGCTTCGCTTCGGCGCGCGCGACGAGCTCCGGCGGGAGCGCGGCGTAGTCGAGCGCGGCGCACGATTTCTGTCCGTCGTGGAGCGCCCACCGCAAAAACGAGACGACCGCCGTTCGATCCGAGCCGGCGGGCATGTCCTTGTAGACGACGGCCCACGTCGTGCCGCTGATCGGCCACGCCGCATCGCCGGGCGCGTCGGTGATCGAGTAGCGCAGATCGTCCGGCAACGTCGCGACGGCGCCGGCTGCGGCCGCGGTGACCGCGTCGATGGTCGGCGTCACGAAGTGGCCCGCGCGGTTCTTCACCTCGCCCGCGGGCATCTTGTTCTGCATCGCATACGTGAGCTCGACGTAGCCGATCGCGCCGGGCGTCTGCCGCACCGTGCCCGAAACGCCCTCGTTGCCGCGCCCGCCGAGACCGGTCGGCCAGTTCACGGAGGTCGCGTTCCCGACCTTGCTCTTCCACTCGGGCGACACCTTCGAGAGGTAGTCGGTCCAAACGTACGTCGTGCCGCTGCCGTCGGAGCGGTGCACGACCACGATCGGCGTCGTGGGCAGCTCGAGATCCGGGTTCGCCGCCGCGAGCTTCGGATCGTTCCACTTCTTGATGTCGCCGAGGTAGATGCCGGCGAGCGCCTCGGGCGTGAAGCGGATCGCGTGCGAGAGCGGCGGGAGGTTGTAGGTCGGGACGACCGCGCCCATCACGAGCGGGACGTGGAAGACGGGCGCCTTCGCTTCTTTGAGCTGCTCGTCGGTCATCGGTCCGTCCGTGCATCCGAACTGCACGGTGTGCGCGATGAGCTGGCGGATGCCGCCGCCCGAGCCGATGGACTGGTAGTTGATTTGAACGCTCGGCGCGACCTTCTGGTAATCGCTCGACCACTTCGACATCAGCGGATAGATGAAGGTCGAGCCCGCGCCGTTGATCGCGCCGTTTCCTTCACCGCGTTGAGAGTGCTTGCACGACGGCAGCGCGAGCAGCGCCGCGGCTGCGACGACGGCGAGTCCGAGGCGAGTCATGAGTCGACGGCTCCTTTGCGCTTCATCCGAAGCGGCCCGTGACGTAGTCCTCGGTCTCGCGCTCGACGGGTCGCGTGAAGATGTCGCGCGTGTCGCCGATCTCGACGAGGCGACCGAGGTAGAAGAACGCCGTGCGCTGCGACACGCGCGCGGCTTGTTGCATGTTGTGCGTGACGATCACGATCGTGAGCGACGTGCGAAGCGTCGCGACGAGCTCTTCGATCTTCGCGGTCGCGATCGGGTCGAGCGCGCTCGCGGGCTCGTCCATGAGGAGCACCTCCGGGTCGACCGCCAGCGCGCGCGCGATGCAGAGGCGCTGCTGCTGGCCGCCGGAGAGGCCGGTGCCGGACTCGTGGAGGCGGTCTTTCACCTCGTCCCACAGCGCCGCGTGACGGAGCGCGCGCTCGACTCGGTCGGCGAGGTCCGCGCGTTTCGCCATGCCGGCGACGCGCAGCCCGTAGGCGACGTTCTCGAAGATCGATTTCGGGAACGGGTTCGACCGCTGGAAGACCATGCCGACTCGCCGGCGCACGAGCACGGGGTCGACGTCGGGTCCGTAAATCGGCTGGCCGTCGAGCTCCACCTGGCCGGTCACGTGCGCCTCGGGCACGGTGTCGTTCATTCGGTTGAGCGAGCGCAGGAAGGTGCTCTTGCCGCATCCGCTCGGGCCGATCAGCGCGAGCGCCTCGTTCTCGCGAACGTCGAGCGAGACGTCGTCGACCGCGACCTTGTCGCCGTATCGCACGCTGAGCTTCACCGTGCGCATCTTCATGGCTGGCGCCGCCGTCGCGTCGGGGGGACGCGCCCTGCGAGAAGATTGGTGCAAGACCTCGGCCGTCGCGCTCATGCCCCGCACTTTGGGCGGTCCCTGCGAGACGACGGTGAAGGCTAGGTGACGTTCGCGTGACGCTGCGCGCACGCGCCCGCGAGTGCTATACGTGGCGCCATGATTTTCGAGACGCTCCAACAGATGAAGAAGATGCTCGGCCACCTCGACAAGTGGCTCGAGATGGGGACGGCGTACGCGCAGAAGAAATCGTTCGACCCGAACGTGTTTCTCACGCTCCGGCTCGCGCCCGATCAGTTCGCGTTCGCGCGGCAAGTGCAGACCGCGTGCGACACGCCGAAGCTCGCGGCTGCACGCCTTGCGGGCAAGACGCCGCCTTCGCACCCCGACAGCGAGCAGACCGTCGACGAGCTGCGGGCGCGCGTCGCTGCGACGATCGCTTACCTCGACGGCTTCACGGCGAAGGACTTCGAGGGCGCCGAAGAGCGCACGGTCACGCAGCCGCGCTGGGAAGGAAAGGTGATGCGCGGCGGCGACTACTTCCTCGAGCACGCGGTGCCGAACTTCTTTTTTCACCTCGTCACCGCGTACGCGATCCTCCGCCACAACGGCGTCGACCTCGGCAAGCGCGACTACCTCGGCCCGCTCAGCCTGCGGAATCCCTGAGCGCCGCCCGCACGACGAACGCGGTCGGCGCCCGTCTGCCCGCCCGAGAAGACGCGCATCACGACGACGATGGGGGCATCGCCGACGGGCGCACCTTGGTCGGGTCTTGCGCGAGCACGAGGTCCATGTTGCGAAATCCATCGCACGAGCGTTTGAGGCCGAGAAAATAGGGGATCGAGCGCCACGTCATGCGTAGCCAGCCGGTGAGCCTGCGCACGAGCGACGGGCGCACGTCGGTCGCGTGCGGACCGGCGAGCGCGTCGAGCTCGACGTACCAGGTGCGCGCGTCGCCGAGGCCCTCGAGCTCCTCGCGGCTCTCGACCGCGGGCGCGTCGAGCGAGCCGGCGATCGTCTCGTGGAGCGGCTCGCTCATCAGCACGTACTCGGAGACGGGCACCGAGTTCTTGAGGAGACGGTGCACGAGGATGACGTCGACGCCGGCGAGCTCGGTGAAGCGCTTCACCTTCTGGAACGCGACCTCGCCGACGTGCGCGACGAACTTGAGCTTGAGCTGCTCCGCCTGCACGCAGCCGTCGCACGTGCAGAGGCGGTTGATCGAGAGCTCGTCGCGACGCCGCAAGAACGCGCGGCGGATCGAGACGAGGTTCTTCGTCACGTCCGCGGGCGCGAAGTCGGTCGCGTAGAAGAACGCCGCGTCGCCCTCGAGCTTCGCGATTTTCAAGCGGCGGCCGGCGCCGTCGAGCACGGCCTCGAGCAGGCACGCGACGATGTACTGCGCGTGCGCGAGGTTGATGCGGTGCACGCGCATGAAGCGCGTGTAGCCGCCGATGTCCGCGATGACGAGCAGCGCGCGCGGCATGTCAAACGTGCGCGGGCGCGACGGCTTGCGGCCGACGCGCGAGCCGTTGCTTGGCGCGATCGGTGAGCACGTAGAACGCGGGCACGACGAACAAGCTGAGCGCGGTCGAGAGGATCAGGCCGCCGATGATCGCGTCGGCCATCGGCCCGCGCGTCTCGGCGCCGGGCCCGAGGCCCATCGCCGAAGGGACCGCCGCCATCATCGTCGCGACCGCGGTCATGAGGATCGGGCGAAGGCGCACGGGCCCCGCGCGGTTCATCGCCTCGAGCGCGTCGATGCTCGGATCGGCGTGGCGGACCTCGTTCGCGTAGTCGACGAGGATGATCGAGTTCTTCTTCACGATGCCCATCAAGAGCAGGAGGCCGATCATGCTGAAGACGTTGAGCGTGCGGCCCGCGCCCCAGAGGGCGAACATCGCGCCCGCGATCGAGAGCGGCAGGATCGTGAGCACCGTGACCGGGTGGAGGATCGAGTTGAACTGCGACGCGAGCACCATGTACGCGACGAGGATGCCGACGACGAGCGCGAAGAGCAGGCTCGACATCGCGTCGCCGAACTGCGAGCTCTGCCCGCTCAAGACGACGCTGTAGCCCGTCGGGCACTCTTTTTGGAGGCCCTGGATGAACGCGAGCGCCTCGCTCTGCGAGTGACCCGGCGCGACGTTGCCGTAGATGCGGATCGCGCGCTGGCGATCGGCGTGGTTGATCGACTGGAGCTCCGCCTGCTCTTGCACCTGCACGACGCTCGAGAGCGGGACGAGCGCCGCGGTCGCCGCCGCCGCCGCGTCGGCCGAGGTGGCCGAGCTCGTGCCCGGCGTCGCCGTGGTCGACGAGCTCGACGCCGTGGCGCTGGTGCCGCCGCTGGTCCCGCCGCTCGCCGTGGGCCGCACGCGGAGCAGGCTGAGATCCTCGGGCCGCGTGCGCTGCGACGCGAGCAGGCGCAAGCGGATGTCCATGCGGCGTCCCGCGGTCGAGTATTGGCCGACGGTGAGCCCGCCGACGAGCGCGCTCACGGTGGTCGCGATGTCCGACACGTTGACGTTCACGTCCGTCGCGCGCGCGCGGTCCGGCGTGACGGTGAGCTCGGGCGAGCCGACTTGGTAGTCGCTGTCGATGTCGACCGCGAGACCCGACTGGTTCACCTCTTGCCGAAGCTTCGTCGCGACGCCGACGAGCGTGTTCCAATCGCTGCCGCGCACGGAGAACTCGACGGGGAAGCCGCGCTGGCCGGCGAACCCCTGCTGCGAGAGATCCTGCACCGACGCGCGCAGGCCGGGAATCACGGAGAGCTCCTTGCGGATCTGCGTCGAAAACTCGGTCTGCGTCATCTTGCGCTGGCTCGCCGGGACGAGCGTGAGCGACAGCTGCGACGATCCGATCTGCACGTTCGTCAGGACGCCGGAGACCTCGGGGTGCTTCTGGATGATGCGCTCGGCGATCTTCGTCAGCCGATCGGTCTCGTCGAGATCCGCGCCGACCGCGGTCGTGAGCTTCACCGCGAGGCGCGCCTGGTCCTGCGACGGCACGAACTCTTGCTTGAGGCGCGAGGCGACGATCGCCGAGCTGCCGAGCACCACGATGGCGATGCCCATGACGAGCCACGGGTGGCGCATCGCGCGCTGGAGCATGCGGCCGTAGCCCCGCGAGAGCGCCTCGAACGCGCGATCGACGGCGCGCTCCTTGTGCTCGCCGCCCGTCTGCAGCATCTGGGCGCAGCGCGACGGCGCGAGGGTGATCGCCTCGAGGTACGAGATGCCGACCGCGACCGAGAGCGTCACGCCGAACTGGAGGAAGAACTTCCCGATGACGCCCGTCATGAACGCGACGGGCAAGAAGATGGCGATGACGGCGAGCGTCGCGGCGAGCGCGGCGAACGTGATCTCCTTCGTGCCTTCGCTCGCGGCCGTCACCTTGTCCTTTCCCATCTCCGCGTGACGGAAGATGTTCTCCATGACCATGACCGCGTCGTCGACGACGAGGCCGACGGCGAGCGAGAGCCCGAGGAGGGTGAAGGTGTTGAGCGTGAAGCCGGCGAAATAGAGGACCGCGATCGTGCCGAGCAGCGACATCGGGATCGCGAAGAGCACGTTCATCGTCGCAGAGATCGACCCGAGGAAGAGCCAGCAGACGCCCGCCGTGAGCAGCACGGCGAGCACGAGCTCGAGCGCGATCTCGTCGACCGACTCTTCGATGAAGCCGGTCGTGTCGAAGAGCACGTCGATCTTCATGTTGTCGGGCAGCGTCTTCTGGATGTCGGCGAGCGCGGCGCGCACCGACTTGGCGACGCCGACGGCGTTCGAGCCCGGCTGCTTCAAGATGCCCATCGCCTGCACGGGGATGCCGTTCGAGCGCGCGAGGTTCGTGATGTCGGCGAAGCCGTCTTGCACGAGCGCGACGTCGCCGAGCTTGACGTCGGTCGTGCCGACTTTGCGGATGACGATGTTTCGGAGCGTGTCGAGATCGGCCGCCTCGCCGAGCACGCGCACGTCGAGCGCCTGCTGGCCGTTCTCCATCTGCCCGCCGGACGACGTCACGTGCTGCTTCGTGAGCGCGTCGGTGATGTCGGTGACGACCGTGCCGGTCGCGACGAGCTTGTCCGCGTCGACCCAGATGCGGACGTTGCGGTCGATGTAGCCCATCGTCGTGACTTGGCCGACGCCGGGCAGGGTCTGGAGCTTGTCCTCGACTTGGTAGCGCGCGATGTCGGCGAGGAGCTGCCGCGCGACGGGCCCGGACACGCCGACCGTGATGATGGGCTGGTCGTCCGGGTTGCTCTTCGAGACGACGGGCGGCTCGGCGCTCGCGGGCATGTTGCGCTGCGTCTGCGCGATCTTCGCTTGGATGTCCTGGAGCGCGAGGTCGATGTTGCGCGAGATGTCGAACGTGGCGGTGACGCGCGCGGTGCCTTGCTTCGCCGACGACTCGATCGTCTGCACGCCCGTGACTTGCGAGATCGCGTCCTCGATCGGGTTGATGATGCCGGTCTCGATGTCCTCGGGCGACGCGCCCGTCCACGTGACCATGACGGTCACGGTCGGGTTGTCGACGTCGGGGAACTGGCTCACGCCGATGCGCAGCACCGCGAGGATGCCGAACAGCACCGTCCCCGCCATGATCATCCAGGCGAAGACCGGGCGCCGGAGGCAGATGTCCGTGATGTTAATGAGAGCCCCCGCGCGCGTGGCCGCCGCTCGCCGAGCCCGCGGGTGGCGCGCTCGAGCCCGACGGGGGCGCGCCGCCGTCGTGGAGCGCGTCGAGCGTCGTGTGGTCGGTGATCTTCACGGGCGCGCCGTCGGTCAGCGGCTCGATGCCGCGGACGACGACGCTCTGGCCTTCCTCGACGCCGCGCGTGAGCTCGACGTCGCCGTCGGGCGTGTGCATGCCCAGCTCGACGGTCATGGCGTGCGCGATGTTCTTGTCGTCGACCACGTAGACGACGTTGCCGTTCTCGGTCGGCTGGACCGCCATGGTCGGGACGACGATCGCGTCGCGCGCGTCGCCGACCGGCACCGAGACTTCGCAGAACGCGCCGGGCCTGAGCCAATATTGGTGCTCGGTCGTGTCGATCTGCGCGGTGATGGGCACGAGCCGCGTCTGCGGGTCGGCTGCGCCGCCGACGAGCGTGATGTGCGCGGTGTACGTGCGCGGGCTCTCGCGCAGGCGAATGTCGGCGGTCATGCCGGCCTTGAGGCGTGGCGCGTCCTGCTCGGCGACCGAGAAGCGGAGCAGCATCGGGTCGCGCTGGAGGATGGTCGCGAGCACCGCGCCCGGCTGGAGGTATTGACCGGTCTGCACGGTGCGTGTCTGCACGACTCCCCCGATGGGGGCCCGCACGTACGAATCGCGCAGGTTGAGCAGCGCGATGCGGAGCGCTTCGTTCGCGGCTTCGACGTCGGCCTTTGCGGTCGCGACCGCCGTCGCGTGCTGCTCGATCTCTTCCGCCGGGATGAGGCCGGGGTTCGTCTTCGCGGTGTCCTGGCGCCGCTTGAGCTCGGCCTCCTCGGAGCGCTCGGTCGCTTGCGCTTTGGCGATCGCAGCCTTCGCTTGATCGACCGCCACCTGGTAGCGATCGGCCTCGATCGTGGCGAGCGGCGCGCCGGCGTCGACGACCTGGCCCTCGACGAACGAGACCTGATCCACCGCGCCGGCGACGCGCGCGGTGATCTGCACTTGCTGGAACGCGTCGATGCTGCCCGGCGCGGTCACGGTGTATTGCAGGTGGCGCTTCACGAGCGGCGCGACCTGCACGGGGTACTCGAGCTTGCGTCCGCCCTTGCCGGCGGCGCCGTTGCTCTTGTTGCATCCGCTCGACGTCGCGACGAGGGCGAGGAAGAGCGCGAGGGCGATCGAGCATTTCATTGGAGCACCGTCCCGAGCGGGTCGAGCCCCATCGCCTGGCGTAGCGAGAGGTACGCGAGCGCGACGCCGTATTCGGACGTCACGTAGGCGACGTCGGCGAGGAACGCCGAGTCGGTCGCGTCGACGAGCTCGATCGCCTTCGCGAGGCCTTGCTTGTACAGCACGTCCGTTTCGGTCACGTTCTTGTGCGCGGCGTCCTGCGCGGTCTTCGCGGCCGAGAGCGCGTTCTGCGCCGCCTCGAGCGTCGCACACGCGGCGCGCACTTGCTCGTCGACGTTGCGCGCGAGCTCGTCGGTCGTGAGGTCCGCGATCGACGCCGCCGCGTCGCGCGCGCGCTTGTCGGCGTAGCGCACGCCGGCGTCGAAGAGCGGCCATGCGAGCGTCAGCGTGACGAACTCGGTGTTGTAGAAGCCGTGCCCGACGAGGGTCTCGTCGGTGGAGAGCTGGAACGTGCCGCTCACGCCTAGCGTCGGGACGAGTCGCAAGAGCGGCTCCTGCGCGAAGTCGTGCGCGGCGACTCCGAGAAAGCGCTTGGACTGCAAATCGGGCCGCCGCGCGATCGCGAGCCGCACGAGCCCGTCGGCGGCGGGGACGGTCTGGCGTCCCGCCGCGAGGATCGCGTCGGGCGGGTCGAGGTGCACGGGGATGGGCGCGTTGATGGTGTAGGCGAGCGAGACGTACGCGACGCGCGTCGCGCCTTTGTCGTTCTCGACCTCGACCACGGCGTTCGCGAGGTCGATGCTCGCGCGCGTGACGTCGTTGCTGCTCGTGCCGGCGAACTGCCCGGCGACCCGGTCTTGCGTGTCCTTCAAGTTGGCCTTCGCCGTGTCGAGGCGCGTGTTCGCCGCCGCGAGCACGGCTTCGGCCGAGAGCGCCGTGAAGAACGCGCGCGCCGCGTCGAAGGCGAGGACGCGTTTGTCGTCGGTGGTCTGCGCGGCGGTCGCGTCGAGCGTGCGCCGGGCCGACGCGTAGAGCGGGAACGCGCCCGCGTTGAGGAGCGGCTGCGAGAGCACGGCGGACGTCGTGGCGGAGTACGAGTGGCTCTTCGTCGGGTCGATCACGTCGTCGGGCTTCTGCGTGTAGATGCCAGCCACGCCGAGCGTCGGGAGAAACGCCGTCCGCGCTTTGTCGACCGCAGCCGACGCGACCGTCACGTTCAGGTCGGCGATGCGCGCGCGCTCGTTGCGGCTGAGGGCGAGCGAGACGGCCTGCTCGATCCGCAGCGATCCCGTCTCCTGCGCGCCGAGCGCGCTCGACGACGCGAGCCAGGCAACGCCCACCAGCACCATGCAGCGCTTGATCACGGGCCTCGATGGTCGGCGCGTTCGCGCAGCGAATCAATGCCCTTTACGATCCGGCGGATTTCGGCGCGCACGGCCACCTCGAGCGTGTCAACTCGGAAAAACGATCTTGCGGTAGCGGATCGGCTCCTTGACGTTCTTCACCGGCGTCTCGCGCAAGTCGCCGAGGTCGACGCGCCGGACGAAGTCGTCGTTCGTGCCGCGGATCGCCTCGCACAAGGACTCCATGCCGAGGACCTCGCGGTATCCGGCGAGCGACTGGAGGCGCGCCGCTGCGTTCATGCCGGAGGAGAAGCCGGTGTAGTCCTGGTTCGGTCCCATCAGGCCGACGGCCATCGGACAGAGGTTGAGGCCGATCGCGACGCCGAGCCCGGGCACGACGCCGGACTTCGGGATCGCGGTGTACGGCTCCTCGCGCTCGAGGCCGACGGTGAAGCGCGCGATGCCCGCCGCCGCTTTGAGCGCGGCGAGCGCGCGCGCGGCGGGCGCGTCGCAGAAGAACGGCGGACCGAACAGACCGATCACGCAGTCGCCCACCATCTTGTCGAAGACGCCGCCGTGCTCCCACAAGATGCTCACGGCGCCGGCGCTCCAGCGATCGACGAACTCTGCGATCGCCGCCGGGCGCTCGAGCACCTGTTCGCTCAGCTTGGTGAAGCTGTTGATGTCGGCGTAGAGCACCGCGATCGTGTCCTCGCGCGGAGACAGATACCGCTCGTGGTACGCGGGGTCCTGGAGGAGCTGCGAGATCACGCCTGGCGCGAAGAACTGCGCGAGGTGGCGGCGCTCGCGGTTGAAGTCGACGAGCCGCTGGCTCATCGCCTCGGCCATGAGCTGCACGACGTCGAGCGCGTACGCGGAGAAGCCGTGCTCGTCGGCGCTGCACACGATCTTGCCGAGCCGGCGCGACTGCGTCATCCCCGTCGAGAGCACGACCTCGATCGAGCGCGGCGCGTCGAGCGTCTCGCGGAGCAGCGTCGAGTCCGGCTCGAGGAGCTCGTCGCCGCGGATCGCGAGCGCCGCGTCGAGCGCGGCGTGGCGCGGGCCCTCCGAGCTGTAGCGAAGCTCGCCGCGGTGGTAGACGCGGTAGCGGAAGCGGCCGCGCTCGACCTCGTCGTGGTAGAGGAGCGCGAAGTCGACGAGCTTGATCTCGCGGTAAATGGCGCGCACGGACGTGTCGACGCCGCGATCGAACACGGCGTCCGTGAGCAGCTCCTCGACCTCGACGACGAGCCGCTGCTTCTGCGCCGCCGTGTGGACGGTCGAGAGCACGACGTCGAGCTCGGCGCACACCGCGTCGAGCAGGAGGAGGAGCTCGGGCTCGTCCTTGCGTCGGTCGCCGGGCAAGAGCACGGCGAGCCGGCCGACCTCGGCGCCGGCGACCGAGAGGCGCATCCACATCGACGTGCCGCTCCCGACGAGGACCGTGCGGCGCTCCTCTTCCTGGTGCAGGTCGGCGCCGCCGAGCAGCGTCCACTCGCCGAACGTGTACGTCTGCTCGACGAGGTGCTCGTTGCGCGTGGTGACGAGCGCGCCCTTCACGCCGATCCATCGCTCGAGCGCGGGCAGGAAGCGGCCCATGAGCGCCGCGAGCGAGAGTCGGTCCCGCACGCAATCCTCGATGAGCTGATCGGCTTCGAGGGTGAGATCGCGGAGCCTGCGCAGCATCTCGACGGGGAGCTCGTCCATGAGGACGACGATATCGCATCCGCGCGTCGAGCGTTTGGTTGGAGGCGCAACTTCAGGGGTGCAGCAGCACGTCGGCGAACGGTCCGTCGACTCGGTCGCGGAGGGCCGTCTTGCCCATCGCGCGCGCGCAGCTCGCGCCGCAGTAGACCTCGCCGTCCTCCTCCACGCCGTGCCCGAGCACGCGGCACCCGCAGTGCGCGCACACCGGCGCGAGCATGTGGATCGCGCACTCGAAGCAGTCGAACTCGTAGGCCTGGCCGTTCATCTGGACCTCGAACGCCTTGTCGTAGTCGTTGCCGCACGTCATGCACCGAGCCATGGTCGCGTCTCCTTCTGCTCGGATCGCGAGCAAGACGGGTGCCGTCAGGCGAGGTGGTCGCGCAGCATCAGCGAGGCGTGCGCGAGCGCGTCCGTCGTCCGCTCGAGCGACTCGGCCACCGCGATCGACACGACCAGCGCGCGCGCGTCGTCGACCGGCTCACGCACGAACGACGCCTCGGCCTCGCGCTCCGCCTCGTCGGCGTCCCGCTCGATCTGGGTCGAGCGCTCGACGGCGTCGAGGAAGCGCTGCGTCTCTTCGCGCGCGCCGGCGACCGACGCGCGTCGCGCGCACGCGACGGCGTCGCGGTACGCCGTCGCCGCGTCGACCGCGAGCTGCGCCAAGCGTCCGAGCGCGCTTCGGTGCGCTCCGTCGCGCAAGAGCCCGAGCCGGAACGACGCCTCCTCGAGCTCGTCGGCCGCGTCGTCGGCTCGCTCGAGGATGTGCTGGAACGCCGCGGTCCCCGAGATGCGCGCGACGACCGCCCGAGTCTCGACGAGGATCTCGTCTGCCGCGCGCTCGCGCTTCTTCGCTCGCGCCGCGAGCCCGGCGTCGGGCACCGACACGGCGTCGCGCAGCGCCACGGCGAGGTCGACGACCAGGGAGGCGTGCCGCAGCACGGGCTCGAACAGGCGCTCACCGGTCTGCGCGAGCTCGGCCGCGAGCTCGGCGCGCACGCGCTCGCGCAAGAGCGCCCGCGAGCGCCCGCCGAGCATCGCCTGCGTCGACTCGCGCAGCACGAACCGCAAGAAGGCGCTCGCGGCGTCGGCGCCGAGCACGTCGTCGAGCCGCTCGCCGAACCGAATCGGCGCGCGCAAGACCGCGCCCATCGCGCGGAAGACGAGGTCGGCGCCGCCTTCCTCGAGGAACGCGCGGTGCCCGACCGACTCGCGCGCCGCCCACGCGAGGAGCTCGATGGCCGCGCTCTTCGACACGAACTGCTGGAGGTGCTTGCGCGCGCGGTT
>Ga0335085_10013356_pt1 | contig 12045 bp, 10 predicted proteins | sample Lox_Sample_45_FD_206712 | JGI IMG/M metagenome (GOLD analysis project Ga0335085, IMG submission 206712) | Soil microbial communities from Loxahatchee National Wildlife Refuge, Florida, United States - Lox_Sample_4.5 | ecosystem: Environmental > Terrestrial > Soil > Wetlands | place: USA...
CAGCAGCCGATGAACAACATCGCGCGCGTCGCGCTGCAGGCGCTCGCCGCCGTACTCGGCGGCACACAATCGCTTCATACCGATGCTTACGACGAAGCGCTTGCTTTGCCTACGGAAGAAGCCGCCTGTATCGCGCTGCGCACGCAACAAATCATTGCCCACGAGAGCGGGGTTGCTCACACGGTGGATCCGCTCGGCGGTTCTTACTTCCTAGAAAAGTCGACGCTTGACATGGAGAAAGGCGCCTTTGATTACTTCGAAAAGCTTGATTCCATGGGCGGTATGGTTAAAGCCATCGAGCGCGGATATCCACAGAAGGAAATTGCCGAAGCCAGCTATCAATACCAACGCGCCGTGGAAGCGAACGAGAAACTCATTGTCGGCGTAAACGACTTTGTGATCGACGAGAATGCCCCCGAGATTCTCTACATCGGCGAGTCCGTCGCCCGCGCCCAGGAAGCAAAGCTCAAAGCTCTGCGCTCCCGCCGTTCCAATGAGGAAGTCCAGCGCCGTCTCGACGGCCTCAAGCAAGCCGCGGCGAAAACTCCGGCTTCTGATTCGAGTGGCGCCGTCTCCGCCGCCAATACCATGCCCTGCATCATCGACGCTGTCCGTGCCTATGCCACCGTCGGTGAAATCTGCGCCGCTTTGAAGCAGGTATACGGTACTTACACAGAGGTGAGTGTCACCTAGCGCCCGCGGGATTTTACGTTTCCGCGAATTTGACACTCGTAGTATCGTTGTAGTCCGCCGCTTCGACATTCTGGAAATTCAAGGCCCGCAAAACACAAGGAGCGCCCCAATGAAGTACACGCCACCGTTGTCTTTCGTCGCCGCATTGATCCTGATCGGCCTGGCAGTGCTTTCGGGTGGACAAGCGCCGACACCATCCTCCGAGGCTTTGACCGGTTTCGACAACAAGAGCAACGGGTTCTCCGATTCCGACCGCCGCCAGGCCGACCAGAAGTTCTTCGAGGAAGTTGAGCAGATCGCTCCAGATGGGCTCGGGCCTCTCTATAACGCGCAGTCTTGCCGTGAGTGCCACCAGGATCCCGTCAGTGGCGCGTCGAGTCAGATTACGGAACTGCGCGTAGGTCATCTCGACTCGCATGGCCGCTTTCAAAACCCGGAAATCTCGATCAACCATGGCGCTGAAATTATCAAAGACCGCAACTTGATTAACGACCGGGCCATTTGCGCGGAGATTCAGGAGCGAGTCCCCGAAATGGAAAAAGTGCGAACCACCCGAATTACCACGAGCACACTCGGAGACGGCTACGTCGAAGCCATCGCTGACGAGACTCTGCTGCAGATTCGTAGGGATCAATGCAAGAAATCGCGAGGAAAGATTTGCGGCCAGGCTGTGAAAGTGCCGGTCCCGGAAAGCGAAGGCGCCGACCGCATCGGCAGATTCGGATGGAAGGATCAGCACGCCAGCCTCTTGGCGTTTGGCGCTGACGCGTACTTGAATGAAATGGGAATTACCAGTCGCCTGCAGCCGGCCGAAGTGACGGCCATCTGCAATCCACCGGTGACGACGACGGTGCCCAATCACGACGAGACCAAAATCACCGAACCCAACAGCCTTCCCGATCCCGGCGACAACAACCTGGAAGACATCGACCACTTCGCCAGTTTCATGCGCTCACTACGCGCGCCCGCGCGAGACGAAACCGCGGCCGCTACACCCGAGGTCAAGCGTGGCGCCCAACTCTTCGGCAAAATCGGTTGCTCTGCCTGCCACGTCGAGACCATTGCGACCGGTAAGAGCCCAGCCGTTGTTTCCGGTCCTGGACTGCATCTCGACGCCCTTGAGGGGAAGACGATTCATCCTTACAGCGATTTCCTGTTGCATGATGTCGGTACCGGCGATGGAATCCCCATTGCCCTCGTGGAACACTTCGGGCGCCCGCGCGTAGAAAAGATTCTGACCGCGCAGAAACTCGCTCGCGCCGAGGAAGCGCAGAAGCCGAAGCCTGCCCACGCGGTCGATGAATGCGGCGCTACCTATCAGTCCGAACTCCTGGAAGGACGTCATCATCCCGATCTGGCCCGCGACGTGAACTGTGCTCGCAACAAGGTGCGGACTGCGCCTTTGTGGGGACTGCGTGTCCGCTCGCGCTTGATGCATGATGGTAAGTCGGTAGATCTGGGCGATGCAGTTCGCCGCCATGCCGGCGAAGCGGCCGAAGTCACAGAACGCTACGTGAGGCTGAAACCCGAGGATAAGAAGGCGCTGCTCGCATTCCTGCAATCCCTGTAGTGGCGGCGCGCCCCCTCAATTCACTTCATGCGATTGCGATACAGGCTCTGATCCACCTCGCGCGCCATGGCGTCGACGTCAAGCGCGACTCCAAGAAATTCGCGGACGGTTTCGGACGCGGCTCGCGGCTCGCGCAGGATCCGATGGTAATGGATGCGGCACACTTGCGTTTCGGCCCTGCTCTCAAGCCATCGGTTGATTTCGATGAGATGCCGCTCGAAAGCCTGCTCGATAGGTGCAGTATTCACGCTTGCGTCGAACGTGCCGCGGCGACGCAGCATCTCATCCTGCGACTTCATCACCTCCGGCAGGGGACGCTGCATGAAGATGACCCGGTACTCGTGTCCCTCCGGAAGCGTTAGCAGCAACTGCGAAATCACCTTGACCACCTTGCCTTCGGCTTCGGCAATGCATCCCGGATCTTTCGGTAATTGTTTAATACGCTCCCACTCCAGATACCCTCGCGGATTATCGGCATCCGCCGCCCGTTCGCCGTCCGACAGAACCGTCAGGCCCCCAGCGGCCAGCATCTGCATCATCAGAGAAGTCCCCGACCGTGGCAAACCTGAAACAATCGTGATCATCGATTCCTTTCCGGAAATAAACTGGACGAAATTTCCTTGACTCGCATCATAAAACTGGAACACGCGCTGAGCAAAACACGGCTTCCGCGATCGCTCAACGCCTGAAATTGCGCTCCTCGCATCGGAGTGTAACGTTGAGGGAAACGCATAGCGGAAACCGACAATTCCAGCCTGCATTTTTCTCCTTCATTGAATCAAATCGGCAGAATTCCAGACTAAGTGGAAATGTGAAACAGGCCCGCGCAACAGCACGAACTTGATTTACCTGGTGCTAGCCGGCAGTGGCTCCTCCCGGACGCTCTCCGTTTCGCTCGCGCCTCGTAGCTCGTAACTCGCAACTAACTCGCCATCGCGTACAGGAGTTCCACGTATGAGCGCACGGCGTCATCCATCCCTTGGACTTTCGGGTTGACCGAGTCGATCAGGAAATACTCGTCGGGAGCGTGCGCGCCGTTGCCGTGTCCCAGGCCAAACCCGCCAGCCGCCAGATGCAGCGGATCGCCGGTGAACACATAGCCCGGCCAGGAACCGGCGCTCCTCGGCAGCACAATCGGATCGATGCCCTTGTCGCGATAAAGCTGCAGCTCCTTCTGGATGATCCGCGCGTCAATCGACGAACTGTTCGGGTCGTAGCCGCCCGTCATATTGACCTCGATGTCGCCAAAGCCCTGCTTCGCCAGATGCGCCTTCAACGATGACAGCGCCTCGGCGGCGGTCATGTCCGGCACCAGCCGCAGGTCAAGTTTGGCAGCGGCGCGGTGCGGCAGGATCGTCTTTCCTCCGGGGCCGGTGTAGCCGCCGACGAGACCTTCGATGTTGATCGTCGGCAGCGACGTCAGCATCTCCAGCGATTCCTGCCAACTTACATTGTTGATCCAGTGCTTCACCCCATAGGCTTCCTTGGCGACACTCTCATCCATGCGCTTGGCGGCGACGGAGATCATCTGCTTCTCGGCGGGGCTGAGCGGGCGCGCCTTGTCGGCGAAGCCCGGGACCGCAGGCGTGTTGCCGTCGGCCGAGACCAATGTGTTCAACGCGTGGACCAGCCGCCACGCCGGACTATCGACGCAGGCTTTCAGGCTGGAGTGAATGTCGTGAGTCGGGCCGCGTCCCCACCGTTCCCCGCTCGAGACCAGCTCGATCTCGACTACGCCTTTCGCGCCGAGCTGCATGCTGACGCTGCCATCGAGATCCTGCCCGGCGTCGGGCAGAAAAATGCCGTCGGTCTTCTTGAGCGCGGCAATCACCTCGGGACGCCGGACAATCTGCGGAAAATGCGGTGAGCCGATTTCCTCCTCGCCCTCGGCAACGAGCACGAGGTTCACCGGAAGCTTGCGGCCCGCGCCGTGAATGGCGTGAATCGCCGCCAGGAATGTGGCTTCCGGACCTTTCTGGTTGACCGCGCCCCGGCCCACAATACATTTGCCGAGTCCGGGCTTGTCGACCAGCGCCGCGTCAAACGGTGGCGACGACCATTCCTTGGGATCGACCTGCTTCACGTCATACATGAAATACACGCCCAGCGTCCGCGGAGCGTCGGCATCGAGCGTGGCGAAAATTCCGGGCTGCCCGTCGGTAGGAACTCTAAAGACCGACTGGAATCTGGCATCACGCAGCATCTGCATGGTCAGGGCACAGCCTTCCTCGACTTCGCGGTTCTCGGCGGCGATCGAAGGCTGGCGAATCCATGTCTGCAGGCGCTTGACGGCTTCGTCGTGGCGCTTCGCTATCTCGGCATATACGGGCTGCAGGTTTTGAGCGGCAGAGGAAACTTCCGGAAGAGTGAGGGCGGCAGCAGTAGCAGCGGTCCCAACTACAAAGTCTCGGCGGTTCATGTCCGAGAGGGTACGGCATCACGCAGCCAGCTGTCCAGACGCGGGCGCCTCGACAGGTTAAGGTGGGGTGCCAGGTCGTCCTCGCCTACTGCCGCTGCGGATGAAAGTGGGCCGTCTCGCGCTTGGTGTTCGGGTCGTAGTACGTATAAGAGACGCGGTGGTCGCCGATGGCGATCGGTTCAACATCGGCGGGGATGACCCAGACCTTGTCAGGATCGACGATGATGCTGTTGTCGTAGAGAATCGTCTGGCGATCGAACTTGGCCTTGCACGTGTCGCGCTCCTGCGTTGCAGTCTGCAATGCGCCCTTCGTGCTGTTCAGTTGAGCTTCCAATGGATTCATCGCCAGTTCGAGGAAGAATTTCTGATGCGCCGCTTTTGCAGCGGACTCAGCTGCGGCGCGCTTCATGCCGGGTATGAGGAGCAAGTAGAAAATCAGAATTGTGACCAAGCAGCCTGCCGCGAAGCAGAGCGCGTATGCCTGCCATCGGCTTCTTTCCATCACATCGGTCGTCCCACTGGTTTCAAACATCTCCGCCTCCCTTCGGGTTCGGTGATCCACTTTTGGCGATCTTTTACTCTGGGATCTCTATCTATCGTGATCTTCGGCGGCGAGCGCGTCCAGCAACCCCGACGCCTTCGTCAAATCATCAACTCCGAAAACAAGCAGCACCAACGCCGATCCGGCTTCCTGTCCACAATAACTGTAATCAATGTTGATCTTCCCTTCTCCCAACCGCGAGGCCGCTCGGCCCAGCGCTCCGGGACGGTTCGCCAACCTGGCGACGGCGACCTCCGTCTCCTCGAAGATCATGTGGTTGGCGGCCAGAGCCTTCTGCGCGCCGGACCTGTCATCGACCAGGAATCGGACTAAGCTCTCGCGGTCCTCGACATACGATTGAAATGCCAGAATATTGACTCCCTGCGCCGCCAGATCCTGGAAGCACTTCCCCAGCGCTCCAGGTTTGTCTGCGATCGCGACCGTGAACTCTTTCGCCCTTGCCATTGATTTCCCTTCTCACCGAGATGTTGCGACCGCTGCCTCGACTTGAAAGGCAATCGTAGCGGATTATGACCTTGTCTTCCACCATGGGGCGCGAGCAAGGGAAAAAATCGCGTCTCGCGGAATGTCGGCGGTGTCAGGCCATTCCGCCAACTACGGTCTTCCATCGCAGGGCTGCCCCTGAAGCACTCACGGCACTCTGCGGTTTCCGGATGTGTAGGAACTGAACGCGCGCGGAATGCCGTTGTCATCGCTCACGTCGGTGAAGCTCACTCCGACGGTGGTCGAGCCCGATGCCGGTCTGACCATGAAGTGGATGTGCCCGGTCATACTGTTTCCGACGCTGCCCACCTTCGCAATCTCGTCTCCCTGCTTGACGACGGCTCCGGTGGTGCGAAACTTCGCCGGCACGCTGCCCTTTTCAATGTGAAGGTAAAACGCGACTGTGCCGTCTCCCTGCTTGACCTGAATCTGGTTGTTCGTTCCACCCATTCCATCGTGAGTATCGTCAACCGACGCAATGGTTCCATCGCGCGCCGCCAGTACCGGCGAGCCGCAACTGCGCCGGAAGTCCCAGGCAAATTTCTGCCCGAAGCTCGAGTTGTTGTGGTTGAGTGAGGAGTTGTTTCCCTGAATCACCCAACTGCTGTCGCCGCCCGGGAATGGCAGCTTGTAGACGTGATCTTTGGCCTGGTATTCGCTCACATTCACACTGCCGCTGAGAATCCAATACGCAATCAGCCAGGCGAACCCCCACACTAACGCTACCCCTAACGGAGCGAAGACAACCCACGCCCAATGATGATAAGTGGCGTAATCGTCGCTATCGCCAACGCACGCGCGCACGATCACCGGCAACAAGAAGAAAGCCAGAAAGCCCAGGACGGTCCCGATCATCCCGCACCAGTGATAAAGGTTCGGAAGATACAGCGGCCCGCATCCTACGAACGCCAGGAATCCCAGGCCGAGACCGGTAACGGGCGAGAGGATCGTGCCTGTCCAAAACAGCCGGTTCGACACCTTCAAGGTCTGTGTCTGGTCGCCAGCCTGACTCGCCAGGCAGTAGGCGAGTCGCACGGCATAGATCGTAAACGCCCCAAACGTGCCCCATGCAAGCATGACGATGACCGCGCTTAGGATCATGTAGCCGCTGCCCCAAAACCCTCCAATGGAAGCGAAAAAGAGGATCGCCGCCAGCAGCAAAAAAACAATGTGCACGACGAGGAGGGTGCGACCCAGAGCCACCATGTTGAGCCTCCTTGAGAATGTTCCGAGAATGCCCCGTGAATCCCGCGTGGCGCCGAGAGGGAGACCCCGAACTCCCGCTCAGAATCGAAGATGGTTGCAGATTCTACTACAGGGTCGGAAACCTCTGATCGAATTTCCTGTTTACTCGATGATAACGGGTACCCCCCCTCCCCCTCAATTCTGCAAAATCTTGAAGAACAAGGAGTTAGCACCTGTCATAGTGCGCGACTGTCACCCAAAATCTTGAGCCCCAAGGAGTTAGAGGCAAAATCTTGGAAACAAAGGAGTTGCACTGAGTTTTCCCGCGATTATGTTGTCAACGAGCTATTGTTGATTTATCGTGATTATCTTTTTGTACACGGAGAATTGTCAAGGACAGACGTCACAAAAACTAGAGGCAATGCAGGACAGTCCCACTCAAGCCAAAAACCGGGTTGAGCGTCACCAGCCACCAGTTTCAAGTTTCCTGAACCTGCATTCCAGTTCGAGGTGAGATGACACGAGAAATGCGTTAAGCGACCACCGTGAAATCCCGTTCGGCGATCTCCTTCAGGTCCGAAATTTTGCGCGCGATGTTGACGGTTCCGCGGCAAGTTGCCCGGCATGAGGCGCAATCCGCGCAGGCATCCAGTCCCTTTCCGCGAACGATTTCAGCCAGCGTGTCGCGGGCGAGTCCATGGTTTGAATATTGAACCGCATACATGTGTGAGCGCATCAGGGTGGGGATTTCAACCTCGAGCGGACAATCCGAGCGGCATTGGCCACATTGCACGCAGAATTCGGCCTGAGCGACTGATTCCTTGTTGGCAAGGAACTGGCGCTCCGGTTCCGTGTATTCCAGATTGCGCGCGACCGTGAAGTTCTGCTCCAACTGTTCGAATGTTGTGAAACCCGGGATGGCCGTGCCGAAGGACTTATTCTGAAGGACCCACTTGAGCAGCGCCGTCTGGCTGCACGCGGGAAGATTCCTGGGCAGCTTGGGATCGGGACGAGTGGTTCCTCCGGCCTGAGTCTTCATCGCCACCAAGCCGATGCCCTTCCTGGCCGCGAGGTCGATTGCATCAGCCAAGCCTTTGTCGGAGGCCATGGTGTAGTTGTAGATGACAAGTGCCACATCGAAGACGCCGAGTTTGGTGGTCTCACGCAGAATTGCCTCGGGCGAGTGCGTCGAGATTCCGATGAAGCGCGTCTTGCCGTCTTTCTTCAAGCTGGTCAGAGCGGTGAGCGGACCTTCGAGGCCAGCTTCGTCGGCGGAATCGACCGCGTGGTAGTACAGGATGTCCACATGGTCCATCTGTAAGCGAGTGAGGCTGCCTTCGAAGATCTTGCGGATTCGATCTGTACTTTCACGTGTTCTCCGCTGCGTCGGCGGAATGTAAGTCTTGGTCGAAATGGTCACCTGATCGCGCGTGCCCAGTTCCTTGATGACCTTGCCTACCATCTCTTCGTTGCGTCCCTGCTGATAGCCCGCGGCAGTATCGAAGTGCCGCATGCCGACCTCATAGGCTCGCCGGACCACGGCGGGAATGCTGGCATTCATCACTCCCATGCTGACAATTGGCATGCGGATGCCGGTGTTTCCGAGGGTGCGATAGAGGATGGGCGCAGCGGCTTCGCTAGCCGCGGATGGGGTTTCAGCAAAGAGGAAATCGAAGCCGCTAAAGATGCGCGTCGCGGCCAGCCAGGCCAGAGGTTTGGTGATGATGTCTCTGCGATTCCATGATTGAAAGTTCTTCATCGTAAGCTCCTGAATGATCGCGAATTTCCCAGGGCTAAAGCCCCTCGTACCTCGCAACTCGACGCGGGCCTGAAGGCCCGCTCTTCCACCAACCCCCACTTTCAAAATCTGTGCGACTGCCTTGGATATTCCTGGACCGCGCGACTGCAGATCCCTCGCTGCGCTCGGGATGACAATTCCGGAAATGTCGATTCATCAAACGGCTCCCAAGCTATTTGAGGCGTTCGGCCGCCTCCTTCAAGATTTCTGGCGCGCCGGCCACGGGATTGAACATTGCGATCAGGTATCGGCCTTTTGCCTGGGCGATCAGCTTTCCTTCGAAGCTGTTGCTAGCACGAATCGCGCCCGCTCCAAGCTCCGGCGCGGCTTCGCTCTTGCCCGTCTCGCGGAAGTGCTGATCAAGTTGCTTCAGCCGCTGCTGCGCTTCGGCTTCGTTGGCGGCGATCGATACCAGGAGCATGCTTTCCTGGTTTTCCAGGTTGTACGTCGCGAGATACGCTGGACGAAGGAACGGATGACCGAGCGGGTCTTTGACCAGATATTGCTCGGAGCGGCGCTTCAGGTGCGTTTGAGGCAGTTTCTGCACGAGATCGGGAAAGCTCCCGTTGTCGCCAATCTTGGCAGAGATGCCGCGGGCAAACTGGTCGAGCACAGGATCGATGTTTGGGCCAAACGCCTGCAGCTTCACGTAGTAGCGGCCTTGCAGGAGATTGAGGGCCGCTTCGGTCCGGTAGGCCTCCGTGCCGAGCGGAATGAAGTAGTACCAGGGAGCGCGCTCGGCAGCGTACATGCCGAAAGCGTTTTCTGGAGTGTCCATGTCAAAAACGTCGACAGTCAACTCGACTTCGCCCGCGCGAAATTCGCGATGCAGCAGGGTCTGGAAATCGTAGGACAGGAAGGCGTCGGCTGCGCCGTCCATATATTGAAAGAGGGTATCCGGGTTGTAGAAAGCAGGATCGTGGTGTGGAACCGCTTTTTCGGGAAGAGGATCAGGGACCAACTTCAGCAGTTGGTCTTGAACTTCTTGTGCCGGCTGCGCAGTTTCAGCCGACTGAGCTGTAAGCAAGGAATTTGCAGTCAAGAGAACGAATAAGAAGACATGCCACCACACCATGAATCACCATCCGGACGGTTGATAATTTCCAAGAGAGCCGCGAATCCGACGACACCTTTGACGAACGAGGGATTCTACCGAGTCAGGAGGGATTTGGCTGTGATGTAGAGCACGTCGCGGAGTGTGCTACTGACGAGCGCACCGTCATAGGGGGCGTCCCACATGAGATGTGAAGAGGTCTGGGCATTTATGCGCTCGCCTTGTCGAGCAGCGGCAGTGGTTTCTCGTCTTCGCGCGGAGACTTTTCCTGACTGGCCGGCGAATCCAACTCCAACTGCTCCTGCCCGCTGAGGGCTGACACTTTTCCGCGATAGGTTTTCAGGTGTCGCTGCGCCGTTTCGAAGGCTTCTTGCGCCTTGTTCAGGTTCTTGCCGACGTTTTCGAACTGATTCTGGAAGAAGTCGAATGACTTCTGGGCCTTGGCCAGTTCGGCACGGCTCTTCTCGAAGCGGCTTGCGACTTCGTACCACTTGTGGACGAGTGAGATCGTCTGCAGCGTCATGAGCAGCGTGTTCGGAGAAACGGGAAAAACGTGTTGCTGGTTCATCCAGTCGCCCAGTTCACGGTTGCGGATCACTTCCATGTAGAGCGTCTCGCTGGGCAGGTACATCAGGGCAATTTCCGTGGTCCCGTTCTGCGGCTGGATGTATTGCTTGATACGCTTGGCCTCGGCCTTCATCACGCGCTCGAGAGCGACGCGAGCTTCCTCGATCTCGGCTTCGTCGTCGCTTTCGAACAGGGCAATCACCTGCTCGCGCGGGAACTTCGCGTCGATGGGCAGCTTGCGATCTGGGAAATAGATGATCGCGTCGGCGCGTCCTCCGCCCTCGCATGGCGATGCCTGCAACGCAAACATGTGCGCCGGCAGAAAGTCGGCCAACAGCCGCTCCAGGCTCGCTTCGCCGAACTGGCCGCGAAGATGCGGCAGCTTTAGCAACGTATTCAGGTCGTTGATCGAATGCCCTAATGCTCCGACTTCACGAAGCTGCTCTTCTGCGGCTTTCAGGTGCTGCTGCACTTTTTCGAACTGCGCGAAGCCCTCTTTGATGTTCTGATCGAGCTTCTGCTGCACCTGCTCGGTGATGGCCATCAGCTTCTCATCGACGCGGTTGCGGATGCCTTCGAGGCTCTGGGCGGTCTGCTGATTCAGGGTCTGGAACTCGGCCTTGAGCTGCTGTGTGGTGAGCAACAGCGAATTGGTCAGTTCGGTTCGTCCGCCGGCCAGGTTCCGGCTTTGCTCTTCCCTGCCCGCCCCTAACTGCTGCTCGACGGTCCCGCGAATCTCCGAAAACCCTTGCTGGATGCGGTCTGTGACTTGCTGGCGCAGATCACCTTTAGTCTGCTCCAGGCGACTGGCCATGTCGGCAGTGGCCGCATTGAACTTCTGGGTGAGCGACTGATCGAGGTTCTGAAGCTGCCCTGTAACTTCCGCCTTTACATCAACTTGTGACGCTGCCGAAAAACGGCGCAAGAGGACGGCTGAAATCCCAAGCAGGACAAGGGTTCCGGCCAACACGGCGATGAGCAGTAATGTCCCCATCGTAAGTAGCTGAGCAGAATTCTAGAGGCTAGGTTCGGAGATGAAAAGCACAAGTTTGGTGCGTTCGCATTGCGGTTTCGAACACGATGCTCTGGGCCCCCATTGTCTGTCTCGCATTGCTCGCTGGAGACCCGCAGGCGTCCGCTGCAAACCGAGAGAAACCTGACGCAAAACCTGCTCCAATGTCCGCCGTCATTCGCAGCCAGCAGCCCACCCCCAAGTTGATCGCGGCGGACATGCCCTCCCCCACTGAAGATCCTGATGCAGAACAAGAGTTGCTTGACCTGGCGAACCAGAGCCGCCGTCAGGCCGGATTGTCGCCACTTCGGATGGATGAAAGTCTGACCGATGCGGCGCGCGCCCACGCCTTGCTGATGGTCGAGAAGGCACAACTGCAGCATCAGTTCCCTGGCGAGGCTTCGCTGTTGCAGCGCATTGCCGATGTCAGCCCGCTGCGTCTCGATTCGGCGGGAGAGAATGTCGCGTATCACTCGAGCGCGGAGCAGGCTCACGACGCGTTGATGCATTCTCCACCGCATCGCGAGAATTTGCTCGATGGCGGGTTTAATGTGGCAGGGATTGCGGCGATCTGGAGCCATGGTCATCTGTACGTCGTGCAGGATTTTGCACACGAAGTTCCATCCCACTCCACGCAGGAAACCAACAAACTCGTGAATCAGGCCATTCACGATGCCCGCCACCACGCAGACCAGCCCGATC
>Ga0335085_10013357_pt1 | contig 12045 bp, 9 predicted proteins | sample Lox_Sample_45_FD_206712 | JGI IMG/M metagenome (GOLD analysis project Ga0335085, IMG submission 206712) | Soil microbial communities from Loxahatchee National Wildlife Refuge, Florida, United States - Lox_Sample_4.5 | ecosystem: Environmental > Terrestrial > Soil > Wetlands | place: USA: Florida...
CGTGACTATAGGGGTCCTTCGACTCCTCGGTCGCCGCGGCGACCTCGTCGCTCAGGATGACAGAAACATGAGGTGGGGGTGGCTCCGCTTCCACGAGCTTCGCCAGCCCGAAGTCCAGTATCTTCACCACTCCCTTGCTGGTCAGGAAGATATTGGCCGGCTTGATGTCGCGATGGATGATGCCCTTCTCGTGCGCGGCTTGCAGCCCTTCGCTCACCTGAATCCCGACGGCAAGCAGCTCCTCGAGGGGGAGCGCCGTTCGGGCTTCGGCAGCCTCCAGGCGGTCGCGCAAGGTCCGGCCTTCCATCAACTGCATCACGATGAAGGGCTGGCCTTCGTGCTCGCCGAATTCATAGATGTGGCAGATGTTGGGATGGTCGAGCGAGGAGGCCGCTCGCGCCTCGCGGCTGAAGCGATCCAGCGCCTGCGGCTCGCCGCCTAGTTCCTCGGGCAGGAATTTGAGAGCGACTTGACGGCCGAGCTTCAGGTCTTCGGCGCGATAGACCACACCCATGCCACCACCGCCGATGATGTCCTGCACGCGGTAGTGCGAGACTGTTCTGCCGGCGAGCTCGCTCGGCTTGAGCTCCGCGGGTGCCCCACTCTTGTGGCCATTGTTTGGCCACGGGGTGGGGGCAGGAGCCCACTCCACCGCGACCATCAGCCGGTAGCCGCGGCGGGCTAGGGTCTCGATGTACTTTGGTTTGTCGGCACTGTCCCCCAGGGCCCGCCTCAGGTTCTTGATGGCGGCATTGATGCCGTGCTCGAAGTCAACAACGGTGTCGTTCGGCCACAGCCTCTTCTGGATTTCTTCCCGTGTCGCCAGCTCGTTTCCGCGCTCGACCAGAATGAGCAGCACCCGGAAGGGCTTCTCGCCCAATCGGACGGTCTCACCGCCGCCGCTCAGTTCTCCGGTGTTGAGGTCGAAACCGAACTCCCCGAGACGAACGCGGGCTGGCAGTGTGTCCTTCATGGAGCTGGTCGAACGAGTGCCACTACAGAGCTACCGAGCCAACGCCAAGATGCCGTGGAAAATGTTGAGAAAGCGCCCCTTGGTTTGGAAGACAGTTTACTATTGCGCCTCTGCCCCACCAAGCCAATTCTTGCCCGGCTTAGTTCGCCCTCAGCGATGAGACGCCGCACGGCACGAGCTTATCTCCCAATCGCTTAACCCTTTCACCCAGCTTTCACCTTCAATTCATCGTCAGCGCATCGACGTTGCCGCCCGCCGAGCGCACACTCGCCCCGTTCTTGCACGGTATGGGTAGGACGGCTTAGGCCTTTCTTGAGTCAGCCTGGGCCTGAAAACGCCAAGTTCGAAAACCGAGAGGAAAAGAAGATGAACAAGAATGTGTTGGCGAGCCTGTGCTTCCTGCTTTCGCTTTTCCTGCTGGCGGCCCCGGCTCGCGCTCAGCAGAGCGCCAGAATCTGGACTGGAATGCCCATCGGCTCTGCAACTCTCACGCTGCATGTAAGCGGCCAGCCCATCAGCGTTTACGAATTCACCGTTTCTGTCTATCAGATGAACACCCCTCCACCTTGGCCCGTCGGCCTCTGGCTCTACAACTATGTCCAGGCGGATTCCGGGAACCCCCAGGATAAGTCAACCTGGGGGCAGAGCACTTGGTGTCGCTGGTGGTTTTATCAAGTCACGACCCTGGAACAGCAAAATCCTAAGCGGGTTCCCTATCCGTTTTTCGAAATGAACATGCTCACGAGCGTCACGCCGGTCCAGACCGATGAGGGGATTCCCGTGTACCCAGCCGGAACCGTGACCTGTTGGCAGGCAGACAACGATTACGCGCCCTGACTTTCTCAACCGCCCGGCGACGCCAAACTTGTTGCCATTCCGAACCGGCGGATGCGCCGACTGGAGGCCGGATGCCACCGGCCTCTGTGGCCCCACTCTTTCACTCTTCAACAAAAGGAGGCTGTATGAAGTGTAAGAAACGGATGTCAGTTGCTGTTACCTTGTTCGCCATGCTGGCGATGGCGATCGGCTTACCCGCACAAGACAACCTCACAAAACCCAAGCATCAGCAGTACAAACTCTATGACGTAGGCACTTTCGGCGGGCCCGCCAGCTACGGTTCCATTCAGGCAACCAGCCTGACGCCGGCGGGCGCAGTGGGTTCGGGGGAGACGAGCATTCCTGACCCGTTCCCGGTGTGCTTCAACTCGGAGTGCCTGGTGGCGCATGCCTTGCTGTGGCGTAATGGTACTGTAACTGACCTCGGCGCTCTTCCCGGCAACCACGGTGGCAACAGCAGTTACGGCTTCGCCATCAACAACAGCGGCCTGGTGGCCGGAATCTCCGAAAACGGATCGGTTGATCCGGGCACCGGCTACCCCGAAGTCGATGCGGTTGTCTGGTACAACGGCCAGATCATCAATCTGGGCACCTTCGGAGGAACCCAGAGCCAGGGCCTGATGATAAACAACCGGGGGCAAGTGGTTGGCACGGCGACCAACGCGGTTGCCGATCCATTTTCGTTGGGTGGCTGGTACCCGGCGACGACTCAGACGCGGGCATTTTTGTGGGAACACGGAGCAAAGCGGGACTTGGGAACGCTGGGCGGACCGGATGCCGTCGGTTTCTCCGTCAACCAGAGCGGGCAAGTGATTGGTTATTCCTACACCAGCTACACGCCGAACCCGGATACCGGGGTCCCGACCATCGACCCATTTCTGTGGGACAACGGAAAGATGATTGACCTGGGGAGCTTTGGGGGAGAAGCAGGCTACCCACAGTGGATCAATAACAAGGGCCAAGTGGTCGGAGGCTCTTACCTGCCGGGGTTCCAGGCTCTCCATGCCTTCCTTTGGTACAAAGGGGCCCTCAACGACCTGGGCACGTTGGGCGGCAGCGTTTCTAATTCCTTTTGGATCAATGAGGCAGGTGACGCAGTCGGGGGATCTCTCTTGGCTGGCGACCAGACGCTGGAGGCTTTTCTCTGGAGCCACGGGAGGATGACCAGCCTTGGTCACCTCGCCCAGTGCGCGGGTTCAAGTGGCTGGAGCATCAACGCCGGCGGACAGATTGTGGGGCCGAATCATGGATGCCCAGGGATCTCCTCCGACCGCGGCTTCCTGTGGGAGAAGGGCGGGCCGATGGTGGACTTGAATGCCCTCGTCCAGCCGCCATCCGACATCGTGGTAGCTGACCCGTTAGAGATTGACGACCGCGGCCACATCGTCGCCAATGCGGTGTTGCCCAGCGGCGATATTCACCTTGTCGTCCTGGTCCCCGACGGCGACTGTGACTGCGCCTGCGAACAACGTATCGCCGGGAGTGAGAACGCTCCGGCGACGCAGCCGGCAACAGCTGCAACATCGCCAGCACGCGACAAGGCAGTCGATTGGCTGCGCAATCCGTGGGGACGGCGCTTGCCCATGCCCGGCCAGCGTGGCGCGCCCTCTAACTAAAGGCGATACGTGCCCCAAAGCAAGTCGGGCGGCCGATGGGGCCGCCCGCATATAACGCGAAAGAGAATTCGCGTTCGCATATTCCACCTTGCGCTCACTCATTATTCCACGTGGAACTTGACAACACGAGGTGCCAGCTACGCCTGGGCCGGTCTCTCTCCCGGAGCGACGCTGGGCTGCTGGCCGGGCGCCGGCTTCAGCACTTGCTGTACCTCGTCCTTGGGTGGCGGCGGGACGTTGGGATTGACGCGCGCCGGCAGCTCCTTGCCTTCGATCAGCAACTGCATCTCGCTGGCATCGAGCACCTCGCGCTCCAGCAAGGCCTTGGCAATCGCGACCAGCTTGTCGCGATTATCCTCCAGGATCTTCTTGGCCCGGTCGTAAGCGTCGTTCACGAAGCGCCGCACTTCTTCGTCAATCTTGATGGCGGTCTCTTCGCTGAAGTCGCGATGCTGCGCGATCTCGCGGCCGAGGAAGATCTGCTCTTCCTTCTTGCCGAAGGTGAGCGGACCGAGGTTGCTCATGCCCCACTCGCACACCATGCGGCGGGCCAGCTCGGTAGCGCGCTCGATGTCGTTGCCGGCGCCGGTGGACATCTGGTTGAGGAACAGCTCCTCAGCCAGGCGCCCGCCCATGAAGACGGTGATCTCGGTCTCGAGGTATTCGCGGGTGTAGTTGTGGCGATCGCCCTCCGGCAACTGCATGGTCAGGCCGAGCGCCATGCCGCGCGGGATGATCGTCACTTTGTGCAGAGGATCGGCCAGCGGCAGCAACGCGGCAATCAAGGCGTGTCCTGCCTCGTGGTAAGCGGTGACTCGCTTCTCGTCCTCGGTGAGGATCATGCTGCGGCGTTCCGCGCCCATCAGCACTTTGTCTTTGGCCAGTTCGAAATCGTACATCAGCACCGCTTTGCGGTTCTGACGCGCGGCGCACAAAGCGGCCTCGTTCACCATGTTGGCAAGATCAGCACCGGAGAATCCGGGCGTGCCACGAGCCAGCACCTGCAAGTCCACATCTTCGCTGATGGGAATCTTGCGAGTATGCACACGCAGAATCTCCTCGCGTCCACGGACATCGGGGAGTGAGACTACGACCCGGCGATCGAAGCGGCCGGGTCGCAGCAGGGCCGGGTCGAGGACGTCAGGGCGGTTAGTGGCGGCGATGAGGATGACACCCTCCGCCGACTCGAAGCCGTCCATCTCGACCAGTAATTGATTCAGGGTCTGCTCGCGCTCGTCGTGTCCACCGCCGAGGCCGGCGCCACGATGGCGGCCGACCGCGTCAATCTCGTCGATGAAGATGATGCAGGGCGCGTTCTTCTTGCCCTGCTCGAAGAGGTCGCGGACGCGGCTGGCGCCCACGCCGACGAACATCTCCACGAAGTCGGAGCCCGAAATGCTGAAGAAGGGAACATTGGCTTCGCCGGCTACAGCGCGCGCCAACAGAGTCTTGCCGGTTCCGGGAGGCCCGACCAGCAATACGCCCTTGGGGATGCGGCCGCCCAGCTTCTGGAATTTTTGCGCCTCGCGCAGAAATTCGATGATCTCCTTGAGTTCTTCCTTGGCTTCATCCACGCCGGCGACGTCCTTGAAGGTCACCTTTTTCTGCTGCATGGAGAGCAGGCGGGCCCGGCTCTTGCCGAACGACAGCGCCTTGTTGCCGCCGGTCTGCATCTGGCGGATCATGATGAACCACAGTGCGCCGAGCAGGACGAACGGCGCCAGGTTGAGCAGCCAGGTCGGCCAGCCTCCACCAGCGGCGTCCTTGACTGTCATGGTGACGCCCTTCTCGCGCAGTTCCTTGATCATGTCGGGATAGCCGGCCGGAACCGTGACATGGAACCCGGACTTATCACTCTTGAACTTGCCGCTGACCTCCTGGCCGATCATCGTCACTTCGCTGACGTTTCCCTGATCGACATTGGAAAGGAACTCGGAGAAGTTGATTGGGCGCTCCTTGGCGCCCGAGCTGCCCGCCTTGACGACCTGCCATAGCAGCACGCCCGACAGCACGATTACCAGCCAGAAAACGACCGTCTTGACCGTCGAATTCACCTAAAGACTCCTCGTTAACCGAACAGACGCAAAACACCCTCGCTCGGTTAGATGCTGCGTTACAGAGCCGGATGTAGAAATGCAGCCCTCGATAGATTGTAACCCGCAGCTAAACAGAACGACACGCGAGACTTAAACAAAAATGTCAGCCGGGGACAAGCCGTATGCCTTCGAACCGAATCGGGAAGAACGATCGAAGAACGCGCGAATAACTCTTCGAGGGCCATCCCGGTTCCACCGTTATGGACGCGCCATCGTTACAGAGGTGAGGCCCGCACTCTTGACTTGACGGCTTTGTGGTTGTTGTTACGTACACCTAACGGGCTACGGAGTTTCCCGTTGGCCGGCATCTGTCCTTCACAGGGTCTCGATTCTGACTGCGTCACCCGCCCCACTCCACGCGAACGCGCGCGCTACCGGAAAGCCACGCACCCAGACAATCTGGCCGGCGCTGAGCGCGACCGGCCAGGTCGGCCGCTGTTCCGCCGGGACACGCAGCTCCGCAAGCAGCCGCTTCAGCTTCTCTTCCGAGCCTGAATGCGCGGGCCAAAAACGGTCGCCCGGGCGCCAGTTGCGGATCGTCAGACTTTCGCCGAATCTCTCAAACTCGAGCAGAGAACCAGGTGGTTCATTGCGCGCGGCCTCGGCCGGAACTACAGTCGCGCGCACCGTTAGGTGAGCTTCCGGGATGACGCACGCTCCCGGGAGGGGCAGGAGTTTCTCGTACTCTTCCGAGGGTCTGAAGGCCGGTTCAGACGGGTGTGACAATTCCAGCCAGTCCCCCTCGCGCCGCGCCTGCCATCCACCCGGTAGACCCACTTTGGGGATTTCGCCGTTCATACACCTTCGCACCATTTCGAAATGTTGGAAGTCGGCCGGCAAGCCCCTCCCTTCAAGGAAGCACTTAACAACCCGGCGCTGAAAGGCCACAGGTTCCACGAGCAGTCCGGCAGGAGCGCCAACGGAGTCATGCACGCGTAAACGGCCAGGCTCCTCGTGCCAAACGTCGAGGTATGACCTAGCTTTCATCTGCCAGTATTCTTCCTCCGCCTGCGCGATTTCTGCAGTCTCATTCAGGAGCTGGCGAACATTCGGGTTGTAGTCGCGCTCAAGCAAGGGCAGCAGCTCGTGCCGCATTCGGTTGCGCAGCAGATGGCGGTCGAGGTTGCTCGTGTCCTCGCGCCAGCTCTGGCCGAGCGACCGCAGGTACTGGACTACGTCCTCGCGGCGGATCGTCAGCAGCGGCCGGATAATCCGTGCCTGCCTCCGCCTCAGCTCGGGGTGAACGCCCGAGAGTCCTTTTGTTCCCGCGCCTCGCAAAAACTTCAGCAGCACGGTTTCGGCCTGATCGTCAAAGGTGTGCGCGGTCGCGACAGAATCAAGTCGTTGCTGTTCGGCCAGTCCGTCGAGCCACCGGTAGCGCAGCTCGCGGGCAGCCGCCTCGATGCTCAACTTGTGGAGGCCTGCGTGCTCACGCACATTGGCACGGCCCGCAAAGAACTCCAAGCCATGCTGTCGCGCCAGATCGGCGACGAAGGCTTCATCAGCATCAGACTCTCCTGCACGCAGCTGGTGGTTGAAGTGGGCTACCGCCAGCACGACTCCCAGTTCGCTACGCAGCGCCAGCAGGAGGCGCAACAGCGCAACCGAGTCCGCGCCGCCTGAAACGGCCACGCAAACGCGGTCGCCCGCGCGCATCAGCCGCTTTTCGCGGATGTAACGCAATAACATCTCACGCATTGCCTTTAGTGTAAGCTGAAAATCTGTGCTGGGCGCACGATCGGGAGATTCGTGACCATCAAGGAGAACCTGGAGACGTCAGGCGTTAAACGGTCGTCCAGCGTGCGGTCGCAAGTTCTGCTGACCCTGGCGACTCTCTTTTGTCTTCTTCCATTCTCCGGCAAAGCTTTCCACATTGACGACCCGCTATTCCTGTGGTCTGCCAAACAGATCACGAAGCATCCGCTTGATCCCTACGGATTCCAACTGATCTGGTACCGGACTTGGATGCCCATGGCGGAGGTCACCAAGAATCCGCCGCTTGCCTGCTACTACGCAGCAGTTATAGGAGCCGTTGCGGGATGGTCGGAACGGGCGCTGCATCTGGGATTCCTGTTGCCGGCGCTGGCAGCGGTGCTGGGAACCTACCACTTGGCGAGGCGGTTCACTCAATCGCCGCTGGTGGCTGCTGCGGCTACGCTGCTGACTCCGGGAATCCTAGTCTCCGCCACCAGTGTAATGTGCGACACTATGATGCTGGCGTTCTGGATGTGGGCCGTTGCTTTCTGGTTGGAGGGCTTGGAGTCAGGAAAGCAAGGCCGCCTGTTAGTCTCCGGCCTTCTGATAGCTGCCGCCGCGCTAACCAAGTATTTCGGTATTTGTCTCGTGCCGTTGCTCTTTGTGTATTCCCTGTTGCGGCAACGTCGGCTGGGGATATGGGCCCTGTATTTCGCTGTGCCGATTCTGGTGCTGGGTGGCTACCAGGCCTGGACCAACGCGCTCTACGGGCACGGCATGTTTTCCGACGCGTTGAGCTACGGCCCGCAACGGCTCGCGGAAGCTCGGTTTGCGGTACTGCTTTATCCGCTCGTCTGCGCCAGTTTTGTCGGCGGATGCGCCTTGTCAGCAATCACGCTCGCCCCTGCGGTATGGCCGCGCAAATATCTTGTCGGCGCTCTTTTGCTGGCAAGCGTTGCTTTCGGGTTGGGTTGGATCGTTCTCGGCCGGCATTTGCACGCGACCCATACGGGCACGGTGCTGCAGCAACGCTGGTGGACCGTTGGTCCCACACTAGTCTTGTTCATCGCCGGTGGAGTTTCAGTGCTGGCGCTGGCAGGTAAAGATTTCTGGGAACATCGCGATGCCGATTCGCTCTTGCTGGCAGTCTGGGTGCTCGGCACCTTTGTCTTCACCGCTTTTTTGAACTGGACTATCAATGCCCGGTCGGTGCTCCCATTGATTCCAGCGGCGGGCATCATCCTGGCCCGACGATTGGATGCTCTGGGAATTACGTCGGTGAAGCCGTTGCAAGTGAAAACTGCGATAGCGTTGTTTGTTTCAGGCTTCGTCTCTCTCTGGATTGCACAAGCTGACGCTGGTTTGGCAAATTCCGCAAAGCAAGCGGCCATGCTGATCAGCGAACGCACCAGGAACGAGGTCGGCGCCGTCTGGTTTCAAGGGCATTGGGGGTTTCAGTACTACATGCAGCAGTTGGGCGTCCAGCCGTTCGACTTCAACACCACCTTGAACCGGGGCGACCTGGTGATCATTCCTCCGGGCGACTACACCATCCATGCACCGCCTGCACAGTTTGTGGTCTACGACGATCTCCTTGAGATGCCGTTGCGACAGCCGGTCATGACCATGCGCGCTGCCATGGAGGCGGGGTTTTACGGTTCTTTCTTCGGCGCGCTCCCATTTTCTTTCGGAACCGTTACTCCGGAGTCGTACCATGTGCTCCACATGGGAGCCAAGCTGCAGCCCCAACAATGGTTGCGCCCCGGCAGAGAGCAGGGAGCAGCAGTCGAGCCCTAGTCCAGCAGCACACCAGGATTTTTGCGAGCGATGTACAGCAGCTTCAGGGTCGCCTGGCGAGGCTGCCGGATGCCTTGCTCCCAGCTCTCGACCGCATTGGAGCTCACATTCAGCAGGCGGGCGAACAGGGCCTGGCTGGCGTTGAGACTCTCGCGCAGGCCACGAATGTCTGCAGGCTTCAAGGGCTTGGGCCGCGGCGGCATCTCGACCTTGCGCAGGTCGAGCGCCTTCGAAGAACCGCCTGCGCCGGCTTCCTTTCGCTTCTTCTTCTTGTCTTTCTTACTCTTCTTGCCCACGTGAACCTCGCCTAACACATTGTGGTAGTCCTACAGGGTAGGATGAACGTAGAAGGTAGTAAATAGCTCTAATGTGGCAGTCGCACGAGACATAAGCGGAATCGGAGCTCATTTCGCTTGCAGGCTGCGAGTGTTCTCTTCCGTAACCGTCCGCGCCACAGGCAGCCCCTTCTCACTACGCTCCACGTACGCCCACGGCGTTTTCGCATCGTGAGTGAATACTAGGAGCCAGTGCCCCGGAATCGCCGCGTCGTAAAAGCGATGCTTGTTGTCGATGCTCTGCAGGGGATAGAGATCGTAGCCCAGCACCCACATGGGTTCGAGGTGAGCGGTATCGGGCACCAGATCGCTGGGATAGCATGCCACCTGCCCGCCACTGCGCAGGATCACCGCTTGCAGATCGCGAGTGTGTCCGGGATATACCTTCACCGCAATACCGGGCGCGATCTCCCTGTCACCCTTCAGTAGTTGCATTTGCCCGCCGGCGGCGAGGGTGTCGTAGTTGTCGGTCATGTAGCTGACGCGGTCGCGCTCGTGCTGCTCATGGGCGTGGTGCAACTCGCCCTCCTGCACGTAATACCTGGCGCGCGGGAATGTAGGCGCCGGCTTGCCATCCTTGTGGTAAGTATTCCAACCGCAGTGATCGAAGTGCAGGTGCGTGTTGATTACGATGTCGATTTCGTCAGGTGCAACGCCGGCCTCAGCGAAGCTTTTCAGCAGGCGCGGTTCATGGTCATAGATGGCCCTGCGCTTATCGCTGAGCTTGGGACCGATTCCTGTATCGATTACGACGTTGTGATCACCGGTGCGCACCAGCAGGGAGTTGGTGCCCATGGGAATGCGATTCCGCTCGTCGGGCGTGGCACGCTTTTCCCACATCACCTTGGGGATGACGCCGAACATGGCGCCCCCATCGTTCATGTAGATGCCATCCGACAGGATGGTCAGTTCAAAGTCGCCGAGGATCATGCGGTGCAAGGTGTGCCTCCACAGTGCGAAGAAAAGTCTACCCCATTGCGACATCTCCAAAGACAACAATGCGGCAGGTTGGCCCGCCCTGCCGCAGGATCGCAAACTGGAGAGTGTTGCAGCTACTTCTTGTTGACGGCCTTCTTGAGCTCGACGCCCGGAGTAAACTTCGCGACCCGCCGAGCGGCAATCTTGATGACGCCGCCGGTTTGCGGGTTACGCCCGTTGCGTGCCTTGCGCTGCGAAACTGAGAAGGTCCCGAAGCCCACCAGGGTCACGCGATCGCCCTTCTTCAGCGCCGCGGTGACCGCATCTACGATCGTATCGATCGCGCCCCCGGCAGCCGTCTTGCTGATGCCGTTTGCGGCGGCGATCTTGTCCACCAGGTCCCCTTTGTTCATGCTTGCTCCTAACCAGGTAGCCACCTGAAATGCGTCGCGAGAATTTACTTGCGAATGTGGTCGCATGTCAAGAGAAACCGCAAAGCCAGCGGTTTTTCCTAGACAGGAGGAGGTGTTGTACCCTAAGAGAAGGATGTTTCCCGCCGTCATGGTGCCCGGCAAGCAGCGCCGCCGCCTCTCCATCCTCTTTACCTCGACAGTGCGCGTGCTGTTTACCACGCTGCTGTTCACCGCTGGAGGCATGGGGGTAGGGTTGTTTCTGGGTATCGTGGGCACCATCGTTTATGGCATGATTAAAGGTGGCAACATTGATATGACCGTTTCCTACAGACATGTAGCCATTCCTGTGGCCATAACTCTCGGCGCGGCGGCCCTCGTCGGCGCGCTGGTGCTGGAAGTGCGCTCCCGGCGAACACGAACACCCCGGTAGCATCCGGTCGGGTGTTCGTTGCCCTTCGCTTCTTTACTCCGATAAACTCAGAAGTTTGTAGCCCGCAGCGTGATCGCTGCATAGAGGGTCGTCATCATGGCCGACAACATTCATGTGAAATTGCCCGACGGCAGCGTGAAAGATGTGCCGCGCGGGACCTCAGCCCTCGACATCGCGAAGAGCATCAGCCCGCGCCTGGCGGACGCCGCGCTTGCCGCGCAAGTCAAGCCGCTGTCGCCGAACGGGAGCGGCGGCAACGGGCACAAGCCGGCTGCCGAAGGGTCCGCCGAGCCGGCGAAGAACAGCACTCAGCTCGTGGATCTCACCCGTCCGCTGGAGCAAGATGCCGAGTTGCGCATCCTCACGGAGCGCGATCCCGAGGCGCTGGAAGTCTATCGTCACTCCTCGGCGCACCTGATGGCGGCGGCAGTTCTAGAACTCTTCCCCGAGACCAAGCTTGGCCATGGCCCTGCGACCGAGACTGGCTTCTTCTACGACTTCTACCGCGAGAAGCCGTTCACTCCTGGGGACCTCGAAGCGATCGAGAAAAAGATGCAGGACCTGGTGAAGCAGGACCTGCCCTACGCGCGCGAGTTTTTGCCGCGGCAGGAGGGACTGGAGCGCTTCAAGTCGGAAGGCGACTTCATGAAGTGCCACTTCATCGAGCAGTTCACCGCGCCTGACGAGAAGATTTCCATCTACAAAACCGGCAAGTTCACCGACTTCTGCCGTGGGCCGCACATCCCGTCTACCGGGCGCATCAAGGCGTTCAAGCTGCTCAACATCGCCGGCGCGTATTGGCTGGGCGACGAGAAGAACCCGCAACTGCAGCGCATCTACGGCACCTCGTTCTTCAGCAAGAAGGACCTTGACGAATACCTCCACAAGATCGAGGAGGCGAAGAAGCGCGACCATCGCGTGCTGGGCAAGCAGCT
>Ga0335085_10013358_pt1 | contig 12044 bp, 10 predicted proteins | sample Lox_Sample_45_FD_206712 | JGI IMG/M metagenome (GOLD analysis project Ga0335085, IMG submission 206712) | Soil microbial communities from Loxahatchee National Wildlife Refuge, Florida, United States - Lox_Sample_4.5 | ecosystem: Environmental > Terrestrial > Soil > Wetlands | place: USA...
CAGATACAGCAGGGTGCCACCGGCGGGCAGCGGCGAGACGTTTAGTTTTCCGCCCAAGATTTCCGCGCGTTCGCGCATCGCCACCAGCCCGATTCCCGTGTGTCCCTCCACCGGACGAAACCCCTTTCCGTGATCTTCCACTTCCAGAATCAACGCTTCCGGCCGGAACTGCAAGCGAATCCAGGCCTCTTTGGCGCCGGAATGGCGCGCGACATTGTTCAACGCTTCTTGCAGAACGCGATAGATTTGCACTCCGGCCGACGCGCCCACAGGATACGAGGTCCCGGACTTTTCGTAGTGAAGCACAAGCCCCGTCTGCCTTTCCACTGTGGGGATGTACCAGTCCAGCGTGGATTCCAGACCGGCTTCGTCGAGCAGCACGGGATGCAAGGCCTGCGACAGGCTGCGGATGTTGTTGAGCGTCGACTGCGCGATTTCCTGAACTTCCTGCAGGTCGCCATGCATCGGAGAGTCCGGCGGAAGATGCTTGCCGGTGCGGCGAAGGAGCGAGCCGATGGCGGTGAGCACCTGGCCGAATTCGTCGTGAAGTTCGCGGGAGATGTGGCGCAACGTGGATTCCTGCGTGGCGATGAGTTTTTGTGCCAGGTCGCTGCGCTGCGAGGAAAGCTCGGCGACGTGTGCGAAGAGCAGGCGATTGTAGCGGATGAGATAAAGGCTGGTGAGGACGATGGCGATGAGAATAGCGGCGAGGAAAACGTAGAGCTGGCGCTGCACGCGATCGTAAATGTCGGAGATGCCAGCCGCCGCGTGTTCTTCGGATTCGTTGTTTTGCACCAGCAGGCGGGAGACGGCGGAGCTGAGCGCGGCCTGGCGTGGCTGCAGGGTGTCGCGGATCTGCTGCGCGGCTTCGGGTTCGGAGCCTTCTTCCGCGAGCGTGAACATCCGGTCCACCGCGTCCCAGAATTGCGCGAGCGCCTGATTCAGGTAGACGCGCTGGTCGCTGGTGGGGCCGGCTTCGGTGAAGAGGGATTCCTGGCGCAGCGCATCGACCAGGTCCGTACGGATGCGTTCGAACTGCGGCGCCCACGCGGCGATGGGATAGGGCTCGGTGGGATCCTGCATGTCGCGCATGGCGAGCGCCAGAGAATTGAGGTCGTTCTGGATACGGAGGAGTTGCAGGGAGTCGCGGCGGTTGCGGTCCACCATTTCGCTTTGCAGTTTGCGCAGGCCGGCGAACTGGAAGGTGATGTACGCGGCGTAAGCGAGTACGGCAAGGACCGTGACCAGAAGGCCAAGGTAGAGGCCCCGCGATGGCGCTTGTTGAGGGGGAGAGGTGTTATCCACTGGAGAAAGAATATAACGTGGAGACGGGTGAGACCAAGAAGGCCGCGTGGGGAGGGAATGATACACTCTTGGCTCGTATCCGGGAATTTGAGGAGATTCCAAGTTGATTGACGTCGGATTGGTGGGGTTTGGGCTAGGCGGACGAAGTTTTCATGCGCCGGTTATCCAGGCCGTGGACGGGCTGCGGCTGGCGGGGATCGTGCAGCGGAGCGGCGACGAAGCGAAAAAACTCTACCCGCAAGCAAAAATTGTGCGCAGCGTGGATGAGCTGCTGAAGATCGAGACGATCCGGTTGGTGGTGATCGCCACGCCGAATCACACCCACTTTCCGTTTGCCATGCGCTGCCTGGAAGCAGGGCGCGACGTCGTGGTGGACAAGCCGTTCACTAACACGCTGGCTGAAGCCACGGAACTGGTGCGCACCGCAAAACGGCTGGGGCGCGTCTTGACGGTGTACCACGACCGCCGGTTCGACGCCGATTTTCAGGCGCTGCGAAAATTACTGGCAACGGGCGAACTAGGCAGGATCGTCCGCTTCGAGTCGCACTACGATCGTTTCCGCCCAAAAGGAAAGCCCGGAGCCTGGCGCGAAGTTCCCGGGCCGGGGAGCGGCATCCTGTGGGATCTAGGGCCGCATCTTCTGGACCAGGCATTGACATTATTCGGAGCGCCCGAGCGCATCACCGCGGACGTGCGCATCGAGCGAGAGGGATTTGTCACCGACGACGCGTTCGATATCTGGCTGCACTATCCGGAGAGCCGGCTGGCGGCGCTGGGGGCTTCCATGCTTTGCGCCGTGCCGCGTTCGCGATTCGTGGTCTTTGGCACGAAAGGGAGCTACCTGAAAAAGAAATTTGACCCGCTGGAGAATGAGTTGCGTCTTCGCACGCCGGCGCCGGGCGAATCCTGGATGCTGGAGAAGCCGGAAAATTTTGGCGAAGTGACGCTGGTGAACGGCGACCGCGAGGAGACACGCAAGGTGGAGTCACTTGGTGACTGGCGCGATTTTTATGCGAATGTCCGCGACTACCTGCTCGGCAACGCGAAATTGCTGGTGACGCCGGAGCAGGCGCTGGATGTGATGGTGGCGATGCAGCTGGCGCGGCAGAGCAGTGAGGAGCGGCGGTCGGTGGAATGGAAACGGATTGAGGCATGAGCCGAACGGCACTCGGAAGGAAGAGGAGCTTCTGCCAAGAGTTCGAGCGAGAGGGAAGCGAGCAACCAGCGTATAATTCGGTTTCGGAGTCAAGGAGCGGAAACTGGCCATGAAAATTGAACTGGCGCCGTCGATTTTGTCCGCCAACTTCGCGCAGCTTGCCACCGATGCGGAGCAGGCCCTCGAAGGCGGCGGCACGATTTTGCACGTGGACGTGATGGACGGGCATTTCGTCCCTAATATCACGCTGGGGCCGCCCATTGTGGCAAGCCTGCGCAAGGTCATCAAGGCTCCGCTAGACTGCCACCTGATGATCAAGAATGCGGATTTGTTTGTGCCGGAATTTGCCCACGCCGGGGCGGACTGGATTTCCGTACACCAGGAAGCCTGCGTGCACCTGGACCGCACGCTGCACCTGATCGCTTCACATGGCTGCAAGCCGGGCGTGGTGATCAATCCCGCGACGCCGGTGGAGACGCTGACCGAAGTGCTGGACCTGGTGCATCACGTCCTGGTGATGAGCGTGAACCCGGGTTTTGGCGGGCAAAAGTTCATTCCCAACGCCTTGAACAAAATCGCGGCGCTCGCGAGGCTGCGTGCCGAGCGCAAGCTGGATTTCCGCATTGAAGTGGACGGCGGAGTAGATCTGGAGACGGTCGCAGACGTGGTGAAGGCCGGGGCGGAATTGCTGGTTGCGGGGAGCGCCGTTTTCAGCCACGGAGACATACGTACGAATGCGTCAAAATTGCTGGAGACGGCGCGGGCGGCAACCCTCGCGCGGGCGTAGGCCGTCAAGCCTCATTATCGAGAGCCGGCGGGCGCGAAAAGAGCCCGCCTCAACAGGCGGCCGCTACAAAGCCATTGTTCGGCTCATCTAACGCCGCCACCATAAACCTGCCGGCCGAAAGGCCGGCCACCGCAAAGGCGGCGGGAACCACTACGCGGCGAAGGTGATGACTTTGGATTTGGGACGAGATTTCCCTTTGGGTGCGTTGAGTTCCTGTTCGGCGCGCAGCCAGTCCTGCATGGGATCTCCGGGCGTGGCGCCGCGTTCCAGGTAGATTTCGTACGCACGTTGAGCGATTTGTTCGCGCGTGGGCTTGGATTTTGCCGAGGTCTCTTTTTTGGCCTTTGGTTCCGAAAGCTGTTTCGACTTAGCCATTCTTGAACACTCCTCCTGAAAACTTCACCTTCAGTGTACGGCCTGCGGCAGCGAGCGCGTTTTAACGAGTTCCGCGCGCGTGACGTTTCAGATACGCCGCAAAGTTTCGATGGAACACAGCGATTTCACAAATCCTTGCTTGACCGGCGCTGCGGCGCGGTTATACGCTCTCGCGCAGCGTTCAGGGTGTTGCGCCTTCCGGTTCGATTCAACACATGTGGAGGAGGATAGTCATGGTTTCTCTCATGGCGCTGTGGGTTCCGATCGTGTTGTCGGCTGTGATCGTGTTTATTGCCAGTTCGTTGATGCACACAGTCTTGAAATACCATCAAGCGGAGATTCGCAAGCTGAACAATGAAGACAAAGTCATGGCGACGCTGCGGGACGCCGGAGTGCAGCGCGGCGTCTACGTCTTTCCATTTTGTATGGGCGGGAAAGAGATGAAGTCGCCCGAGATGATCGAGAAATACAAGCAGGGGCCGGTGGGTTTTCTGACCGTCTATCCCAGCGGGCCGCCGGCGCTGGGCAAATTTCTGGGGCTATGGTTTGGGTACTGCCTGATTATCAGCTTTTTTGTGGCGTATCTCGCGGCGCACACGGTGGCGACCGGCGCGAATTATCGCCACGTGTTCCGCGTGGTGGGAACGGTGGCATTCATGGCCTACGGCCTGAGCCAGCTGAGCAACGGCATCTGGAAGGGGCAACCGTGGAGCGGGGTGATGAAAGAAGTGGTCGACGGGCTCGTTTATGGGCTGCTGACCGCTGGAACATTTGGCTGGCTATGGCCGCGCTGAGAAGCGACGAATTGGACTATCCCTCCGCGACAGAAAAGGAGCTTGCGGAACCCCTGACCTTGTTCATTGAGGAATACGAGGAGAGGTCGTTCCCGATCCGCAAGGCGACGCCCCGACAAACTCTGATTCACCTAATGGAAGCGCGGGGCTTGCAACAGAAAGATCTTTCGAAGCTGATTGGCTCCAAGGGCATCACCCCCGAGGTTGTTCACGGGAAGCGAGCCATCAGCAAAACCCCAGCTAAGAAGCTAGGCGCATTCTTTCATGTGGACGCCGCGCTTTTCATTTAGCTCAAACCCAGTAGTTCCCAGGCCCAAAAAGAGGGGCGGAGGAAACTCCGCCCCTGCAAGCCAAATTTGTCGGTCGCGGTCAGGCGACGGTGATGTCTTTGCTCAGGTAGACGTCCTGGATGGTGTTGAGGAGTTTGACGCCGTCGGCCATGGGGCGCTGAAAGGCTTTGCGGCCGGAGATGAGGCCGGTGCCGCCCGCGCGCTTGTTGATCACTGCCGTGGCCACGGCATCCTCGAAGTCGTTGGCTCCGGACGCGCCACCGGAATTGATCAGGCCCGCGCGGCCCATATAGCAGTTGGCCACCTGATAGCGGGTGAGATCAATGGGGTGATCGCTGCAAAGTTCGGTGTAGATGCGCTTGTCGAACTTCCCGTAGCTGGAATCGCCCATGTTCAGCGCCTGATAGCCGCCGTTATTTTCGGGGAGTTTCTGTTTGATGATGTCGGCCTGAATGGTCACGCCGAGGTGATTGGCCTGGCCGGTGAGGTCGGCGGAGACGTGATAGTCCTTATCTTTCTTAAACGCCGGGTTGCGCAGGTAGCACCAGAGGACGGTGGCCATGCCGAGTTCATGCGCCTTGGCGAAGGCGTGGCTGATTTCGATGATCTGGTGATCGGCGTTTTCAGAGCCGAAATAGATGGTGGCGCCGACGGCGGCCGCGCCCATGTCGTAGGCTTCCTGCACCGTGCCAAAAAGAATTTGTTTGAACTGATTGGGGAAGGTCAGCAATTCGTTATGATTGATCTTCACGATGAAGGGAATCTTGTGGGCGTATTTGCGGGCGACCGAGCCGAGCACGCCGAACGTAGAAGCGACGGCGTTGCAGCCGCCTTCGATGGCGAGCTTGACGATGTTTTCCCCGTCAAAATAATCGGGATTTTTGGCGAAGCTTGCGCCGCCGGAGTGCTCGATGCCTTGATCCACGGGCAGAATCGAGAGGTAGCCGGTGTTGGCGAGGCGGCCGCCGCCGAACATGCGATGAAGATTGGTGAGCACCCGGATGTTACGGTCCGTGGCCGCGTAGATGCGGTCAATAAAATCGGGGCCCGGGAGATGCAGTCGCTCTTTGGAAATTTTCGGATTCTTGAAGCCGAGAAGCGATTCGGCTTTGGCGCCGAGAAGTTGTTCGATGTTGCTGGTTACTGCGGTTGCCATGGAAAGCTCCTAGAAGAGAGTGATCAGAAATTAGTAATCAGAGAAGAGGCTGACAGCCGACAGTTTACAGCCGACAGCCGAAATCGATTGGTTGCTTCCTTCAGGGGCTAAAGCCCCGACCTCCTGAGGGGTCTTCCTCTATATGACTCAAGAAGCCAAGAACCAAAAAGGTTGTCCCTCCTACTCGCGGACTCCGACTGTAAGCATTTTAGCTGCGTCGCGGTCGATCAGCCAGAGCGCATTCCCGTTGAGCGGCTGGATGAACTGCGCCGGAAGCTGCTCAGGTTCGTAAGGCCCTTCGAGCACGGCCTTCAATGCCGGAGCCTTGTCCCCGCGAGTGATCAGGAACATCACCTGGGCGGCGTGATTCGCGGCGATTGCGGTGAGCGTGATGCGCTCCGTGTACAGCTTGCCCACCCAATTGTGCACGACGATCCGGCGCGTTTCTTGCAGCGCCTTCGTGCCGGGAAAGAGAGAAAGCGTATGCCCCTCCTCGCCCATGCCCAGCAGAATCAGGTCGAAACTTGGAAACTCGCCGTCCTTAAGTTTGAAATATTCGCGCAACGCCTGTTCGTACTCGATCGCGGCCTTTTCCGTGTCCGGATATTCGCCCTTGATGCGTGTGATCTGCTCGCTCTTGAGAACGCCCTTGGAAAAAAGCGCTTCCGTGGCCATGTGAAAGTTGCTTTCGCTGCTGTCCGGAGGAGCGTGGCGCTCGTCGCCAAAAAAGATGCGGAGCTTGTCCCACGGTACCTTGCTCCGATAGTTGGGATCGTCAGCCAGCGTTGCGTAAAGCGCTTTGGGAGTAGAGCCGCCGGCCAGCGCCACGTTGAACACGCCTTTTTTCGCCACGGTTTGTGCCGCGGCCTTCACGAATTCGTCGGCGGCCCGGCGCGTGATCGCCGCGGGATCCGCCAGGATGCGAATGTCGCGTTGAGCCGGCGCGGGCATCATGTGGTGGCGACCCTCCGCTCCACGTTATTCTTCGAACGTCTGTCCACGTCTTCTTCGCCGATGCGGCGCCACACGCGGCCATCGCGCGCCAGCAATTCATCCGCTTCGGCGGGGCCCCAGGAGCCGGCGGCGTAATTCGGGAAGGTCCGGGCGGGCAGCGCGTGCCAGACGTCGAGGATGGGCTGGATGACGCTCCATCCGGCTTCGACCATGTCCGCGCGCTGGAATAGCGTGGCGTCACCGGCCATGCAGTCGCGCAGCAAGCGCTCGTACCCGGTGCTGTGCTCGGTGCCGAAATAAGTGTCGTAATCGAAGTCCATGTTGACCAGGCCGAGACGCATGATCGAACCGGGGACCTTCGCGCCGAAGCTCAACGAGATGCCTTCATCGGGCTGGATGTGAATGACCATGCGGTTGGTCTCCAACGTTTTTACCGCTGTGTGACGGAAAAGCACGAACGGCGTGCGGCGGAACTGGATGACGATTTCCGTGGCGCGCTTCGCCAGGCTCTTGCCGGTGCGCAGATAGAAGGGCACACCCGCCCAGCGCCAGTTATCCACCTGGAGTTTCAGGGCGACGAAGGTTTCGGTGTTGGACTGCGGATTGACGTCCGGCTCGCTGCGATAGCCTTGCACCGGTTCACCGTTGACTATGCCGTCTCCGTATTGGCCGCGGACCATGTTGGTGAGGACTTCCTCGGGGGTGAGCGGTTGGATGGCGTGGAGGACTTCCGCCTGCTTGTTGCGCACCTCGTCGGCATCGAAGGAGATGGGCGGCTCCATGGTGGTCATGGTGAGCAATTGGAACAGATGGTTGGGCACCATATCACGGAGGGCGCCGGCAGTTTCATAGAAACCGCCGCGATGTTCGACGCCGACGGTTTCCGCGGCGGTGATTTGCACGTGGTCAATATAATGGCGGTTCCAGAGCGGCTCGATGATGTTGTTCGAGAAGCGGAAAACCATGACGTTTTGCACGGTCTCTTTGCCGAGATAGTGGTCAATACGGTAGATCTGTTTTTCCTCGAGGACCTTTTTCAAATCGGAGTTGAGCTGCATGGCCGATTGCAGATCGTGGCCGAACGGCTTTTCCACGATGACGCGCGACCATTTGCCGTTATCTTCCTTGGTCATCCCGGCGGCGCCGAGTTGCTGCACGATGGGGGCGAAAAAGCGCGGCGCAACAGCGAGGTAGTAGAAATGGTTGCCGCCGCAGTTGGTGATTTTGTCCACTTCCTCCATCTGCGCCTGCAGGCGTTTATAGGTTTCCGGGTCGCCGAAGTCGCCCCGCACGTAATAAATGCGCTCCACCAGCCAATCCCACATTTTCAAATCGATGGGATCGGGAGCGAATTTCGGAATTTCCGTGGTCAACGCCCGGCGGAAAGAGTCCGTGGTGGAGTCGTTGCCCGCCACGCCGATAATGGCGAACTGCTTGGAGAGCACGCCTTCCTGCGCGAGATTCAGCAGCGCGGGGATGAGTTTGCGCTTGGTCAGGTCGCCCGTGGCGCCAAAGATGACCATGACACAGGCGGAAGAAGCGGGAGAGCTCTCGGCATGATTCGAGTTCATGGACAATCTTCCTTATCAGGGCGCGCGATTTCCGGCGTCGCGGCTTAGTGCCCGGCTTTCTTTTCCAGGTGACCACCGAACTGAAACCGCATCGCGGACAGGAGCTTTGCGGCGAACTCATCCTCTCCGCGCGAAGTGAACCGCTGATAAAGCGATGCGGTTAAAACGGGAGCGGGTGCAGTGGACTCGATGGCGGCCAGGATGGTCCAGCGGCCTTCGCCGGAGTCGGAAACGCGGCCGGAGAAGCGCTCGAGCGAGGGCTGGTCGAACAGCGAAATGGCCGTGAGATCGAGCAGCCAGGAGGCCACCACGCTGCCGCGGCGCCAGACTTCGGCGACGTCGGCGAGATTGAAATCGTATTGGTAATGTTCGGGATTGCGCAGCGGAGTGGTTTCGGCGTCTACTTCGCGGTGCGATTTGCCGGCATTTGCGTGCCTGAGAATGTTCAGGCCCTCCGCGTAAGCGGCCATCAATCCGTACTCGATGCCGTTGTGCACCATCTTGACGAAATGGCCGGCGCCAGAAGGGCCGCAGTGCAGGTAGCCTTCCTCGGCCGTGCCGGCGGCTTTTTCACGGCCAGGGGTGCGATCCACATTGCCGCGGCCGGGGGCGAGGGTTTTAAAGATGGGATCGAGGTGCTGAACGATGCTGGTTTCACCGCCAATCATCTGGCAGTAGCCACGTTCGAGGCCCCAAACCCCGCCGCTGGTGCCGACGTCCACATAGTGAATGCCCTTCGGGGCGAGTTCCTTCGAGCGCCGGATGTCGTCAATGTAATAGGAGTTGCCACCGTCAATCAGGATGTCGTCCTTGCTGAGTTTCGGCAGCAGGTCGGCGATGGTGTTGTCCACTACGGCCGCCGGCACCATCAGCCAGATGGCGCGCGGCTTTTGCAGCTTGGCGACGAAATCATCGAGCGTGGTCGAGCCGGTGGCGCCTTCGCCGGCGAGCTGCCGCACGGAATCCGCGCTGCGGTCGTAGACGACGCACTGGTGGCCGTTTTTCTGGAGGCGCCGCACCATGTTGGCACCCATTCTGCCCAGTCCGATCATGCCGAGTTGCATTGAGATTCCTCCGCGAGAGAATGAGACAAAATTCGGATATTACGGCAGGGCTCGCGGCACCGCCATCGCAAGCCCGGAGTCAAAGGTCCATTCGGCCAAGGATCAGGCTTTTGCGCCGGCGCTTTTCCCGGTGGCCGCGAGCAGCGTAGTGAATGCGTCGGCGAAGAGCTTCACGCCGTCCACCAGCAACTGGTCGGTGACGTCCTTCATCGAGATGCCGGCCTTGCCGAGATTTTCCATGTGCTTTGCGGCGGTGGCCACGTCTTCGGTGAGGCTGGCGCGCAGTTTGCCGTGATCGCGGAAGGCGTCGAAGGTTGCCGGAGGAATGGTGTCGACCGTGTCCGCGCCGATGAGTTCTTCGACGTAGATGACGTCGCGATACTTGGGATTTTTCGTGCTGGTGCTGGCCCATAGCAGGCGCTGCGTCTGCGCGCCCTTGGCGGCCAAAGCCTTCCAGCGCGGCCCGCCGAAGAGCTCCTGATATTTCTTGTAGGTGAGCTTGGCGTTGGCGATGGCGATGGTGCCGTGGACGCTTTCCAGCAGTGCTTTGGCATCGCCGCTGGCGGTCTTCAGCAGGGCGTCGACCTTGGAATCCACCAGCGTGTCAATGCGGCTGACGAAGAAGCTGGCGACGCTGGCGATGTGGTTGATGCTCTGGCCTTTCGCGGCGCGCGCTTCGAGGGCGGCGACGAAAGCCTCGGCAACTTTTTCATAGGCGGATTGCGCAAAGAGCAGGGTGATATTGATGTTCAAGCCGTCTTCAAGCAGTTGACGGATCGCGGGGATGCCCTCGGGAGTGGCGGGAACCTTGATCATCAGGTTCGGGCGATTCACGGCCTTCCACAGGCGGCGCGCTTCTTCGAGTGTACCGTTGGTATCGTTGGCGAGGAACGGGGAGACTTCCAGGCTGACGTAGCCGTCGCGGTGCTTGGATTCATCGTAGACGGGCTTGAAGATGTCGCAGGCGTCCTGCACGTCGCGAATGGCGATTTTCTCAAAGAGCTGCTTGGCGTTCAGGGACTTCGCTTCCGGCGCATCGAGAATGTCGTTATAGAGGCTGCTGCCCGTAATAGACTTTTCGAAGATGGCGGGATTCGAAGTCATGCCGCGGAGCCCGTCCTCGGCAATCATTTTCTTCAGTCCGCCTCCGGTGAGCAGGTCGCGGCGGATGTAGTCCATCCAGGGAGACTGGCCGTAAGCAAGGAGCCCCTTCAGCGGATTCGCCGCCGACTGGCTTCCGGTATTCGGCACGGTTGCAGAGGTTGTCATAAAACATCTCCTTTATAGTCAAACTCGCCCAGATCGTCATTTTACGCCGTTGGGGGGCTTGCGGCGATTCGGAAATCTTCACTTGCCCAGGAGCTTCTTTGCGGCCGCGACCACGTTCTCCGGCTCGAAGCCAAACTTCTTCAGCAAGTCCTTCAGCGGAGCGGAAGCGCCGAAGCTGTGCATGCCAATCATGACACCCTTCGGGCCGACATAGCGGTCCCAACCGAGGGTTGCGGCCATTTCGATGGAAACGCGCGCAGTGACCGCGGCGGGGAGCACGCTCTCTTTATAGGCGGCATCCTGCTCTTCGAAGATTTGCCAGCACGGCATGCTGACCACGCGCGCCTTGATGCCTTCGGCCTTGAGTTTTTCCCAGGCGGCCATGCAGTGCTGGAGTTCCGTGCCGGTGGCCATCAGGATGACGTCGGGCTTGCCGCCATCGGCGTCGGCGACGACATAGGCGCCCTTCGCCGCGCCGGACGCGGACGCGAATTTCGTGCGATCCAGCGTGGGAATGGCCTGGCGGCTGAAGACCAGGGTAGAAGGGCGGTGCGTCTGGCGCATCGCAATTTTGTAGGACTCCGTGACTTCATTCGCGTCGCCGGGGCGAAACACCAGCATGTTGGGCATCGCGCGGAAAGCCGCGAGTTGCTCGATGGGCTGGTGCGTGGGGCCGTCTTCGCCCAGGCCGATGGAATCATGCGTGAAGATAAAAAGGACTGGGATTTCCATCAAGGCGGCGAGTCGCATGCTGGCGCGCATGTAGTCGCTGAAATTAAAGAAGGTGGCGGAGAAACCCCGCAAGCCGGTGAGCGTGAGGCCGTTGATTGCCGCGCCCATGCCGTGTTCGCGCACGCCAAAGTGAATGTTGCGGCCTTTGAATTCGTGGGTGAGGAAATCGCCGGCGCCTTCGAAGGTGAGATTGGTCTTATTGGACTTGGCGAGGTCCGCGGAGCCGCCCATCAGCCAGGGAATGTGCTGCGCCAGGACGTTCAGAACCTTTCCGGAGCTTTCGCGCGTCGCCATGCCTTTGGGGTCTGCGGGAAAGACGGGAAGATTGTCGTCCCAACTGGCGGGCAGTTCGCGCTTCTGCATTTTCGCGAGGCGCGCGGCGAGTTCCGGATACTTCTTCGAATATTCCGCAAACAAAGCGTGCCAGGCCTTGCGCGCGTCCGCGCCGCGGGCGCCGACGCCGTTCTGGAATTCCTGGTAGACGCCGTCCGGGACGAGGAACTTGGCGTCCACGGGCCACCCGTAGTTTTCTTTCACCAGCTTGACTTCCGCTTCGCCCAGCGGTTCGCCGTGCGCTTCGTAGGAATCCTG
>Ga0335085_10013360_pt1 | contig 12044 bp, 8 predicted proteins | sample Lox_Sample_45_FD_206712 | JGI IMG/M metagenome (GOLD analysis project Ga0335085, IMG submission 206712) | Soil microbial communities from Loxahatchee National Wildlife Refuge, Florida, United States - Lox_Sample_4.5 | ecosystem: Environmental > Terrestrial > Soil > Wetlands | place: USA: Florida...
AAACGCGCAAAAAGAGCCGGGAAATCGGGTCCGTAAGAGATGAGTCCGCCAGACTGGACCCAATCACGGGTGCCATATATCGAGGGAACCTTTGCTGCTTGAGCCGAGGCGGCGATAAGCAAGCGACTTGTATTCAGAAGTGCGTCGATTACAACGTATAGCGCGTCCGCTTGTTGGCGTTCGAGCTCTGCGAACGCGAGCGCAATATCTTCGGCTCGCTTGATTTCTAGCGGAATCGAGTCAAGCCCAAATTTGCGAGCGAGTGACTGAACAGCATTCATTTCAAGCGCAGTGGGTATGAGGTTGGCATTAGCCATCACCCCCAATTTGCGCATGCTGGGGAGTGCCTCGCGCAGCAGTTCAAAGCGCTTGTTTGCAAGATCAAGCGCTTCAAGTGTAATGCCGGTCTTGTTCCCGCCGGGCCGGGCCAAATTCTTGACTACGCCCCCGCCTAGGGCATCGTTTGCTAAGAAAACGACGGGAATTGCCTCATCGATTGGCCGGGGTTCATTTGCGCCTACAAACATCACGTTGGGATGCAGACTGGAAAGCTCCCGAGCATATGCCGTATTGAGTTCTGATCTCCCTTCCGTCCATCGAAACTCAAGTCTCATCGTTTGACCGTCGATCCAGCCAATAGACTTCAGCCGATCAACGAATGCGCTTGTCCAGGGCGCCCACATTGCCGGAGTCGCTGGTCCCAGAAAACCGATAATAGGCAGCTTTCCCGGCTGTTGCGCCGAGGTTAGGCGTGGCGCCCCAAATGCCAGGCCGCCGACAGCCAGCTGCAGAAACGCGCGTCTCCTCATTCGATCACCTGATCGGCGGCAGCGATGAGTCCGGTCGGGACCGTGACCCCGAGCGCTCTCGCCGTCTTGAGATTGATCGCGAGGGTGAATTTCGTGGGGCTTTGCACGGGGAGATCCGCGGGGCGCTCGCCGCGCAGGATGCGGTCGACATAGTCCGCCGCATTGGCGGCCTGCTGCACCTCATCCACCGCGTAGCTGATGAGGCCGCCCTGCGGTACCTGACTCACGAGGAAGAAGAAGCCAGGGACCCGGTTGCGCAACATTTCGGCGACGAGGATGGACGCGCGCCCGCCAAGGAAGCCATCCGGCAGCTCCATAAACCCGGCACCGCGGGCGGCTGCTCCTTGCAGAGCGGCGGCGATGTCTTCGTTGCCGTGGACGGGGGCCGCTTCGACGGTCACCCCGACCGCGGTGCCCGCTTGCGCGAGGACGCGCAAATAGAAATTTGCCGAGGCGGCCGTGTCGGGATTGAACAAGCAGGCCACCCGCGACAGCGTCGGAACAAGTTGCTTGAGGAGGGCCAGCCATTTGCCGCCCAGCGACGCATCAAAATAGGAGAAGCCGGTGATGTTGCCGCCGGGATGGGCAAGACTCTCGACGAAGCCTTGTGATAGAGGATCCGTTACCTGATCGAAGACGATAGGGATTCGCTTCTCACCCTTCAGTGCCGCCAGCGTGCTGCCGCTGATTGCCACGATGACGTCAGGCTCGCCGGAGATCGCTTCTCTGACGCTGGCGGCGAAATCGACGACGGCGCCGGTTGCGTAGTAGGCCCGAAAATCGATCGCGCTTTGCGGCCAGCCGCACTTGGCGAGCTCCGCCAAAAACGTGTCTCGTTGGCGGATCGACGACGGATTGCTTGCAGGACCAGGAGCGATAAAGGCAATACGGGGCGGCCGGGAATCCGCCCTCGCAGGGCGACCGAAAAAAAGCGCCGCGCCTGATGCGGCGATGAAGGAACGCCGCCTCATGGGTCCCTCGTTGGCGACAGGCGTTCGGAGAGGTCGGCAGCGAGGCGACGAAAGGATTCCGCCTCGTTACCACCATTCCAACCCGATAGGTCGAGCGTGTGGGTGTGAATGAACCGTAGCGGCGGCACGGCATCATCGAGCCGTATCGGCACCAGCTTTCCCTTCTCGAGACCGTAGGCGGCTTCGGCGCGGACCCAGTCGCTGTCGACCGAGTGCTTGGACCATGCGACGATGACAGCTCGGGCCTCGGTGATCGCCTGCTCGATCATCCTGTCGAAGGCGGCACCGGCTTTGATTTCGGTGTCCCACCATACAGTCCAACCGGACCGCTGCAGGAGCGCTGCGAGGTCGGCAATGCGGCCGCGATCGGCGCGTGCATAAGAAATGAAGAGATCGATCGCACCCGGTTTCGCTGCCTCACGGGGCGGCGACCTTTTCTCTTGCAAAACTTTGAGGCGCAACAGCGCCGCCACCCGGGCAACCAGCGCCTTCTGGTCGATCGGCTTGGTGAGGTATTCATCGGCACCGGCATCGAGGCCCGCAACGACGTCCTTGGTATCGGTTCTCGCGGTAACCAAGACGATCGGCATGAACGGGAGATTGGGATCGCTTTTGAGGCGACGGCAAACCTCGATGCCGTCGAGCTTGGGCATCATGATGTCGAGCAGCAGCAGATCGGGATGACGCGACTGCGCGATCGATAGCGCCTCCTCGCCATCGCCGGCCTGGATCACCTCATAGCCGCTCGCCTTGAGCCGCGTCTCGAGGATATCGCGGTTGGTCGGATTGTCGTCGACGACCAGGATTTGCGGCGGGTTATGCATAGGGCCTGCGCGGGTATGAGCTCAGTCGAGGAATTCGCGGATTTTCGCGAGCAACTGGCGCGGGCTGTAGGGCTTGGCGACATAGGCATCGCATCCCGCGGCGCGCGCCTTTTCCTCATCGCCGCTCAGCGCGTAGGACGTCACGACGATGATCGGCGTCGCTGCCGTGACGGGATTGCCCTTAATGCGGCGCGTCGTTTCATAACCGTCGATGCCGGGGAGTTGGATATCCATAAGGATGAGATCCGGCTTTTCCGCCGGCGCCTTCTCGATCGCGGCCTCCCCGTCCCAAGCCTCGATCATCTCATAGCCGGCGCTACCGAGGAGATCGCGGAGAATTTGGCGGTTGTCTTCGTGGTCTTCGACCACAAGGATGCGTTTGCTCATGCGCTTCCCACCTGTCTTTGCGCTATGACCGGCAGCGTGACGAAGAATGTCGAACCCTTGCCGAGTTCCGATTCGACCCAAATGCGGCCGCCATGCATCTCGACGATACGCTTGGCGATGGAGAGACCGAGACCGGTCCCGCCTTTCTTCCGCGTGGCGGTGTCGTCGACCTGCTGGAATTCCTCGAAGATACGCGACTGGTCGGCTTGCGCGATGCCGGCGCCGGTATCGCGCACTGCGACCGTGTAGCGGTCGCCCGCCAAACTGACCGTGATCACGACTTCACCCACATCGGTGAATTTGATGGCGTTGCCGACGAGGTTCAGCAGAACCTGGGCGATGCGCCGTTCGTCGCCTCGCGCGGGCGGCAGGTAGTCCGGCAGCACAGTCCTAAGCACGAGCTTCTTTTCGGCGGCGAGCGGCTCGATCGCTGTCATCGTGCCGGCGACGACATCGCCAATAGCGTAATCGGTGAACGACAGCACAAGCTGGCCTGCCTCGATCTTCGACAGATCCAGCACGTCGTTGATAAGGCCGAGCAGGTGCTTGCCGTTGCTCTGCACGCGGTCAAGCACACCGCGAACCCTCTCCGGTACCAGACCATAGATGTCGTCGAGGATGAGCTCGGTATAGCCGAGGATCGCATTAAGAGGCGTGCGCAGCTCATGACTCATATTGGCAAGAAATTGCGATTTATGCTGACTCGCCAACGCAAGCTGCTCGCCTTTTTCCTCGATCTCGCGGAAGAGCGCCGCATTCTCGATCGCGACGACCGATTGATCGGCGAAGGTTTGAAGGAGATCGACGATCCGCCGCTCGAATACACCGGTTGCGCGCCGCCGCACGACCAGCGCGCCAACGATTCGATCGGGGCGCAGCAAGGGTATTGCGAGCAAGGACCGGTATCCCGCTTCATAGATGATGTCCGTCGTCGGCGAATCCGGCTCCTGATCGAGATCCGGAATTTGCACCGGTTGGCGCCGCGATGTGGCATCGCCCAGAATCTCGGCGCCGGCGGCCAGCCGCTGCCCACGGATTTGCGCAACGACAGTCGCATCGAGTCCGAAGGTCGCGCGCAAATGGAACTCCTGCGCGCCTTCGTCGAAAACGTAGATCGAGCCTGCATCGGTTGCAGAGATCTGCACTGCGCGCGCGACAACGGTATCGAGCACGGCTTGCAGGTCGAGTGTCGAGTTAACCGCTTGGCTTACTTCACCGAGCGCCCGCAACTCCTCGACGGATTGCGCGAGCTGGTCGGTGCGCTCGCGCAACTCGCTAAGCAACCGCGCATTCTCAATCGCGATTACCGCCTGCGCCGCATAGTTTTCGAGCAGTTCGATCTGCTTCTCGCCAAAGGGCCGCACTTGTTTTCGGTAGATCACAATAACGCCAATAATCTCCTCGTGGCGAAGCATTGGCACCAGCAATGCCGTTCGCACACCGCCTAATTCCACAAGCGACCTGGGCCCTTCGCTGCTCAGCCAACTCTTCTCCTGGGCAACGTCGGCGACGTGCAACGTCCGCTTGCCGAGCATTAGTTCGGCAAGCGGACCATCGCGGGGCGGCTCAAACGAACCTCTCCTCGCCCAGAATTCCGTCAGCGGTTTCGGTACGCCCCGCGCCGCAGCGGCGTTGATTTTCAGTCCGTCAATGCGATAAAGGATGCCGAATGGTGCATCGCAGATACGCATCGAGTTCTCGAGCATCTTATCGAACACGCGCCCAAGTTCGCCTGGGGATCCGGCGATGACGCCCAGCACCTCCGATGTTGCGGTCTGGCGGTCGAGACTCTCGCGCAATTCCGTAACGAGGCGCGCGTTCTCGATCGCGATGACCGCTTGGTCTGCGAAGCCGCGCATGAGATCGAGCTCGGACTGCGTAAAAGGTCCCAGATCTTCGGACCGGTGAACGATCATCACGCCGATGGAGCGGTCTTCTCGCGTCAGCGGCGTGAAGGCGCTGGTTCGCGCTTCTACGCCCCGCTCCTGCATTGCGGTCCAAGCCCGATCCGTTCGTACACGATTGTCAGCGATGCAAATCTGCCGATTCTCGAGCACCGCTTGACCCGCCGGGAAGCCGGTGCTGAGCCGGTTTCGCTCTACACCCTCGCGCACCGCGACCGATTCCGGCCCAACAGCGGCTATCGAGCGCAGATGATCATCATCGAGTTGCCTGAGGCTCACGCTGGACGCGCCGAATATCCGCGCCGCCGTTTCAGCAATTCGCTGGAGCGCCTCGGCCGAGTCGCCAGGTGTCGAGGCGATGACCCTCAAGATATCAGCAGTTGCCGTCTGACTTTCGAGCGCTTCGCTCAATGCATGAGTGCGGTCTTCGACCTTCTTTTCCAGGTCGGCGTAGGATTCTTGCAGCTTGCCGGCCATGTCGTTGAACTGATCGGCAAGCGCTTCCAGCTCGTCGCCGGTCTTGACGGCTATACGCTCGCCGAGTTCGCCGGTACCGAGACGTGCCGCGCCTTCACGTAGCGCCTGGATCGGCACGATCATGCGACGTGCGAGGAAGAGGCCAGCGAAACTCGCCAGCACCAGGCACGCGACCAAAAGCGCGCTTGAGCGGATCAAGGAAGCGTAAAGGGGCGCGTAGGCTTCGTTGACCGGCAGCTCGACGAAAACGATCCAGCCGAGCGGCGCGATCGTCGAATGAGCGCTGAGGACCCGGTGGCCCTGGCTGTCCTCGACCACCTGCGCCGTCTGTTGTTGCGAGCCGACGCCATGATCGCTGCGCGCCTGCTGCACTTGGGCAAGCGATGAAAGATCCGTATTGCGGAGGACGAGACTGATATCGGGATGCGCGATCAAGCGGCCGTCGGCATCGACCACATAGGCATCGCCGTGCTGGCCAACCTTGATCTGCGAGACGACATCCCAGATGAATTTGAGATTGACCTCGGCGATGCTGACGCCCGCTTCCTTGCGCGCGCCGCCCAGAGCGAGCGTCATATAGGGCTCGGATTCGCGCCGGAAATAGACCGGTCCATAATAGACCTTGCCTGATTGGGCCTGGATGAAGGCGGGCTCTTGCGAGCGATCCTTGTTGCTGCCGATGACGTCCATCGCCAGACGCGAGACCTGCAACTGCTCGTGCCCGCTCGAATCGAGCTGCGCCAGCTCGGTGATCGCGGGAACCTGGCGCAGAAGGCGCAGAGCGTCGAAGCGGCGCTGCTCCATCGTGTCGGCGGACCAGGGCAGCTGAACAGTCCAGCCCAGCTGGTCCTGGATTTCGGTGATGAATTGATTGATTTTCGCGGCGGCGGCGTCCGCTTGCTCCCCTTGGACCCGAACCAGCGCCGCCTTGTTTTCCTGATACGAGAACCAGACCTGAAAGACGCCATTGGCAATGAGCGCCGCGGCGACAACGGCAACGAACAGCGCGACGTATTTACGGAAGAGCCTGCCGCGCCTCCGCGGCGCCGACGCCGGGCGATCGGCTGGACGAAATCCGTAGCGCGCTTCCACCGCCATAGAACCGACGTCGCCCTAGGACAGCGGCAGCAGACGTAAAGCGACCAACTCCACTGACATTGCGCGTCGAGCCTCCCCCAAGGCCTAGGGCCTTCGTCCCGGCTTCCTTTCTATAGGGGGCAGCCCAAGGATCTATGCCCAGCGGCAAGCCAGGATTACACGAATTTCACCGACCTGCCTAGCGAGGGCCCAGGTCGACTGGCGGACATTCACGCTTCGCTACCGGCATTGCCTAGACCGATGGGACGAACGTCTCCGGTCGAGCGTCGATCGCATCGGCGATGGCTTCCGTCCAGGACGGCACGTCGCGCGGCAGCAGCAGCGAAACCGGGCGGCGCCGATAGTCTTTGGGATTCTGCCCGGGCGGCGCGTCACCGCGCTCAAGGGCGCGTGCCGCGGCGATCAACCGCCGCCGTGTCAGGATGACGCGACGATCCGAGTGGCCGAGGCATTCCTGTGTCCGGTCGTAAAGCGGGCCCATGCTCTCGGTCATCGCAATGTCCTGCGCCTGGACATTGGTGATGCGCATCCAGGGCTGGCGCGCCGGCGGCGCATTGGGGCCGGCGTAATCATTGGCAGCATTGCATACCGTCGCCGTCGTTCCGGGAGTGGTTTCGGCATGGAAAGCCGAGACCTCGCCTTTGCCGCTCACCTCGCGCTCGGTGAGAGGACGGGTCGGGTGATAAGAGAACGCGAACACCCAGCAGCGCTCGTCATCGATCGGAATCCACGCATGGCCGCCCAGCGGACCATCGCCGACGAAACCGGGCACTTGGGTGAACCAGGGCAGGTACCACTGGCCGACCTTCCAATAGCGCTGATTGCCTTCGACCTCGCGATAGGTCGCGTTCATGATGCCGGCGGGATGCTCGATGATTTCCTCGGCCGGGGTGAGATCGCCGATGATCCAGGCGGCTGAATTATGGCCAAGAGCCGAGGCGCGCTTCTTGAAGATGTCCTGATGCAGGATGCCGAGATGAACCGAATCGAGATCGCCCTCCATGCCTTGCGTCCAATGGCACTCGCGGATGCATTTCGATACGTAGACATGCGATTCCGGGACGGTGAGCCATTCCAGCTCGGGAAGGGGCGGCATCGTCTCGCGCGGCCCCATATAGGTCCAGACAACGCCGTTACGCTCGATACAGGGATAGGCCTGTAATTTCACCCGATCGCAAAACTGCGTCTGCTTCGGCTCGTTCGGCATGTCGAGGCAATGGCCGTCGCGATCATATTTCCAGCCATGATAAAGGCAGCGCAGGCCACCCTCGGCGTTCTTGCCGAAATAGAGCGAGGCGCCGCGATGCGCACAATGCTCCGCGAGAAGCCCGACACGGCCGTCGGCGCCGCGAAACGCAACAAGGTCTTCGCCAAGCAGGCGGACACGTAACGGTGCGCCTTCGGGCTCGGGCAGCTCGCGCGAAAGCAGCGCGGCAACCCAATATCGCCGCAACAGCTTGCCCATTGCTGTTCCGGGCCCGGTCTTGGCGAGCAATTCATGGTCGGCCGGGGTCATCGGCAATCCTCCGCAAGCACGCGGCGAATATCGCATGGCGTCCCGAGACGCCACAAGCCGCTCTTGTGGCGCACGCAGGCCACAGACCGAGCCCGAGGTCGGCGCTTCTTCCGATCGTTCAGCTCAACGTCTCCGGCGCAAACAGGTCTTCGACTTTCCACTGCCGCTTGAGGATGCCCTGCTCGTAGTGATACCGCAGGAACGTCTCCAACACCTTGCGGTTGGGCTCCAAGCCGTAGGGCCAGTAATCCTCGCCCATCAGCCTTTGGTTCTCCTCCCGCAGAGCAGTGAACCACGGCACCGACATGCTCGCGCTATTGAAGGCATCGCCTGCTTTGTATTGCTTGAAGGCCTGATCCTTGGCAGCCTGGAAGGCCTTGCACATCGATTGCGCAAGCCAGCGGTTCTTTTCGTAAACGTCCCGGCGGATCACGACGGTGTGCATGATCGGGAATATGGACGTGCGCCGAAAATAGTCGCGCTCGACGTCCTTGTAGTTATCGAACAAGCGTTTGACCTTGGGCGATCCTTTAAGGTAGGCGGGCGGCACGATCGCCGAATAGAGTGCGTCGATCTCGCCCGCTTCGAGCATCGCACTCAGGTTCTGGTCGGGACGAAGCTGGTTGAGACGCACGCTCGGCGGTGCCGTGAAGGGCAGCCAATCCCATTTCGGCAGCGGATGTTCGTCGATATTGCCGACATAATAGGTGTAGCTGTCGGTGGGTACGCCGTAATCATCCTTGAATATGCCTTTCGACCAGACGCCGGAATCATGGCCGTAGCACAGCAACTCGCCGACCTTCTTGCCGACGAGATCCTTGGGCGAGGTTATTCCGCTCGCTGTATTCACAAAGACGGCGGCATGGCGGAAGAACCGGAGCGGAAAAACCGGGATGGCGATAAAGGGCGGATTTTCCAGCTCGAGCGAGCGCAGGTAAAAGGTCAATCCCAGCTCGGAGACCTCGAATTCCTTGTCGCGGACCATGCGTTCGAAGATTTCGGCGACGAACGCCGTCTTGTAAGTGAGGTCGACGCCTTCCGGGCGGATGCTGCCATCCATAAGCCCACGCGTGCGGTCGTAATTCCAGCACGCCAACGCGATCTTCAAGTTTGCCATGGCCCTCGCTCCTCCTCCTGGTATTCCAAACCTTCGCCGCCGGCACCTTAGTGGACGGCACCGCGTAGCCCGAGCCGCTCCAGTCGCGGCAGCACCTCATCGCGCAGCACCGGCATTTCCTGAACGTAATTGACCAGCGCGATGGCCATCCCGCCGATACCCGCGTCCGCGATGCGCTTGAACGTCGCCGCCACCTCGTCGTAACTGCCGATAACGGGAAACGTGCCCCCGCCGCTGATGAAGCGCTCTTTCATCTGCTGCATCCGCTCGGGCGGGATCGAGCGCGATCCTCCCGCGGTGCGTTTGGCGATGGCCTGCTCTGCCGCCTCCCAATCGCCCTTTTCGTGAACGATGTAGTGGTAGTAGTCGCGTGTCTCCTGCGGCGTGCGGCGGCACAGCAGATGACCGCTGGCGTAGACACCGATCGATCGTCGGTCGGTGATCTCGCGGGTTGCCGCCACTTCGGCGGCAAGCGTCGCCTCATCGACGATAACCATGAAAAGACAATCCGCGTGCCGCGCCGCGAATGCTCGGCCGGCCGGCGAGGAACCGGCGCTCATCAACATCGGTCGACCGCCTTTCCATGGCTTCGGCTTGCCGATCACCCCTTGCAGGTTGAAATACGTGCCCGCGTGGTCGAAGGGCTCGGTTTCCGACCAGATCCGTTTGACGATGCCGAGCCACTCTTCGGAATAAGCATAGCGTTCGTCATGGTCGCGGAGCTCCACGCCGAACATCTTGAACTCGCCGAGATTCCAACCCGAGACGACATTGAGCCCGAAGCGTCCCCGGCCGATGTGATCGGCGCCGACGATCGCCTTCGCCGCGAACACCGGATTGACCAGCGGGACGTGGACGGTGGAGAAGGTAACGATGTCGCGTGTCGCCGCGAGCAGTCCCGTCGCCCAAGTGAGCGTCTCAAAACTCGTGCCTTGCCGATCGGTGATGCCGCCGTAACCGTGCCACCGCGCGATCGGCAAGAGAAACTCGATCCCGGCTTCATCGGCCAGTCTTGCCGCTTCGAGATTCTCCTCCCAGCCTGCCTCCCAGCGCTCCGGCGCGGTCGTCGCAAAAGAACCGGAGCAGTTCATGCCGAACAGGCCCAGCTTGAACCTGTTCGTATTCTGCATCCGGGTGTTTCGCTCGACCATGATGACCTCCGCGATCGGGGTAGGCTAACGCGAAAGTTCCTCAAGGAGCTTGTCTTTGGTTTCGATTCCGAGCCAAAGCATCACGACGAGACCGAGAAGCGAGGCGATGACGAAAACACCGAACATCCCCGCCGCACCGAATGAACTACCCAGTATCGCCCCGACCGTGATCGGCGCGATGATGCTTGCGACCAACGAAACGGCGCGTCCGGCCGACGACCCCCAGCCCCGCATGCGCGTCGGATAGAGCTCGGCCGTATACAAATAGCAGCCCATGGCGTTGAAGATGAGAAATGCCTGCATGACGCAGGCAGCCGTGAAGAGCGGAACCCAGCCTCGCACGTCAAGCCAGGCGATTTCCGCAAAGCCGATCAGCGCGCCGATCGCCATGCCAGCAAAGCCGATCGAGAAGAGGAGCTTTCTTCCCAGCCTATCGACCAGCCACGCCGAGACATATCCCATGACGACGGTGATGACGTTTACGCCGACGGCAGCGAGCAGGCCTTGTGTCGCCGATAGATTGCCGACACGGACAAACAAGCCGGGCAGCCACGTCACGAGCCCTACCACCACGTAGTAGCATAGGAACCAGTGCAACCAGCAAAGGACGGTTCGGCGCAGATAGTCAGGATGAAACAGTTCGGCGAATTTCGTCGCTTTCGTGTCGGCTGGTGCCGTCATACGCGGCTCGTCGAGGACCAGACCTTCGGCAGCCGCATCCTCTTCGAAACGCGTCACGATCGCCTCGGCCTCGCGCATGCGTCCTTTGTCGACCAGCCAGCGAACGGATTCCGGCAACCAGACGAGGCCGACGAGAGCCAGCAGAAGCGGCGCGGCGCCGATCGCGAACAAGGCTCGCCAACCGGCCTCTGCCCCAAGGGTGCTGATCAGGAAAAACCCGGCGACGGGCGTGAGCAGAATGCCCCATTGGTAGAGGGTCTGATAAAATAAAAAATAACGCCCGCGCCGATGCCGCTGCAGCAATTCGGCGATCATCGTGCCGGCAATGGGCGCCTCGCCACCCAGGCCCAGGCCGAGAAGCGCCCGCGACAGCGCCAGGCTCTGCAAATTCCACGCAAGCGCCGCGCCGATCGAGAACAGGCCCATCACGGATAAGGCGACGATGAAGCTTTTCTTGCGGCCCCAGATTTCGCTCAACACGCCGAACAGCAATGCGCCGATCAGTTGGCCGATATAGCCGACGCCGATCAGCATTCCCGTCGCGACGAAGTCGATGTGCAGCGAAGAAAAGATGACCGTGAGAGCGCTTGCGATCGCCAGCGTGTCGTAGGCATCGAAGAACGTGCCGAACCCCAGGATGATCATGACCCGGCGGTGGAGCCCGGTTACCGGCAAGCGCTCGGCCCGGCCGATAACGACCTCGCTTATGCTCATTGCGTCCCCCCTTTACCGACGACTGTTTTCCAGTCTTGTGCCCGGCGAGTATGCAAACCGCGACCAACATGGTCAACGCATACCGCTACGACCCTCGATCCGACGCAGCGCCGAAGGATTAGTGCAGGCTCTCGGAAACGAGTAGAATGCCGCGATTTCCTGCATGGAGCTCTGCATGTCGCCAGCCCATTTGTCGGAAGATGCGGCCCTTACTGCTCTGAACGACGAACTTGCATCGCTCGCGCTCGAGGGCCATTGGCGGCTCTCCGGCGCTGTCCTCGCCGAAGAGCCGCGCCCGCTCGCGGCGGCTCATCTCTGGCGCGGGGAGGATATCCGCCGGCTGTTGCTACGGGCCGGTGAGATCCGCGCCCTGGATGGGGGCGCTGGCCGGCGGA
>Ga0335085_10013361_pt1 | contig 12044 bp, 7 predicted proteins | sample Lox_Sample_45_FD_206712 | JGI IMG/M metagenome (GOLD analysis project Ga0335085, IMG submission 206712) | Soil microbial communities from Loxahatchee National Wildlife Refuge, Florida, United States - Lox_Sample_4.5 | ecosystem: Environmental > Terrestrial > Soil > Wetlands | place: USA: Florida...
TTCGACAAGCGCGCGCGCCAACAGCGCGGCCGCCTGCGCGGCCCCCGGCAGCACGCCGAGCGACTCAAAGCCGTCGCGGGCGCTGCCGAACTGCTCAGCAGCCGCCTCCGCCTGATCGGCCAAGAGCTCTACGATCCCGGCGTGCACCGCTGACTCCTGCAGCTCGAGCGTGAGCCCGAGCTCCTCGAGCGTCGCTCGCCCGGAGGCGAGTATCTCGCGGGCGGCCTCAAAGCGCCCGCGCATCGCCTCCAGCACCGCCTGGCAGCGCAGCGCAATCGCCTCCACGTGCCGATTTCCCGGCGCCATGCGCAGAATCCGCACGACGTCGAGGCAGCGCCCGCTCGCGCGCACGACCGGAGACGGTCCCCATAGCGCCGCTCGCGGGGCGCCTGTCAGAACGGCCGTTATGCGCCGTCTGTCATCCGCCGCGCGCGCGGCGGCGAGCGCGCGGTCCAGGGACTCCTCGACAGCACCCACCTTTCCGAGTCGTACCTGTGCACCCGCGGTGACGTGCCATGCCTTCGCCTCCCCCTCGCGATCACCGAGCTCAGCGAGCGCCTGGGCGGCGGAGCTAACGGCCTCCGCTGTCTGCGCCACCTGCCCCGCGCCGCTTAGATTGGCGAGCTGCGCTTCGAGCACCTGCGCGCGCGCCCGCCGCCGTGGGTCCTCCCCGGCGCCATCGGCGAAGCGCGCGACCAGCGCACCCGCCTTGGCCGCCTCGCCCGCGGAGAGCAGCGCCTCGCAGAGATCCCACAGGATCTCGGGCTCCGAGCCCGCGTCACAGTCGAGTGCACGCGCGAGCAGGTTGGCCGCAGCGGCGAGGTCCTCGCGCGCGAGCGCGCGCCGCCCAGCGGAGAGCAGGCGCGCGGCGGCGCGTTCGCCAAGTCCCCGACCGCGCTCGTCAAGCGGTCCCAGCTCGCGGCGGTAGGCGTGTGCCTGCTCGAGGTGGAAGGCGATCACCTCCTCGTGCTCGCCGACGAGCTCGCCCGCCTTCTCCTGCAGCCAACCCGCGAAGCGCTCGTGCAGCTCCGCCCGAGCCTCCTTCAGCAACGAGCGATACGCGGCGTCCCTGATCAGGACGTGGTGGAAGCGATAGACCGGCTCGTCGATCCAGTAGGTGCCCTCCGGTTCGACCATGTCCTTGCGGCGCAATGCCTCCAGGTACCCGTCGATGCCGGGCTTGACCGGCGGAGCAACGAGCTCGGCGACGGCGCCGCGGTAGAACTCCTTGCCAATGACCGCCGCGCGCTCGACCACCGAACGCTCGTCGGACGCCAGACGCTCGATGCGCGCGCTGAGGAGGGCGTGGATCGTCGGTGGAACGTCGACCTCGCCGAGGTCGGAGGCCGCCACCCAGGTGTCGTCTCTGCGCCTGAGCGCACCTTCGTCGATCAGCATCCGCAGCATCTCGCTGAGAAAGAGGGGGTTGCCCTCGCTCGACCGCAGGATGCGGTCTGCCAACGAGCGCGGGAGCTCCCCACCCTCGAGCAGTCCGATCACGAGCTCGTGACTCTCCCGCTCGTCCAGCGGCGCGAGCTCTATCACGTTGGTGGCGCGGCGCCCCGAGGCCAGCGCCTCGCGGAGCTCACGCAGCTCGGGCCTCGCCAGCGCAACCAGGAGCACGGGCGCGGCGGAGACCCACTCGATCAGATGCTCGACCAGGTCGAGGAACATCGGCTGGCCCCAATGCAGATCGTCCAGCACGATCACTATCGGCCGCCGATGCGCCACGAGCTCGAGACCCCGGCGCAGTGCCCAGAACGTCTCCTGCACCGAGGACGGTGGCGCGACGCCCAAGACGCCCGCCACGCGCTCCACCAGACGATCTCGCTCTCCGTCGTCCTCGACCAAGGCGCCGAGCTTCTCGCGCACCACCTCCGGGGGATCGGCCTCGCCGATTTGCGCCAGGCTTCGCAACACCTCGGCGACGGGAAGTAGCGTGATCCCCTCGCCGGAGGGCTCGCAGTGTCCTTCGACCACCATCGCGTCGTCACGGAGCTCACGCGCGAACTCCTGTGCCAGGCGCGTCTTGCCCACCCCGGGGGAGCCAATCACCGTGACCAGGCGACAGGCGCGCGCTCCGATCGCATCGTCGAAGGCGGCGCGCAGGCGCGCGAGCTCGTGCCGACGTCCCACGAGCGGTGCCTCGGGCGTCACCTCGCCGGAGCCCTTCGGCGGCTCCGGCGAGGTGAGCCGCCAGGCTGGCACGGCCCGAGACTTCCCCTTGAGCGCCAGCGGCTCCACGCGTTCGAGCCGCACGCCACTTCGCACCAAACGCCTCGTCTCCTGGCCGATCAGGATCTCTCCTGCGCCGGCGGCCTGCTCCAGTCGTGCCGCAGTGTTCATCACGTCGCCGACAACGATGTCCGAGTCGTCAATCGCGCCCTCGGCGGATCCCTGGGCGAGCACGAGCTCGCCCGTGTTCACGCCGATCCGCATGTCCAGCCTCAAGGCGAAGTCACGCTCGAGCTCATCGTTGAGTCGCTCGAGCGCAGATGACATCGCCGCGGCGGCCCTGACCGCTCGCAGTGCGTCGTCCTCGCGTACCTGCGGCGCACCGAACACGGCGACCACAGCATCGCCGATGAACTTCGCGAGGCGGCCGCCGTGCTCCTCGATGACCGCGCGCATAACCTCGTAGAAGCGCGCCATCACGGCGCGCACGGACTCTGCGTCGAGTCGCTCCTGGAAGGCCGTGGAGCCTGCCAGATCGGCGAACAGGACCGTGACGACCTTGCGGCCCACCACGGGGTCGTTCATGCCGGCGTGCTCGACGGCCATGCCGCACGAGCGGCAGAACCGGGCGGTGGGAGAGATCTCGGCGCCGCACGCAGTGCAGCTCGACATGAGCGCCGCACCGCACTCCTCACAGAAGCGGGAGTCGGTGGGGTTCGCCTGGCGGCAGTCGGGGCAGATGACCGATTCCTGCGGCATCGCCCGAATGTTCCCACGCAGAGGCCGGCAGGAGAAGGGTCGGCCGGTGGCTGGGGCGAGATGGGCGCCCTGCGCCCAGGATCTCAGCTGGCCCGGCTCAAATCCGTGGCAACTTCGTGGCAACATCCATATCGTCCAATGTGTCCCATGCGTCCAGAACATGGACGATATGGACGATATGGACGCCACTGCACGTATCTACACTTTTCGTACAAGGTTGAGGGCCTTGTGGACCATTTGGTCCGTGGTGGTTCGAGTCCACTCGGGCGCATGAGCGGTGCCTGCAGGTCGGAGGCTCTGGGGCGGGCGCGTGGGCGAGCCGACGAGGCGTCACGGAGGGGCCGTGACAGCGTTTGGCAACACTCGGGCTGCGGGGCTTGGCGTCGCCGTTTTGGTGGTCTTCATGCCCTCTCAGACCGGCGGGCGTCCTCGACGGCCAGGGACTTTCCTGAACGCTGAGACCCGGACACCTTTCCGCGGCAGCGAGAGATCGGGGTACCCGCTCTCGTCCAAGGCAGATAGACCCCCCTCGTTCCGTTGCCCGAGCCGGTGGAGACCCAACGCAGAGGAGCCCAACCGATCAGCTCATGCGACTGCTCTATGAGAACTGCTGGTAGAGCAGAAAGACGTTTAGCCCGCCGATCAGGATGGTGCAGGACCAGGCGAGGATGGTGGTGAGGCCCCGATTGACGTGGACGCCCATTACGTCCCGGCGACAGGTGAGCATGACGAGCGGCACGAGTGCCAACGGGATCCCGAAGGAGAGAACGACCTGGCTGAGCACGAGCACGCTCGTGGGATTCATCCCGATGGCGAGAACCGCTATCGCGGGAAGCATGGTGACCGCTCGGCGTAGCAGCAGCGGGATGCGGACATTTATGAAGCCGGCCATAACCACCTGCCCGGCGTAGGTGCCCACGCTCGACGAGGAGGCGCCGGAGGCGAGCAACGCCACGGCGAACGCGAGCGCTGCCGTGCCTCCCACGAGGTGCCCGAACTGGGCGTGCGCCTGCTGGAGCGTGGAGATCCCCGTGAGCCCCGGCACGTGGAAGAGCTTGGCGGCGACGGCGAGCATCGCCATGTTGACCAGCCCGGCGAGTCCAAGCGCGATGATCACGTCCAGGCGCTCGAAGCGCAGCACCCGGCCGCGCTCGCGGTCGTCGCGGCAGGGCATGCGGCCCTTGGTCAGCGCGGAGTGCAGGTATATGACGTGCGGCATGACGGTGGCGCCGATGATGCCGACCGCTAGGTAAAGCGATGTCGCGCCGTGCAGACCGGGCAAGAGGCCCCGCAGAGAACCGTGGGTCGACGGGCCGATACGTAGCGTCTCATACAGAAAGCCGGCGAAGATCATGCCCAAGAGCGCAGTGATCGCCAGCTCGAAGCGGCGGAAGCCGTGCGTCTGCAACTCGAGGATCGCGAACGCAATCACGCCGGTCATGATCCCGGCCGCAAGCAGCGGTACGCCGAACAGCAGGTTGAGTCCAATCGCGGCGCCCAGGAACTCGGCGATGTCCGTCGACATGGCCATCACCTCGGCCTGCACCCACATGCCCCACGTGAACGCACGGGGGAAATGCGCGCGTACTACTTCCGGGTAGTTGCTGTCGGTGACAATCCCGAGCTTGGCCGACAGGTATTGGATCAGCATCGCCATCACGTTGGCCAGCAGCACTACCCACAGCAGTAGGTAGCCGTACTGCGCACCGCCTTCGAGGTTCGTGGCGAAGTTGCCGGGATCGACGTAGGCGATCGAGGCGACGAAAGCCGGGCCCAGCATCATGAGCGTTGCGCGCAGCCGACCTTTCGCCAGGAGCCGTTCGAGCGCGCTCGGCCCTGCAAGCGCTCCGCCCAGCTCCCCGGGCAGCGCTATTGATGCACCCTCGGTGGCGCCTTGGAGTGCCGGAAGCGGATCGTGGCGCAGCGGTGCTATGGCCGCGCCTCTTCGGTATCTATGCGCATGGCCTGCGCCAGCGCGCCACCGATTGGCTGCTCGCGCTTGCCGAAGCGCACGAACACGGGGCCGCCGAACGGTTGGCGATCGACGATCTCGAGGCGATCACCGATCGCGATCCCGTGCTCGGCCAGGTAGCGCAGCATCTCGGGGTCAGAGTCGGAGACGCGCACGAAACGTCCCATAGCGCCCGGCATCAGCTCGTTCAAGCTGCATGTCTCGGGCTCCTCGATTGCGAACTCCGCACTGGGAATTGGATCGCCGTGGGGATCGACAGTGGGTTCACCCATGCGCGCCGCAATCAGCCGCTCGAGCTCCTCCGAGAGCACGTGCTCGAGCACCTCGGCCTCGTCGTGCACGCGATCCCAGGACATCCCAAGCTCCTCCGCGAGGAACAGCTCCAGCAAACGGTGATGGCGCAACACCTCGAGCGCGACCTTGCGACCCTGCTCAGTGAGCCGCACGCCGCGGTACGGCTCGTGCTCTACCAGCCCAATCTCGGAAAGCTTGCGCAGCATCGCCGACACCGAGCCCGGCGAGACCCCGAGCCGCTCGGCGAGGTCATTGGTCGATACCGCGGTGCCTTCGCGCGTCTCAAGCGCATAAACCGCCTTGGCATAGTCCTGAACGGAGGCGGAAATCATTTCTGCTGGAAGCATTTAAATATTTTAGCATGGCCAAAACTTCTTGTTACGCCCGTCGGTAATCCCGTGATCCGCTGGGAGGCTCTCAGCGGAGCTCGAGCCATGAAGCGGATACGATCGTGGGCGTGGGCTCAGCTGGTCGGGCCGAAGCGCTCGGTGCGGATCTGCTGTGCCTCGTATCCCGCGCCGAGGAGCAGGTTGCTCGCGGACTCGACGAAGCCGTTTGACCCGCACACGAATACGATCCGCGGTGTCATCGATGGTGTGGCGTCACGGATCATGCCGGCGTCTATGTGCCCGCGGTGACCGCGCCAGTCGCTCGGCGCATCACGTGTGAAGGTGAGCACTGTGTCCTCACCGAGCTCGTCCGGGTAGATCACGTCGTCGGCGTGGCGCACCGAGTAGATGAGGCGCATCGGCAGGTCGGGCATCGTGCGACGGCGGTGGCGCAGCATCGCCATCAGCGGCACCACGCCCGAGCCGCCGCCGATGAGGAGCGTGGGATGCTCGCCGCGCCAGACGAAATAGGAGGTGAACGGGCCCCTCACCTCGACCTGGTCGCCCTCCTGCACCACATCGTTGAAGTAGGGCGAGACCTCGCCGTCCTCGAGGCGGTCGATCGTTAGCTCGATCTCGCCCTCGTCGAGCGGTGAGGAGGCGACCGAGTAGGAGCGCTGGGCGCTGTAGCCGTCGGGCGCTGTGAGCCGGACTTCGTAGTGCTGGCCGGGCAGGTGCGGCATCCACATCGGCAGCGCGATGCGAAACGACTTGACGTGGGGCGTCTCGCGCTTGATCGCGCGAACCGTGCCGATCTGCCAGTGCCCGGGCGCGCGCTGCTCGACCGGCGTCAGTCGCTCCTCGATTGCGCTCAATCCCCCCAATAGCGCTCCTCCTTCCACGGGTCACCGTGGTTGTTGTAGCCATTCTGCTCCCAGAAGCCGGGCTCGTCGTGGTCCATCACGCGGATTCCCGCGACCCACTTGGCGCTCTTCCAGAAGTACAGGTGCGGCACGAGCATTCGTGCCGGCCCGCCGTGCTCTCGCGGCAGCGGCTCGCCCTCGTGCTCGGTGACGACCCACGCCTTGCCGTCCGTGATCTCCTCGATCGGGAGGTTGGTCGTATAGCCGCCGTATGACCAATGCATCGTGTAGGCGCCCATCGGCTCGACCCCGTCGAGCAGCGCGTCCACGGACACGCCGCCGAAGCTCGTTCCGAGCTTCGACCACTTCGTCACGCAGTGGATGTCGCACGGGACCGTCTCGAACGGCAGCTTGGCGAACTCATCCCACGTCCATTCGCGCGGCGCCGAGACCATGCCGTCGACCCGGAAGCGCCAGGTCTCGGTCGGTACATCAGGTGTGGGGCCGGCGGTCAGCACCGGGAACCCGGACTCCACGTACTGACCTGGCGGAACGCGCGCCTGAAGCTCCTCCGGTGTGCGCCGGCGGCCGGTGAAGCCGCGGGAGACGAAGCCGCTCATCGCCCGAGCGCCGCCGTCAGCGGCGGCTTGTCGCAGTGGTCACGAGCCATCGGATCTCCTTGCAAAACGGCGGCACACCCTCTCGGCGATGCGCTATCGCGGCGTTTAGATGAGTCGTCTTCGCCCAACGTGGAGTGTTCCAGACTACGCGTCTCCGCGCAAACGCCGATCGACCGTGGGTATCACCCTTGCTGGGCATCGCCGCGAGTGTGTACGTGCCACGACTGCCGCCAAGAGCTCAGCGCGGCGGTCCCGCGTCCGCCGGCCAGGCTTGTGGTTGGGCCTGAGGAGGCGGACTGGACTGGACCCCATCTGACGGACACCTTGATCTGAGAGCGCTTCGCGCTCTCAGGAGACGGGATCCGATTCCGCGACCATCAGCCTCACGTGTGTCGATCCGAGGCCGCTCTGCTCGATGATCTCGACCGCCTCGGACCGGCCCGGAACGCCGAGCTTGTCGTAGATCGACGCAACATGGGTCTTGACCGTCGCGCGTGAGAGGAAGAGCCGATCGGCGATCTCCTGGAGCGAGAAGTGCGTGGGAAGGAAGCTGAGCACCCGGAGCTCCGCCGATGTGAGCCCATAGTCCTCTCCCCGTCTGATCCGCCCTTCGAGACTCCGCAGTCGCGCGGGAAGCGTTCCGGCATCCGGATATCCCTGCATCGCGTCGCCCGCCACCTGCTCGAACTCGAGGGCACCGCCATGGTCGCCGAGCTCGAGGCTGATGTCGGCGCACCGCAGGGCAAGATCGGCGTCCACCCACGGGACCGCACGGAGGTGTCCGCGCAGCCGCCGGACGCTGTCGAGCTCCCGCGCGGCATCGGTGTGGTCCCCGCGCTGCTGGTGAGCCAGCGCGCCTGCCGTGTAGGCGAGCGCGGCGCCGGCCGACTCCTCGAGGTGTCCCTCGCCAACCAGCCAGGTGGCCTCGACCGCCCATCGCTGCACGTCTCGCCGATCGCCCATCTCCGCGGCGGCGAACACCAGATAGGCAAGGCAGGTGACCCGCACATGGGCGAGCTCGGGTTGGTCGGCCAACAGCACGAGTGCCTCACGCAGCACCTTGATCGCCTCCTGCGGCCGGCCCAGGAGGACATATGCCACGCCCATGGCGCGGCAGCCGCTGGCATGCCATCGGGTGCCCGCCGCCTTCTCGGACGCATAGGCAAGCTCGGCGTCTTGCAGCATCCGGGGGATGCCATCGGGAGCAATGATGGTTCGCAGGCTCGCGAGCGACGAGCGAAGCGACGAAGCCCCATCCGGGGATGCCTCATCCAACGGTCCCCGCTCGGCCACGGCCATGAAGCGCCTCGCCCGGGGGCCATCCCCGACGTAGAAGAAGACCCACGCGGCCGCAAGCGACAGCTGGGGGTCTGACTCGATCTCCTCGTCAGAGCAGCGGTCGAGCCAGAGTCGCACGCTCTCGCTCTGCCCACGCATGGCGAACTCGCCCCGATGCGCGAGCGCGATTCGGCCGGCCCGGCCGAGGTCGCCGCATTCGTGCGCATAGGTGAACGCCTCGCCAGCGGCTCCGTGCTGCTCGCACCAATCCGCCGCCCGCCGGCGATACTCGGGCAGCAACTCCGGGTTGCGACGACCCAGCTCCGCACGGAGGAGATCGCGGAACAGATGGTGGTAGCGGTACCAGGCTCGGTGATCGTCCATCGGGATGACGAAGGCGTTTGAGCGGGCGAGCGCCTCCAGCGACGCCGCGGCTCCCGTTGTCCCGAGCACGGCATCGCAGAGCGGTGCCGTCATCCGCCCGAGGATCGACGTCCCGAGCAGGAATCGCTTGAGATGCTCCGGCTGGCGATCCAGCACCTCCTCCAACAGATAGTCCGCGATCTGGGTCTGATCGCCCGACAGGCCGGTGGCCCTCGCACCGGCATCCTCCCGGCCGCCGAGTGAGAGCGTCGCCAGCACGACCGCGGCAGCCCACCCCTCCGTCCGCGCGCAGAGAGCCTCGGCCTCCTCCTCGGACAGCTCCAGGCCGCCGCTCGCGGCAACAGCACGGGTCTCCTGAGCATCGAGGGCGAGGTCCGCGGTCTCGATCTCGACGAGATCTCCGCCTGCACGCAAACGGCCGAGCGACATTCCGGGATCGCCGCGCGTGACCAGGACCAACTGCGAGCCGGGCGGGACCTGGTCGACGAGAAACGCGATGATCGCCCGGCTATTCTCGGCCGTGATCACGTGGACGTCGTCCAGCACAAGGACGAACGGCTCACGCCGCCCAAGGTCGGCGGCCAGGAGCGGAAGGGCGACATCGATCCTGGGTGTCCGACGCAGCAGCTCCGCGAGCAGCTCGGCGTCGAGCGGGCCCGTGCATTCGAGGGCCGCCGCGACACGCGGCAGCAGCACAAAGGGGTCGTTGTCCCCGTGGCCGAGGTGCACCGAGCAGCTTGCCCGGGGATCGAGGTCGCTCCACTGCGCGACGAGGGTCGACTTCCCGAACCCAGCCGGCGCGGAGACGAGCACCAGCCGGCTGCGCTGCGCGGCGCTCTGCAGCGCAGCGAAGCGAGTTCGCGGTACGGCGCCAGGCCGGGCAGCCGCGACTCGGAGCTTCGACTCCGGCTGGAGCGGGCGGGCCTCGGAAAGGACTGCGCTAGCCATCGCTCGGCCCCATGCTTCCCTGGAGGTTCAGCTGCGCCAACAACTCAGACAATTCATCCACCTCGCTCACACTCGGATTTGCATTTACCAACGCACAGCGAATCCGTTCGGCGCCGCTGACGGCCCGTCAATGACCGACCACCCGAAGCTATCCCGACGCGACGATCCAGGCATCGGCCAAAACTACGCAGACCCATGGGAAAGACCCCGTGGAGCCGGCGCACCTCCGACCACGATCGAGGTGCAAAGGGCACCGCTCCCAAGGCTGACCCCGAGACCGGAGGGTTGCCGCCGCGCATCCTCCGCCGGCATCCGCCACACGTCCGCGCGCGATGCTTCTCCCTGCGGCACCCGGATCGCAGCGGCACAGGGGCACCGTCCGATCCGCTGCCGTGGGCAAGCAGCTCGTTGGCAAATATCAGCCATTTCGGCCGATGACCGAGCGATGCGGTGCGACGTATCGTCCGAGCACAGAGATATCAGCCACATGGGCCGATGGCAGACGGACGGCTCGAGACGTATGGTCGGGGCACGGTTGACACACAAACGCACCCCGACGGCAGGCGGCAGACCGGCTCGACGGTTTCACTGACGCCGGCCGAGACACGGGTCCTGATCCTGCTCCCCACGTACCGAACGCTCGCCGCCATCGGCACCCAGCTCGGCATCGGCCGTCCCACCGTGAAGACGCACGTCGAAAACATCTACAGGAAGCTCGGGGCCAGCAAGCGTGCCGACGCCGTGATGCTGGCGGAGAGCGCAGGTCTGCTGCCCATCGGCGACCGGGATCGTGGCTGAGCGGAGCCAGCCGGAATCAGGTTCATGAGCACCAGCGACCTACAAAAGACAACGTACCCGGGGGACATCGTGCCGACGAGCACGGCCGGCGACGCCGCCGGCCCGATCCTGACGATGTCGGACGCGCCGCCCGCGTTCCACCTGATGGCAAAGCCGACCGGCGCGATCTGCAACCTCGACTGCGAGTACTGCTTCTTCCTCTCCAAGGAGATGCTCTATCCGGGCAGCCGTTTCCGGATGGCCGACGACCTGCAGCGGGCCTACATCCGCCAGCTGCTCGATGCGCACGGGCGCTCCCCGGAGGTGACGGTCGCGTGGCAGGGCGGCGAGCCGACGATCATGGGCCTCGACTTCTTCCGCCGCTCGATCGAGCTGCAGCAGGAGTACGCGAGGCCGGGACAGCGGATCCTCAACACGCTGCAGACGAACGGCACGCTGCTCGATGACGACTGGGGAGCGTTTCTGGCCGAGCACGACTTCCTCGTCGGGATCTCGATCGACGGCCCCAGGGAGATTCACGACACCTACCGCGTCAGCAAGGGCGGCAAGCCGACGTTCGATCGCGTGATCCGCGGCCTGGACGCGCTGAAGCGCCATGGCGTGGAGTGGAACGTGCTCACGACGCTGCATGCGGCCAACGGCGACCAGGGCGCTCGGGTGTACCGCTTCCTGCGCGACGAGCTGGGCGCCGAGTACATCCAGTTCATCCCGATCATCGAGCGTGCCACGCCGGAGACCCTGGAGGTCGCGGACTCCGGCTGGGGAGGCCACGTGAAGGGCCGCCCCCTCTACACGCAGACCGGCGAGCTCGTGACCGGACGCTCGATCGGCGCCGATCAGTACGGCCGTTTCATGATCGACGTCTTCGAGGAGTGGGTCCGCCGCGACATCGGCCGAGTCTACGTGCAGATGTTCGACACCGCCCTCGCGAACTGGGTCGGCGAGCCCGCCGGGATGTGCATCCACGCCGAGACCTGCGGCCTGCAGCTCGCGCTCGAGCACAACGGCGACCTCTACTGCTGCGATCACTTCGTCGAACCCGACCACCTGCTCGGCAACATCACCGAGACACCGATGCAGGAGCTCGTGGCCTCGCCCAAGCAGACGCGCTTCGGTCAGGACAAGCGTGACACGCTCACCGAGTACTGCCTGGACTGCGACGTGCGCTTCGCCTGCAACGGCGGCTGCCCCAAGGACCGCTTCGCGACCTCGCCCTACGGCGAGAGCGGGCAGAACTACCTCTGCCCCAGCTACAAGGAGTTCTTTCACCACGTCGATCGCCCGATGCGCGCGATGGCCGCGCTGCTGGCCCGCGGCCGGGCACCGGCCGAGCTGATGGCCGCCTACGCCGCCGAGGACGCCCGCCGTGGGCGCAACGAGCCATGCACGTGCGGTAGCGGCCGCAAGTGGAAGCACTGCCACGGCGGCTCACAGATCGAGCATACGGTCAGCGGGTCTGAGCAGGCCATCCTGTGACGTTCCTCTCAGTCCTGCCCCTGGCTGTCGTGATGATCGCCGGGCCGCAGATCATCAGCTCCATCTTCTTCGCGACGAGCGAGAAATGGAAGGGCGACTCGGCGAACTACGTCTTCGGAGCTGCGGTTTCCATCACGATCCTCTACAC
>Ga0335085_10013362_pt1 | contig 12043 bp, 14 predicted proteins | sample Lox_Sample_45_FD_206712 | JGI IMG/M metagenome (GOLD analysis project Ga0335085, IMG submission 206712) | Soil microbial communities from Loxahatchee National Wildlife Refuge, Florida, United States - Lox_Sample_4.5 | ecosystem: Environmental > Terrestrial > Soil > Wetlands | place: USA...
CCCGCCCTGCAAGAACACCCAGAACTTCGAGAAGCTGCCCGACGGCACCATCAAGATCGTCGCGAAGGAGGATCCGACGACCGACGAGAAGTGCGAGAAGTGCGGCTCGCCGATGGTGATCAAGACCGGCCGGTTCGGCAAGTTCATCGCCTGCTCGGCCTACCCGACCTGCAAGACCACGAAGCCCATCCCGCTCGGCGTCAAGTGTCCCCAGGACGGCGGTGACCTCACGCAGAAGCGCAGCAAGAAAGGCCGCACGTTCTACGCCTGCGCCAACTACCCCAAATGCGAGTTCGCCCTCTGGGATCGTCCCGTGGCGAGACCCTGCCCCCAGTGCCACGCTCCGTTCCTGGTGGAAAAGTACTCCAAGCAGGCCGGCACCTCCGTGGTCTGCCGCAACGAGGAATGCAGCTATAAAGAGTAGTGTGCTAGACTGGCAGTCTCACTGAGACTGGACCACGATGCGTGAGGATATCGTCATCATCGGCGGGGGTCTGGCCGGCTCCGAGGCCGCCTGGCAGGCGGCGAACCGCGGCGCCAGGGTCACCCTCTACGAGATGCGCCCCAAGGAGCAGACGGCCGCCCACAAGACCGGGCACCTGGCCGAACTGGTCTGTTCCAACTCCCTCGGCTCCACCGAGATCCAGAGCGCCCCCGGCATTCTCAAGGAAGAGATGCGCCGGCTGGGCTCGCTGATCATCAAGACCGCCGACGAAGTCCGGGTGCCGGCGGGCGCGGCCCTGGCCGTGGACCGCGAGCTGTTCGCGCAGAAGATCACGCAGCAGCTGGAGGGCCATCCGAACGTCCGCATCCTGCACGAGCCGGTGACGGAGATTCCGCCCGACTGTGCGGCGATCGTGGCCACGGGCCCGCTGACGACCGACGCGCTGGCCGAGCACCTCAAGAACCTGACGCATTCCAGGCACCTCTATTTCTACGACGCGATCTCGCCGATCGTGGACGCCGACAGCATCGACATGTCCATCGTCTTCCGGGCGTCGCGCTACGAGAAGGGGTCCGATTACCTCAATTGCCCGATGACCGAGGCGGAGTACGACGCGTTTTACAAGGCCCTGCTGGAGGCCGAAAAGGTCGTCCCCAAGGATTTCGAGCAGGTGCCCTACTTCGAGGGCTGCATCCCGATCGAGGTCATGGCCGAGCGCGGCCGGGACACCATGATGTTCGGCCCGATGAAACCGGTGGGTCTGGTTGATCCGAAAACCAACGCACGGCCCTACGCGGTGGTCCAGCTGCGCATGGAGAACCGCCACGGCACCTGCTACAACCTGGTCGGCTTCCAGACCAAGCTGACCTACGGCGCCCAGAAGCGCGTCCTCCGGATGATCCCCGGCCTGCAGAACGCCGAGTTCCTGCGCTACGGCAGCGTGCACCGCAACACGTTCGTCAACGCGCCGACCCTGCTGCGCGACACCCTGCAATTGAAGAGCACCGGCCGGATCTTCCTGGCCGGCCAGCTGACCGGCGTCGAGGGCTATACCGAGGCCGCCGCCACCGGCGGGCTGGCTGGCCTCAACGCCGCGCGGGGCCTTCAAGGGAAGGATCTCGTGGTCCCGCCCGAGACCACCGCGCACGGCGCGCTCCTGAAATACCTCACGACGAGCGATCCGCGGCACTTCCAACCGATGAATACCAACTACGGCTTGTTCCCGCCGCTCCCCGCCAAGGTCCGCGACAAGCAGGAGCGGCAACAACAGATCGGCCAGCGCGCCTTGGAGGACTTCGCCGCATGGATGCAGCGGTCCGGTCTTTCCTGACATACCTCAAGATGGAGCGGGGCGCGTCCCCCCACACGCTCCGCAATTACGAGGCGGACCTGCGCCAGTTCCTGACCTTCCTCCGGAGCGCGCACGAGGGTGCGCTCCCCGCGCTGGCGGACGTGGACGCCTATGCGGTGCGGAGCTTCCTGGCCGCGCGGGCGGGCGCGGGCGACGCCAAAAGCTCCATCGGGCGCAAGCTGGCGACCATCCGGAGCCTCTTCAAGTACCTGGGGCGCGAAGGGATCGTCACACAGAGCCCCGCGGCAACGGTCGTTACGCCGAAGAAGGACCAGCGGCTGCCGCGCGTCCTGTCCGCCGACGACGCGGCGCGGCTGATGGACAATCCCGAGACGACGCAGCCGCGGTCGCCGCGCGATCAGGCGATCCTCGAAACGCTCTACTCGGCCGGCGTCCGGGTCGCCGAACTGGTGGGCCTGAATGTCGAGGACGTGGACCTGGAGGCCGGCACCGCCACCGTGATGGGCAAGGGCCGCAAGGAACGGGTGGTCCTGCTCGGCGGCAAGGCCGTGGCCGCGCTGAAGGCGTATCTCGACTCGCTCCCGGCCGCCGCGCGCTCCGCCCCCGCCCCTCTGTTCCGGAACAGCCGCGGCGGGCGGCTGACGACCCGCAGCGTGGAGCGCATCGTGACGGCGCAGTGCCGGGCGCTGCCCAACTTCCCGGCCATGACGCCCCACACGCTGCGGCATTCCTTCGCCACGCACCTGCTGGACGGCGGCGCCGACCTGCGCGCGATCCAGGAAATGCTGGGGCACGCGTCCCTGGCCACCACCCAGCGCTACACGCACGTGGCGCTGGACCGGATGATGGAGACCTATGACAAAGCGCACCCGAGGGCCCATGACGACGGACAATAAATCCCCGCTCATCCGCTCCACCACGATCCTCTGCGTGCGGAAGGACCGCCACGTGGCGATGGGCTCCGACGGCCAGGTGACCCTCGGCACCACCGTCATGAAGCACAACGCAAAGAAGCTCCGCCGCATGTATAATGACACGGTGCTGGCGGGCTTCGCGGGCGCCACCGCCGACGCCTTCACGCTCTTCGAGAAGTTCGAGGGGAAGCTCCAGGAATATCGCGGCAACCTCGCCCGTGCGGCCGTCGAGCTGGCGAAGGACTGGCGGATGGATCGGGCGCTGCGCCGGCTGGAGGCGCTGATGGTCATCGCCGACAAGGAGCATTCGCTGATCGTCTCCGGCACCGGCGACGTGATCGAGCCGGAGGACGGCATCCTGGCGATCGGCTCGGGCGGCCCTTACGCCCTGGCGGCGGCGCGCGGCCTGCTCAAGCACTCGACGCTCGACGCCCGGGCCGTCGTGGAGGAGTCCATGAAGATCGCCGGCGGCATCGACATCTATACGAACGTGGAGATCACGCTGGAGGAATTGAAGGGCTGATGGACGACCGGACGCAACAGCCGCCGAGCCTCGACAGCTTCACCCCGCGCGAGATCGTGGAGGAGCTGGACCGCTACGTCATCGGCCAGCGCAACGCCAAGCGCATGGTGGCCATCGCGCTGCGCACCCGGTGGCGGCGCCAGCGGCTGCCCGCGCACTTGCGCGACGAGGTGATGCCGAAGAACATCATCATGATCGGGCCGACCGGCGTCGGCAAGACCGAGATCTCGCGCCGCCTGGCGAAGCTGGCGCAGGCGCCCTTCATCAAGGTGGAGGCCTCGAAGTTCACCGAGGTGGGCTACGTCGGGCGGGACTGCGAGTCCATGGTCCGCGATCTGGCCGAGCAGGCCGTCACCATGGTCAAGACCGAGCATGCCGAGCGGGTCCAGAAAAAGGCCGAGACCCAGGGCGAGGAGCGCCTGCTCGATCTGCTCGTGCCGCCGCCGCCGCCCAAGACCCCGCCCGGCATCTTCGACCAGGCGAGCCACGAGGCGCCCCCCTCGCCGGTGAACGAGAGCTACGAGGCGACGCGCTCGAAGTTCCGGCTGCTGCTGCGCGACGGGAAACTGGACACCCGCTCGGTCGAGATCGAGGTGAAGGACAAGGCCGGCATCCCGATCGGCGTGATCTCCAACGTCGGAGGCATGGAGCAGATCCAGGATCAGCTGCAGGAGATGCTGGGCGGCATGTTTCCCGGCAAGAAGAAACGCCGCATGGTGAAGGTCCCGGAAGCGCTGGACTTGCTGATCCAGGAAGAGGCCCAGAAACTGATCGACATGGAGGCGGTCGTCAAGGAAGCGGTCGCCAAGACGGAGCAGAACGGGATCATCTTCCTGGACGAGATCGACAAGATCGCCGGGCGCGAGCGGACGATGGGACCCGACGTCTCGCGGGAGGGCGTCCAGCGCGACCTGCTGCCGATCGTCGAGGGCTCCACCGTCACGACCAAGTACGGGCCGGTGAAGACGGACCATATCCTCTTCATCGCCGCCGGGGCGTTTCACGTGGCCAAGCCGTCGGATTTGATTCCGGAGCTGCAGGGGCGGTTTCCCATCAGGGTCGAGCTGGAGCCGTTGACCAAGGACGACTTCGTCCGTATCCTGACGGAGCCCCAGAACGCCCTGCTCAAGCAGTACACGGCCCTGCTGGAGACGGACGGGGTGACGCTGGACTTTACCCGCGAAGGCATCGAGGAAATCGCGGCGACCGCCGTCCAGGTGAACGAGCAGTCGGAGAACATCGGCGCGCGCCGGCTCTTCACGATCATGGAGCGGCTCCTGGAGGAGATCTCCTTTGAGGCGCCGGAGCTGGCCGAGAAGAAGCTGACGATCGACGCGCAGGCCGTGAAAGACCGGTTGAAGGACATCGTCAAGGACCAGGACCTGAGCCGGTACATCTTGTGACGGGAGCGCGGCATGGATGAGCTGATCAAGAAAGCGGGCGTGCTGGTCGAGGCCCTGCCCTACATCCGGGCCTTTGCCGGCAAGACCATCGTGCTGAAATACGGCGGCAAGGCCATGACCGACCCGGAGCTGAAAGAAGGCTTCGCCACCGACGTCGTGCTCATGAAGTACGTCGGACTCCAGCCGGTCGTCGTGCACGGCGGCGGGCCGCAGATCGACCAGATGCTGAAGCGCCTCGCCATCGAGCCCAAGTTCCGCCAGGGCGTCCGCGTGACCGACGCGGCCACGATGGAAGTCGTCGAGATGGTCCTCGGGGGCACCATCAACAAGGAGATCGCGGCCTTGATCAGCCGGCACGGGGCCAAGGCCGTCGGGTTGAGCGGCAAGGACGGGGGACTGATCCAGGCCAAGCCCTTCACGAAGGCCGAATGGGCCAGGAAGCTCGGGGCGGACCTCGGCGGCTGGGCCGAAGACGAGGACTACGGGCTCGTCGGCGACGTCCAGGCCGTGGACGTGTCCATCCTCAAGAACCTGCAGGCGTCCAACGCCATCCCCGTCATCGCGCCGCTGGGCATCGGCAAGGACGGGCGCACGTACAACATCAACGCCGACCTCGTCGCCGGCGCGGTCGCCGCGGCGCTGGGCGCGGAAAAGCTCATCGTCCTCACGGACGTGCGCGGCATCAAAGACGAAGACGGCAAGCACGTGTCGACGCTCGCCCGCAAGGACATCGCCCGCATGATCAAGAAGGGCACGATCAGCGAGGGCATGCTGCCCAAGGTCCAGGCCTGTCTCACCGCCGTGGACGGAGGGACGAAAAAGGCGCACGTGATCGACGGCCGCACGCCGCACGCGATCCTGCTGGAGATCTTCACGGACAAGGGCATCGGGACGGAGATCGTGGCCTGATGATGGACGCGCTGGCGACGGACGCGGGGGCGCCGACCGCCGCGGAGCAGCTGATCGCAAAACGGGTACGGCGCTTCACGCTCCGCCTGACCATCGGCTTCATCATCGGCCTCAACGCCCTCTTCCTCCTGGTCCTGCGGGGCAGCGGCCTGGATCTCGACCGGATCTTCGCGGACCGGGCCTTCTTCGACCCCGTTCACGACGTGTGCCTGCGCATGGCCTGGTACAAGCCGGAAGGCGAGAAGGAGCCGGTGCGGCTCTGCAAGGAATGGATCAACCTCGGCGATCCCTCCGGGAAGGTCTACCAGAACCAGCAGGACATGGTCATCGTCAAGGGCGCCGACGGCAAGGTGTATGCGAAGGAGGGCGCCGGCGACGGCCGCCTGGTCGCGCTCGTGGTGATTGTCGTCGCGCTCGTGGCCGGCGGCATGTGGCTGCAGCGCTACCTCATCGCGCGCTATCGCGCGCGGGTGGCCGCCGCGGGGAACAACCCATGAGCAAACTCGGCACAACCCGCCTCGCCGGCGCGTTCACATACGTGTGGGATTTGCAGGAACGCGAACGCAAGCGCATCCTGGCCGAGGCCGTCCAGATCAAGGGGCTCATGCCCCTCCTCATGAAGCACCGCAACGGCCAACGCTGGACGAAGGAAGACCGGGCCGAGCTTCGCACCCATCTCCGGCACCTCTCCGATCTGAGTCCTTACCTGGTGCTGGTGGTGCTCCCGGGCGCGCCCCTCACCCTTCCCCTGCTGGCCTGGTGGCTGGACCGTCGCCGGCAACACCGCAAGGACGGCCCAGGCGGCGCCGTGCCCGCCAAGCCCTCTTGAAGCGTCGGACCCGTTCCCCGAACTGTCTCATTCTGGCCCACGGAGGCGCGGGCTCGAAGGTCGTCACGCCGGCCCAGCTCGCCTGCCTCGCCGACGCGCTGGCCGCCGGTCACGACGTCCTGAAACGGAAAGGGCCTGCGCTCGTTGCGGTGGAGGCGACGATCCGCGTGCTGGAGGGCTCCGGTCTCTTCAACGCCGGGACCGGCGCGCATCTCCAGTTGGACGGCGTGCGCCGAATGGACGCCTCCATCATGGAAGGACGCTCGCTGCGGGCCGGGGCCGTGGCGGGTATCGAGCAGGTCCGCCATCCGATCAGCGCGGCCCGGCTCGTGATGGAGAAGACCGCGCATGTGCTCCTGGCCGGCCCGCAGGCCACACGCTTTGCCGCCCACTTCCAGCTGGAACGTCAATCCAGCCGGGAACGCAGGCCAACCCTTCCCCCGTCCCAACGGAACGCCCTGCGCGAGGCGGTGACGGCCACCGGCCCTCAGCGCCGGATGCTGCGGCTCTACCGAAAGATGCTGGGAGAGGAAACCGTGGGCGCCGTGGCGTTGGACGCGGAGGGCACCGTGGCGGCGGGCTCCTCGACGGGCGGGATCGCCTTCATGCTCCCCGGCCGCGTGGGCGACTCGCCGCTGATCGGATGCGGCCTGTACGCCGACAACGACGCCGGCGCCGTCTCCATGACCGGCTTGGGCGAAAGCATCATCCGGATCGCCGTGGCCAAGGAGATCGCGGACCGGCTGGCGATGGGCGCCAGCCCGGCGGCGGCGACCCGGCTGACGCTGGACAAGCTGGTGACGCGCATCGAAGGCGGCGCGGCCGGCGCGCTCGTGCTTGCGCCCGACGGCCGCTTCGCCATCCGTCACACCACGCCGACCATGTGCGCCGGCTGGTGGGACGGAGTCGGGAAGCCGGTCGTAAAAGACAGGTTTAAATAAGGTCCGCGAACACGAAGCCGTCGCGTTCGACGATCTCGCCGGTTTGGACGGGCACCGGATGGCGGAACATCGGGCCATCGTAGGCGAAGGTGTGAAACTCGCCCCGCTCGCCGCAGGGATCCGCCGACGCAGGCAGATCGCCGAGCAACGCCGCATCAAATTCGCGACCCGCGAAAGAAGCCGGCAACTGCTTCGGGTCCACGCAGGTGAGGCGCGCCCGCAGGCCCGCCGCAACCATGTCCCGCGCGAGCGCGTCCGTCGGCACCCCCCAGATCGGAAAGACCGGCGTCAGGCCCGTGCCCGCAAGCTGCCGCTCCCGGTAACGGCGAACATCTTCGAGAAAGAGATCCCCGAACGCCATCATCGTAATACCGGCATCAAGCGTCTCTTGGACCGCCTTGCCCATCGCCGCTTCATAGTCCTGATTGCTGCAGGGACTCGGAATCGGCACCTGCCAGAGCGGCAACCCCACCGCATCAGCCTGCGCTTGCAACAGTGCCAGGCGGACGGCATGCATGGCCACGCGCTCGTAGGCCCGGTTGACGGTCGTCAGCAAGCCCACGACGTCCACGTCCGCGCGCTGCCGCAGCACATGCAGCGTCCAGGCGCTGTCCTTGCCGCTGCTCCAGCAGAGCAGCGCTTTCGGGCGCGCGCTCATTTCGCCGCGGCGGCGGTCTGGCGTGATTCAGTCCGCATCGGGTATAATTCCCCTGCCATGGTGAAGCTGCGCGATCACGAGAAAATGAAGGGGCTCTGGCCTCCGGTCTTCGAGGGGCCGCACAGCTTCTGGGACAAGCATCATCCGGGGGGCGAGTGGGGCGATCTGCATCAGGTCAAATGGGTCGTGCCGGACCGGAAGGGCGAACTCCCCTACGTCAAGGTCATCGCCCACTGGGACGAGGTGGACTTTCGGGCCGTCCTCTGCCACGAAGACACCGCGTTCCTGAAGAAGGTCTATGAAACGATGAAGAGCCGGGGGCTGAGAAAAACGCTCGAAGAGGTCGGGAACCTGCAAGTGGATTTTTAGCGTCCGGTCAATCCTGGGGAGGCGCGGGAGACTTCTTCCTCATGTGTACCGCATAGGCGATCACGATCCCCAGGACCGCCACCGCCACGCCGAACACATTCCAGCCCAACTCTTCCGTCATGTCCCCCTCCCGCGATTCAGAATCCGATGGCTTCAGGGTAGCACAACCGGAGCCGCCGCGGATACCAGAATCCTTGACTGGACGGCCGGCCGTTTCTATCCTGGTCCCATGGCGCTGATCACGATCGAGTCACAGAAAGCCAAACCGACGTGCGCGATCTGCGCGGCCGGCCGGGTCGAGACGGTCGCAACCCCGGAGGGGCGGTTCGCGCTGTGCCCGGACCACGTGGTCAAGTTCGCCGCCCGCCGCCTGTCCCGCGAGGAACTGGCGGCGGCGATCCGGCAGAAGCGGCCCCCGGCCGCCGCGTGGCAGGCCGCGGCCTGCGCCCTGTGCGCAAATCCCGCGGCGCTCATCTTCGATGAGCAGGAGGGGCTGTTCGCCTTCTGCCAGCCGCACTTCATCCGGTACGTCCTCCTGGCCCTCCGCCCGCACGAGCACGCCATCCTGTCGGGCCGGCTCACGCCCGACCAGTTTCTCACCCGCCTTTCCTCCAAATACTACTTTGACGGCCAGGCCGACCAGCCGTACATCGAGGACCTCGACGACCCGGCCTATTCGGGCACGACGCCGCTGTGGAAGGCATGATGGGGACGCCGTCATGAACCCCGCGCCCGTCAAGCAGGACGCGCTCGCGCTGACGGACGACGTGCTCGCGCTCCGCGCCTGGCGGATGCCCGACATGGTGGTGTACCAGCGCGCCGACGACGAATGGTGGCTCCCCACGCTCGACGACGCCGTCCCGCTGGTGCGCGTCAACCGCGCGGGCGCCGCGCTGCTCGCCGCCATGGACGGCCAGGCCACGGTCGGCTCGCTGCTCACGAAATTCGGCGCCCTGGTCTGCGGGCCCAACGGCGAGACGGGCCGCTGGTGCCTGGAGCATTGGTCCCTGCCCCGCTATTCCCTCTGTTACTTCGGCGCGGAAGTCCCGGCGAAAGACCGCGGCGAAGCCCGCTGGGACTTGCTGCTCCTGAAGATCCGCGAGGGGTGGTCCGGCGAGTCCGGCTTCGAGGGCGAGGCCCACTTGTCGGATTTCCACACCCACGATATCGCGACGCAAAAGGACCATTTCGAGGTGATCGAGACCACCGTGTCGCACCTGTTCCGGGAGCCGACCGAGGCGCTCCAGGGCCTGACCTACGGGCGGCAGCTGGCCCACGCGTTCCGGAAGCTCGGTTGGTGGGCGCGAAAACCCCGCGTCGTCCTGGAAGTCGGCGGCGGGCTCGGCTACGTGGCCCGCGAACTGGCCAAGGGCCTCGCCCCGGAGGAGCGGGACGGGGTGCGTTACGTCTTCCTCGACATCACGCGGCCGTTCCTGGCGTCACAGCTGGAACTGGGCAGAGAAGGAGGCTGGGACCCGGCCGGCGTGCAGGCCAACGGCGAGTTTCTCCCCTTCAAGGACGCCAGCGTGGACCTGATCGTGGACAACGAAAACATGGCCGACATGACGCCGGTCAAACTGTCCAAACAGGAAGTCGAATCCGGCAGGGGGGACCGGCCGCTGCACCAGGAGGCGCTGGACTGGATCCGGCGGGCCGGGCTCGCACTGGGCAACGACATGCCGGAGGAGTTCATCTTCAACCTGGGGCCGCTGCGCTTTCTGCGGGAAGTCTGGCGCGTGCTCAAGCCGGGCGGACACGCGTTCCTCACGGAGTTCGGCATCGAGGAGGGCTGGGCCGCGCCCGTCAGGCTGCCGGGGCATACGGAATATGAAACGCACTTCGGCCATCTCCGGCAGGCCGCGCGCTGGCTGGGGTTCCAGGAAAAATACGGCGCGCTGCCGCAGTTTCTCGGCATCAAGCCCGACGCGCGCGTGCTCTGCACGGGCGCCGCGTACGCGATCCGGCGGTTCTGCGAGGCGGAGGGCCGGCCGTTCGCCATCCGCGCCTATACGGAAACGGAGTTCGCACAGGCCCTCGGCGACATGCTGCCGCGGCTGCTGGGCCACCACTATCACGAGATTTCCGACCCGGCCTGGTTCGGGCTGGGGGACTTCAAGGTGCTGCTGCTGGAGAAACCCGCCGGCGCGCGCACGCCCAAACCGCAGATCAAGGACGTGAAGGGCTTTCGCTGGGGCGGGATGCGATGAATGACACGCGTGTCTGCTTGTCAATCGGTCACAAGGAGGGAACATCATGATCCGCAAAACTTTGGTGTGGGGCGCAGCGATGACACTGCTCGCAGTGCTCGGAATCCGCGCCGTCGATGCCGCTGAGAAAGCGCCCGACGCTCCCATGGGCATTCCGCCGCGCACCGTGACCGACTACCTGCACGCGGTAATCGAGGCCGACCGGACCTTCTACACCATTCACATCGTCGAGCAGCTGGAGAAAAAAGGGGTCCTCACGGCTTCGGAAAATTGGAGGGTCACGAATACCTTGCCCTTGCCCGCGCAGTTCCTCGAGGAATCGAGCAAGCTGGCCGAGATAACCGGGGCGAAAGTCCGCTACCGGCTGGTCGGTCTCTGGCCGATCAACAAGCAAAACGGGCCCGCCACGGAACTCGAGCGGCAGGGCCTCAAGGAAGTCCAGAAGCATCCGGAACGTCCCTACACCGGCACCGTCACAAGCGGCCCGGAGCGCTCCTTTGTCGCCGTCTACGCCGACAGAGCGGTCACCCAGGCTTGCATCAAGTGCCACAACGCGCATCCCAACAGCCCCAAGCGGGATTTCCAACTGGACGATGTCATGGGCGGGATCGTGATCAGCATTCCGCTGGGCCACTAGGCTCCCGAACGGTGAGGAAACGCATGGGACATCAGCAGAAAATCCGACCGCGGCGGTGGTGGACATGGGGGATGACGCTGGGCCTCGGCATCGGCCTGCTGCACGGCGTGTCCGGAGCCTACGGCTATGAGGAAGCTACAGTGGTGGATGGCGGGACGCTAACGGGGACGGTGCAGCTCAAAGGAGGAAAGCCCAGAGCCCGCGAGTTCAACCTTGTCACGTACGCCGACCACATCTACTGTGGGCGGATCTCCGACGGCAACGGCTGGCGGCTCTTTCGCGATTTTACCGTCGGCGAGGGCGGCGGCGTCAAAGATGTGGTGGTGATGCTCACGGGGATCACGCATGGCAAGCCCTTTGCGGACGATGCGTCTCGGAGCGAAGCCGCCAACTGCCAGCTCAAGCCGTACGTGATGATTGCCCGGCGTCAAAGCAAGGTGGAAATCGTCAACATGGACCCCGTGCTGCACGACATCCAGGCCTATGAGACGTCCGAGTTCGGGCCGCGGCTGTTGTTCGAAGCGGCGTTGCCGCCGAGCCCCGACCATCCGCCGACGGCGCGCCTGGATGCGGAGTATCGCACGCTCATCCCCGGAGAGCTGATGACGAAGGCGATCCACATGACGAAAGGGCGCCGGGCATTCGTCATGCAGTGCGGGATCCATGAATTCATGGAAAGCTGGGGCCTGGCCGTGGACAATCCCTACTATGCGCTGACCGATCAGTCCGGGCGCTTCGAAATCGACGGCATTCCCCCGGGCAACTACAAGCTTGTCGTGTGGCATCCGAAAGCGCGCGCGGTCACCGAGCGCGATGTCACGATCCCCGCCAAGGGCTCCGTGTCGGCAACCTTCGAGGTTCAGCCGCGCGGAGTCACGCGCGACAGGGAGGATACG
>Ga0335085_10013364_pt1 | contig 12042 bp, 13 predicted proteins | sample Lox_Sample_45_FD_206712 | JGI IMG/M metagenome (GOLD analysis project Ga0335085, IMG submission 206712) | Soil microbial communities from Loxahatchee National Wildlife Refuge, Florida, United States - Lox_Sample_4.5 | ecosystem: Environmental > Terrestrial > Soil > Wetlands | place: USA...
ACTGGCTGGAGGTGAGCATGGAGGAGCAGACGCGGCGCCTCGAGTCGCGCATCGACGACGGCCGCAAGATCTGGAAGCTCTCGCCGATGGACCTGCTGTCCTACAGCCGCTGGTTCGACTACTCGCGCGCGCGCGACGAGATGTTCGAGGCCACCGACACCGCGTGGGCGCCCTGGTACGTGGTGAGGTCGGACGACAAGCGGCGCGCCCGCCTCAACCTCATCCGCCACCTCCTCGGCAGGATCCGGTACAAGAAGGCGCCCCGCGAGAAGGTCAAGCTGCCCAAGCGCCAGAAGCCGAAGGGCTACCGCGAGCCCGCCCATCCTTACAAGTTCGTTCCCGAAAAGTACTGAGCCGCGCCTCCCGTCGTGCTGACCCAGTTCTTTCTCAAGCTGAAGGACCACAAGGTTCCCGTCTCGATCAAGGAGTGGCTGACGCTCCTCGAGGCGATGCAGAAAAACGTGATCTCCCCTTCGATCGACGAGTTCTACTATCTTTCGCGCACTGCCCTCGTCAAGGACGAGAGTAACTTCGACAAGTTCGACCGTGCCTTCGGCGAGTTCTTCCAGGGCATCGAGTCGCTGGCGGGCGTCGAGTTCGACGTGCCGCTCGAGTGGCTCCTGAAGCAGGCCGAGCTGAACCTCACCCCCGAGGAGAAGGCCATGATCGAGGCGCTCGGGGGCTGGGAAAAGCTCATGGAGACCCTGAAGAAGCGGCTGGAGGAGCAGAAAGGCCGGCACCAGGGCGGCAACAAGTGGATCGGCACCGCGGGCACCTCGCCCTTCGGAGCCTACGGCTTCAACCCGGAGGGCATCCGAATCGGCCAGGACAAGTCGCGCAACCGCAGCGCGGTGAAGGTCTGGGACCAGCGCGAATACCGCAACCTCGACGACTCGGTCGAGCTCGGGACGCGCAACATCAAGGTGGCGCTGCGGAGACTGCGGCGCTTCGCGCGCGAAGGCGCGCCCGACGAGCTCGACCTCGGCACGACCATCGACAAGACCGCGCGCAACGCCGGCTGGCTCGATCTGCACATGCGCCCCGAGCGCCACAACGCGGCCAAGGTGCTGATGTTCCTCGACATCGGCGGATCGATGGACGATCACGTGAAGCTCTGCGAGGAGCTCTTCTCGGCGGCGAAGACCGAGTTCAAGCACCTCGAGTACTTCTATTTCCACAACTGCCTCTACGACTACGTGTGGAAGGACAACCGCCGGCGCCACGCCGAGCGCGTGCGCACCTTCGACATCATGCACAAGTACGGCCACGACTATAAGCTCGTCTTCGTCGGCGACGCGACCATGAGCCCGTACGAGATCCTTCAGCCGGGCGGCTCGATCGAGTACTCGAACGACGAGGCGGGCGTGGTGTGGATGAAGCGCATGCTGGAGATCTATCCGAAGGCCGCCTGGATCAATCCCGAGCCCGAGGAGATCTGGCCCTACCGGCAGTCGATCGGCATCCTCCGGGAGATCATGGGCGGGCGCATGTATCCCTCGACCATCGAAGGCCTGGAGCGCGCCATGCGCGCTCTGGCGAAATAGCCGTGCGAACAGCCGCCGCCGCCGGCGTGCTCCTCGTTCTTTCCGCCGTCGCGGTCGATGCCGGTGCGGTGCGCCACGGCAAGCGGCAGCTCTGGGGCTCGATCGCCTACGACAGCAGGTCGGGCGCCGTCGGCTACGCGGTGGACCGCAAGACGCGGCGCGAGGCCGAGAGCGAGGCGTTCCGCCAATGCGGCGACTGCGACGTCATCAGGTCTTTCCGCGACAACTGCGGCGCGATCGCCGAGAATCCCAGGAGCTTCGCCTGGGATACCGGCGCCTCGCGCGAGATCGCCGAGAGAAAGGCGCTGCAGAAATGCGGAGGCGAATGCAGGATCGCCGTGTGGGCGTGCACCACCGAAGAGTAGGCAGCGGTTGCGGCCGGTCTGCGCTCAGCTCACTCCAGGCAGGGAGACCGAGGCGCAAGCCGAGGTCGGGGCCTTGAAACAGGCGGCGCAAGCTTTCTGCGCCGCCGGCTGTAATCGCCTAGCCCTGCCCGGGCGGGGGCGCGACCTTCAGCACTTCCTCGATCGTCGTCTGCCCCATCGCCGCCTTCATCGCGCCGCTGATCCGAAGCGGCTTCATGCCTTCCTTGTAGGCGAGCTCGCGGATGCGGCCGACGTCGGCCTCGGCGTTGAGCAGCCGCTTCACTTCAGGAGAGAGCAGCAGGATCTCGTACAGGCCGACCCGCCCCTGGTACCCGGTGTTGCGGCACTCCAGACACCCGACCGAGTGGTAGATGTGCGCCGGGCGCTTCGCCTTCCACGGCGCGACGAAATCGTCCCAGCTCAGGTCGCCCTCGCGGCCGGATTCGAACGAGACCTTCTCCTTGCAGTGCCTGCACAGCGTTCGCACCAGGCGCTGCGCCATCACGCCTAGCAGGGTCGAGTTGATGAGATAGGGCGCGACGCCCAGGTCGAGCAGGCGCGTGATCGCGCTCGCCGCGTCGTTGGTGTGCAGCGTCGAGAACACCAGGTGCCCGGTGAGCGCCGCCTGCACCGCCATCTCCGCGGTTTCCAGGTCGCGGATCTCCCCGACCATGATGATGTCCGGGTCCTGGCGCATGAGTGCCCTCACCCCTTGCGCGAATCCGAGATCGATCGCCGGCTGCACCTGCATCTGGTTGAACGCGGGCTCGATCATCTCGATCGGGTCCTCGATCGTGCACACGTTTACTTCCGGCGTCGCGAGCGTCTTCAGGGTCGAATAGAGCGTGGTGGTCTTGCCCGAGCCGGTCGGCCCGGTGACGAGGATGATGCCGTTCGGCTGCGCGATCATCTGCTTCCAGCGGCCTTTGTCGTCCTCGGAGAAGCCGAGCTCGGCGAAGTCCTTGACGATCACCTCCGGGTCGAAGATGCGCATCACCAGCTTCTCGCCGAACGCGGTCGGGAGCGTCGAGAGGCGCAGCTCCACGTCCTCGCCGTCGGCGGTGCGCGTCTTGATCCGGCCGTCCTGCGGGCGGCGCCGCTCCACCACGTCCATCCGGCCGAGGATCTTGATGCGCGAGGTCATCGCCGCCATCACCGGCATGGGGATCTGGTAGGCCGGGTGCAGCACGCCGTCGATGCGGAAACGCACCTCGCCGACGTCGCGGCGGGGCTCCATGTGGATGTCGCTCGCGCGCTGGTCGAATGCGTATTGCCAGAGCCAGTCCACCACGTGGACGATGTGCTGGTCGTTGGCGTCGAACTGCTTGTTGGCCTCGCCGATCTCGACCAGCTGCTCGAAGTTGCCGATTCCGCTCCGCTGCTCGCCCCTATGCGCGGCGCCCTTCACCGATTTCGCCAGGTTGTAGAACTCCACCTGGTAGCGGCTGATGTCCAAGGGGTTGGCGAGCACGCGCCGGATGTCCAGCTTCAGGATCGGCTTCAGCTCCCTTTCCCACTCCTTAACATAGGGCTCGGAAGTCGCGATCACCACCTCGCGCGTGTTCACCTGCACCGGCAGGATCTTGAAGCGCGCCGCGTAGTGGCTGGACATCACTTCGGTCACCGCCGAGAAATTGATCTTGAGCGGATCGATGTGCAGGTACTCCAGGCCGGTCTGCCCGGAGAGCCATTCGGTGAGCCACTCGAGCGTGAGGAGCTTCTGCGGCGGCTTCGCGGAGCGCCATTTCTGGTCGGCGATCACCACCAGCGGGTGGTGGTCGGCGCGGCGCAGCCTCCGGTCGGCGAGAAGCTTTTCGGTCTCGGCCTTGGGAACGAGGCCGTCGGTGACCAGGGCATGGAGCACCTCGCCGAGGGTGAGGCGGTGGTCCTGTGCGACTTCGGCGGCGGCCTGCATGAGGGCAATATAGCCACGCGGCGCGCAGCGGGCAAGTTTCGTGGCGGGCCAATTCGTCCGAGCGACTTGTGCGGCGACACGCCAGCGGAGGGCGGAGCAGGCTTCCACGAGCGAAGCAAGTGGATGCGACCACGCAGCGGAGACAGCGCGCCGGCAATCGCGGTCGCCATGCGCGCCTTCGCGGTCGCATCCCCGCAAACGGGGCTTCTGCTCCACGCTCCGGCGCGCGTCACGGGTGGCCGCGCGCCGACCGTTTCATTGGAGGCGCAGGCGGCCGGGACCCGTGGCGTGGCGCATGCCGCACCAGGAGCGAGGGCGAAGCGGCCCGCCCTGAGTTCTTTACTTTGCATTCCAACTGCGCGATGCTAATCGCTCCCCAAAAACAATACCCATGGAGACGACATGACCATCAAAGTCGGCGACAGGCTCCCCGACGGAAAGCTTTCCGAATCCACCGAATTCGACGAGGCCGCGGGCTGCCCGATGGCTCCCAAGGATGTCAGCGTAAGCGAAGCGGCGAAGGGCAAGAAGGTGGTGATCTTCGCCATTCCCGGCGCGTACACGCCCACCTGTTCCGCGAAGCACCTCCCGAGCTACGTGAAGAGCTACGACAAGCTGAAGGCGAAAAAGGTGGACGAGATCTGGTGCGTGGCGACCAACGACGCCTTCGTCATGGCGGCCTGGGGCCGCGACCAGAAGGCCGGCGGCAAGGTCCGCATGCTCGGCGACGGAAGCGGCAACTGGACCAAGGCGCTGGGCCTGGAGCTTGACCTCAGCGCGCGCAACATGGGCTTGCGCTCGCAGCGCTACTCGATGCTGGTCGAGGACGGCGTGGTGAAGAAGCTCAACGTCGAGGCGCCCGGGAAGTACGAAGTGAGCGGCGCCGAGACGATGCTGGGCCAGCTTTGAAGCGCCGTCTGCTCCTAGCGGCGCTCGGCCTCGCCTCCTGCGCGAGCATCGCGCTCGCGCAGGACTACCCGTCCCGGCCGATCCGCCTGATCGCGACCTACCCGCCCGGGGGCACGGTCGACATCACCGCGCGCATCATCCAGCCCAAGCTCTCGGAGTTCCTCGGGCAGACGGTCGTCATCGAGAACCGCGGCGGCGCCGGCGGCGCGGTGGGCACCGAGGCGGCGGCGAAGAGCGCCCCCGACGGCTACACCTTCCTGTACACGCTCTCCTCGCACACGATCAATCCCTTCTTCTACAAGCTCAACTACGACGTCGAGCGCGACTTCGTCCCCGTATCGCTCGTCGTAAGCGCGCCGCAGCTCATCGCCGCCAACCCGAGCGCGCCGAAGACGCTGAAGGAACTGGTCGCCGCGGCGAAGGAACGCCCGGGCTTCTACACCTACGCCTCCCCCGGCGCCGGAACGCCCGGCCACATCGCGGCCGAGCTGCTGAAGCTCAGGACCGGAATCAACATCGTGCACGTGCCGTACAAGGGCGGCGGTCCCGCGGTCGCGGACGTGCTCGCGGGACAGGTCCCGTACCTCTTCCTCACCGCGTCCGCGGCGTTTTCGCAGACGCGCTCGGGCAGGCTGCGCGCGCTCGCGGTCACCACGAAGAAGCGCACCGCCGCCGCGCCGGACATCCCCACCGTCGCCGAGGAGCTGAACCTGCCGGACTACGAGGTCGATTCCTGGTGCGCAATGTTCGCCCCGGCGAGGACGCCCGCGGCGATCGTCGCGCGCATGCAGAAAGAGATCGCGCGCGTGGTGCAGCTGCCCGAGGTGAAGCAGAAACTCATCGAGCAGGGTGCGGACCCGGTGGGCAGCAGCTCCGAGGAGCTCGAACGCGTGGTGAAGTCCGAGCTGAAGAGCTGGGCCGCGGTGATCCGCGCTGCCGGAATCAAGCCGGAGTAGAGAGGCTAGAGGGCGGCGCGCGCCGGCGCGCCGGAGCCCTTGATCTGCGTGCGGTGCATCACGCGGCGCGATTTCGGATCGAAGGCGTCGCGGCGGTGCATGGTGGTGCGGTTGTCCCAGAGCACGAGGTCGCCCAGGGCCCACTTGTGCTTGTACACCGCGGATTCGACGTAGGACCAGACCTCGTCGAGCAGCCGCTCGGATTCCTCGAGCGAGAGGCCGACGACGTAGGCGTTGAGCCGGCGGCCGAGGTAGAGCGCCGCGTCGCCCGACACCGGGTGGCGGATCACCATGGGATGCGGCGTGCCGACCGAGGTGCGCGGGTCGCTCGAGGGCGTCATGCCCTTGCGGACGTAGCCGCCCGAGTCGTAGGTGCCGTCGTGCTTGATGTCGAGGCGCACGATGCGCTCGAGCAGGCGCTTCGGCATTCTCGCGAGCGCCGCCTTCATGCCGCAGAACCAGGTGTCGCCGCCGAATTTCGGGATCTCGAGCGAGTAGAGCATCGAGGCGTCGGGCGGCTGGGCGATGTAGCTCATGTCGGTGTGCCAGGCGGCGTCGCCGTCGCCGAGCGCGCCGATCGGCTCGCCCTTGTCGTCGAGCACGTTCGAAACGACGTAGATGTCGGGGTAGCCGGGGGGCGACTTCTTCCCCGCGCCCTGGTTGGGCGGCGGATCGAGGGTGCCGAAGTGCCGGGAGAAGGCGAGCAGGTCGTCGTCGGAGAGCTTCTGGTCGCGGAACACGAGGACGTCGTGCCGGTACCAGGCGCGCTTGATCGCCTCGAGCTCGGCGGGCCCGGCGGCGGCGATGTCGACACCTTTCACCTCGGCGCCGACGGTGCCGGTGGGAACGACTTCGATGGCGAGGGACACGGACATGACGCGCTCAATGTACCATTTTGGCCGCAGCAGGTGGCTTCAGAGCCTCGGGATTTCAGCGCACGCGCGAGCGCCGCAGCCAGGGCGTCCCCGCGAGCAGCGCCTTGCGGTATTCGCTGCGGTGCATCCGCCGGTCCTCGCGGCGGAAGCGCTTCGCCTTCGCCTTCGAGCCGAAGATCTGCGTCACCGTGGCGCCTTTGCGCACCAGCGAGTAGCCGCCGGAGAGGATCTGGAACGGCCGGCTGATCTTCTTGCTGAAATCGAACTGGGTGGAATTGGGCTTGCGGAACACCTCGAAGTACGAGGGATAGACGAAATCGCTCATCGCGATGCCGTCGATCTTGAAGCTCACCTCTTCCACCGCGTCGCAGGCCTCGTAGGCGTAGAGCGTGTTCTTCGGCCCGTCGGACCAGAGGTTGATCGCCGGATCGAGCAGCATCTCGGCAAGCTCGTGGCAGGCGGTGACGCTCACCTTCTCGCCCGCCGCGAGCGTGGTCTTGACGAACACCTTCCCGAGCGGCAGGCCGCCCGGGGTGAGGTCGTGATAGCCGAGCGCGTTCGCCGCGTCGGCGTCGTCGAGGAACACCAGCGCCCAGGCGCCCTTCGCCGGCGCGCTCGATACCGCGAGCTTCGCCGGAATGCCCCACACCGGGGCAAAGCAATGGTCGACGAACTTCTGCAACGCCTTCACCAGCGGCTCGAAGCCGACCCCGAGCGGGGTTTTTGCCTTGTTGACGCAGGCGATGGTGGGGACCTGGCCTCGGTCGAAGGCGGCGCGAATGATGCGGGCGGGCATGGAACCTCCTTGGAAATCGGATCCGTGCAAATGGAAGAAGGAGGCCCCGCGGGCCTCCTGTCCTTCGGCTACAGCGAGCGCAGGAAGTTCAGGACGTCCTGCTTCGGCTCGTCCGCGAGCTTGTTGAAATCCCTCACGACGGCGTTCGCTTCGGATTCGTTCCGGGTGAACCAATTCCCGCTCCGGTGGGCCTGGATCGCCTCCTTCAGGTCGGAGGTTCTTCCGTCGTGCAGGAAGAACAGGCGCTGTCCGAGGCCCCACAGCGGGGCGGTGCGGAATTCCCGCGGGCCCGCCTGTCCCTGCGTGACCCCGTCCTCCAGGCCCGGTCCCATGTCGTGGACGAGGAGATCCGAGTAGAGATTCACCGGCTGGTTGCGCAGCGCGGCGACGTTGCTGTTGCCTGTGCGCAGCGTCGGGGTGTGGCAGAGCCCGCAGCCGACCTCCTCGAACACCTTGCGGCCGCGCGCGATGGAATCGGCGCCTCCGGGGGTGTCCTTCGAAGGCGCGGGCGGCGCGAGGAAGCGCGAGAAGAACGCGAACTTCTCGATCGCGCTCACCGCGCCGAGCGGCGCCGTCGCCGCGGTGTCGCCGACGTCGTTCGGGACCAGCGCGAACTGGCAGCCCGGCGTTTCGTCGCGCTCGGTCTGGAAGAGCTCGTTGGTGATGCCCATCTCGACGTTGTAGGCCTCGCCGGAGAAGAGAAGCAGCGACTTGTTCTGCGCCTTCCAGCCGAAGCGCGCCACCGTGCCGTCGTTGCCGTTGTTGTTCGCCTGGCCGGAGATGGCGTGACCGGCCAGCACGAAATTCGCCCGGCCGCGCACGCCCATGTCCTTTTTCCTCGGCGCATCGCTCCTCTGGTTGGCGAGGATCTCGCGGTCCGGAATCTGCTCGATCAGGCCCGCGCCGAACACCGGGGTGGGAATGCGGAAGATCACGTTGTGGTTCGCGAGCTCCTTCGCAAAATCGGGCTGCGCGAGCGTGCATCCGGGGGCGTCCGCGCGCCCGGCGATGGTGAAGAGGTCGTGCACGCCGCCGTCCGGCGTGCCGTCGGGGTTCTTCACGAAACGCGCCTCGCGCACCGGGCCGCTCGCGGAGATGAACGACGGGACCTTGTTCGCCGCGCCCTCCTTCGTGGCGAACGCGATCTGCGGGTTCACCGCGGGGCTCGTTCCGCCCACCGCGGGCTGCAGGTGGCAGCCGCCGCAGCCGTCGAGGTTCGCCGTCGGCCCGAGGCCGTCCTTCACGTCCTCGGCCTGCGAGAATTCCTCCTTGCCCGCGTTGAAGAACGCGAGCTCGGTCGCGGTGAGCCCGGCGATCGGCGCGCCCGCCGCCGGGGCACCGCCGCGCGGGCCGGGATCGCGGGCCTTCGAGGTATCGGGGGAGGGAGAAGTCGAGCAGGCCGCGAGCGCGAGCGCCGCGAGCGCAATGAGGTGCATTTTCATAGCCAGTCCTTCTTTGCCAGCAAACCGGGATTGCGGAAAGACCGGGCCCGGGCCAAGGGGTTGCCAGGAATTATTGTGCGAGCCGAAGAAGCAATGACCCACGCGAGCCGCGCCCGACCTTCCAGGCCTCCCGGGGCGCCTTATCGCGCGAACGGCTCCCGCGTATTCTTCGCCGAATCGGGAGCGGGTGTCAACGACTTCCATGACAACGTCGTAAGGCGACCCGCGCCTGCGGGAGCGACCCGGCGTTGCGCTCGAGCGTGCACTTCCTCTACCATCTCGCGGGAGGTCGCCATGGCGATCTATCGGAGGTGCTTCTTGAAACGATCGCCGCAATGGGCGCGGCCGGGATCGCGGGCCTGAGACCCTCCTCGGTCGCTGCCGCCTACGACCCGAAGGCGAAGTTCGAGCTGAAGGTGAGCGAGGTCCCCTTCCGCCGCAACGCCAAGGGACGCGAGCTGATGGCTCGCGTCTACCAGCCGCAGGGGCCGGGGCCTTTCCCCACCGTGCTCGACCTGCACGGCGGCGCCTGGAACCGCAAGGACCGCCGTGCCGAGGAGCCGATGGACCGCGCGATCGCGGCAAGCGGCGCGCTGGTGGTGGCGATCGACATGACGGTCGCGCCGGAGGCGCCCTATCCGGCCTGCGTGCAGGACGCGAACTACGGTGTGCGCTGGCTCAAGTGGAAGGCGGCCGGGTGGAACGGCGATCCGTCGAGGATCGGCATCTACGGCAGCTCGAGCGGAGGGCACGTCGCCGAGCTGCTCGTCCTGCGGCCGCGCGACCCGCGCTACAGCGCGATTGCCCTCCCCGAGGCACCGGGCCTGGACGCGAGCGTCGCCTGGGTCGCGACCCGCTCGCCGATCAGCGACACCTTCGCACGCTTCCAGAACGCCGAGCGCCGCCAGCGCGAGGCGATGATCAGGAACAACACCACGTTCTTCGTGCCCTGGGAGACCATCCATGAGGCCAACCCCCAGGAGATCCTCGACCGCCACGAGAAGGTCTCGCTTGTCCCGCTCCTCGTCATGCAGGGCGCGCTCGACGACAACGTCCTCCCGGAGATGCAGGAAAAATTCGTCGCCACCTACAAGGCCGCGGGCGGCGAGGTCGAGTACCACGTCTTCCCCGACAGCGAGCACGAGTGGGTCGCGAAGGAAGGCGCGCAGACCGACCGCGCCCGCGAGACGGTGAGGGCTTTCATTGCGAGGAACCTGAAGGCGCCGAAGCGGGCGGAGTGAGGTCGGTCCTCCGCAACCAGTCGATCAGAACGCGATTGACGGATTCCGGCTGCTCTATCGTCGAAAGGTGGCCGCAGTTTTCGATGATCTCCAGCCGCGACCCGGGAACCCTCGCCGCCATCGCTTCATGGTCCGGCACGGGCGTCACCGGATCGCTGCGGCCGCACATCACCAGCGTCGGCACCCGCACCCGCGCAAGATCTTCATTCGAGGCCGGCCGCGCGAGCATGGCCGCCTGCTGGTTCAACTGCCCGCGCGCACCGATGCTGCGCGCCATCTCGGACATCAGCCTGACCAGATCGGGGCGCTGCACGTGCAACGGGTGCAGCCAGCGCGAAGGCAGCTCCGGAATGAGCGCCTCGATACCGCCTTCGCGCACCTTGGCGATATCGGCATGGCGGCCGGCGCGCCGCTCCGGGGTATCCGCAACCGCGGTCGTATCCATCAGTACCAGGCGCTCGAGGCGATGCAACTGCCGTCGAATGACCTCGAAAGCGAGATAGCCCCCGAGCGAGAGCCCGATCAGGGTGAAACGTGCGGGTGTTTTCGCGAGCAGCTCCTCCGCCATTCCTCCCAGCGAATCGTGGTCGCGGAAGGCGAATACAGCGCACTCGTAGTCGCCCTCGAGCGCGGCGACCTGCGCCGCGTACAGCCGCTCGTCCGTCAAATGAGCACAGGCGAAGGCGAGGAACGGCCGTTGAGGCATGCCCGTATCGTAATGCAGCCACGATTGGGCGAGCACCCGGCGCGAAGCCGCGGTCGAACCTCTCTCGCCAAGCCTTAGCGTATTAGGGGAAGCCGGGCTACTTGACCACGGGGTAGCCCGCGCCTTTCCGTCCACTGAAACCGGGCCGCTCTCATCAGCGATATACCGTGGTGTGTTCGGACAGTGAGCGCCCGACGCGCTTCCGTCGTACACGGAGGCGATTTCCTTAGACGCTTCCGGCTGCTGCGCGCGAGTGACGAAGGCGAGTCCCCTCGTGAATCGAATTTTTTCCTAGACGCGTATTCCTGGACAAGCGCGTACAATTGGCGATTCGTCGCATCTTGAGATCATGGTCATGAACACGCGCGACCCGCAAGCCTTGATCGAGAAGCTGAAGAGCCTCGCCCATGATCGCGTCGCCAAGGTCGAGGACTTCGTCGATTTCCTGCGCACGCGCGATGAAGAGCGCGGGCTCGTGCATGCGGCAAGCAAGGCCTCCGAACCGGCGTTCGCCAAGATCTGGGACAACGACAACGATCGCGCCTACGACCAGCCGCTCGATTCCAGGCGCGCCCGGTCCACCGGCGAGGAGGCGCGCCCATGACCGAGCTCGAACTGAAGCTTTCGTTGCCTGATCAGCTCGCCGATCAAGCCAAGGCCGCGGGGCTGCTCACCTCGGAAGCGATCGAGCGACTCGTGCGGCAGGCCATCCGCAAGGCTGCTATCCAGCGCTTCGCCGAGATCGGCGAGCGCCTGCGTGAATCCGGCGGTGTCGCGATCACCCCGGCGGAACTGGAATCGGAACTGAAGGCAGTGCGCGCCGAGCTTCGCGAAGCCCGTGCGCGTCGTCCTTGACACCAACGTCGTCGCTTCCGCCCTGCTTTGGGGCGGAACCCCCGAGCGGCTGATTCGGGCCGCCGACGAGGAGGGCCTGGAGATCTTCACGTCGGAGGCGCTCCTCGCCGAACTCGCTGGCATCCTCGGACGGCCCAAATTCGCGCGGCAGCTTGAACAGAAGAACCTCTCCGCCGCCGAGATCGTCGCGCGCTACCGGGAGATCGCCGAAACCATCACCGTCGCACCCCTCGAAGAAGCGCGGCTTCGCGACCCCGACGATGCGGCCGTGCTCGCCTGCGCGCTTGCCGCCCGCGCCGAAGCGATCATCTCGGGCGACGACGATCTGCACGCACTCGGCCACTACCAGGGCATCCCCGTCTTGAGCCCCGCACAATGCCTGCAGCGCATCGGCGCTCGATAGATGGCGCGGGGAACCGACGACGCGCACGTACTTCG